>Ga0209390_10001366_pt1 | contig 47626 bp, 25 predicted proteins | sample BON01_FD_187212 | JGI IMG/M metagenome (GOLD analysis project Ga0209390, IMG submission 187212) | Freshwater microbial communities from Lake Bonney liftoff mats and glacier meltwater in Antarctica - BON-01 (SPAdes) (version 2) | ecosystem: Environmental > Aquatic > Freshwater > Ice > Glacier...
TGGCTCACGCCGGTAGAGATCGTGATGCTGTGCTCGGGCCGTTGAGCGTTCCGCATCCCGGCATTGCCCCGTACAGAACTGAACGCCCCTAAAGATAGCGCACCACCACGAGTGCGAACGGGTGTAATTCTATTTTGTTCTGGCGCCGCCTCAATCATCCCCCGGCGCTTTTCCGGAAAAAGAAGTTGTAAGATAAACTGAATGGAAACAACCCAAAGCAGGTCGGCCTCACGCGGGCTTCCCGCGCCGCCGCAGCGAGCGCCCGGCCGGCCACGCCCGCGGGCTAGCCTCGCCGTCCTCGGGCACGGGCTCGCACGTCGCCGCCGCCGCGCGCCGCGAGGGCCAGCCGCCCATCGTCGCCGCCGCCGCTGCCGCCCGCCCCGCGGCGCCGCTGGTCGCGCCGTCCTCGTCCTCGTCGACGTCCGACCCGCTGGCCCCCGCGATCGCGTCGCGCGCGTCGCCGCTGCCCAGGCCCGCCGCCATCAGGACGCCCTCGCTCATGCGCTCGAGCACGGCCGCGGCCCCCGTCGCCGCCGCCACCGGCCCGGGCCCCGCCCCTGCCCCGCCCTCAACGCCGCCGCCGCCGCCCGCCACTTCCCTCTGCTGCTGAAAACGCACGCCGGCCTCGAACGCGCGCTTGGGCGCCCCAAACTCGCACTGCCACCTCGCGCCATACCACAAAGGGACCGCCACCTTGACCAGCTGCGCCAGGGCCCCCGCGCGCGGCCCCAGGAGATAAGCGGGGAGCGCCAGGCAGCAGACCGACGCGACCGTGAACCCGAGCTGCAACGCGCCGTAGGCAGCGCACCGCCGGAGCGGCGAGCCCCGCCGCACGACGCGGTTCCACACGTTGTCGCTCTTTTGCGCGCGCCGCGCGAGGCAGCCGTACGAGGTGTCGTACCGGCCGCGCAGGATGACGGCGCGGAAGACGACCTGCACGACCAAAAAGTAGGCCAGCTGCCAGGCGCAGTAAAATGCGAGCGGCGCCGCCACAGACCACAGGAGCACGGGGCGCGCCGCGAGGGGGCTGGCGGCGGGGAGCGGGCCGTCGGGCGGACGGAACAAGCGGAAGCTGGGGGGCTCGTCATCGGCGGGCTGCTGGGACGAGGAGCCGCCGCACGCGACGACGACCGTCCCCGTCCACGGGCTCCACGAGCGCCGCGGCGCAGACGCTGCCGCTGCTGCCCCAGCAAACGCCGCCGCCGCCGCCGCGCCCCCGCCCCCCGCGCCCCCGTCCCCCCCCGCCCCCGCCCCCGCCGCCGCCACCGCCCACGCCTCCCGCCCCGTCGCGGCCAGGTGCCCCCCGATCGCGCGCCACCCCCGCACCCCGGGCGGCGCCGCGTACCGGTGCGCCACCACCGCCAGGCCGGGGAGCAGGTGCAGCCACGTGGACACAGTGTGCTCGAGCGACCCGAACTGGTAGCGGCACTGCCACGCGGCCAGGGCCGCCGCCAAAGGGCCCTCGGTCAGGCCGTAGGCGGCGGCCTCGACGCGCGGGTCGTCCGGGAAAAAGAGCAGGAAGGCGGCGGCGGCGCAGGCGGCCGCGTAGCAGTAGTCGAGCAGGAAAAACTGCCAGCGGGCGCGCCAGAATGCGGCGGCGCGCAGCGGGAGCGCGAGGAAGAAGAAGGCGAGGAAGACGAGGTGGAGGGCCCAGGGGGCGGCGCCGGCGACGTAGGCGAGGCCGCCGAAGCCCAGGGTGCCCCAGAAGAAGCTGCGGGCGTCGTCGCGCGGGCCAAAGCCGACCGGCGGGGGCTTTCGGGGGAGGTTCCTCCGGCGGGCGGCGGCGGCGGCGGCGGCGACCAGCGCGGCGGCGGCGTGCGGGTGGTGGCGGTGGGTGGTGTGGCCGTGCGAGTGGGCGTGGCCGTTGGCCCCGGCGGCGGCCTGAACGGTCGCGGCCGCCGCCTGGCTAGGAGGGCACAGGAAGCGCTCGAGCGCCGCTATGCGCGGCGCCATATGGGGTTTGCGTCAGCAAGAGCGGAGGGCGCGTCTCGGCGGGCGGGCGGGCGGGCGGGCGAGCGCCGGCGGCACTCGAGCGCGTTTCGGTGCGGGTGCCGGTGTGTCCAAGGCGCTCTCTTCTCTCTCTGGTCTGCCCTCGAGGTCGCTCGAAAGCGGCCGGGTCGCTGCCGGGCTCTGGAGTGCCGGGGGGAATGAGGATTCGCGAGAGCGCGCGCGTGCAGTGGACCGGGAGGGGCGCGCGTGCAGAGACTGGAAAAGGAAGCTTTTTTCGAATCGTTTCGTCGTCGTGCGTGTTGGGATGGGAGTGAGAGAGAGAGACCAAAAATGTCACAGAGAATTGGCGCAGTCACGCGCTGCAGCACAACGAAGATTCGCTTTCTCGCATTTTGGGGACAAAAGGTCAGCGAGATGGGCGGTGCCGGCGTCGGCGTCGGCGTCGGCGTCGGCGTCGGCGTCGGCGTCGGCGTTCCCGACCTCCACAAGGCTCGAGCGCAGCTCGAACCTCCGCCTTTGACATGCATGTTGGCACAACCCGTTCGCGTCGCATCACACACGAAACTCTAGTTGCTAGCTTGAAAGTCTGTCAACCACCCCCCAAAACGCCGAAACACTGATGGACGCGCCATCACCGCAGTGAAGGAGCAACGACAACCCAGCCATGGCCACCATCCTCGCCCTCGCGCGCTCCATTCCGGAGGCCGCGCGCGCCGCCGTGATCGCCGCCGCCACGTCCGCCGACAACAACATCGGCAGCGGCGGTTCGGCGGCGAGGGGCGTCGGCGTCGGCGTCGGCCCCCCCCTTCTCGCCGGCGCCCTAGTTTACTTGGACGCCGGCGCGGCCGAGGTGGCGGCCCTGTCGTGGGGCGGCGCGCCCTTCCTCTTCGGGCTGGGCGCCGCGGCCGTGTGCGACCTCGAGGGCGCGTCTCCGGACGACGCCCTGCTGCCGGCCATGGCGGCCGCGACGGTGCCGCCGCCGCCGCCCGGCGCCCCTTCTCACGCCGCGCCGGACGCATCGTCCTTCTGCTCGCCCTCCCTGTCCTTCCCCGTCGTCTTTTTCGTCACGTCCCTGCTGACCGACGCCCACGGCGCCATGGTGCGCGCCCTGGCCCTCGCCGCCCCCCGCGCCACCCGCGCCACGGTCCTGTGCGGCGTCTCCGAGGGGGCGCACGCGTGCTGCGCGTCGACGCCGCTGGGCCTTGACGCTTATGCCGAATACGGCCGCGCCCTGCGGGCGGACGTGGACGCCGCCCGCCGCGCGCCGCCGTCGTCGTCGTCGTCGTCGTCGGCGGCGCCGCCGTCGTCGGGCCGAACGGGGGGGGCAGCGGGGGGGGGCGGCGCCCCTGCGGCGGCGGCGTCGCGCCCTCTGGAGCACGTGTCCGTGCGGCACGTGCCCATGTCGATGGCGGCACTCGACGGCGCGGCGTTCGTGCTGCCCGCCGCGTCGGCGGCCGCCACGTTGGCGGCGGGCGCCGGCGGGCGGGCGGCCGGGTACGGGCCCGTGGCGCGAGGAGCGGGGGCGGGCGAGGGCGACGACGGCGACGGGGACGAGAGCGCCAGCGACGACGACGACGACGACGACGACGACGACGACGACGACGACGACGACGACGACGACGACGACGACGAGGAGGACCTTGACCCGGCAAGGCGCGCGCGATCTGGCGGCCTGCGCGTGCTGGCGCACGCTCTGGCCGAGGGCCTGGGGCTGGGTCTGGGCATGGGCATGGACGCGTTCGCGCTGGGCCCCGCGTCGCGCCGCGTGGCGCGGTGCGCGCAGCGGGTCGCGGCGCGGCAGGAGGAGGCGGGGCTGCTCGCGGGGCGGGGCCCCGCGCTGCGGGTCGCGGGCGGCGCGACTGGCGGCGCGGACGGCGGCGGCACGGACGGCGGCGGCGGCCTGGGCGGCGGCGGCGGGCCGCCCACGCGCGCCGCGCTCATCCTCGTCGACCGCTCGCTCGACCTGGCGACGCCCGTGCTGCACGCGGACCACCCCCTCGACGCCATGGCCGAGATGCTGCCGCGTCGCCCGCCCATCCTGACTGCCGGGCCGCCGATGATGATGCAGCCGCCGCCAATGCCGGGCGGCGACGGCGACGAGGGCGGCGGCGGCGGCGGCCAGAGCAGGAATCGCCGCCGCGGCCTCGGGCCCCCGACGACCGCAGCAGCAGCAGCAGCGACCGCCCCCCCTCCGCGCGCGGCTTGGCGCCCGGCGGACATGCGCCTCGACGTCCCCGGATTCGCGGCCCTCGACCCCCTGGCGGACCTCGTGGTCAGCGAGGCGGAGAAGGAAAACAGCGGCGGGGGCGGCGAGGCCGCGGGCGGCGGCACGGGGGCCGAGGGCGCCGGAAAGGGCGGGCCGCCGCCGCCGCCGCCGCCGCGTGCCGCGCCCGTCCCGGCCGGCGTGCTGCCGCCGCTCGGCCTCGCGCTCGCCCACCCGGGCGACCCGCGCGCCCTCTCACAGGTCGAGCAGCTCCGCCTGCGCCGCGGCTCCAAGGAGTGCGCCGCCCTGCTGCGCCGGTGGCTCAAGGAGGCCGCGAGGGACGAGCGCGCCGCTGGGCCGCCCGCCGCGCGCTCCCGCCCGGCAAAGCTCAGCGCGGCCGGCGCGTCAGCGGGTGAGCTCGAGGCGCTTGCGCGGGCGCTCGCGTGCGACCCGGGCGGCGCGGGCGTGCGGCGGCAGGCGCTCGTGGCCCTGGCCCTGGGCGCGGCGGCCGCGCTGGGCCCCGGCCGGCGGGCGGACCGGTGGCGCGCCTGCGCGGCCACGGAGCGGCAGCTGACCGCGCTGCTGTCGGCGGCCGCCGAGGAGGCCGCCGACGAGGGCGGTTTTGGCGGCGGCGGCTTCGGCGGCGGCGGCGGTTTTGGCGGGGGCGGCGGCGGCTCCTCTCCCGCGTCCGAAACGCTGCTCCCCATGCTCCTGGACGCCCTGGCGCGCGCCACCATCGCGGCCGACGCGCCGCAGTCTGCGCCCCCGCCCCTCGCGCTGCAGGACGTGCTCGCGCTGGTCGTGGCTTGCTACGCCCTGAGCGCAGACATGCGGCCTTGCGCCGGCAGGCCGCCGCTCGCGTTCCCGGGCGCAGGCGGAGGCGGCGGCGGCGGCAAAGGCGGCGGCGGCGGCAACTCTGGTTCGCCGTACGAGGAGGGGGAGCTGGCGCTCGCGGACGCGCTGGCCGGGGCCCTGCGCCGCTCGCCGCCGGCCGAGATGGCCGACGCGCTGCCGGACGTGGCGGGCATGCTTGCGGCGGCGGCGGCTGTTCGGGCGGCCGAGTGCGGCGACGGCGGCGGCGGCGGCGGCGGCGGCGGCGGCAGCGGCAGCGGCGGCGGGCCCCCGAGCACGGCGGCCCTCGCCCGCCTGCTCGAGGCGCGCGTCTCCGCCGCCCTGCGCCGCCTGCGCTGGGCCGCGCGCCACCGAGCCGCGCTGCGCGACGCGCGCCGCGTGCTGGCCCCGCCGCCCCTCGGCCTGGACGGCGGCGGCGGAGGGGCCAGGGCGGCCGGCGGCGCAAACGGCGACGGCGGCGACGGCGGCGCCGCGCGGCCCGTCTGCCTCGTGCGCGAGCTGCTGGCAAAGGTGCTGCTGCGCGGGGACTTTCGCGACCTGGCGCCGGGTGGCAGGAGGCGGCGGCGCGGCGGCCCGGGCGGCGCGGGCGGGGCCGTGGGCGAGGCGGCGCGGGCGGGCGCGGCGCAGCTGTCGCGCCTGCTGCAGACGGGCCTGGGCAGGCTGGCGGCCGCCGGGGGGGCGCAAGGAGGAGGAGGAGCAGGGGGCGGCGGCGGCAGCGGCGGCGCAACGGCGGCGGCGGCGGCGGCGAGACGAGGCGGCGGCGGCGGCGGCGGCATCTTTGACGGCGGCCACGACGACGGCGACGGCCCCGACGCCTCCTCGCGGCGCCACCACCGCCACCCCTCGGACTACGACGCCGTCGTCGTGTTTGTCGTCGGCGGCGTCTGCTCGGCCGAGGTCCGCGAGCTCCGTCGCGAGCTCGAGTCGGCGCCCTGGGCGCTGCTCGGCGGGCGGCGGCGGCCGGCGCTCGTGGTGGGGGGCACGGCGCTGGTGGGGCCCGTCGACGTGGTGCGGCAATTGTTCGCGCCGTGAGACGCGGCGGGCGGACGGGTGGGGCACGGGTAGGAGAGTAGATTGGAGTTCAGATTGTTTTTTCTTTTCTAGGCGCCTATCGGCCGCCGCCCCCGATCGATGGGAAAAGAAAACGACTTGAAGCGCCCGCCAACAACAGCTCGCGCTCCCTCTTCGCCCAGACGCTTCGTCCTGCGCAATCGTGCATCCACAAGTTAACATTCGGCTGCCTATCTCCCGTTTACAATGCACTCGGCGGAAATTGATCGCAAATGTCCGTTCAAGGTCGTTCGGGTTCGAACCAATATAACACGTTTGGCTTTTCGAGACCCGGACCCACACCAAAACACACGCGCGCCACGGCATCACATTACAAATGTTCAATGTAGCATGCCGACGTTGAGAACGCGGGCCAATCGGGCGCACCCTGGTGCCGCGGGCGATCGGCAAAGCGCCGGCCAAGCGGCGAGAAACGACCAATCGCCCTGTAACGACAGCTCCGCGCCTTTATGCTTCTCAAACGCATCGTCCCGCGCACTTTTGTATCCATATCACTCGCTTGGGATGGCCAGCGTACCCGTTGGCTCGAGTCGGCAGATGGATTTCGGATGCCTTCGGATGAGGAACGGACTGTAAAAGGAAGTTTCATGCTGGGAGACACCTCCAATCGCCTCCATCTCCGGCCTCCTCCAACCGTCTGCACACGCTCAATTGATTGATTGTTACCCGGCAACGTTGAGAACGCGAGAGGGCGACGGGCCCCAAAGCGGCACCCGGCGCAGTTGGCTCTGCGCCGACGCCGCGAACCGAAGGAAAAACGCTCCACGCGCGCGTGCGCTCTTGTCATTCACCAAAGCGCTTCGGAGTCCAAGTTTATGGATCTAATAGAGTCGTGCTGGCAGCTCGGATTGGCTGTCCTTTGGTCTTGGCGGATCGACCAAGATGGACACGAATTGCTCAGGACACCCGTCCCGCTAATCGGGGAGGGATGCTCAGTCGAGTCGCCGCGCCTCTGAAACGCCCGGCCGACCATCTCAGCAGGTTGTATGTGTCGCAAATGGCACGTCCACGTTGGAAAACCGGGAGGAACGGGGCCGCTGCGCGCGTTTGGGGGTGCGGGGGAAGCGGCCGGCCGAAAGCCGGGCGAAGGTGGCCGAGAGAGGCACGCTGTCGAGGGACGTCGCTCTCTCCGCCTGTCGTCGCCGCCCCCCCCCCCCCCCCCCCCTTCTGCTCCTCGCCTCCATCCTCCTCCCTGCCGCGGGGAACCCAGGGGAGCCTTGTCCCCCACACGAGCGCGCGCGCGCCCGGGGCGACCAGGTCGGACAAGGCGCGGCGCGCGACCTTGCGTCCTCCCCTCCTCCCCCCCAACAAACGAACAAACGCCGCTCGACCCGTCGTCGCCCGGCGGCGGCAGCGCGGCGCAACGTGACACGCCCGTCCGCCTCGACCCGCTCTCTGCCTGCCCCCTCGACTGCAACTACCGCGACGGCCTCCCGTCCCCCGGCAGCGGCCGCCTGCGCCAGGTCTGGTTCGACGGCCCCCTCGACGCTGGCGCCCCAAAACAACGCGTGGCCGCGCGAGCGCCCGTTTGACGGGTGCAACACACTCTCGCTTGACCCTCACCAAAACACACAGGCACCACGGCAGCACACTGCAAACGGCCAATGTAGCATGCCGACGTTGAGAACGCGGGCCAATCGGGCGCACCCTGGTGCCGCGGGCGATCGGCAAAGCGCCGGCCAAGCGGCGAGAAACGACCAATCGCCCTGTAACGACAGCTCCGCGCCTTTATGCTTCTCAAACGCATCGTCCCGCGCACTTTTGTATCCATATCACTCGCTTGGGATGGCCAGCGTACCCGTTGGCTCGAGTCGGCAGATGGATTTCGGATGCCTTCGGATGAGGAACGGACTGTAAAAGGAAGTTTCATGCTGGGAGACACCTCCAATCGCCTCCATCTCCGGCCTCCTCCAACCGTCTGCACACGCTCAATTGATTGATTGTTACCCGGCAACGTTGAGAACGCGAGAGGGCGACGGGCCCCAAGGCGGTGCCGCGCGCCTTTGGCGTCGGGCGTCGACGCGCGTCGACGCTAAAAAAGGAAACCGCATTTGCAGCACAGGCGCATGAAAATGACGGACCGAGAGGCGAGTCACAGCTGCGCTCCTTCAAGGAAACGGTCTTTTGCCGCGCGCGCCTAGGGCCGTTTCTCCGCCCCCCCCGACTAATCCGCCAGCGCCGGCGCCGCCGCCATCCCGCCCCCCGCCCCGGCCGCCGCCGCCGCCAGCGCCGCCGCCCGCCTCTGCTCCGGCAGCGACCAGTCAGGCAGCGACCCAAACCTCCCCGGCGGCCAGTACGTGAAGACCGCCCGCCCGAGCACCCGCTCCGCGGGCAGCGGGCCCCACACGTGCGAGTCGTAGCTGTTGTTGCGGTTGTCGCCCATGACAAACACGTCGCCCGCGGGCACGACGAGCGGCGCGAGCTCGTACCGCGGCGCCTCGGCGATGAAGGGCTCGCGGCGGGCCTCGCCGTTGACCACGAGGCGGCCGTCGCGCACCTCGACGGTGTCCCCGGCCACGGCGACCACGCGCTTGATGAAGACGTTGTCGTCGCCCGCCGCCGCGTTGAGCAGCGCCACGAGCGGGTTCTCGCCCTGGTCGCCGTCGGCGGGCCGGCGCGACGCCACGACGCCCTCGACCGGCCGGAAGATCACGACGTCCCCGACGCCCGGCGGGCGCGAGAAGCGGTACGTAAGCTTCTCCGCGATCAGGCGGTCGCCCACCTCGAACAGCGGGAACATCGAGAGCGACGGGATGAAGCGCGGCTCGGCCACGAACCACCGGACGCCGTAAGAGATGGCCACGGCCAAGGTAATCGTGACGACGTCGTCCTTGCTGACGCGCAGGCCCAGGAAGGACCAGTAGGCGGGGTCGTCGGCGGCGGCGGCCTCGGCCCCGCCCTGGCGCTGCTCGTCGCTGCCCTCGTCGTCGTTGTTGCCGCCGCCGCCGCCGCCGCCGCCGCCGCCGCTTTTGTTGTTGCTGCTGCTGTTGTTGTTGCCGGTGCCTCCTCCGCCTGCCGCGGCTGCCGCGGCGGGGGCGCGGCGCGCGCGTGCACTGCTGCTGCTGCTGCTGCTGGCGCAAATGATGCCGCTGCCGCTGATCCTGCTGTGATGGCTGCTGCTGCTGATGGGGGTGCGGCCGCTCGGGCGCGCGACGCAGCCGCTGCCGCGGCCGCCGCTGTTGGCGCGCGCGACGGCGGCCGTCAGCGGCGGCGGCGGCGGTGCTTGCCGCGCGCCCATGCTGGCCGCGCGCGCGGCACGCGCGACGCACCGGCACGATCTTCCGCCCAGATGCACGGCGCGCATCGCGTGCATCTCTTGTTTCTTCTGTGGTAGGGGGGAAGGCGTTTGGGGAGAGCGATGTCCGTGGTGATGGCGTCGGACTTTTTGGACCAAGAGGCAATGCTGGTGATGTTGGGGTGAGGTTCCGATATGCAAATGACAGTCTGTTGCGGCGTCGAGAGCACGCGCGCGCGCAGCCATCTATCTTGATGGGGGAACGCGAGCGGCGGCAAACCGCGGCGCTGGCTCGCCGGCGCCCGCGCCTCGCTCGACGTCGGCCCGCGTTGCTTCGCGTAGAGCGCGCCCTCGACGCTACACGTCGTAGTTCACACTCAATTGTACTGACTGCACGTCCAACCGACACGCCCAAGCTCTACACCACCACCCCCCATCACAAGCCCAACAAGCTCCCGAGAAAACGACACGGACCAAAAAAAGAAGGAATGTTCAGTTCGTGGTCCTCCAAGAAGGACCTGCAGGCGGCCGCGCGCGACGAGTATGCCTTGATTCAGCAGCTCATAGACATGCTGCGCGCCGACGGAGGGGACCAGGCCGGGGCCCAGCTCGTCGCGGGTGAGTACGCGCAAAAAAAGGGCAGCCTCGGCTGTCAACAGCACCCCCTCTCTCCTCTTCCCGCATCCGCATACGCGCGTGGCCGCGCTCGCGGCCGCGCCCATCGAGTCCGGACCCACGCATCCGTCCGACGCCCGGCCGCGCAGTCAGGGCACAAGCAGGATAAGAAAAAGAGCGCAACGCCGCCGCCGACGCCGCGCGCGGTTTTGCGTCGCGCCCGGCTCTCCCTCCATCGCTCGTCCGCCGCCGCCCCAACCGCCAACCGACAGCGCCGCATCGACCGATAACGGCCCCCCTTTCTCACCCACCAACGGACCCCGCCCCACCAACGAACCAAAAACCCACACAACAACAGGCGGCGAGCTCGCCCACCCCTCCGAGATCTACGACAGAGCCCACCTGCGCCGCTGGCTCGTCGCCCGCGAGTGGGACGTCGGCGCCGCCCGCCGGTCGCTCGTCGAGCACGCCTCCTGGCGCGCCTACCAGGTGCCCGGCGGGCGCGTGCCCGAGGCGCGCGTGGCCGCGCCCCTGTCCGAGGGCAAGGTGCTCCTGCAGGGCGTCGACAAGGCCGGCCGCGCCCTGATGATCGTGCGCGCGCGCCTGCACCGCCCCATCCCGGCGGCCGCCGCCGCCAACCCTCCCCCGCCCCCCTCGCCGGCCGCCCTGCTCGCCGACCCGACCCTCCCGCTCGACCCCCTGCGCGCCCAGCGCGCCTTCGTCACCTACGTCCTCGACGCCTGCCTCGCCGCCTGCGACCCGGTGAGCAACCCGGGGCGGCGCATCGTCAGCCTGTTTGACCTGACCGGCGCGACCCTTCAAAATATGGACGTCGCCTGCATGCGCCACGTCATCGGCACGCTCAACGCGCACTCGGTCGAGCGCATGGCCGCGATGTACTTTTACAACCCGCCGTCGGTGTTCTGGGGCCTGTGGCGCGCCCTCAGTCCCTTGCTGCCGGAGGCGACGCGCGCCAAGATCGTGCTGGTGGACGGCAAGAGGCGGGGCGAGCTGGTCGAGGCGATCGGGCGGGCGGCGCTCCCCTCGGAGTACGGCGGCGACGCCGAGCCGCTGCCCATTCAGGAGGCGGTCGCGCGGTTCGGGCTGCCGCCGGCGTTGGGGACCCTGGGCGAGGCGGTGGCGAGGGCGGCGGCGGCGGCGGCGGCGGCGCGCGAGGAGGGCGGCGGCGGCAAGGGCGCGGGCGCGGCGCGGCGGGGCGGAGAGTGTGTCGACGTGGCCGTGGAGGCGGCGGCGGGAGCGGCGGCGGCGCCGGGTGGCGGGGCGCAGGCCGAGGCCGTCGCCGTCGTGGCGTAGATATGCGCCCAGTTCTGACCCTGACTTGATCCTTCGCAGCAGCAACAGCCCCAGCATGACTTTCCTTTTTCTTTTGCCGCCTGTCGCGCTTTTTCGACCGCCGCCGCCGCCGACGCCGGCGCGTTCGCCCTCCCCCTCCCAACTTTGATCGCCAGAGAGACAACGACAACAAGCCCTTCGTGAACTCGAGGCACGCGTATCACCTATTCTTCAGTTTCATGAAAACAAGAAATGACAAAGGACTCGAAACCAGGAACAGAAACGAGAGCGTCCGACGCCGCCACCGCCGCCCGCGCCGCCCGCCCCTAACTCTCTCTCTCTCTCTCTCTCTCTGTCGCGCGCGAGCCCTCTCTCCCCCCACTCAAGCCCCGCTCACGCCGGCGGCCCCTCGTACAGCGAGTGCATCCCGAACAGCAGGAACACGCATCCGCCCACGATCCCCACCGTGCGCTCGTCGATGTGCGCCGCCAGGTGCCTCCCCCCTAGCACGGCGACGCCGGTGCAGGCGGCGTGCCCGACGACCGACCCGATGCATACGCCGACGACGTCCTGGCTGGCGGCGAGGCCGATGGTGGCGATCTGGCTGCGGTCGCCCCACTCGGCCAAGAAAGTGAGGGTGAAGGCGTTGAGCAGCACGGGCGACAGCAGGGAGCGCAGCGCGCGGCGCAGCGCGGCGGCCGCGGCGGCCGCGCCGCCCCCGGCCAAGCCGCCGCCCGCGCCGGCGTGGAAGGGAAGCTCGGCGTCCTTGAGGCTCGCGCGGCTGCCCGGGCGGGAGCGGGCCGGCCCGCCCATGGCGCCCGAGGCCTCGCGCTCGGCCAGCTCCTGCTCCACCTGCTCGAGCTCCGAGGGCTCGTGCGCGCCGCCGCCGCCGCCGCCGTTTGCGCCGCCGCCGCCGTTTGCGCCGCCGCCGCCGTGCCCGCCGCCCGCCACCAGCACGTCGTACAGCGTCTTTCCCCCGAAGAAGAAGAAGAGCGCCGTCGCCGCGTAGTGCGTGTACACCTTGGGAATCAGGGCCGGCGCCGCCCACCCCAGCGCGGCCGACAGCACCGTCATCGCCGCCAGCGCGCCGAGCGCGCCCGCAAAAACGACCCACCGCGGGTGGCGCATCGCCATAAGCGCGGCGATGAAAAAGGTCTTGTCGCCGATCTCGGAGGCGCCGATGACGCCGACGGACTTGATGAGGGCCTCGGCGAAGCGGGCGGAGGAGGCGGCGGCGGCGGCCGGGGGGCCCGCGGTGAAAGGGGCGGCCATTGTTTGTTTCGGGCGAGAGGAGGGAATTTGGGCGTGAAGTCTCGCGGCGACGGCGCGGCGAGAGAGAGAGAGGCCCGGCGCCGCCGCGACGCGCGCGCGCGGAGCGACGGCGGGGCGGGGCCGACAACCGCTGGCCCGGTCCTGGGAAAGAGGTCCGCGGCGCGCGCTGGGGTGGGGGCGGACGAGGGTTCGAGATGCTGCGACGCGTGGAGCCCTGACGCTGCGGGGGGAGAGGAGGGGGACGGCGCGCCCAAAACCCCACGCTTCTCTCAAGGGGGTGAGAGTTTTAAAAAAAAAGAGAGAGCCCTGCGCTTGGTCTCGCTCGTTGTTTTCGCGATGGGGGGAGGAGGGATTCGAGGAGATGCAAGTGGTCGGGCTGCTGCCCGATCGTGTTTGTGTTTTGAGTGATCGGGTTGGCGGAAAGGGAAGGAGGAAGTTTTGGTCTCATCATCGCTTTGCGAGAACGTCCCCTCTTCTCTCTGCCGCGCCACACTACACCAACGCCAACATCGACCAACACACACAACCAACAAAGCCCACGCAAGCGATCCTGCCGCAGGTCGTACACACTCATCCAACAGCGACAGAGGGGGCCGCACGCAAAACAAAAAAAGAGAGTCGCCCTCTCCCCGAAAGTCTCCGTGGGGGGCCAAAACAACGCCGGGTCCCCCACCCTCTCGGCAGAGCGACCCGCGGTCGCGATGCACGCTCTCGGCGGCTGGCCCGCCGCCTGCGGGCCGCGCTCCCCGCCGCCCTGCCCGCCGCGCGCCGCACCAGCGACCCCCACCTCCGGCCCTCACAGCCTCACAGCAGCACCGAGGAGAGGAGCCCCAACCTCCGCCTCCGTCGCGGCGCGCTGGCCCGTGGCCGGCAGCAGCGGCAGCGCGACAGCGTCCCGCCCCGCGGTGGCGTGCCGCGCGGCCGTCGCGGCGCCCCCGCCCCCCAGCGAGAGCCCCTCGCTGCCGGTCGAGCTGCTCGAGCGCCTGTACGGCGGCGGCGGCAACGCTGACGGCGGCGGCGGCGGCGGCTGGGCGGCCGCGGCCGGCGGCGCGTGGCACGGCGCATCAGGCGCAGCAGCAGCAGCAACAGCGAGCCGCAAGCAGCAGCAGGAGCGGAGGGTAGGCGGCGCGCCGTCGTCGGCGAGCCCCGGAGGCATGGTCGCCGACCTGTGGTCGGCAGCAGCAGCGGCAGCGGCGGCGTCGGCGGCGTCGGCAGCGTCAGCGTCGGCGTCGTCGGCGTCCTCGCCGCCGCCCTGCTCCTCCTCTCTTCTCGAGGGGCGGCGGCGGCGGCGGCAGCACCAGCAGCCCCAAGCAGCAGCAGCAGCAGCAGCAGCCACCCTCGCGGCCGTCGTCGCCGAGGAGAAGGCCCAGCAGCGCGACGGCGGCGGCAGCGGCTCGGACGACGACAGCGGCCCCAGCGCCGGCGGCCCGCCCCCACCCGAGCGCGGCGGCGGCAACAAGGACAACGACGGCCCCGCCCGCTCCCCCTCCAAGGCGCCCTTTGGCCAGAAGGCCCCCGACTACTACGCCAACGTCGGCGACGCCATCCGCACCCTGCGCGAGGACGTGCCCCGCCTGTTCGAGCGCGACCTGGATTACAGAATCTATCGCGACGACGTGGTCTTTCGCGACCCGCGCAACGCCTTCAGCGGCATCTCAAACTACCGCCTGATCTTCTGGTCGCTGCGCTTCCACGGCCGCCTGTTCTTCAGCAAGCTGACCGTCGAGGTGCGCCGCGTCTGGCAGCCCGACGACGCGTGCGTGCGCCTGCGCTGGACCGTGCGCGGCGTGCCGCGCGTGCCGTGGGAGGCCGAGGGCGTGTTCGACGGCGTGTCGACCTACAAGCTCGACCGCGCGGGCAAGGTTTACGAGCACAGCGTGGACAACGTGATCCTACGGGACCCGCCGATGCAGCGGCTCTGGTCGGACAGCCCCTTGCTGGCGGGCCTGAGGCTGGAGCCGCAGTCGGTGCCGGTGCCGGGCGCGTGGGGGCACGAGGGCGGCGGCGGCGCGCCGTGAGAAGAAGCGCCGTGAGAAAAAGCGCCGTGAGAAGAAGCGCGGCGGCACACGCAAACGAGGGTCGTTTTTGCCGGCGTTCTTTTTTTGGTTTCCCGTCTCTCGTGCTTTTTTTGTTTTTCCGACTCGGCAGCGCGCACGCACACAACTCAAAGCTGAGGAGCGCGCGCCTCGGCGGCGCTCGCGCCGGGCAGCCACCCCTCCCCAAGCCCCTTTTCTCACACTGGTGAGAAGGCATCAACCAAACGAAAGCAAGAGAGGAAATAAACACGCGCCTCTTTTGCCGCTCTTCTCCTCGTTTGACGCCCCGATCTTGTTGTCTGTTGGTTTTTCTCCTTGCGTCCGAGCGACCCCGCTCTCAACACCACATTGTCAACGCCCTTCTTTGTTGCTTTCTTCCGCAAACACACAAAAAGCACGCATGCTTGTAAATCATTCGGCCCCCAACTCTCTCGACGGTGCGACACCACCCCTCGACGAGGACCGAGCGCAAATTGCCGCCGCCCGCCACCGGCCCCCTCGGCCTTATCTCAAAAAACGCCCACCCATCGCCCAGGCCATCGCACACACAACCATCACCATCTCGACATCCTTCCCGATTCCTCTCTCGATTGAAACGGGCGCCACCGCGGCATCGCGCGCGCACTGAAGAAACACACAGTGTGCCACCCACAAAAAGAAGAGAGAGCTCCGCCGTTCCAACCCAGAGACGCCTCCCCCCATTCACCGAGCCCCCAAAGATGCAGGCCTACGCCGCGTCCACCTCGCGCGCGGGCGCGTCCGCGCGCGCCGCGCCCGTCAGCCGGTGCTCCCCGCTGTCGCGCACGACGGCGGTCCAAGTCGAGAACCGCGTGGCCATCCGCTTCCAGCGCTACGGCCGCAAGAAGGCGCCCTTCTACCGCCTGGTCGCCATCGACAGCCGCGACCGCCGCGACGGCGCCCCGATCGAGTACCTCGGCTGGTACGACCCGCTGCGCAAGGAGACCAACCTGAACGCTCCGGCCATCAAAAAGTGGCTGCAGAACGGCGCGCAGCCCTCGGACACCGTGCGCAACCTGCTGAAGAAGGCCTAGTGAGTTGTGGTTGGGATGGATCAACGACCCGAGGGCGCGTCTCCCTGCGACGGGCCGCGCGCACCGCGCGCTGGATCGCGAGAGACATAGGGAGGCGCGCGAACTTTCTCCTTGCCCTTCTGAATTGCGTCGTTCTCTCGAGTCGCCGCCCCCTCCTCCTCCTCCTCCCTCGCTAACGCGCGCCTCTCCCCTCCCATTCCCAACCGCGAATCCTTGCTTAACCGCCACAGCGTCATCCAGCCGGAGACCAAGGTCGACGTCCCCAAGGTGGAGCTGTAAAGCGGGCTCTTGCGAGACCCGAAAAAACGCGGCGGCAGCGGCTTTTTCTCCCTGCCCTCCTCCCGTCGAGGGGGAACACGAAGAGAGCCTCTTCGTCCCTCGCGCAGCATCTTCCACAAAACAAGCGGCCATTTTCAACAGCAGAGGTCCGGCGATCCATGATCGCCGGCCCTTCCCCCCCTTCCCCTCCTCATTTACATTTCGTTTCTGGCTGGCAGGCGGGCGGGTGGTCGGCGTTTGGGACGGGTGTTTTTTCTTCCCGAGCCGCTCTCCCTCTCTCCTTTCCCTGACGCGGCCCCCTGATCCAGGGACTGTGATCGTCCGCACGGGCGGACGTGTGCATGCTTGTGTGTGTAACGGAACCCATTTCATCTTGTTTTGCGTTTTGCATATCTCTTGTCGTGTTTCGGACTCTGTGGGGTCTCTCTCTCTCTCGCTCGCAAAGGGGCGGCCGACGGAAATCAAAAACGCGCGCTGCGAAAAGAAAAAACCGCCCCCTCTCACCGCGAGTCCCCCCCTTTGCTTTTTTTACGCGCGCCTCTGCACCAGCACCGCGTTCAGCAAGCCGAGCGACTCGAGCGACCGCGACTCGTCCGCCACCAGGGCGGGCGGGAAACCGCCCGACGCGAAGGCGTAGGCCCCTTGCGCCAGGTCGGGCCGCGAGGCGCGGACGAACCGCCGCACGTCCGAGACCGTGTGGGAAACGTTGAAGCGCGCGAGCAGGCGCGAGCCGTCGGCCATGCGCAGCTGGAGCGACGTGGTGGGCGCCGACTCGTCGACCCCCTCCCACTCGCCGCCGCCGCCGCTCGAGGACGCGCCTGCAGCCGCCGCTGCCGCCGCCGCCGCGACTGCCGCCGCGCCGCCGCCGCCGCCGCCGCCGCCGCCGCCCAGCGTCTGCCCCGCGCCCTGGAACGCCGCCGCCTGCGCCGCCGCCGCCGGCGCCGCCCCCGCCTCGGGCCCCGAGTAGGGCGCGTCGCGCCGCAGCAGGTTGACCGTCACGGGCGCCCCGTCGGGCCCCGGGTCGAGCTCCGCGGGACACTCGCCGCGGCCGATCGCCTCGACAAAGGCGCTGTTCTCGGGCGCGCCCACCTGGCGCGGCGGGCCGCCGTCGACAGTGAAGACGCCGCCCGCGTAGAAGGTGATGACGTGGGTGCGGGGCTCGGCCGGCGCGTCCGCGAGGGCGGGGGCGGCGGCGGCGGCCTCGGAGGAGGGGCCGGCGCCGGCCGAGCCGCTGCCGGCGCCGCCGCCGCCGGCGAGGGTGCGGCTCGCGCCCTGAAAGGCGGCGGGCGGGCGGCGGCCGCTGGCGCCGCCGCCGCCGCCCTCGGCGGACAGGTCCTCGGCGCGGCCCTCCTGGGCGCCGTGGCGGCGGGCGCTCTCGAAGAGGTTGCCGACGCGGTCGGCGTCGTCCTTTTTCTGGCGTTTGTTGGGTTGTTGGGTGGTGGGTTTTGGTTTTTGGTTTTGGTTTGAGAGAGGAAGAAAGAGGGACGCGCGCGCCGGCGGGAAGCGGCGGCGGTTTGGTCGCCGCGCTTTGCCGTTTCTGGTTGTCCCCTTTTTCCGTCTTCTTTGCACGCCCCGCCCCCTGCATGAGCGCACGCGCGCGCGCACCTCGTTGGGCTGGCCGCGGATCAGCTGGCCGCTGTCGGTAGGGGGGTTTGGTGGGTTGCTCGTTGTGGCGTTGGAGAGAGAGGAGAGGAGAGGAGGGAGGGAATCAGCTTTCGGGGGAAGACACGCGGAGCACGAGCCCATGCGCCGGCTTGCGAAGCCACAACGGCCGCGCCCTCGCCGATCACGCCGGGCGCAGCGTTGCGCGCGCGCGCCACAACCGCCCGCACCTCTCCTTCCCGCCCGCGTAGTAGTCGTTGACGTCGTCGTCGTGGTCGCTGTCGCCGCCGCTGCCGCTGCCGAGGTCGTCGAGCCCGCGGATGTTGGCCATCCTTTTCTTTTTGCTTCTTTCTTTTCTTTTTGCTTTTCCTTTGCGTTTGGCTTTAGTTTGGCTTGGTGGTTGTTGGTTGGAGGGCGCTCTTTGACGTGCGCGTCGCTTTGGTGTTGAGGTGCTTGTGTGTTTGTGCGAGAGCAGCGGGGGGCGTTATGAGAGAGCGTGGGCGGGGGCGGCGACCGCCGGCCGGATTTTTGCCTCTGCTTACACAAAACGACAAAACGGCGTGAAGAAGAACTACCGCGATCGTCGTCGTCACCGCCACGCAGACACGGCCACGCCTCGCCCCCGCGTCGGCGTCGCCGCGGGCGTCGGCGTCGACCCGGAGGCCGGCCGCGACGTCTGCCGAGAAAAAGCGACGGGCGGCGAAGGGCTCGGGGCGGCGGCGGCGGCGGCGGGGCGGACGGCGCTCGAGCCCCCAGCGGCGGCGGCGGCGGCGGCGGCGGCCGCGACGCCCGGCAGCATGCTCAGGGCCCTCCTCGCCGCCCCCAGGTCGGCGGCCGCCAGCACCACCCGCTGCCGCGTGACGGCGCTGACGCGCCGCGCGCCCCGCGCCACGCGCAGCAGGGCCGCGGCGGCATCGGCGGCGGCGGCGGCTGCCGCGGCAAGCTCCGCCTCGTCGCCGTCGGCGCCGTCTTCCTGCTGCTGCTGCTGCTGTTGATCCGGTCGCCCCGGCCGCGGCCGCGCCGCCGACGCCGGCGCGCGCAAAGGCGAGGGCGAGGGCGCGCGCGCGAGCAGGGTGAGCCGCTGCCGCCGCGAGTAGCATGGCGAGGGCGAGGGCGAGGGCGAGGGGGCAGGGGCGCGCGCGGCGGAGGGCGCGACGGGGCTGGCACGCCCCCGCGGGGGAGCCGCGGCAGCAGCAGTGGCCTCTCGTGCCGGCGCCGGCGAGGGCGGCTCTGGGGCCCCGGGCGGCCGGCCCCGCCCCAGGGCGCGCGCGCGCCCGAGCAAACCCATCATGCCACCACCGGCTGCCCGCGGCGATGCAGTGGCTGGTGCCCTCCCTGGCCTGACTGGGCTGGGCCGCACGGCCGCGGGCGGCGAGCGCGGCGGAGGGGGCGGCGGCCAGGCGGCGCGCGCCGCCGTCGAGGGGGACGGCGGCGGCGGCGGCTGGGCTCTTGCCGGCGGGATTGGGGGGGGGCGCGGCCTAAGCGCCGCCGCCGCACCCGCGCGAACCAGCGCGGGCGGCGGCGGAGGAGGCGGGGTGGCCATGCCGTCGGCGTCCTCCTGCTCCGGCGGCGGCCGGCGGGGCGGCGGCGGCGGCGGCGGCGGCGGCGGCGGCGGCAGCAGCGGCGCTGCTGCTGCTGCTGGCAGCGCGGCGGCCGCGGGGGCCGAGGGCACGGGCGCGGGCCGGGGCGCGGTGACCGCCGCGGCCGCAAAGGACGCCGCCGGGGACAGGGCCGGCGACGCTTCACGCCCCGAGTCCGCGCCCGCAGCCGCCCCCACGAACGCCGCCGGGGCCGCGGGGCGCAAGGCAAAGGCAAACGCAAAGGGGCGCGCGCGGCCGGCGGGACCGCCGGCGGCGGCGGCGCTGCCGCCCGACGTCCCCGACTCGGCCGACTGGCGCTGCTGCCCGGCCGGGGAGGAGGCGGTCGGCGGCATCGGCGTCGGACCGACGCCGGGCGTGAAGCCCAGGGCTGCGGCCAGGTCGACCGGCGGCACCGCTGCTCGAGCAGGACCTTGGCGATGCTGCTGCTGCTGCTGCTGCTGCTGGTGTTGCTCGGGCGCGGGGGGCGTCGTGGCAAAGGAGGGGCTCGGGCTGGCGGCGGGGGCCGCGGCGGCGGCAGGAGGAGCGGCGGCGGCGGGCGCGGCGGCGGCAGGAGGAGCGGCGGCCGGGGGTGGCCCGTCGACCGGGGGCGGCGTGGGCGTCGGGGACAGGGACGACGACGCGGCGCCCCCCCCCCCCGAGCCGCCGTGCAGGGGCGAGAAGCCGACGGCGGCGGGCGAGAGCAGCGCGCGGGTGGCCCAGGGCGCCGCGGGCGCCGCCGCCGCGCCCCCGCGCCGCCGCTGCGCGAGCTGTTGCTGCTGCTGTCGCGCCGCGGTTGGCCGCTGCTGCCCCTGGTGCTGGTGCTGGTGCTGGTGCTGGTGCTGGTGCTGCTGCGCCCGGAACGCGCGCTGCAGCGAGTCGAGCTGCGCGCGCATGGCCGGCGCGTCCGCCGCGCGGCGGCTCGCGGCGCTGGCGGCGGCGGCGACGGCGGCGGCGTTCGGGGCAGGGCCGAGCGCGGCGCCCGGCCGCCGCGGCGCCGTGCCCGCCTTGCCGATGTCGCATTGCTCGAGACCTTGGTCGACGCGCTGCTTCTTCCCCGGGCTGTCCAATTGCGGGGGGGGTTCCATTTTCGTTTGAGAGAAAGGGGGGTGGAGAGCGCGCGCGACAACGCGTGGTTGTTGTGATCAACTGATGCGCAGGCATGGCCACGCGATCTCCATAACGAGGCATATGTATCGTCGCTCCGACGGACGCGTGATTACTGTAAGTCGGGCGAGAACAAATGAAAAATTGCAACAGGCGCGAGCTGTCGGCGTCGCGCGTCGGCGTCGGCGTCAGCGTCGCCTTTTTCCATTTCTCTTGGCGCGCCCCGCCTCCAACGTCCTGCTTGTCAGCGGTGTTACCAAGGCCCTATCCGTTCAAGTCCCCGCGCGCCGCCGCCGCCACCGCCGCCTCGGGGTCGTCCCGATGAAGCAGCAGCAACCCCTGCACCGCCGCCAGCGACAGGCGGTCCTCGGGCAGCGCCGCCGCGAATCGCGCGGCGAGCGCAGCCCGCCGGCCCCCCTCCTCGTCCTCCTTCTCCGCCCCCACGCCCCCGCCCCCCTCCCCCCGGCCGCCGCCGCCGCCCGATGAGTAGTAAAAGTGCAGGAACATGCGCCGCAGCTGCGAGCGCGACGCGCGCGCGAACGGCACGCGCACGTCCACGCGCCCCGGCCGCACCAGCGCGGGGTCGAGGCGCTCCGGGTGGTTGGTCGTCAGGAAAAGCAGGCGGCCCTCCTGCGCGGCGACGCCGTCGAGGGCGTTGAGCAGGCCGGCGAGCGTGAGCCGGCTCGCAGACTCACCCGCGACGTTGCCACCGCCGTCATTGCCGCCGCCGTTCTTGCCGCCGCCACCGCCGCCGCCGCCGCCGCCGCCCTTGCCGCCGTCCCCCTTGCCCGCCGCGGACCGCGCGCCGAACGCCGCGTCGACGTCCTCGATCAGCAGCAGGCCGCCGGGCCCCGCGCCGTTCAAGAGGGACCGAAGGAAATCGTCGGTGAGGTGGGGCGAGGAGAGCGTGGCGGCGTAGATGTCCAGTCCCAGCTCGGCCGCCAGCGCCGCCACCAGCGACGACTTGCCGGATCCCGGCGGGCCGTGCAGCAAATACCCCCGGCGGTGCGGGATGCCGCGCGACGCGTACCAAGCGCGGCTCGCCAGGAAGCGCCGCGCGTCGACTAGCAGCGCGGCGCCGTCCCCTGGCTCCGGCAGCACGACCGACGCCAAGGGGCGGCGCGGGCGCGCGCCGGCGGGCTCCCAGTAGGCGCCCGAGCAGTCGACGGCGTGCACGACGGTCTGGCCGCGCGTGTGGCGCGCGTAGGCGTCGCGGGCGGCGGCGACGAGCGCGAGCACGGCCGCGCGCCCGCCGCCGCCGCTGCGCGCGCCGCCCTCGCCCCTCGGCTTGCCCCCCTTGCCGCGGCCTTGGCGCGCCGTGCGCAGCACGAGCGTCTCGCTCTGCAGGCGCGCGTTGCCGGGCGACGACAGGTTGCCCGGCGTGCGGCGCCGCGAGACCACGAAGAGGCGGCCCTCGTGCCAGAGCAGGTGCGTCCCGGGCGCCGGCAGCAGCGCAAAGGGGGCTTGGCCGGGAGCGGGAGGGTGCGGGGAGGCCGCCGCGCCGCCGCCGCCGGCGTTTTTCTTCGGACGTCGGTTCCCGCCGCCGCCGCCGCCGCCGCCGCCGCCGCCGCCGCCGCCGCCGCCGCCGCCGTCCCCCTCGCCCTCGTCGCCCTCGTCGCCCTCGCCGTCCTCGCCGTCGCCGCGCGGCTCGTCGTCCGCCGGCACGCCATCGTTGCCGCCGCCGCCCGAGAGGCCGAACGCCTGGAGCGACGTCGTCACCGAGACCGAGGACGCGTCCCTCAGGGCGGCGTGCCGGCCGAGCCAAAGCATCAGCCAGCGGTAGGCGTCGTCGCGCGAGTCGACCTCGGCCTCAAACACCACAGCGCGCCAGAGCGCCTGCAGCGCTAGGCCGCCCGCGGCATGGGCGGCGGCGGCGCAGGCGCCGGCGGCGGCGAGGATCGCGGCGGTCTGGGCGTAGGGCCGGGCGTCGCGGAGGGCGGCGCCGGCCAGGGAGGCCAGCGACGCGGGCGAGGGCGTTGGCGGTGTTGTTGGGGCGGCGCCGGCCAGGGACGCGGGCGAGGGCGTTGGCGGCGTTGCGGCGGCGGCGGCGGGGCGGGTCGTTGTCGACGCCGGCGACGGGGGCGCAGCCAACGCCGACGACGACGACGTCGGCGCGATCGACGCCGGCGCCGACGACGAGGAAGCGTGCGCGCGTGCCGTGCCGCGCACGCCGTACTGGGCGATCAGGGCGCTCGACACGAACAGCGTGGCGGTCTTCAGGAGGGGCGCGTCCATCGCGTTTGGTTTGCGTGGGAAGCGCGTTGCGCGTTTGTCACTTGAATTTCTTAGGGACGCCACTCAACAAACGGAGCGCTCAGGGGTCATCCTCCATGAACACACATCGCCTCCTTTGCAATATCGGGTCTCTACTCGATCTGGATTTCTGGGTTCTGAGACCTCCAAAAGCGCAGCACCCTCCTCTTCGTTTTCCTTGTCTTCTCAGTCTTCTTTCGCGCCCCGCTCTTGCACTCCACGCAACATCATCGCCCCTGCCAAACTGCTGCACGACCTCTCGACCCATTGCTCGCCAAGCCCCTGCGTGCGCAATCGGTGGCCCCTGGGCGATTGTCATTCTGCCGCCCTCGCCGCGCGCAAGAACACACGGGGCGCCGACGCCAGACGCCGACGCCAAACGCCGACGCCAAACGCCTCCGCCCACTCGCCTCGCACGTCGCGCGCTCCCTTCCAATCCACCGGGGCGGGCAGGGGGAGCAGAGGAGGACGCCCGAGCGTCCCTGAACCAGGAGGGAAGGGGGCAGCGGGCGTTCCGGCAGACAGAGGGCAGGCGGCACAATCCCCAACATGGTGCAGTACGAGGAGCCCCAGGTCACGCGCACCGTGCGGCGCATCGCCGCGCCCGAGACCACCGCCGAGCAGGTGGTCGTGGCGCTGCACGGCGCGCTGGCCGACGCCGCGGACGAGCGCCTCGAGCCGGAGGACCTGGCGGTGGTGATGCGGGCGGGCGCGCGGCGGCTGGACGAGCGGCAGATCGGGGTGGTCGAGTCGCTGGCGCGCGCCAAGCTGACGGCCGACGACGCGGCGAGCGCGATAGAGGCGCTGCGGGGCGACGGCGGGCCGCTGCCGCGACCGGAAGGGTGAGGACCCCGACAGTGGCGCTCATTGGGGCGCGCCCGGCGCGCGCACGCACGGCCGCCTGCCTGCGGCGGGTCAAGCTGACGGCCGACGACGCCGCGAGCGCGATCGAGGTGCTTCGCGGGGACGGGGGGCCGCTGCCGCGGCCCGAGGGGTGAGGAAGACTCCCGAGCGGTGTGGCGCTGGTGAGGGCCACGCCGCGCGCGCGCGCTCACGGCCGCCTTTCTGCGGCGGGGCGTGACCCGCCTTGGCCGTTCGAGGAGGGGATCACGTGGTGAGGATGCGGGGGGGGCGAGCAGCAGCAGGGTGAAGCAGCAGGAGAACAAGTAGAAGGGCAAGACGGGCAGACCCAATCGTCGAGTGTTGCGACGACGCCGGCGCCGCGCTCCTTTCGCTCGGCGCTCTCTCTCTCTCTTTCTCTGTCGGACACAGCACACGACCTCCATCTTCATCTTAACCATCTCTGTTTGGCTAGTAAATCGCACCCGAGCGCCCGGCATCGCATCGCACTCTTCTCGCGCATCTCTTGCGCCGCCCTCCCTCGTCGCGAGCGACACCATGCCCGCCGCGTTCCGGCCCCTGGCCGTGCGCATCCTCCCGCCCGCCGGCGCGGACGGCGGCGAGCGCGGCCGCAAGCGCGCCAGGCGCGAGGAGAAGGAGGGCGGCGGGCAGGCGGCGGGCGGGGCGCGCACCTGCTACGTGTTCATCAAGCCGCTCGAGGGGGCCATCGCCGCCGCCGCCTCGGCCGCCGCCGCCGCCGCCGCCGCCGCCTCGTCGGCCGCCGCCGCCGGCGCGCCAACGCCTGCTGCTTCCTCCTCCTCGTCATTGTACGTGGCGGGCCTGCCGCTGGCCCTCGGATCCGAGCAGGCCGTCGCCGACGTGTTCGGCGCGTTCGGCGACGTCGAGCGCGTCGTCCTGCACCCGTCGGGGCGCACGGCCGCCGTCGTGTTTGCCCCCGGCGGCGCGGGCGGCGGCGGCGCGGCGGCGGCGCTCGCGCTCGCCGAGCCGCCCCGCACGGGCGGCGACGGCGGCCGCGGCGAGCGCCGCGCGGTCGAGTACGAGCCGCTCGACCCCGCGAGCGCGGGCGAGCGGGCCGCCGCTGCCGCCGCCGGAAAGAACAAGAAGCAGCAGCAGGGCGGCAAAAAGGGCGCGCCGCAGGGGAAAAGGGGCGGCGGCGACAGCAGCGTCGCAGCGGCCGCAGACGGCGAGGAGGAGCAGCGGCAGCAGCAACCGCCCACCCACGGCCTGCGGTCTTGGATCAAGGCCCACAAGGCCGCCCGCCCGGGGACCCAGGCCGTGGCGCGGCGCGCCGACGCCTGGGTCGCCGAGGCCGAGGCGTCCGAGGCCGCGCGCCGCGCCGCGCGCGAGGCCGCCGCCACCGAGGAGGGATGGACGCTCGTGACCCGCGACAAGGGCCGCAAGCGCGACCGCTCAGGCGCCGACGGCGGCGAAGGCGGCGGCGGAGGCGGCTCGGTCGTTTCGGGCGGCATCGCCGCCGCCGCCGCCGCCGCCGCCGCCTCGCGCGCGGCCGCTAAAGGCCGCGCCGCCAGCGGCGACTTTTACCGCTTCCAGCGGCGCGAGGCGCGCGCCAACGAGCTGGTGGACCTGCGGCGCAAGTTTGACGAGGACCGCCACCGCATCCAGGAGATCAGGGCGCAGCGGAACTTCAAGCCTTTTTAGAGCGGTGATTTCGGCGATTTCGGCGACGGCGACGCGACGACGGCGAAACGGAGTGCTCTCGTCCGCTGCGCTCTCTCAAGAGCTCGAGCGACCATTGCCCTCACTTCCAGCACACGCAAACCCGCTTGACCTTTCCCTGTTGTAACCTTTACGGCGTAAACACGCATCGCTCTCTCTCGCGCGCGCATCGACACGACGGGAGGACAAAGACTTCTTCCAGCTCTCGGCTCAGAGCCAACAAACGGAAACGCGTTCTCTTCGACAGAACGCCATGGCAGGCGTGCTCAAAGTCCTGATCGTGGGCGCCAACGACCTCGAGGCCCTCGTCACCGTGGGCGCGCAACGGCCCTACTACATCCTCGAGTGCGGCAGCGGGCGCTCGCGGAGCAAGGTCGCGGCGTCGGACGACCACGGCGGCGGGCCGGGCGCGGGGGGCGGCGGCGGCCCGGGCGGCCGCTTCCCCCGATGGAACACGGCGCACAAATTTTTGATCGAGGCCGACGACGCGCCGCACGCGCGCATCACCGTCAAGGACGAGGTGACCAAGGGCGTCATCGGCGAGGCCACCATCGATCTGGCCGCCGCCCGGCGCGACGGCCGCGACGAGGGCGCCGCGCCGCTCGTCACGCTGGGAGGGCGCGAGCGCGGCGCCGTCGAATATAAACTGAAATTCGTGCCGGCCGACGCGCTGATGTCGGAGCCGGGCGGCGGCGCGGCGGACCCCGCCGCGGCGGCGCGGCGCGAGCTGGGGGTCGCCGGCGGTGGCGGTCGGGCGCCCTCGTCCGCGGCGCGGAGCTTTGGCGGGGCGTCGGACGGGGGGTCGGACGCGGCGGCGGCTGCCGCCGCGCTGGGGGCGGCGGCGCCCGAGGAGGAGGACGCGCCCGCGCTGCGGAGCGCTCAGGGCAAGGTCTCCATGGCAAGGGCGGCGATGCAGCTGCTTACGCGCGAAGTGGCCGAATTGGACGCGGTCGCGGCGGCGCGTGGCGGGACGACGGGCGGGGGGGGCGCGGGGGGAGCGGCGGCGGCGGCAGGTGGTCGCCCGCTCACAGGCGGCGGCGGCGGCGGCCCCTCAAGCCCTGCTCTCGCCCCCGGGTCCGAGTTTGTGCTGCGTCCCGAGGCCGCGCGCCTCCTCGTGCTCTACGACGCGAGCGGCGCGGGGGCCGACGCGGGCGCCCTCCAGGCGCGGGCTGCGGGCGGCGACGCTGGTGCGGCGGCCGCCGCCCTGCAGACGGCGCTCGCGCTGGCGCACGCGGCGCGCAAGCGGGCCGAGGACCACCTGGTGGCCGCGCAGCGCGAGAACGAGGAGATGGAGAGGCGGCTCGAGGAGCAGCGGGCGCAGGCGGCGGCAGAGGCAGAGGCGGCGGCAGAGGCGGCGCAGGCGGCGGCGGCGGCGGCTGCTGCTGCAGGGGGCGTCGCGATTATCGCGGGAGGAGCGGCGGCGGCGGCCGGCAAAGGCGGCTCCCACTCGCAGGCGCACGAAGGAAGCCCGCCGCCCGCGCACCGGCTCGAAGTGGCCATGCAGCGCCAGGCGTCGCAGATGGCCGACCAGGCGGCCGAGCTCGAGGCGGCAAAGGAGCGGGCGGCGCTGCTCGAGCGGGGGGCGGCCGACGCGCAGCGGCTGGCGGACGCGCGGGCCTCGGCCGCGGCGCGTGAGCTCGAGACGGCGCGCGCCGCCGCGCGCCAGGCCGAGGCCGAGCATCGGGCCGCGCGCGAGCGGCTGGCCGAGGCCGGGCGGCTGGCAGAGGCGCGAGAGGCCGAGCTCGTCGCTCTGAGGAAGGAGAAGGACGCGGGCGCCAAGGCCGCCGCCGCTCTCGCGGCCGCCGAGGCCGCGCGCCTCGCGTCGGACAGGCGCGCCAACGCTGCGCTCGCCGGCGCCGAGGAGGCCCGCGCGCGCGCCGAGGCCGAGGCCGGCGCCGCGCGGCAGCAGGCCGCGGCCCTCGCGGCCGCCAACGAGGAGGCCGCGGCCGCCCGGGGGCAGCTCGCCGAGGCGCGGCGCGAGCTGGAGGAGCGGCGCGGCGGCGGCGAGGAGCTCGAGTACCTGCAGGGGCAGCTGCGCCGCAGCGTGCGCGAGGTCGTCGAGCTGAAGCAGCAGGTCCAGCATTTGCAGCAGCAGCAGCAGCGCGGCGGCGGGGCGGCCGGCGGGGCGGCGGCGGCGGCGGCCGCAGCGGCTGCGGCGGCGGCGGCGGCGGGCAAGCAAGGCGCCGCCGGCAACGGCGGCAAGGCCGCCGCCGCCGTTGCCCCCTCGGCGGAGGAGTTTGAGTTTGTCATGACCGAGCTCGTGAGCACCAAGCTCGAGCTGGCGCAGCTCAAGGAGGAGAGCGTCAAGGCGGCGCGCGCGCTGTCACGGCGAGCGAGCGGCGGCCCGGGGGCCGGCGGCGGGGTGCCGTCGCACCCTTGACGAAACCGGACGGACGACGACGACGACCACGGCGCCGATCATCAAGGGCATGGGAGACACGTTGTCGTCGTGTGTATCACAAAGCAGGACGAAGAATCAAAAATAAGCACAAAAGCCAACAATAAAAAAAACAGACGTGGAATCAGAAATCACGACGACGCGACGAGCGGGCGCCTCGTCTCACCCTCGCCCTCGCCCGCCGCGGCCGTTGCAAACCACCGCCGCCCGCGGACCGCCGCCGCGACGGCCGCCGCCGCCGCGGTCACGACGATCCCGGCCAAGGCGGCAATCCCGGCCTCGTCCGCGACCGCCGCCCGGGCGCCGCGCGCGGGCGGCGGCAGGGCGACCGTGCGGCAAAAGGCGTTGCTCGGCGGCGGCGGCGGCGGCGGCGCAAAGACGCGGCGGCGGCGGCGCGCCCCCGCCGCCCGCTCCGCCTCGCGCCGGGCCAACGCCGCCGCCGCAACGCCCGCCCCGGCGTTGCCGCCGCCGCCCTCCTCCCCGCCGCAGTCGACCGCGCTCTTCCCGTCCTTGGCCACGCAGTGCCACACCTCGGCCAGGTTGCCCTTGAAGTCGCACGTCACGTGCGGCCGCACCCCGTGCGCCTCGCGCACGGCCGCCACCACGTCGGCAGAGGCGTAACGCTCCGTCTCGCTCGGTTCGATCTCCGCGGCCGACAGCGCGTCCTCGACGCTGTACCGCCTGTGCAGCTCCAGCACCGTGGCAAAAAAGGCGTGCTGCCCGCCGCCCGGCCGGGAGGCCGCGTCGGGCCCGCCCAGGGCCGAGGCGGCGCAGGCGCCGTGGCGCGCCCACTCGTGCTGCCAAAAGGCGCGGTCGCTCAGCGTCCAGGAGGGCCAGGCGCGCGCCAACGAAGGGAGCAGGTCGCGCAGGCGCCACAGCGAGAGGTTTGGGGGCGGCGCGCCGTCGGCGCCCCTGCAGAACTCGGGCCAGGTGCCGTCGGCGCGCTGGGGCCAGAGGCCGTGGATGGTGAAGGCGAAGCCGCGGGGGGGCGAGTGGGAGCAGCGGTGGTCGTTGCAAAAGGTGGGCGGGTATTGGCTGTTCGTGTTTTTTTGGGTTGGGGGCGGATTGTGCGTGAGGCAAGTTGTGAGTCGGCGTCGGCGTCGCGTGTCGCGTCGGGGATCGCTTCTTTCGTTCAAACCCGACTCACCGCACGAGGAAGAAAAAGTCAAAGTCGTCCTTGGCGCTCGTGGCGGTCGCTGCGAGCGGCGGCGGCGCGTCGGCCGCCTTGAGCCCGGTCGCGACGCGCGCCGCGAGGCTCCCGCGCGGGAGCACGGCCCCACCCATCAGCAGCAGCGACATCACGAGGAGGAGGACACGAGGCGAACCTGCCGCGTCGGCGGCGCGCCGGCGGCCTGCCGTCATCGTCATCGCGTGTCGAGGGACCAGAAGACGCGATCGCGCGATCCGGGGGACGGGCGCTGCGGGCGCGAGGGCGTCGTTTTGAAGATCCCGAGAGGAAGAGCGGGGAATGCTTTTTTTGAGAGAAACGTGAAACGCCTTCTAGGCCTTCTCTCCGTCACACGCGGCTGAAGTGTCTTGCTCGTGGATCCGTTGTTGCAGCAGATGGACGTTGTGGTTGGTCGTACAAAAAAGGGATCGCGGTGCGCAAGAAACTGGAGTCGCCGACGCTCGAGCGTCCTCGTCCTCGGCCGCGCCGCGGGCCCCCGAGTCGGGGCGGACGGGCACGAGCCCTGCGGCACGATCGCGGTGCCGGCGCCCGTACGCAAGGCAGGGGCACGCGTTTTCGGGAGCGCCGCTGACGATGTGGTACGAAGGGCTCGTGCTGATCCCGCTCCTGCCCGACAACTCGGGTGGGCGCCGCGCTGCACGGAACAGGCGCTGTCGCGGAGGAGGGGTAGGACGGCGGCCGCGGGCCGGCCGCCGACTCTCTCGCCGTCGTCGTTATCGGCGCCGGCGGCGGCGGCGTCTCGCCGAACTGTCGCCTCCCCCACACCTCTGCCCCCTCACGAGTCGGCCTCGACCGGCGGCGCCTCGCCGGGCCCAGCCGCCCCCCTCGATGCCGACACCGCCGCATCCCTCATCCGCCTTCCCCCTCTGCCGGCGCCGCCCGCCACGCCAGCAGCAGCTCGGCCGCCCACGCCGCCGTCAGGCAGCCCGCGGCCGGCGAGCAGTCGCCGCCGCAAGAGGCCCACACCTGGTGCAGGTACATGAGCTCGACGGCCGACAGCGCGAAGGCCAGGCGGGCGACGTCGCGGCGGCCGCGCGCTCACTCCAGGTCGAGGCGGCGGAAGGCGTCGCCGGCCTCGGCGGCGTCGGCCGCGCCCCCCGCCGACGACGCCGCCGGCGGCGTCGCGCCCGCTGCTGCTGCCGGCCCCTCGCCGACGCCGCGGCGGTGCGCCCTGTCCAGGCGGAAAAAGAGCTCGGCCGAGCGCGCGGCGTCGCGCACGGCGGCCAGCTGGGGGGTTTGAGGGAGAAGGTAAACCCTAAACCCAATTTGGCGACGTCGCGCGCTTTTGGATCGTAAAACGCCCGCCCCCGCTCAACGCAACCCCCTTTTAGCGCCCCCCGCCCCTCCCGCCTCCTCCTCCTCCCCTCCCGACCGGTTCCCCCCTCCCCCCAGAAGCTCCGCGACCAGCTCCGCGACCGCCGCCGCGACCGCCGCCTTGCTTGGCCTGCAGCGCGTCCGCGCGCGCCGCCCCGCGCAGGCCCTTCATCGACGCCCCGGCCGCCGCCGCCGCCGCCGCCGCCGCCGCCGCCCCGGCCTTGCCCTTGCCCTTGCTCCTGGCCGCCCTCGCCGCCCCGCCCACGCTCCCCCGCCCGCCCGCCTCGTCCGCGCGCGCCCGCTCATTGGCCCGCTCGCGCTCGCGCCCGGCCAGCTGCGACGGCGGCAGGACGGACGCGTCGGCGCTCAGGGCGTCCAACGGCTCGCCGCGACGCAAAGCCCATTCTACGCGCCCGGCGAGCACGCGGTCGCGCTTTCCGACGATCGAGGTGACTCGGCCCGGAGCGCCAGCGCGCGCCGTGCGGCCCGTGCGGTGCAAATAATCGACGGGGTTCGAAGGGAAATCAAAGTTGACGACGTGGTCGACGCGGCCCGGGAAGTCGAGGCCGCGGGCGGCGAGGTCGGTGGCCACCATGACGGGCTGGCGGCGGGGGGGAGCGGGGGAGGAGGCGGCGGCGTCAGAGGGCTCGCCGCCGCCGCCGCCGCCGCCGCCGCCGTCGCCGCCTCCGCCGCCGTTGCCGTCCCCCGGCGCCCCTCCCGCAGCTCCGCCGACGCCCGCCGCCGCCCTCGCGCCGGCCTCCCCGGAGCTGGGCGCGAACGCCTCGAGCGCCGCCCCGCGCTCCGGGACGGGCATGTCGCCGTGGTAGCACACGCTCGCGAGCCCGCGCTCGGAGACGTAGTGCTCCACCGCGCGGCAAGAGCCGACGGACCCGCAAAAGACGAGCACGCGGCGGCCGCGGCGCGCGTCGCCCCCGATCGCGTCGGCGAGCACGTCCCGGCGGTCGCGCCCGGGCGGGACGGTGACGAACTCGTGGCGGCTGCCGGCCACCGCGCGGTGCAGGGAGCGGGTCTCCAGGACGCGGGCGCCCGGGAGCGCGTCCGAGACGAGGCGGCGCACGGCCGCCGTCATCGTCGCAGAGACGAGCGCGGCGCGCGCGGGCGCCGCGCGTGAGCGGACGGCGGCCAGCACCCGCCGGACCTCGGGCCCGAACCCCTGGTCGAACAGGGTGTCGGCCTCGTCGACCACGACCCAGCGCACGTCGCCCAGGTACAGGGCGCCGCCCGCGTCGGCCAGCTGCAGCAGGCGCCCGGGCGTCGCCACGAGCACGTCGGCCGGCGCGGCCAGCGCGGCTTTCTGCGCGGGCAGCGTCCCCTGGGCGCTGACTGTAATGCAGCGGAATTTCGCCGCGTGGCAGAGCGACTTGCACACGCGCCCGATCTGGGACGCGAGCTCCTTGGTTGGCGCCAGCACGAGCAGGCGCGGGCGGCGCGCGCGGGGGACGTAGGGGGCGTCGGCGTCGGCGGCAGAGGCGGGCGGCAGGGGCGCGCCGCCGCCCTTGCTCTCGCCCCAGCCCTCGCCCTCATCGCCGTCCTCCTGCCCCTTGCCCTTGCCCGCCGCCGCCAGCGCCGCCTCCGGCCCGCGGAACGCGCCCTCAAACTCCGGCGCGCGCTCCTCGCGCTTGAGCAGCTCCACGAGCGGCAGCAGGTAGGCAAGCGTCTTGCCGCTGCCCGTGTGCGAGGCGATCAAAAAGTCGCCGCCGGCCGGCGGCGGGAAGGGCGCGCCCGGTGCGGGCAGGCCGGCGGCCAGCAGCGCGGGCAGGGCGAGGGCCTGGATCTCGGTCGGCTGGGCGATGCCGAGGCGCTCGACGGCGGCGAGCATGGGCGGGGAGAGGCCCATCCCGGCGAAGGAGGGCGGGGGAGGGGCGGGGGGGGCCTCGGGGCCTGCCGAGGACCCGGCGGGGGCGCGGCGGGGGGCGGGGGGCGAGGAGGACGTGGGGGGCCGGCGGCCGCCGCCGCCGCCGCGCGCCGTGGCGGCCGCCGCCGCCGCCGCCGCCCTAGGGTCCGGGCGTCGCTGCCGCTGCGGCTGCGGCGGTTGCCGCGCGCTGGGCGCAGAAGCGCCCGCCGGCAACACGTCGACGACGGAGCGCCTGAGCACGGGCGCCGCGAGCGCCGAGGAGACGGACCGGAGGAGGCTGGTCGTCCGCGGGGGCGCGGGCCTGGAGGGAGCAGAGGAACGAGGGGCGGCGCCCGCTTTTTTCCCCTTGAGAAGCGGGCGGGTGGGGGCGCTGCGTTTGGCGGCGGCGCCGGCCGCCGCCGCCGGCGCGACGACGCGGCGGCGGCCGCTGGTTCCGCCGCTGCGCCGCTGGCCGCCCGCAGCGGCTGCAGCGGCTGACGAGCCGAACGGCGCGGCCATGGCGGAGCCCATCAGCAGCGGCGGAGGGCGCGCCACGCCTCGGAGCAGCATCGGGGAGGGAGGAGGAGGAGCGGAGAGGGAGACGAGGAGCGGCGGCCGCAGCGGCGGCGGCGGCGGCGGCGGCGGCCTGCTGGCGGCGGCGCGGACGGCGGCGGCGGCCGGCGCGAATCGCTGCTGATGGTGCGGCTGCTGGCACAGGTTCTGCTGCTGCGCGACGGAGTTGCTGCCGATGAATTGTCTGAGCGCGCGCCAGAGCTGTTGCCGGCGCATGTAGCGTGGCCGCGCGCGGCGCAAGTGATTTCAGAGACGACGAAGACCGAGCACTTTTGCCGTCTTGATGTTTTCGCGAGCTCACGGGGCAATCGAGTCCAAGGGCCCACTTGAAGGGAGGAGTGGTGAAGTAGGCGTGGGTTTGGTGTGTTTCTGGCAGCGTTCTGGTGTTTGCTGTATGCCGTTTCCGGCGCCGGCGCCGCCGCCGCCGAAAACCTCTTTCACAAAGACGGCGGCACGAAGGCGCTCGGCGTCGGCGGCGAGGTGTCGCACCAACGACGCCATTGATTCTGGGGTCTCGATCGATCGCTGCGGCAATGTCGACACACACACAAGCACGACACACACTCGCCACGGATTGGACCGCGCCTGTTTGATTCCGTACAAGCACACGCGCGCGTGCGCCATCTTGTCTTCTCCCTCCTTGCGTCACTTAAACAAGCCGCCGAGCAAAAACCGCTCCGAATCGCGGCCGTTTCATCACCAATCCATCCGCGGCACCCGATCCACCCGGCCGCCATCGCCCGCGATGGAGGAGGAGAAGAAGAAGAAGAAGGCGTCCTCCTCCTCGAAGGACAAGGAGGGGGCAGCGGACAAGGGCAGCAAGAGCAGCAAGGACAAGAAGGCCGTGCCGTCGTCCAAGGACAAGGACAAGGACGAGAGCAGCAGCAAGAAGAAGGCCAGCAGCAGCGGTAACAGCACCGCCGCCAAGGAGCCGTCAAGTGGCAAGCGCAGCAGCAGCGCCGCCGCCGCCAAGCCCAACGCCGCCGCGCCGCCGCCGCCCGTGCCGCGCAAGCCGCCGCCGCCGCCGAAATCAGCCCCGCAAGACAACTACCTCGCGGGCGTCGACCTGCCCTCGTCCGACGGCTCCTCCTCCGACGAGGAGGGCCGCGGGCGCGGCGGGGGGGTGTTCGGGCGCGAGGGGGCGCGCGGCGCCCTGGCCGCGGGAGGCGGGTTGGGAGGCGACAAGGAGGCGCGCAAGGCCGCCGACCGCGAGCGCCTGGCGCTTGAAAGGTCGCTCCGCATGCGGCGGGAGGCGCTGCGCGAGGACGCCAACGTGTTCGACGTCTCGTACGAGGGGATGGGCGGCGACGACGCGCCCGCGGCCACCGCGCAGGACGTCAAAGTCAACAATCTGACGGTGCGGGCCAAGGGCAAGCCGCTGCTGGAGAACACGGCGCTCACGATCGTGGCGGGCAGGCGGTACGGCCTCGCGGGCCCCAACGGCCGCGGAAAGACGACGCTCCTGAAGCTGCTGGCGCGGCGGCAGATCCCCGTGCCGGAGGGGATCGACGTGCTGCTCGTGGAGCAGGAGGTCGTCGGCACGGACGACCAGACGGCCCTGGCGGCGGTGGTGGCGGCGGACGGCGAGCTCATGGAGCTGCGGGCGGAGGAGGCGCGGCTGAACGACATTTTGCTGCACGGCGCGGAGGAGGAGGGGGGGGGCGAGGGAAACGAGGGGGGCGCAGAGGAGGGCGGCGGCGGCGGCGGCGGGGGAAACGGCGGCGCAAAACACAAGGAGGAGGACGCGGGCGGCGACGACGAGGACGCCGACGCCGCCGGCGGCGGCAGCGCGCAGAAGAAAAAGCTCGGCGGCAGCAAGAAAAAGGCGGCGCGCGCGGCCGCCGCCGCCGCCGCACTCGCCGCCGCCGCCGGCGACCCGGCGGGCGACGGCGCGCCCGAGCCGTCCGACCCCGCCGAGCGCCTCAACGAGGTCTACGAGCGCATGAACGAGCTGGGCGCCAGCACCGCCGAGGCCCGCGCGTCCAAGATCCTCCACGGACTCGGGTTCAGCGAGGCGATGCAGAAGCGGGTGACGTCTTCTTTTTCGGGCGGGTGGCGCATGCGCATCTCGCTGGCGCGCGCTCTCTACGTGCAGCCGACGCTGCTGCTGCTGGACGAGGTGCGTTTGGATGCGCGCTCTGTTTGGGTCGGTGTGCTTGCCCTGTTGGGCGGCAGGGGGGGGGGAGAGGGGTCGTTTCGGTTGGTTTTGGCGTTGCTTTTTTCCTCGTCTCGCTCACACGCACGCACGCACGACAACGCCGCAAAACCCCCCAAATAAACGACGCACACAGCCCACCAACCACCTGGACCTGCGCGCCGTGCTGTGGCTCGAGGAGTACCTCACGCGTTGGAAGAAGACTCTCGTCGTCGTGTCGCACGACCGCGACTTTCTAAACAGGTGAGGAATCGCCGCTCTCGCTCGGCCCTCTGTGGCGCTCTTTACCGCGCTGCCCCCTATTTCCGCCGCTATGCCCCTTTTTCCCGCCGCCCGTTTGGTCCCGCCGGAACGCCCCCCGCGAAACCGTCTCTCGCCCAACAAGTGTCCCATGGACGCTCTGCAACTAAAACACACACAATAATTTCTCAAACCACCCGCGTCACACCAACACGCACCACCAATAAACAAACAACCGACCGCCCCTCCAAAAAAATAAAAATCGAAAAAAAAAAAAAAAAAAAAAAAAAAAAAAAAAAAAAACAGCGTCACCACCGACGTCATCCACCTGCACGACAACGCGCTGCACTTTTACCGCGGCAACTTCGCCATGTTCGAGGAGATGTACGAGCAGAAGCGGCGCGAGGTCAACAAGGCGTTCGACAAGTACGAGAAGCAGCTCAAGGCGGCCAAGAGCAGCGGCAAGAGCAGCAAGCAGGCGGCGGACAAGGTCGGGCAGGGCAAGGCGCGCAAGGACAAGGACAAGGGCGGCAGCGGCGCAGGCGGCGCGGGCGGCGGCATGGCCGAGTCGTCGCGCGACGGCGGGCCCAACGCCGCGCCCCAGCGCTGGAGCGACTACACCGTGTCGTTCTCCTTCCCCGAGCCGACCGAGCTGCCGCCGCCGCTCATGCAGCTGGTGGAGGCGGGCTTCCGGTACGCGGGGCGCGACGACTTTGGTTTGCAGGGCCTGAACATCGGGGTGGACATGGGCAGCCGGGTCGCCATCGTGGGCCCCAACGGGGCGGGCAAGACGACGCTGGTGAGAAAGAGGGAGGGGGAGGGGGAGGGAGCTGTTGGTTGTCGTGTTTTTTTGGTTTTTGTTTTTCCCCGTATCGGTCTTGCTCGCGTGGTGGGGTGGCTAGCGCGGATCCGGGCGGATATATCTCCTGCTCGGCGACATCTCCGAAGACGCGCTCAATCCAACAACAACAACCGCCTCCTTCCCGCACCACCTCATGCAACGAAATCAAAACACACGCCGTCGCAAACAAAAACTAAAACAAAAACAAAAACAAAAACAAAAACAAAAACAAAAACAAAAACAAAAACAAAAACAAAAACAAAAACAAAAAAACCAACACAAACAAAAAAACCAACACAACCAAAACCACAATAGATGAACCTGCTTTCCGGGGACCTCGTGCCCAACGAGGGCGAGTCGCGCCGCTCGCACAAGCTGCGCATCGGGCGGTACGCGCAGCACTTTGTCGACGCGCTGGAGATGGACGTCAACCCGGTCGAGTACCTGCTGCACAAGTACCCCGAGTCGGGCCTGAGGCCGGAGCAGGTGAGAAAAAAAAAGAAACGAGGCGGAGTTTGTTTCTTTGCTTTAGCGTTTTTTCGAGCGTGTTGTTTTTCGACGGCGGTTTCGTTTCTGGTGGTTCTGTTTCCGGCCGTTGTCTTGTCCGCCGGTCCGTCAAATATCTTGCGTGGGCGCATGCCTCTTTCTAGTGAGCACCAATCTCACCACGCCCGCCCCGCAACCACACACCCAACAAACACCAACCAAAAAAACAAAACGCAAAACGAAACAAAAACGCAAACGAAAAACCCTCGGCGAAACACACACACACACAAAGATGCGCGCGATGCTCGGGCGCTTTGGCCTCAGCGGCAGCCACCACCTCACGCCCATCGTCAAGCTCTCGGGCGGGCAGAAGTCGCGCGTGGTGTTCGCTTCGATCGCGCTGTCGCAACCGCACATCCTCCTGCTGGACGAGGTGAGGTTTTTTGCCCGAACGTTGTTTTGTTTGTTGTGCAGCGCGCGCGCATCGCGTTTTGTTTCCCTCCCAATCAGCCCGCCGCCGCCCCCGAAACTCGCCCCTTCCGCCTCCCACCGCCCCCCCTTCCCCCCCCCCTTTCGGACAACCAACAACGAGACCCCCGAACAACGAAACCTCAACCCAACACAACACCCCGACGACCCACCAACCGCGAAACGACTCGTCAACGCAACCCACAACCCACAAAACGAACAAAAACCCAACGAGACAAAAACCCAAACGAACCAAAAACCGTCCGACCAAACCAAAACAACAACAAAACAAAAACAACAAACAGCCCACCAACCACCTGGACATGCAGTCGATCGACGCCCTCTGCGAGGCCCTCGAGGAGTTCCAGGGCGGCGTCATCGTCATCTCGCACGACGCGCAGCTGCTGAGCCGCCTCTGCGCCGACGAGGAGCGCTCCGAGGTGTGGCTGGTCGAGGACGGGCGCGTGGAGACCTACCCGGGAGACTTTGAGGACTACCGGGGGTCGCTGGCCAAGGAGATCGTGGCCGAGCTGGACGAGGGCGCGGCGGCCGAGGCGGCCGCGCGCGAGGCGGCCGAGGAGAGGGCGCGCACGACGCTCGACCTGAGGGCGCTGGCGGTGGCGTGACGGCCTGGTTGGTGTTTTTAATTGTTCGCTCCAGGGCTTGCATATTGGTCGGAGATTAGTGTCGCCCTCGTTTGTCATCGGTGCCTCGCTTGCCTTGTAAAGTCTGCTTCGCCAGGGTTTTCGCCGCGCGAGCGCCGCCCCCGCCCGCCTTATTTTTTTCCGCCTCCGCCGCTCTTTGCTCATTTGGAGGCGAGCTCCTCCTCGCGCACGCGCATCGAGCGTCCAACCATCGAATCCGTCTCGTTGACATCACGACCGTCGCGTCAACCTCCCGCGCGAGCCATCCAGCGGCCCAAAAAAGACGACGACAGCGGAGACGGAAAGGCGCGCCGCCTCCATCGCTCCCTACAGCCCGAGACGCTCGCGCGCCCTCCTCCTCCCGCGCGCGCCATCCCACGGTACTGCAGCGTGAGAAGGGTCCCGAGCGCGCGTACCGCCGCTCACGCACATCACAGCGGGGCCGCCAGACGCAAACACCGCCGACTCTCCCCTCCGCAAAAAGCGAACAAGGGGAGAGTTCCGCACGCGCGCATCGACCCGCTCCTCGCCGACCACAAAACGACTTCCAACAACACACCATGATCTCCACGCTCGCGTGGGTGCCCAAGGGCGTGCCCAAGGCGCTGCCCGAGCCCGCCCCCCCGACCGAGGAGGAGCTCGAGGCGATGCGCGCGGCCGCCGCGCGCGCCGCGCTCCGCCGCGGGGCGCCGGGGGCCGGCGGCGGCAGCTCGGGCGAGGACGAGGATCAGGGCGCGGCCATGGACGACGACGACGACGACGGGGAGGGCGCCGTCGAGCGCGCCAAGCGCGCCGCCGCCCTCCTCGCGGGCGGAGGTGGCGCGGGGGCCAAGCGCGTCGGCGGCGGCGTCGGCGGCGGCGGCGGCGAGGGCGGCGCAGGCGGCGCGGGCGGCGGCGGCGCCAAGGCCGCCGCTGCCGCGCGCCAAAAGGCCCGCTCCTCCGGGCCGCCCCTGTCGATCGACGCAGCGCTGCGCGACCTAAACGTCCGCTTCCCCGACGAGGCCGAGGCCGACCCGGACGCCGCGCGCGCCGCCCTCATCGGCCGTGCGTTTCGCACCCTGGCCGACGGCGCCGGCGACGACCTGGAGGACGACGACGAGGGCGCGTCCGGCGGCGACGGCGACGGCGACGGCGACGAAATCGACGACGCGGGCGGGGGCGCCGCGCGCTCGGGCGACGACTCTGAGGACGCCGACGCGTTTGCGATCCGCCCCTCGGACATGCTCGTGCTCGCCGGGCGGCACGAGGACGACGTCTCGACCCTCGAGGTGTGGCTGTACGAGGAGGCGTCGGCGGAGACGGGCGGGGAGGCCAACCTGTACGTGCACCACGACCTGCTGCTGCCTTCGTTCCCGCTGTGCGCCGCGCGGGTCGACCTGCGGCCGGCGGCTTCGGCTTCGGCTTCGGCGTCGGCTTCGGCGGCGGCTTCGGCGATTCTCGGCGGCGGCAAAAAGGGGACCATCAAAAGCGTTCACGGCAACCTGGTGGCCGTCGGGACGATGGAGCCGGGCATCGACGTGTGGGACCTGGACGTGCTGGACGCGGTCGAGCCGCTCGTGACGCTCGGCGGGTTTGTGCGGCCGCGGTCGGCGCAGGCGGCGGCCGAGGACGCGGCGGCGGCGGCCGACGAGGGCGGCGGCGGCGGCGCGGAGGAGGACGACGAGGGCGGCGACGGCACCGAAACTGCCGCCGCCGCCGCCAGCGCCGCGCGCCGCGCCAAGGCCGCCAACAAGTCCAAGCTCGCCAAGAGCTCCAAGGACCGCAAGCGCCGCCAGAGGGAGGCCCGCCGCGAGCCCGAGCTCCGGCCTGGGAGCCACGAGGGCGCCGTGATGTCTCTTTCGTGGAGCCCGCTCGCGGGACACGCGCTCGCGTCGGGCGGCGCCGACGCGACGGTCAAACTTTGGGACTTGGGGGCGGGCGGCGCGTGCGCCTCGACGCTGTCGCACCACTCGGGCAAGGTGCAGGCGGTGGCGTGGTGCCCGGCCGAGGCGGCGGTCCTGCTGACGGGCGCGTTCGACCGCACGTGCTGCGTGGTGGACGCGCGGGCGGCGGCGGGCGGCGGCGGCGGCGGCGGCGGCGCGGGCGGCGGCGGCGGCAAGGCGGGCGGCGGCGCGGTGCGGCCGCCGCCGCCGACGTGGCAGACGAGCGCCGACGTCGAGGCCGTGGCGTGGTCGCCCAGCAGGCCGACGACCTTCGTGGTGTCGAGCGAGGACGGCCTGGTCGCATGCTTCGACACGCGCGCGGGAGCAGGTGAGTGTTTTTCTCTCGTTTCTCTTTGCCTTTTTGTTTCTCTCTTGTTTTTCGGTCGGCGTTTTTCTTTTCTTTTCTTTTCCCGCGCCCCCCTCCCCCTTTTCTTTCTTTTCGCGCGGCGCCCAACTATCCCGGGGTCTGGCGGCCTCTCTCACACGCAGAGAGGCCAATCTCGACCGGTGCCGCCCCGCGGCTGATGCGCGCCGCAGAGCCGAGCGTACGGGCTATCAGCTTCCCGTCCCACCCAAATCTTTTACGCGACAGGGCCGGCGGAGTTAAATACCCGAGCGACAATCAAATCCGTTCGCCCGTTCCCCTTTTTTTCTTTTTCTCCGCCTGCGACTAACGTTTCCGGCGGCGTCGCGTCCCCGCGCCCCGCTCCCCGCTCACGCTCTCTCCCGCTCCCTCCTCGCTCGTTCTCCCCAACGAAAAACAACTAAACGCGACCCCACAAACCACAACGCAACCCCCCCACCACAAAACAGGCTCCAAGCCCCTCTGGCGCCTCTCCGCGCACGACAAGCCCGCCTGCGCGCTGTCCTTCTGCCCCGCGGCGCCGGGCCTGCTGGCGACGGCCTCGACCGACAAGACCGTGAAATTATGGGACGTCTCTGCCGACAGCCCCTCGGCGCCGCTGGCGACGCAGCGCCCGAATCTGGGCGCGCTGTTCGCGGCGGCCTTCTGCGGCGCGGACGCGCCGCACCTGCTGGCCATGGCGGGCGCGAAGGGGGCGGTGGGCGTGTGGGACGTGCGGTCGGTCGCGGCGGTCGCGGAGCGGTGGCCGGAGCTCATGGAGGGGGCGACGTTTCCCGAAGCCAAGGCGAGGGGCGGCGGGCGGCGGCGGCGGGGGGAGCCGGCGGCGGAGGACGGGGGCGGCGGCGACAGCGACGGCATGGGCGAGGGGCGCGACCACGAGGAGGGGCTGTCGACCGACGACGACGAGTGATGTGAACGTGCGTGGATGTGTTTTTGTAATTTTCGAAAACAACCCTCGAGGGACAAGCCTGCGGCGCACGGCAAATCGCTGGCCGTCTGCGCCGCCGTTGAGCCGCCCCTGCTCTGAATCCCGTGTCCCTGCGCCCGTGCAAGGGCCGGGTCAGATCAATCACAACGCTAGAGAAGCACGTCAGCAGTTCCCTCAGGACTTTCCCCAAACGAATAGCAACACAGAGAGCGCATCTGAAACCAAAAAACACACTCGAGGCGCCGCTTTTTTCGCGCGCGCCCCCGGCGCACAGCCCGGCCGTCTCGACCCGGCCGATCGACGGATTGCAGTACTAGATCCCGCGCATCTCAATTCCCCGGGCCGCCGGGATGGATTACCAGGCCCCGGGCCTCTGGAGCAGCGCCGACGCGTCGCTCCCCGACGAGGGGCTCGTGTGGGCTGCGCCATCGCCATCGCTCGCGCCCGCCGCCCCCGCGCACCAGGAGCCCCCGCAGGAGGGCCCGTCGCACGCTCAGGCTGGCGCGTATCCGCCAGGACCGCGCGGATTCGCGGCCCCGCACGACCCGTACGGCACGTACGCGCACTTTGACTCGCCCCAGCAGCAAGGGGGGCAAGGGGGGGGAGGGGGGCCGCCGCTGCCGCCGCCCCTCGCGCCGCCGCCGCCGCCGCACCCCCAGCACCAGCAGCAGCAAATGCAGCAGCACCAGCAGCACCAGCAGCAGCACCCGCAGCAGCAGGGCGGCGGTGCGTTCGGACCCTTTGTGGGCGGCCCACCGCACTACCCGCACCCGCAGCAGCAGCAGCAGCAGCAGCAGCTGCTGCACCCGGGCGGCGGCGGCGGCGGCGGCGGCGGCGGCGGCGGCGGCGGCGGCGGCGGCGGCGGCGGCGGCGGCGGCGGGCCGCGGCTCAGCGGCGGCGGCGGCCCGCCGCCGCCCCTGCGGCAGCAGCAGCAGCAGCAGCAGCAGCAGCAGCAGCAGCAGCAGCAGCAGCAGCAGCCCGTGGGCGCGGCAGGCCCGCCGCCGCCCCTGCACCCGCACCCCCAGCAACATCACCAGCACCACCACCAGCAGCAGCACCCGCACCACCACCAGCAGCAGTCGTCCTCCGCGTCCTCCGCGTTTGGGGCCGCCGGCGGCGGCGGGCTCGGGGGCGACGGCACGGCGCCGGGCGCGCCCGGCGGTTTCGGCGGCGGCGGCGGCGGCGGTATCGGCGGGGGCGGCGCGCCCTACGGCGGCGGCGGCGGGTTTGGCTTTGGCGGCGGCTTTCCCAGTGGAGGCAGCAACTTTGGCGGCGGCGTCGGCCACATGGGCATGGCCCCAAAAGCGCGCCGCGCCGGCCCTCGAGGCGGCGATTTCTCTGGCGGCGGCGGCGGCGGCGGCGGCGGCCTGCATGGCGGCGGGCGCGGCGGCGTGATTGGCGGCCCGCCCGGGCCCTCCCACCCCCACCACGCGCCGCACCACCAGCAATACCACCACCAGCAGCAGCACCACGGCGGCGGCGGTAGCGGCGGCGGCGGTGGCGGCGGCGGCGGTGGTGGCCCGTACCGCGGCCGCGGCGTCAGCGTCGGCGGCGGCGGCGGCGGCACCCCCCACTACCACCCCCACGGCGGTGCCTCTGCGTCCGCCCACCTGTACGTCGGCGGCGGTGGCGCCCCTTTCGGCCCGCACCAGCAGCAGCAGCCCCACCACCACCACCACCACAACCGCAGCGGCCCCCCCAGCACCAGCGACGGCGGCGGCGGCGGCGGCAACGGCGGCGGCAGCGGCGGCCATGGCAGCGGCGGCGACGGCGACCGCGCGGGCCGCCGCCAGCGCGGCTACCGCCGGCTGTGGGAGCAGGTCAAGAACGTGGGCCGCGGTGACTCCCTCGCCGACGCCATGGGGGGCCCCGGCGGGCGCGGCGGCGACGGCCCCGGCGGCGGCTCGGGCGGCGGCGGCGGCGGCGGCAATGGCGGCCGCGCGCCCTCCGAGCTGTCTGTCGAGGACCTCGTGCGCCTGGTCGCCTCGCTCCCGCCCGACGCGCCCGCCCCGCCCGCCGTGGCCGCCGCCTTAGGGCACCTCGACTCGCGCGCGGCCGCCGCTCTGCTTAAGGAGCTGGCGCGCGCGGGCTGCCTGGCGCGCGCCGTCGAGCTGTTTGACTGGCTGCGGTCGCTCGACCCGCTGCGCGCGCCCGCGCTGGCCCGCCTCTGCGACGTCTACACCTACACGACCGCCATCTCCCTGATGGGCCAGGCGCAGCAGCTCCGCCGCGCCCTGGAGCTGGTGGCCGAGCTCCGCTCCCGCGGCGTGAGCTGCAACGCGCACACCTACTCTGCGCTCATGAACGTTTGCGTCAAGTGCGACGCGCCCGAGCTGGCGCTCGACGTGTTCCGGCAGATGCGCGCCGACGGCACCCGCCCCAACGTGGTGACGTACAACACCTTAGTCGACGCCTACGGCAAGACCGGGCAGTGGGAGCGGGCGGTGCGCGTGCTGGACGACATGCGCGCCGAGGGCCTGGAGCCCGAGGTGCGCACGTTCAACACGGCGGTGATCGCGTGCAACATGTGCGGCCAGCCGCGCGCGGCGCTCGCCGCCTACGCCCGATTGTTGCGCGCGGGGTTGCGTCCGACGGGCACGACGTACACGGCCCTGATCAGCGCGCACGGCAAAGCCGGGCAGCTCGAGCGCGCGCTGGACGCGTTCCAGGCCATGGTGCGGCAGGGGTGCGAGCGCGGCGTCATCACTTATTCCGCCTTGATCGCCGCGTGCGAGCGCGCGGGGCGGTGGGAGCTCGCTTTGGAGCTGTTCGACCGCATGGCGCGCGAGGGGTGCGCGCCCAACACCGTCACGTACAACTCGCTCATCACCGCGTGCGCGCAAGGGGCCGCCTGGGAGCGCGCCGCCGAGGTGTTTGAGCAGATGCGCCACCGCGGCTGCCGGCCCGACGTCGTCACTTGGACGGCCTTGATTTCTGCCTTTGAGCGCGGAGGGCAGTGGCGCCGCGCGGTCGGCTGCTTCGAGCGCATGCAGCAGCAGGGGTGCAAGCCCGACTCGTTCGTGCACCACGCGGTGGTCGACCTGCTGTGGCAGACGGGCGTCGCGTGGGCGCAGGCGCGCGCCTTGGCGCTGCACGCGGGCGCCGCGCGGGCGTGGCAGTGCCGCTTTGCGGTGCAGCAGCAGCAGCCGCAGCAGCAGGCGCAGGGGCAGCAGCCGCAGGGGCAGCAGCAGAGGCAGCAGCAGGCGCCGGCATCGCCGCCGTCGCCGCTCGCGCCGCCTGCGCCGCCTGCGCCGGCGTCGTCCGCGGCGGCGGCGGCGGCGGCGGCGGGGATCGTCGTCGAGGGAGAAGAGGCGGCGGAAGAGAAGGAAGACGAGGCGGCGCCCGCGGCCGCGGCCGTTGAGGCGGCGGCGGCAACGGCGGAGGCCCCGTCCCCCCACGGCGCCGCCGGGGACGGCGCCGCCGCCTCGCCCGGCAGCGCAGCCAGGCTGCCCGCGGCGCTCGGCGACGACGAAGACGACCAGGCAGCGGTCGCCTTTGCGGAGGAGGAGGAGGAGGAGGAGGAGGGCGGCAAGAAGCCGCCTCTGCCGCCGGCTTCCCCGGCCGCCGCCGCTGCCGCCAGCAGCGCCGCCGCCGCCGCCACCGCCGCCGCCAGCAGCGCCGCCGCCGCCGCCCGCGGCCCGGCCGTCGTCGAGTTCGTCGTGCCCGCCTCCACCGCGGGCGTCGCCGTCATCGCCCTGCACCGCTGGCTGTCGGAGACGCGCGCGCACCTCGACCGCGACGGCTCGGCCGCGGGCCTCGCGCTCCTGGGCCTGGGCGGCGCGGGCCGCGGTGGGCGCGTCCGCCTGTCGCTCGGCCGCGGCAGGCACGCCGAGCGCGACGGCGCGTCGGGCGCCGTGCGGCGCGCGACGCAGGCCATGCTGCGCGGGCTCGGGTCGCCCTTCGGCCCCCTGGAGCGCCGCGCGGCGCCCCCGCCGCCGCCCAAGGGCGACGCGCGCGGGCGGCACGGGCGCGGGGCCGCTGCTGCTGCTGCTGCTGCGGCGGCCGCGGCGGCGGCGATGGCCACCCCCGCGGCCACGGCCGCCAAGGACGAGGGCGCCGCCGCCGCCGCCGCCGCCGCCGCTGCCGCCGCCGAGGGCGACGAGGGCGACGACGCCAAGGACGCCGCGGAAGATCGCGCCGCGGAGGACGTTGAGGACGAGGGGCCGGGCGGTGCGGTGGACGACACGGCGGACGCGGGCAGGCAGGGCAAGCGCGGCGGCGCGGCCGCTGCAGCCGCCGCCGCCGCCGCCGCGCTGCCGGCCGCTGCGTCGGCCACGTCTTCGCGCCCCGCCTCTGCCGCCTCGCCTGCCTCGCCTGCCGGCGACAGCGGCAGCAAGGGCGGCAAGGACGGCGCGGCCGCAGCAGCGACCGTCATCAGCACCGAGGCACCCACGAGCGCCGTGCTCGAGTGGCTGCGCTCGGCCGACCTGCCCGGCGCGCTGGCCGCGATCGTGCTGCCTGCCGCGCTGGCCGCCGCCGCCGCCGCCGCGGCGGCCGGGGCCGCCGGCTCGGGCTCGTCGGCCGGCGACTCTGCCGGGGGCGGCGCCGCCGCGCCCAACAACGGCGGCAGCAGCAAGAGGCCCTCGGCCGCCGGCGACATGCACGCCGAGGCGCAGCTCGAGGCCCAGTGCGCCGAGGCGTGCGCCGCGCTCGCCGCCTTTGAGGCGGCGCACCCGCTCGAGCCGTCGGCGCTGCGGGCAGGCTACGGCGGCAGCGGCGGCGACGAGGGGGCGGCGGCGGGCGCCGGCGGCGGCGACGGCGGCGACAAGGGCGGGGACGACGATGACGACGAGTCGGCGGCCCCCTGGGCCGCCGCGCGCCGCGCCGTCGCCGACGCCGCGCTCTCGATCGCCGCCGCCCTGGGCCTGCGCGACGAGGCCGCGCACGACGCCCTGCTCCTGTGCGACCGGGCAGTGGCCGCCGGCGGCGCGCGCGCGCCGGCAGGCCCTGGCCCCGAGGCGCGCGCCTTTGCCGCCGCCGCGCTGCGCGTCGCCGCCCTGCAGGCCGCCGACGGCGGGCAAGCGCCCGGCGGCGCCAGCGGCGCCGAAGCCGCCGCGCCCTCGGCCGCCGCGCCCTCCGCCGCCACCCCGGGCGCGCCGGACGAGGCCGCGCTCGAGGCCGCGGCCGGCTGCCCCGCGGGCGCCGTCGCCGCCGCCGAGGCCCGCCTCCGCGAGGCGCTGTCCGCGCCCGGCGCCGGCGGCGCGCAGGCCGTCTCGGCCGTGCGCTGCCTGCGCCTCTACCTCGAGCGCCTGGGCCACCACGAGGCCTCGGCCCCCGACTCGCCGCTGCGCGCGCTGCACGCCGGCGCGTTTGCCCTGCTGCGCGCGGCGGCCGCGCACGGCGGGAGCGCCGAGCTGGCGGCGGCACGGCCGTCGGTCGTCGCGGCCGCGGCGCTCATCGCCGAGCGCCGCGCGCGCGGCGTCGTCCCGGCCTGGCCCACAGCCCTCGCGCAGCTGACCGGGCTCGAGTTCCAAGGCCGGCCCCCGGCCGCCGTCGTGGCCGCGGCCGCCGCTGCGGCGGCGGCGGCGGCCGCTGCGGCTGCCGATGCGGCCGAGGCGGCGGCCGAGGCGGCGGCGGCGGCGGCGGCGGCGGCTGGCGGCGACGGCGCCGCCGCCTCTCTTCCTCCCGATGCCGCTGCTGCTGCTGCCGCGGACGCCTCGACCCCTGCCGCCGCTGCTGCCGATGACGTTACCGGCGCCAAGGACGCCTCCGCGGGTGGCGCTGACCAGGACAAGCCCGCGTGCGACGCTTCCAGCAAGGGCGGCAAGGGCGCGGCGGCGGCGGCGGCGGCCCCGGACGCGGCTGAGGCTTTGGATGAGAGCGCGCCTGCCCTCGCTGCCGCCGGCGCCAGCGCTGCCGCCGCCACCCCCACCGACGAGGACGACGACGGCCTCGACAGCGGCCCGGGGGCCGCCGCACGGCTCGTCACCGACCCGTCGCTCGCGCGCGCCGTGGCGGCCGTGCGCGCGCTGTCGCGCCGCCGCCCCGAGGCGCTCGCCGGCGCGCACTCGCCCGCCGCCCTGGCCGCGCTGGCCGCGGCCGCGGCGGCCGCGGCTGCCGTGCCGCGCGCGCCGCCGTCCCTGCCGCGCGCGTCGTCGCTGCACCGCGCCCCCTCGTTCGGGCGCGTGCCGTCGGCGCAGCACCACGGCGGCGGAGGCGGAGGAGGCGGCGAGTTTGCGGAGCGCAGCGGCCAGCGCGGCGGCGGCGGCGGCGGCGAGCGCCACGCCCCCCACCACCACTACCACCACCAGCAACAGCACCAGCAGCACCACCACCACGCGCCGCACCACCACCACCCGCACCATCATCTGCAGCAGCAGCAGCAGCACCCGCACCAGATGTTCCACCAGCACCAGCAGCACCAGCACCAGCAGCACCACGGCGCCGGCGGCGGCTACAGCGGCGGCGGCGGCTACGGCGGGGGCGGGGGAGGGTACCCGCAGCAGCAGCAGCAGCACCAGCAGCAGCAGATGCAGCAGCAGCAGCAAATGCAGCAGCAGCAGCAGCACTTCCACCCGCACGCGCCCATGGGCGGGCCCCCGCTGATGCACCCCCAGCAGCAGCAGCAGCAGCAGCACCACCACCACCACAACCCGCACGGCGGCGGCGGCGGCGTCTTGCGCGCGCCCCCTTTCCCGCCGGCGGCCGCGGCCGCATACGGGCCGCCCCCGCCCGCGCACCTCATGCCGCCGCCGCCGCCGCCGCCGCCGCCCTCGCAGCAGCAGCAGCAGCAGCAGCAGCACGCGCCGCCCCAGACCCCGCTGCAGCAGCACCAGCACCACCGCCAGGGCTCGGCGCTGGAGCTGCCGTCGTCGCAGGCCCTCCACGGCGGCGGCGTCGGCGGCGGCGGCGGCGGCGGCATGGCCGGCGCGGCGGCTGGCGGCGGCGGCTCGGTCTTTGGCAGCGCCGGCGACCTCGCCGGTCGCGCGGGCCCCGGCGCCCCCTCCTCGCCCGCCGACGGGGCGCCCTCCCTGCCCGCCGCCATGCGCGGCCTGTCGCTCGGCGCGGGCGCCGCTGGCGCGCCCGCGGGCGGCGGCGGCACAGGCGCGCCGCCGCCGCTGGCGCTCGGGGGCCTCGCGCCCAGCCTCGCGGCGTCGGCGCTGCTCGAGGCGCGCGGCGCCATCTGATTGCCTGTTCCGATCTCGGTTTGTGCCTCGCTTTCGTCTTTCGCCCAACCCCCTCCTCTCTCTCTGCGCTCCACTCCCTTTCGTCCTTTCAGCAGCAGCAGCAGCAGCAGCAGCAGCAGCAGCAGCAGCAGCAGCAGAAGCAGCAGCAGCAGCAGCAGCAGCAGCAGCAGCAGCAGCAGCAGCAGCA
>Ga0209390_10001368_pt1 | contig 47552 bp, 42 predicted proteins | sample BON01_FD_187212 | JGI IMG/M metagenome (GOLD analysis project Ga0209390, IMG submission 187212) | Freshwater microbial communities from Lake Bonney liftoff mats and glacier meltwater in Antarctica - BON-01 (SPAdes) (version 2) | ecosystem: Environmental > Aquatic > Freshwater > Ice > Glacier...
CAAAGAACGCCCCAATTTATTTGCACACTGGTTACTGGTTACTGGTTCATCCGTAAATAGGACTATATTTATGTGATTTATAACATGAAGAGCCGTGTGAAGGGAGACTTTCACGCACGGTTCCGTGGGAACGTGGGGGTGAAATTCCCCTGCGTGACCCGATTAGTGGCAAGCGTACCGAACCGACACAGCAGACATCAACAGACAAATAAAATGAGCTAATGAGCCAAATTTTACGACAGCAAATAGAAAAAATAATTCAAATCAGCGACACCGAATTTGATTATATATTGTCGCATTTTACAAACAAGAAATTCAAAAAACATCAATTTGTTATTCAAGAAGGACAATTAGTTGAAAACGATTTTTTTATTTTAAGCGGTTGTTTAAAATCATACAGTACAGATGCCAACGGCAAAGAGCACATCATTCAATTTGGACTCCAAGACTGGTGGATTACTGATTATCAAGCCTATTACAATCAAACCACAGCAACTGTAAATATTGATTGTATTGAAGAAACTGAATTGCTTTGTTTGTCATTCAAGAACAGAGAAAAACTTTGTGCCGAAATGCACAAAATTGAACATTTCTTTCGCAAGAAAACGAACAAAAGAAATGTAGCATTACAAAACCGAATCCTATCTTTATTGAGTAGCAACGCCAAAGAACGCTACGACAAACTATTAGAACAATATCCCCAACTTTTTCAAAAAGTGCCAAAGCAATTAATTGCATCTTATCTTGGAGTAACAAGAGAAACTTTGAGCCGTTTCAACTCTTCCACAAAATAATGTGATGTACCTCACATCAAAGTTGTGCGGTATGTCCTTTTCATTTCTTTACATTCCTTAGACCTTTGTGCCATTAATAATTTAAAACAAAATTAAAATGGCAAATTTTAAAATTCAAAAATCAAGCAGTACAGTTAACTGGACTGGCAAAAAAGTATTAGGCTTACATACGGGAAGCATCAATATTGCCGACGGCTTTATTGAAATCACAGACAATCTTATCAAAAGTGGCGAAATCCAAATTGATATGGCTTCAATCGTTATCACAGATATTGAAGACAAAAAAATGCACGATGATTTTTTAGCACATCTAAAAAATGATGATTTTTTTGCAGTTGATAAATTCAAAATTGCAAAAGTTGTAATTTCTGGTTCAGAAAAAACAGAGAGTAACAAATTGAAAGTTAATGGAATACTGACAATAAAAGATATTTCACACCCTGTAAGTTTTATTGCTTCGGTTGAAATATTTACGGATTTCCTGCATTCACTTGGCGAAATTGTAATAGACAGAACGATGTACAATATTCGTTATGGCTCTGGTAAATTTCTTCAAAACTTGGGCGACAATCTTATTCACGATGATTTTGTTTTGCAGTTTAAACTCATCGCTCAAAAAAGTAATTAATAACTTAAAATTTAAAAAATAAATAAGATGAAAAATATAATTAAAATAATAATCGCAATTTTTATTGCAGTTGGTTCAACTAATGTACAGGCACAAACTAATAAAAAAATGAAAGTGCTTTTTGTTTTAACTTCTCACAATCAGTTAGGTAATACAGGCAAGAAAACTGGTTTTTGGATAGAGGAATTTGCAACACCTTATTACTATTTCACAGATAAAAATATTGAAATAGTAATTGCAACGCCAAACGGTGGTCAAGGTCCTATTGACCCAAAAAGTAACGAGCCGAGTTTTCAAACTGAATCTACAAAACGCTATTTTACTGATTCAAAAGCACAAAAATTATTAAGCAATACGAAAAAATTATCTGATGTAAATCAGAAAGATTTTGACGCTGTGTTTTATCCAGGCGGTCATGGTCCAATGTGGGATTTGGCAACAGACAAAAATTCCATTGCATTAATTAAATCATTTTACGATAACAACAAGCCAATTGCTTTTGTATGCCACGGTTCGGCCGCTTTGGTAAATGTAAAAAATGCAAATGGCGAATATTTAATTAGTGGTAAAAAAATCACGGGCTTTTGTAACACCGAAGAAGATGCAGTTCAACTAACCAATGTAGTTCCCTTTTCGTTAGAAAATAGATTGAAAGAAAGAGGAGCAAATTATGAAAAAGGAGCAGACTGGTCTTCGTTTACTATTACAGATGGATTGCTATTGACTGGTCAAAATCCACAATCATCGCAAGAAGTAGCGGAAAAACTTTTAGATATGATTAATAAATAAAAAAATTAGATGAAAAGGCGAAGTGCAGTTTAAGCAATTGTGTTGACAAGTTTTTGGAGCACTTCGCTTTCATCTTTTGCGAATCAATTAACAAAAAATAGCAAAAAGAAAATGTGGAATAATACGAAATTTACAAAATTATTGGGAATTGATTTTCCAATAGTTCAAGGTCCTTTTGGAGGTGGTTTATCATCTGTAAATCTCACAAGTACAGTTTCAAATGTAGGTGGATTAGGCTCATTTGGCGGACAACCTTTTTCAGCAAATGAAATTATTGAAACTTGCAAAGCAATAAGAAAAGCTACAAACAAACCTTTTAATATCAACTTATGGGTAAACGACAGAGATGCTCGTTTGGCAACTTTTGGCGATGAAGAATTTAAGAAATTAGTTGATCTTTTCAAACCATATTTCAACGAATTGGGTTTATCAATTCCTGAAAGACCAACTGACCTTGGTGCAAAGTTTGAAGACCAAATTGAAGCAATATTTGAAGCGAAACCAAAGGTTTTTAGTTTTGTTTATGGTATTCCATCTTCTGAAATTATAGAAAAATGTAAATCGTTAGGTATTCTAACCGTTGGTGCTTCCACAACAGTTGATGAAGCAATTGCATTGGAAAATGCAGGAGTTGATGCAATAGTTGCCACAGGATTTGAAGCGGGCGGACATAGAGTCTCATTTTTAAGGTCGGCAGAAGATTCTTTGACGGGTACATTCTCCCTTATTCCGCAAGTAGCAGATAGTGTAAAAATTCCTATAATTGCGGCTGGTGGCATTGCAGATTCAAGAGGAATAAAAGCTGCGCTTGCATTAGGTGCAGATGCAGTACAAATGGGAACAGCATTTTTAGCAACTACACAATCAAATGCTTCACAAGACCATAAAGACAAACTTTTTACAGCAGAAGCAAAATATACAACTCTTACAAAAGTATTTACAGGCAGACTGTCAAGGGGAATAAGAAACAGACTTACTGAAGAATTGAAAACTCACGAAAATTTATTTGCACCATATCCTTTGCAAAGTAAATTTATGGGTTTACTAAAAGCATATCCTGCAATTGCGAATTCTAATCCTGACTATAAATCCTATTGGGCGGGACAATCTGCATCGCTACTTAGACATCGGGACGCTAAAATTTTAATAGAAACATTGGTAAACGATATGAAAAAGTAGCACTTCAAGTAGGACAGAAAACGCCAGCCACTAACAGCACCTACAAGAAATTGGCGGTTCAGTGGTTAAATGAAGCTTTGTGTCCGCCGCGGCGGATTTTGTGGTGGCAGATCCGCCGCGGCGGATGCTTCGAATTGGCAAAAAATGCTACAAAATTAGAATTAAAATAAGCAATTCAATATCTTAAGAGAATGAGTTATGGCATATCGCCAATTACTTTTGCAATATAAATTAACAATAAAAAAAACATGGTAAAGAAAATTTTATTCATTGGTTTTGTCTTAATGATAAGCACAATACAACTCAAAGCTCAATATGCTAAAACAGACAGCACTTACAAACGGTGGTTCGTTGGTAGTTCGCTATTTGTTCTAGCTAATTTTGTGTCAGATGATAATCCGCCTAATTACGGTCAGCTGAACTTAGGTTACCGCATTACAGGAAAGGATGTAATTTCATTTGAACTAAAAACTTGGAAATATGCCTGGCCAATCGGCATTCCTTGGGGGAAATCATTTGAAGCAGAAGGAGAAGGGTTTCCTGGTTATATTCGTGACTACGGATTTGCATTCGCTTACCAAAGATTTTTATGGAAAGGTCTATTTGCTGAAGTTAATGTGACGAATTTTTTTCAGTCATTTGTAGATAAATCTGGCAAAAAAGTTGGCAACGGTTTTCAGATTTTCAACACTTATCGTGCTGGTTATCATATTAAACTTTTTAAAGACAGGTTTTTCATTCAGCCGTCAATTGCAGTAACTCATCGTCCTTATCATACAAAAATGCCCGACTCATTTAAACAAGTTGATGATAAGTGGCCTAAATTTTTCTTCTTTGAACCTAATTTGCAATTTGGGTTTAATTTCTAGTAATTTAGCCGTAGAATAACAAAACTGACTTTAACAAATAATAAAGACAGATAAAACACCAGCCACTAACAGCACCTACAAGAAATTGGCGGTTCAGTGGTTAAAAGAAGCTTTCTGCTTCGTATCAAGTTCAGTGCTGGCAGAAAGTTTTGTGCTACGAAATCGCCAACTTCTTGTAGCTGCAAACCGTGTGTGACTTGAATGATAATCAGTCCGATTATCAATGCTTTAAAACAGATGAGAGTAGGTCTCTTAGTGACGACTTTCAGGAGTAGTTACTAAACCACCCTATGCTGCAAGATTAGGAAACTGTTTTGTGGTGAGCGATAAAGGAAAAACGGAAACAATGATTTCTGTAGGTGAGAATACAATGAGCTGAACCCTTCGACTTCGCTCAGGATAAACTACAGTGAACCAATGATGAAGCCTGGTAAGCGCAAAAGAAGATGTCAAAAGTAGGTGGTTACGTTTGCACCTACGACGGAGTGTGTGAGCAACCTGATTACTGAACACATGGCATCCGGGGTTAATCCCGATAGCTGGTATGTTCGAATCGTTGATGCAAGTTTATATCTATCGGGAGGCAGGACATGTATTCAGGCTGTTTTAAGGAACAAGTGAACTCTATAACGTTCTGTAAAATCGAGAGAGGAAGCAGACAGGAAAGCAAGTCTTCGATACGTACGAAGTACAAAGAACGCCCCAATTTATTTGCACACTGGTTACTGGTTACTGGTTCATCCGTAAATAGGACTATATTTATGTGATTTATAACATGAAGAGCCGTGTGCAGGGAGACTTTCACGTACGGTTCCGTGAGAACGTGGGGGTGAAATTCCCCTGCGTGACTCGATTGGCAAGTTCCGGCAACTCTTTATTTGCCCCTGTTACCATGTTTTCCCAATCAAAGGAATCCACATTTGCCGTTTCTACATTCGGTCCAATTTTCCCGTATCCCGAAATCAATACCCTCAACAATGATAAGGGGCTTGGTAATGCAGGTATGCTTATCGCCATTAGCATCCTTCCCAAATGTAATGGCCGCGTATCCTTTTGCCGGGCTTGAACCCACTATAGCATTATCGGCAGTCAAAATGTTGGTCCCAATCTCTGCATCAAATACATAGGGAATTTCCTTTTCGACAATATTTGGCCAAAAAAACTTTCTGTCTATTATCCAAATCTTATATTTTCACACAGGGGTAAAGCCTTCATATAGGAGCCGTACTTCCAATTCTTTTGATTCACTCGGTCCATCAAAATCAGGGTCTACTAATAAGAAGGGGGTATCAAAAGTCCGGTTCCAATATTGTCGCAGGTATCTATTGGTTCATAGATATACTGAAGCCACTCTGGAATGGTGGAATTGCTATCGGGCGCTTGTCCATAGGAAAAGTTTGGCATGAACACGAGGCTGATAAACAGGGCAAGAATCGTCACCTGTATTTTCATGGTTCAAATAGTATTCATAGAACCAAGACACTTCATTTTGACGATTTATTTTTCAAATAAATCACTCCCCCTTTGGCCTCAGCGGCCTTACCTCATAATTCACCACATGGTAATTATCCGGCGTTTCTAAGACTTGTACCATGGCTGTGGCTACATCTTCGGGCATCAGCATAAAATCGTGAGCTTTGATGCCCGGACTATTTCGGAAGAAATCGGTTTTTACGGAGCCGGGGTAGAGGCAGGTAACTTTAATTTTATCATACCTAACCTCCTTATAAAGGCTTTCCATCATGGCTTTTACGGCAAATTTGGATGCACAATAGGCGCCAACTTCGGGGTAGGCTTCTAAACCCGCGACGGATGAAATGGTGATAATATGTCCGTATTTGGCTGCCTTCATAATAGGCAGTGCAAGTTTACAGGCATAGAAAACGCCGTTCACATTCACGTTCATCATCTCATGGAATTGGTCCAGAGAAGTATCCTCGAGTTTACCGAAATAACCCAGACCAGCATTATTAATCAAAACATGAAGTTCATTATTCCATCTACTCAAAGCTTCAGCGAAACTTTTTTCCACTTGTTGGAAGTCGCGAACATCGGTTTGGATAAAGTGGAGCTTAGCATGCTGGTAATCGGGTTGGGTTTGTCCAAGGCCTGTAACATGGGCGCCTTTCTCTAATAGGGCCAATGCCAATGCTTTGCCAATTCCTTTGCTTATTCCAGTGATGATGACTTTTTTGTCGCGTAACTCCATGCCTGCAAAGCAAAGGAAAAATGGGCAATTAAGTATGAAGTGTTGCCTTGATCATGCGGTTCTTTCCTTGCATGTCTTGGCGCATCTCTCCCTCATATCCTTGTGCTTCGAGCATTGTTTGCATTTCTTTTCCAAGGGCGGCATTTATTTCAAGGTATAAGCACCCGTTTTTATTGAGATGCTTCTTCGCGAAATGGGCAATCGGAAGGTAGAATTGAAAAGGGTCGTGGTTTGGAACAAACAGGGCGCCTTCGGGTTCGTGTTCTACCACATGCGCTTCCATTTCTTCCCTTTCTTGCTCTAATACATAGGGCGGATTGCTCACGATGATGTCAAAATTGCCCAGGCCATTCCACCAGTTTTCGTCGAGCATATCTTGCACAAAGAAATGGACCTTTTTTGATTCTCCTAAAATGCTCAACGCATTTATTCTCGCCGTATTGATGGCAGGTTCGCTTTTATCTATCGCAAAGACTTCTGAATGGGGAAGGTGCTTTTGTAGGCTTATTGCGATGCAACCAGAGCCCGTGCCAAGGTCAATAATTCGTGGGTCTTTTATATGAGGATTATGCACGACCCAAGCTACCAATTCTTCGGTTTCGGGACGAGGGATGAGGGTGGCCGCATTCACTTTATAACGATGCCCCATAAACCAAGCGAAGCCAAGGATATACTGCACGGGTTCTTTTTTTGTAAGCCGATGGAGAACTTCATCGAGTTGTTCATGCTCTTCCTTGCTTATGCCTCTTTCCCCGGAAATACGTAACTGATGAATAGGCAAATGAAGCAGTTCTTCGAAAACCATATTGGTAATACTCGATGCCTCACTTGGGTCATAGATATTTCCTAAAAGTGCCTTAAATCGATGGATTTCTGTGAAGAGATGACTCATGCGTCAAAGATAAAATTTCATGAGCATTGGGCAAGGGGCAAAGAGCAGTGCGGAGAAAACCAACCACCAACTACCAACTAAAGTGCGGAGTGGCATGGGGAGATGAAGAACGAGGGAAACTAACCCTCAATATCGATTCAAAACATATTGCTCCGCGGTATCTCCATTAACCCTCCATACTTTTGCGAAATCTAAAAGAAATAGGCCAATTGAATCGGCAAAGTAAAGATCTGTAGAATACCGGAAATTTGAATTTTCATGAGTCGAATCAATTCTAGAATGAATCACTTTTCTTTCTCTACCATCAATAAATTTGGTATACATTGGACTGTAATATGAGTATTCAACTTTGGCTTTTCCAAGGACATAATAAGTGCTTTGCTTCCCAGAAGTATTTGTTCCCAAATATGAATAATCAAATAACCGCATATTCGAACCAGCTGCTTTAATGAAGGCATATATGCTGTCTAATGTCTCTATTCCCAACCAAGTTTCTTGACCTATTAAAATACTAGGTTTTTTATTATATCAGAGTATTCACATAATTGAGTGAGAGTAAAGCATCTTTGATTAATTATTTGAATTTTAAACCGAGGATAATTCAATATCGCTGGCGATGGAGTTAGCGAATCTTTTATTTAGCTCGACTTTTCGCTCTGCGTTGAGACCTACTATCAACCAACTTCCCGAGAACTACCCTATTTTCGCGCTATGCATTCCGATGAACACTATATGCGTCGTTGTTTGGAGCTGGCCGCAAGAGGATTGGGGAATACTCAAACAAACCCTTTGGTAGGTTGTGTGATTGTTCAAGATGGCCTAATTCTCGGCGAGGGCTATCATGAAAAATTCGGAGAAGCTCATGCGGAAGTCAATGCCTTTGCTCAAGTCAATCCTGCGGTAGATCATAGTCATGTAACGGTATATGTGAGCTTGGAACCTTGTGCGCATTTTGGCAAAACCTCACCTTGCTGCGATCTTATCATACAAAAAGGAGTAAAGCGTGTGGTGATTGCCATGAAGGATCCTTTCCCCAAAGTGAATGGCGAAGGAATTAAGCGCATGAAGGAAGCTGGTATTGAGGTGGAAACGGGCTTGCTAGAAGAAGAAGCCCGAGCATTGAATAAACGTTTTCTCACCTACCATCTTAAAAGTAGACCGTATATCCTGCTCAAGTGGATGCAGTCGGAAGATGGTTTTATTGGCAAGCGATGTGAACAGGTATCCATAAGTAATGAATTAAGCATGAAAATAGTACACCGCTGGCGAGCAGAAGAAGCGGCGATATTGATTGGTCCTGATACTGCCATCAATGATAATCCTTCGCTTACAACGCGGCTATTTCCGGGCAATAATCCAAAACGAATTTTAATAGATAGAAACCTGCGTGTACCCACATCTATAAAACTATTTCAAGATGAAGAGCCTCTTTGGGTGATGAATACGGAAAAGGAGGGGAGAGAAGGAAAAGTCGTTTATTATAAAATCGAAGCAGCGGATTTTCTGGAAACATCCATGCAAAAACTCCATGAATTGGGTATCGTTTCTGTATTGGTTGAAGGCGGTGCATCCATGCATAATGCCATTATAGAAGCAGCTTTATGGGATGAAATTCGCGTGGGAGTGAGTCCAAATAGATTAGAAGAAGGGGTGCTTGCCCCACATTGGCCAGGCGTATCTCAGCTGAGTGAAAAGATAGGTGATGATGAATGGTTCTACTTTTTCAGTAATAGATGACTGTTTTTTGAGGGTCGTGAATTTGGTAGTGGGGTTCGGTTAAAAAATCAATACTAAATGTTCCCGTATTGGTAACTTTATGCTACCTTTGTGATACAAGATCAACGAGTGAGAGTAATTGCAAAATCTACCTTGAGAGAATTCTGGCTGAAGCATGCTGATTGTGAACAACAACTTAAGGCATGGTTCAATGAAATGGAAAAGTCAAATTGGAATTCCATAAATCATCTCAAATCGGAATTTCCTAGCGCAAGCATCTTACCTGAAAATCGAATTGTTTTTAATATCAAAGGGAATAATTACCGTCTAATTGTGAAATACAACTTTGACTACGCAATCTGCTGGATACGATTCATTGGAACGCATGCTGAGTATAACAAAATTGACGATAAACGAATATAGCAATGAATATCAAGCCAATCAGAAACGAGTTAGACTATCAAAACGCATTAAGTCGTATGGAAGTAATTTTTGATGCGAAAAGAGGAAGTGATAAAGGAGACGAACTTGAAATTCTCTCCATTCTAATTGACAAGTATGAAAATGAACAATTCCCGATTGAAATGCCGGACCCAATTGAAGCGATTAAATTCAGAATGGAACAAATGGGAATGAAGCAAAAAGATTTGGCTGCAGTTGTTGGTTTTAAAAGTCGGGTAAGCGAAATCATGAATAGAAAGAGAAAACTTACTTTGGAAATGATTCGAAAAATCAACCAAACGCTACATATTCCAACCGAAGTCTTAATCCAGAACTACTAAACAAACGGGTGCCACCAGGATGCTAGCCCAATGCTAAACTTCCGTTTCAAAATGGTACTAGGTTTCCGCCTACACGGGAAGCGCTAGCTGCGTTTGAATCCATACGGACAATGCAAGCAGCCGCTCTTGCAGCAAGAGCCTCGTTCGAGGTGGTATTTCTCAGTCATAACCATCAGCCCTTGCTCGTTGAAATAAAAATGAACGCCTTCCCTGAGTGGAGAAGGCGTTTCTGAATTTTTTGTAGAATCTTTATGCCTTGGCATAAACCAAAGCGGGAACTTGGCGGCGAACCACCTCATACGCTCCAAAGAGAATTGTTACATAAACCAAGTCACCAGCAAGGGTATTCCAGAAAAATGGAATGGCCATTTCGTAGCAGCTCAATAAGCCAGCGAAGGTCATTGGGTACATTCCCCCAGTGATCCAAACGCTAAAGTTGGTGATCACAAAGAAGATGAGTGATGCAGAAATACTGCCCATTGCCACTGATTTTACATTGATTTTCTTCAAACTAAAAAAGGCCATTAAGGCAATCAATCCAAAGGCAAGAATCTGTGCGGGGAAATTTATGTCCATCCATACAAAGGATTCTGGCTGGTAAACCACATTATTGATTACCAAGCTGCTTAAGAAAATAGCCAAGGCTGGAACCAATAAAGCGAGGCTCTTGCGGCTAAAATATGCGGCGCCAAAAAGGGCCAAAGCTCCTATAGGAGTAAAGTTTGGTGCGTGAGGAATCAAGCGGCTGAAGGCAGCGGCCAATACAACCAATAATAGAAATCCGTTTTTAGTATTCAATTTCATGGGCTTCAAAAATACAATTTAAGGTTTAAGGAATAAATAAAAATCCATTTGGAATTCGTCCTGCAAGAAAGGTAGATAGAATTGTTCCATCCTCCTTCAAAACAGTCACTTTTCCGTTCTGAACATAATCAATGGCATCGCAAAGTAGCACCTTGCCGCCGTGGGATTCAACGGCATATAGAATTCCTGCAGGGCCATTGTAGAAAGGAGTTTTAGGTAATTTGCTATCGTTTATAGAAAAGCGAAATACCTCATTTGCATAGATATAATAGAGCCGGTCTTGCTCATCCATAAAAAAATCTTGAACCGTCAATTCTCCAACTTCTTCTGAAAAAATAAGAGAATTCGTTTTTGGGTTCAGACAATGAATTTCCGAAGGGATATTCAAGTTCTTATTTCCTTTGGTCGCTATCCATATATTTTGGCGGCTATCTTCATACAGCGAATAACTTCCAAAGCCAATATCCAAACTGTCTGCCACCCTCTTTTTATCGATATCAATCCGATAGATTTTATGCGATTGCATATTGCTTACCCAAAGATTATTTCCCTGAGCCAGCATCTGTTCCGTCCATCCTTTTAGATAGATGCGTTTATTAATCATCCCGCTACCGGCATCCACAAAACTGATGCTATCGCTATATAAATCACTTATCGCTACTTCGCCATTGCCTAGTGCACAGACATAACGAGGGGAGAGTACATTAGTAACCGTCATTTGTACTTTGAAATCGTCTGGGCTCACCACCTCAATCTTTTGGGAATTATTCAATACCAACCAAATCGCATTATTAATTCGGGTGGCTGATTGAAGCACGTCACCTAATCGATATCCATTGGCAGCTTGAAATAAATCCCCTCCTTCATAAGTTTTCGTAGCCAAATTATAGCTCGTTACGCTGGCATTGCCCCATTGGAAATTTCCTTCATTCAATACCAAAACACTTCCCTGTAAAGGAAGATTCACCGTTGGTTTTTCCTTTTCATTGAAGCAGGAACTGAATGATAGCATGGATCCAAGTAATACAATCAGCGTCTTTTTCATTGTATGATGAGTTTATGCCGGCGAATAATTCCTTCTTGAGATACCTGCACGAAATAAGTTCCGGGCTGCAAATTTTCACCTGCTCTATGACGGGAACCCGATTCTAGCAGCTTTCCATCTACTTGATAGATATTCCATTCAAGAGGTATGTCTTTCTTGCCTATCAGAATGCCTTGTCCTGCTGCCGCTGGATTGGGATATACCTTAAACTGGCTGAGTTCTTCGATTCCATTCGGCATGTGTTGGTTATGGATAACGCCAATCGCATCGAGATCAAAGCCGCCTTGAAGGAAATTGGTAGGGAAGGGGTCATTGATTTTATGGCCCCGAGAATCATAGCTCGCATAAAGCGGGTCTAAACTGCCAACCACGTCAATTACGCGCACAAAGTTTATCTCCTTTATATCGATACCCATGCTGTCTTTTAGTTCAGAAAGGTCGAAAGGCGTTCCATAATTGCCCACGTATTTGCCGGCTAGATTATGGACTCTACTGGCTTTCATGCCATCGTAGGTGCGCAACTGAGCGCTGGTGTCGTTATCGCAATAATTGGGAAAACGCACCCAACGAAGTCCGTCTGTGCTTACCTCCACAAAGGCCAATTCCAAAAAGTCGGAATCGCTGCTATTGCGGATATGGAAACCGTTTTCGAATACGGCAAAGTCAAATCCCGGACCATCTACTATGGGTACATCAAAGGAAATTGTGGCCATTCCTCCATCTCCCAAAGAAACGGCTTGTCCATCAGGATAGCTGCTCATCATCTCTACTTTACCGGCGCTCGTAGGCCCAAGTTGCGGATTACGGATATCCATCAAACCCCGTTTTACTTCGGCCTGTATTGCCCAGTTTACAAAGATGTTACTGTCACCAGGGATGGCCGTACTGCCTGCCCAATTATCGCGCGGAGCGTATTGTGCATCGACCAATTGGCCCATTCCAAGGAGGAGTGCTATGGATAAAAGAATTCTCATTGTTTGATAAAACGGCTGCTGCGTCCTTCGTTATCGCGAATCACGTAGTTGCCTGATTTTAAGCTGCGAATATCGATGATTTCTGATTCTCCCGTCAAAAGTGCTTTCCCTTGGATGGAATAGATGGTCCATTGTTTTGCACCTTCGGCCACCAAGGTGTTTTGGGCAGGGTTGGGGTAGAGCTTGATGGATGGCTTATTGACCTTTAATACCGACTCCCAAATTCCTCGTTTAATATGGTCTATTGCGAAGAAAGTTGGGGTATTAATTCCGAATTCCGAGGTGTCGCTCGAAGTGAGGAAAAATCGCAAAGTGTCTGAAACATCACTAAATCCCTTATCCTCTAAATTAAGGTACTGCCAGTCTTTGATGATATAGTCTTGGCTATTATCGGAAAACCGAAAATCAGCCAAAGGGAAATGAATGGTGTCGTACGCTGAATTAAATTGAGTATTCCGAATAACATGAAGAATCAAGTAGTCTGGGTCATTACCACTTGGGCCACCAAATTTTTTCGCAAAAGCATCTCCGTTTAGCATAGAATGGTAAACATAGGATGTATTCGTTACATAGAGTCCGTGTGTTCCAAGTTCATTTTGACTATGGGTTATATACATCTCACTTCCTTGCTGGCCTATGAGGTAGTTTCTACTCTCAAACCCATTTCCAGTAATGGATTGGTAAAGTCCATCTGTTCCTTCCCGTGTGCTGTCAGTCTGATTTGATAGCGCCCATCCGCCACCCCAGTAACCTCCCCAAGCAGTGTCCCATAAAACAGGGCAATCCACTTTGGCGTCGCTGAAAAGTAGCGTTCCGTTTTTTCCATTATCAAAACTGTCTGTAGCAAGCTGAATTTTCTCAAAATCGGCGATGGCAAATTGTGCCTGTGCGCCAAAACTTAAAAGTACTAAAAGGGGTAAAATGATTTTTTTCATGATCGTAGATTTATCTTTTTGTGAATTGATAGTTGATGCTTAGTTGAAAATAACGTCCGGGCATCGGCCGCCATTCGATGCTTTCGTAGGATTCATTCCAAATATTCTGAATGCTAAATCCGAGTTCGAGCATGTTTTGTTTTGATCTTAATTGGTAGCTGGTTTCTAAATCACCCACGGAATAAGGAATAAGGAAGCTTTCGTTATCCGAGCTGGTATAGCGGCCTCCGGTAAAGCTGTGACGGTATATGATCTTCCACGCTTTTCCTTCTAACTGTATGCTCGCATAGTTCTTCCAAAAGGGCACATAGATCAATTGTTTGCCCACAGAAAGGTCTTGAGAGTTTTTGGCTTCCTCATTGCTGGCCAAAATAAAGGTGCCGCCATAAAGAAGGGTCAGGTATTTTTTACCCTGACTTTGAATGAATCTACCTTCCCATTCTAATCCGCGGTTATGGACTTTCTGCAAATTCTGCGGGGTCCAGAACCCATTATTCGGCAGCCAAATAATCCATTGATCAATGATGGAATAGAAGCCAGTAATACGTGCTTGAAGGGACTTGTTTTTTGTATGATGAGCGAAAATATAGCTGAGCTCACCGCTATATCCTTTTTCTGGAAGCAAGTCGAGATCTCCCCCTGGATTCCAATAGAGATCATTCAAATTGGGTAAGCGAGATACATGGGAGAGGTGAGCACGAAAGGTCGATTTACTCGTGGCCAGATAATCAGCACCCAGACTGAATGCCGGCCCAGGAATCAAGGTTCCACGCATCGCCTGACGGATATCTGCCTTCCACGAAATACGTTGGTGTTTGCCTATCCTTCCGTAAGCGGCTCCATAGAGGGCACCACTTTGAAGCTGCACGTTTTCTTGTGTGAAGCCATTGCTGCCGGCTTGGTCAATTTGGTAATTGAGTCCTGCTTGAAGAGAAAATACCTTAAAACTTCTGCGGTATTCGGCCTGGTTTACCCACGTGAGACTATGGTTTAAACCTTCCAGATGTTTCTCTGGATCATGGTACCATAAGTTCTCGGCAAATAATCCGCTATTTATTTTGAAAAACTGAATGGAATCCCCTTGTTCCCAGAAGCCATTAAGGCGGAAAGACTCATCTTGCTGCGTGGCAATAGAAGTGCTCAGCATCGTCTCGGGAATTTCCCGATCCGACCTTTGATACCAAGCACTGAATCCTGCCTGCCAGCCGGCTTTGCTTTGGTAACGGGTTTCATTCAAAGCCGCAAAGAGTTGAGTATGGGCGTGGTTTAAAGTTTGAATAGAATCCTTTTGCGTAGTTCTATTTGTAAAGCTAAAATCGTTTTGTGCATCTTGAACGGTGGCCCGAAAGCGGTTGGTCCAGCCTCCTTTTTTTCCATCTATTCCCAAACGATACCGCTGCGTGCCAAAAGTACCGAAATCCATACCCAACAGGACTTGGCCGGGATACAGCAGTTCATTTTGTCCTAGTGTGATACTTCCTCCTAAAATGCCTCCTGTGCTTAGGTTATTTTGGGCTCCTGCATTTAGCTGCACATCATCAAACAAGAACCCTTGAAGCAGACTCATGTCTTGCTGTCCGTTCATTGTGTTCTGAATAGTCAGTCCATTCCATAAAATCGGACTATGTGCCGCACCTGTTCCGCGGATGGATAGACTACCCAACATGCCCGGTCCATACGATTTAATAAGCACCTGACTCGATCCTTGAAGCAGAGTGCCTAGGTTGGTTTGAAGGGAATTTGTTGGGAGGTATTGAATATTCTTTCCATAATCCAACGGGGCCTTACGCATATCGCGCACCTCAGCCTCCCGCAGAATTTGAGTGCTATCCAAACTTTGCGCCACCGCGAATTGGGCGGTAACCAGGAGTGCCATGTGTACAAATAAGCCTTTCATGCTTTGCACACAGAACCGGAAAAATAAAAGGATGAAGCGGACTAGCCTTTCTCCATCTTAAACCCCTATTCCCGAAGGTTCTGATGTAAAGGATGCTGGCAGGTCTTCTGACTTTCCCCACCTTTGAACCTTCCCGCGTTAGCAGTGGTATTAGACATCAAAGGCATCTTATGGGGATTACAGCTGCGGGTACAGTCCCGGTTTTTCACCGGAGTTCCCTTTTAATCTCCGGTACGCCCGGAAAACCAAAATCCACTGCAAACGTACACATTTATGATTTGTGATTTGTGATTTATGATTTGTGATTTATGATTTGTGATTTGTGATTTCCGCCGTCGCTGAAAAAGCTAGCGCCTCCGCTGTAGCTTTAGCGCAAGCGGATGGCGGACGCAGAAGGTTAAGGTTTTCCGGTCCCTGACTGCGTGCACCGAAGCCTTAGCGAAGGTGTAGCGGCCCAGTACAAGGGTTCTTATTGCTATAAGCGTTACGGGCTGGTCGAAGGGAGGTTTAGGCTGATGTTGAGTCCCGATATCGGGAGAGGGAAAGGTATCCGGTCCGGTCTTCCTGACCGACCGGCGCAAAACTACTAGAAATTTCAGAGTTTGAAACAAGCTTCCGGTCACTGACGAAGGAACCCTCTGAGATTAATCATTTCCTTTCTTGACCTGAGTCAATTCCTAGAAATTGGCGATTACGAACTTTGTAAACTCATGCTGGATATGAATAAAGCGCCTCTGGTTGACGTAGTTATATTAAATTATAACGGAAAAGAGTTTCTCGATGAATGCATTGGCTCGCTGATGCAGGGAACCTATAACAATGCAAAAGTGTTTTTATTAGACAATGCCTCAACCAACGATGATGTGGCCTATGTCAAAGAGCAATATCCCGAAGTCGGCATCATACAAAGCCCCAAAAATAATGGATACTGTGCGGCGTATAATTTGGCGTTTTCGCAATGTGAAGGGAAATATATCGTCTGTCTGAATAATGATGTTACAGTGGCTCCCGATTGGCTGGAGCACTTGGTATCCCTAGCCGAATCAGATGATAGCATTGCGGCCATTCAACCTAAACTGGTATCCTATTATGATCCCGAAAAATTTGAATATGCTGGTGCTTCAGGAGGAATGATGGATGTGTTTGGTTATCCCTTTCTTCGGGGTAGAATCTTTACAGAAATAGAAAACGATAATGGGCAATATGATGATGTTGCCGAAGTATTCTGGACCAGCGGAGCGGCGATGTTTTTACGAAAATTAGCCCTACAGAATTCTGGAAACCTAGATGAAAGCATCGTTCATCATATGGATGAAATTGACCTCTGCTGGCGTTTGCGCATGTGTGGCTATCGTTTATTGGTACAGCCCCGATCGGTAATCCGGCATATTGGAGGCGCTACCATTCAAAGCAAATCCTTTCGGAAAATCTATTGGAACCACCGAAATGCCCTGTATATCATGCTCAAAAATTATGAGCTCCGCCATGTAATCGCCTATGTTTCTGTCCATATTCTGCTCGATTATGTTGCCATGGCTCAGGCATTTTTTACCTTTCAATGGGTCATGGTGCGGGGCGTTTTGGCGGCCCATTGCTGGCTATTATTCAATCTCCCTCTAATTTTCAGAAAGAGACGAGAGGTACAAAGCCGGCGAACTTTTAACGATGATGCGGTGATTCCTTTTATGTATCCCAGAAGTATCGTCTTTGATTTTTTCTTTAAAAAGACGAAAAAATATTCCCAACTCACTCATTCAAATATTTATGAATATTCACCTGATTGATAGCGCCTTAAATGGATTGATGGTATTGCAACCAGAAGTGTTCGAAGATAAACGTGGCTTTTTTGCTGAGGTATACCGAAAAGACCAATTTGCCCAATTTGGTATCAAGGAAGAATTTGTTCAAGATAACCACTCTCGCTCTAGCAAAGGGGTATTACGCGGATTGCATTTCCAGTGGGAGCCGCCCATGGGAAAAGCCATGCGGGTTACTCTGGGTGAAGCCTTTTTAGTGGCCGTTGATATTCGGAAAAATTCACCAACATTAGGACAATGGTATGGAGCCCTTGTGTCGGCCGAAAATAGAAAAATGATTTATGCCCCTGCAGGTTTTGCCCGTGGGTTTTTCGTAACCAGCGAGATAGCCGAAATTCAATATAAGTGTACAGGCCTATATAGTAATAAGGCCGAATCTGGCATTCTCTGGAATGATCCAGAAATAGGGATTGAATGGCCCGCGATTGATCCTGTATTATCCGCAAAAGACATGCAGGCACAAACCATGGCTGACTGGTTAAAAAATGCAGATTCCAATCAATTTAAATTATGAGAAATCAAGCTGAAAAAATTCTGATATTGGGGGGAGCTGGATATATTGGCTCGGTACTTTCTCCCTTTCTTCAGCATCAAGGATACGAGGTTAAGGTGATTGATATTTGTTGGTTTGGTAATTACCTTCCCAAGGATATTCCTGTAGAAAAAAAGGATATTCTGGACCTTGAAATCAGTGATTTTGAGGGATACGATTCGGTGATTTTTCTCGCGGGTTTATCCAATGATCCCATGGCTGAGTTTTCACCACGGAGCAATTTCATCTATAATACCGGAATGCCGGCTTATGTAGGTTTTATGGCCAAGGAAGCGGGCGTAAAGCGTTTATTATTTGCCAGTTCTTGCTCTGTTTACGGGTATACCCATAATTCTACCTTTACCGAAACGGATCCTGCTCTTAGCAATTATCCCTATGGTGTTTCCAAACTTCAGGGCGAACGGACTTTACTCGCATTGGCCGATGAGAACTTTTCGGTAATATGTTTCAGGCAGGGAACCGTTTGTGGCTATTCTCCGCGTATGCGCCTCGACCTGGCAATAAATACCATGTTTAAAAATGCGATTTCTCTGAGTGAAATTAGCCTGAGCAATGCCAAAATATGGAGACCTGTATTGGGCTTGAACGATTTATGTTCGGCCTACCATTTAGCTCTGCAAAGCTCCTTGAGTGGTGGGCATGTAATCAATCTGAGTTCATTCAATACCACCATTGGCGAATTGGCGCAGGAACTCTCTGAATACATGGAGGAAGTTCATGGTAAAACAGTAAGCCTCTGCGATAAAAAATTGCAGGATTACCGCAATTATAAGGTGAGTATCGAAAAAGCAGAAGAACTATTGAACTACCAACCACAGCAGTCGGCATTAACAATTTTTCAGGACCTAAGCCGAAACTTAAACCGTTTCAGCGATTTCGAAAACGAGCGCTATTCCAATATTCAGGTGTTTAAACATCATATGAAACAAAATCCAGAACAGGCCCATCTTTTGGTTTGATCTAATTTTAACCTAAGTCACTTATTCCAATGCAAAAAGTAATCGTAACAGGTGGGAACGGACAATTAGGTTCGGATATCGTCTCGGAATGTCAGTCTGGAAATTTTATCGTAATTCCAAAAACGCACGAGCAGTTGGATATAACCGACTATAGCAGTGTAAATCAAACGCTTTTAGATGAAAAACCTGATATCCTTATCAATACTGCGGCGTATCATCATGTAGATCAATGTGAGGAAAATCCGGAACTTGCCATGCAGGTTAACTTCAAAGCGCCTGCTTACTTAGCAAGGTTATGTGCTAGTTTAGGGATTAAGTTCGTCCACTTCAGCACAGATTATGTATTCGATGGCGAAAAAGGAGCAGCGTATGATGAAACCGATAGCGCAGCACCCCTGAATGTATACGGACAATCCAAGCTTGCAGGGGAACTGGCCATTCTAAAGGAAAATGCTAATGCCTTAATTATTCGAATTTCGGCCATTTATGGGCTACAGCCATGCAGAGCTAAAAACGGATTAAATTTTATAAGGCTCATGCTCAAGCTCGCTGATGAAAAAGGATTTGTAAAAGTTGTGGATGATGAGATTGTATCGCCTACCTCCACACGAAGTATTGCTAAAATGATTCCACTAATGCTCGCGAAAAATCTCAGTGGGGTGGTTCACCTCAGCTCCGAAGGGAGTTGCTCCTGGTATGAATTCGCACAAAGTATTTTTGAGCTCTCAAAAAGAAACGAAGTAGAAGTACAACGCGCCAAATCAACTGATTTCCCCGGTAAAACACCCCGGCCTTCGTATTCTGTACTTGAAAATAAGGTATTGAAAAAGTATGCCCTGCCGCCAATGCCGCACTGGAAGGAAGCGTTAAGTGAGTACTTGCTACTTTCAACTAATTTATGATTTGCGATTGATTTTTGAAACGTACCATTCGACAGTCAACCAACAACCGCAGAAACGGACCAACTGAAAATTGGTTGTTGGCTCTTTGCCCTGTGCTTCTTCCTTCTGAAAACTGAAAACTGAAAACTTTTTTCTGGCATCTGGCTCTTCGCATCCTTTGTCTGAATCGCCGATTAAACGGATTAAACGATTTCGCTGATTTTTTAATGATTGAAATGAGAGATGACCCTTCTCCTTTTCTCCTCTGCTCCCCTTCTTCCTTTGCCCTAACCCGTAACCCAAAACCCAAAACCTTTTTGACGCTTTGCCAGAATAATGGGCTTTATAAAACATGACTATCCGCAATTATACCAAACGCCTGAATTCTATCGTCGAGGATTTCAATCACTTGATAATCAAGCACAATTTTCAATTTTAACTCAAGAGGGAGCGATTATTTACTGACTATTATTTTTAGAAGTAAAAATTCTGTTTCAGCTCGGTTGTTCTCCGTTCCTTTTTGGCTTGTTCAAATACGAAGTATTCAGCGAATACCTTTGAAAAGCAGACTTAGACATGAGCTAAAAACGAACCCAAAAAGGACACCACGAAAACCGAAATCGAAGATTCACGAATGCCGCTGAAAAGCAAATTATAAGAATGAGTAATTCCTGTTTTTCTGCGCACAAGCCAGCCGCCACTGGGACTGAAAAACAAAAATTTACTCACAAAGTATTAGCTTTTAATGGTGTTCGTGAACCCTAATCGGGTTTCGCTCTTTTCGTGGACACCCAACCGCACTGGGCCTCGCGGAATATGTTTATCATAAAATCATGGTTCCAAAAAGATGACTCCGCGTCCTTTTTTATGCCGCGAAACATTGCGCCTCCTATTCTCGCGCCAGCCCCACTTTGCGCCTCCGTCTCTGTCCTCCGTAGCTTTTTTACACCTTCGCTAAGGCTATGGTGTACGTGGTCAAGCGAAGGTGGAGCCTCCGCGTCCTTTTTTAAGCCGAGCAAAATAAGCCCTAGTGGTAAGAAAGCGGAGACTCATGTTATAAAAATTATCCCTACTTTTCCTGCATGAACAGGAAAGTAACAAACTCACGAATTAAAACCGCATTAAGCCTTCTTCTCGTTTTTTCTCTGGCATTCGCTGCTTGCAAGAAGGAAGTAGATGCGCCGGTAGAAGAAGATACATTGGGCCCAATAGAAGCAGCCCTCGATCAATTTGTTGCCACCTTAGTTGCCAATCCACCCACCAAAGCTGATTTATCTAATCGGGTAAAAAACTATATCGAAGCACAGCCCACGGCATTTTTTGGTTCAACAGTTACCTTGCTAGATAGCAATGGTAAAGCAGATTTTAGTCCGTATTGGTACCGCGAAAACGGAAACTTCTCAATGAAAGACCTAGCTGATTCAGCCTATCAAATAGACAGTCAGGATTGGCTCAGAAAACCCATCGACGAAGCCAAATCTGTATGGACCGCTCCCTATTTTGATGCCGGTGGGGGAGAAATTTGGATGCGCACCCGTTCAGTACCCGTTATGGTTAATGGCAAAATTATCGCCGTCGCTACCACCGATTTGGCGGTGGATGAACCGAAGTAGGTTAAGGTTTCCGCCGTCGCTTGAAAAAAGCTAGCGCCTCCGCTGTAGTCGTAGCGCAAGCGGATGGCGGACGCAGAAAAACTGAAAACTTCTTTTCCTCCTTACCTTCGCGCCATGCTTACCCACTTTGTCTTTTCTATCCCCAGTGAAGAACGCGCGCTTTGGCGTCGTCGGGTAATGAGTTTGGGGGAGAAGCAGCAGTATTTCGCACTATTGGAAAACCAAGGAGAACCCTTTGCCCCTTCTTGGATTGCTGAAGGTTTGTTGGCGGGAATAGGGGCGAAGCAGGTGCTAAAGGATAAAGGTGCTTTTTTCTCTCAGCTGAAAAATGCCCGATTTTCGAATCCGCTCATGGGGTATTTGGGCTATGATTTGAAGAACCAAGTAGAAAAGCTACACTCTCAAAATAGCGATAAACTGGGTACGCCAGATGCCTGTCTGTTTGAACCATATCACTTTATTAAGTATGATGGAAAGGAACTTAGCATCAGCTCATACGGCGACGCAAAAGAATTCTTTGAAGAGCTGGCAACGGTCCTTCCAAAAGCCCTCGAAGAAACTCCAAAAGTCACTTTAGAGGCAAGAATGTCGGAAGAAAATTACCTGAAAAAGGTGGCTCAGGTGATTGATTATATTAAACAAGGGGAAGTCTACGAACTGAATCTATGCATGGAGTATTTTGCGGAAAACGTAAAAATCCATGCGCCAAGCACCTATGAGCAGCTAATGCAACGGAGCGAAGTGCCTTTTGCAGCCTACCTGAAGCTGGATGATATCCATACACTTTGTGCTTCACCAGAGCGCTTCCTGAAAAACGACGGAGGCAAGTTATTGTCGCAGCCAATCAAAGGAACAAGAAAGCGTGGAGCAACAAAGCTCGAGGATGAGGCCTTAAAAGAAGAACTTTTGCACTCGGAAAAAGACCGTGCCGAGAATGTAATGATTGTAGACTTGGTGCGTAACGACCTCACCCGAAGCTGCGAATATGGGAGTATCGAAGTGGAAGAGCTTTTTGGAATTTATAGCTTCACGAATGTGCATCAAATGATATCCACAGTCAGCGGCAGCTTGCGTAAAGACGTTCATTGGTCGGATGCTATCAAGTATGCCTTTCCAGTGGGTAGCATGACGGGCGCCCCTAAAATTAGGGCCATGCAGTTGATAGAAGAACTGGAATTAAGTAAGCGAGGAATCTACTCAGGTTCTATTGGTATTATTTATCCCAATGGCGATTTCGACTTAAATGTGGTCATTCGCTCGGTGATGTACAATGAAAAGGACTCTTATTTAAGCGTGCAGGCAGGTGGCGCAATCACCTATGATTCCAAGGCGGAAGAGGAATTTGAGGAAATTCAAATCAAGCTAAGTAATATTCGCAAGCTTTTTGAAAAGCCTTTTATCCACAAAATAACCGACAAATAGATTTTTCATATTGGTGGCGCGGCCTATTTTTGTCATTCAATCTAGTACATATGAAAAAGTCCTTACTAATCGTTTGCCTCATTATGCTCAGCGTAACCAGTACGTTGGCACAGGGCAAAAAGAAGAAAGCACCTAGCAACGATGGTAACTATGTTTTGGCTGATTTCCGCGGAGTAAAATGGGGAAGTCATGTTGATTCTGTTTACCGCGATGGGGTGAAGTTGAATTTCATCAAATCCAGTGATGTGGCGGATAAAAACGCTTATGTCTTGGCAAATGATGAGATGATTATCGGTACTGTTCTATTAGACAAAGTATATTATGTCTTCAATAAACAAGGACGTTTTACCGGCGTACTCATCATTGGAAAACGAACCCTTGATGAGAAAAAGCAATTTGGTGAGATGAAGTATATCCTTGCCTACAAGTTTGGAGATCCTGAATTGCGCGAAGTTCCAGGAGCTATCCAGTACTATTGGATGGTGGATGATGTGCGTATCACACTCGAAGATCAAGAAGCACAAGGACTCTTTACCGTAGAGTTTTATAGCGACTACGAGCGTTCTGAGTCCAAACGTGTGAATATGAACGTAAACGATTTCTAATTTGCCAAAATCTCGTTAAAAAGCCGGTCCTTGTGGTCGGCTTTTTTATTTTCACCGACTAGAAAGGAAGCATGCCATGAAAATTTGGTCATTTGAATTCTTAGATACACTCAGCCATCGCAAGGCTTTAGCGCTTTTCGCTGGCTTGGTACTCCTCGTTTTTTTTGCCGTAGGAGTTTTTCAAGCTTTGACCATCGCGCCACGTGGCATTCATTTTACACGGCAAACGGATAATCTCTCCTTCTATATGGGCTATTATCAATATGGTAATTCCTTTATGGAGCCAAGGGTCTATGATATCCTAGGCGAAGAGGGCAAGGCAGCGAGCGAATTTCCACTGCTTTATTATGTGTCAGCACAAATTGCCAAGGTCATTGGACCTTCCGAAGGCATCATGCGCTCCTTGTATATGCTCTTTTCTTTGGGGGCACTGATAAGTCTCTTTTCAAGTTTTCTCAAATTGCTCAAATCCTTTTTGCCAGCGGCCTTTTCAAGCCTTCTGGCACTGAGTGGAGTTGTATTCTACTATTATATTTATGCCTTGCTTTCTGATTCAGTCGCACTGGCTTCGGCTTTAATAGGAAGTGCTTATTTCTTGAATTTTTTCAGTGATGGAAGGCGTTGGGATGGCATTTTTGCAAGTCTCTTTTTCTCCCTTGCCGCGCTCTTTAAGATTACTTTTCTCATCTATCCATTGGCCTTTTTTGCCACGCTTTTTCTCTTTTTTCCACGCTCAGATATTCAGGGTGCTTGGAATAGAAAGCAATGGCTTCTTCGCGCAGCATTGATAGCAGCAATTCCTAGCGTGCTTGCTATTGCTTGGGTAGTATTTGTGCTTCGTTATAATGAAACCTATGGCAATTGGTATTTCCTTTCCAGTGCCGCTCCAATATGGAAGATGGATACCGAGGCAATTCAAAGAACCTTCCAATACATGCGGGAATATTGGGCATACTCCTATTTTCATCCAGGCATATGGTATTTCTGGGGTCTCTGCCTGCTTTTTAATGCCTATGCCTTTCGGAAAGTTCCGGGTATTTGGAATAAGCTCCATTGGGTTTTAGGCCTCGCCTGTTTGGCCGATTTGCTGCTTTTCTTTCGTCAGTTTCAAGACCACGACTACTATTTCTTGCTTTTTTATGGATACTTCGTATTCTCCGCCTTGGCCTTTTTTATCCATATCAAAGCGCTCTTTCCGCGTATTTACCAAAGCAAACTTTTCTATCTTTTATTGGCGGTTTTATGGATAGGAACCATCCGACATAGTCAAGGAAAAATGCATGAAAGACTTAGCGTTCCAGATGGCATTGCCGATCCCTGCCTCACTCTCAATGGTTTTTATTCGACATTAGATAGTCTAGCTATTCCCAAAGATGCTCGCTTTGTGGTTTTAGGGGATAGAAGTACAAATGGCTCCCTCTATTTTATTCGTCGCCAAGGCTATACCATCCACGATACGAGTCAGGTAGAAATGGGTAAACTGAGAAACCTCTTCGATGTGCATCAGTATGAATATGCATTGAGCATCCAAGGACTAAGTTTTGGGCAATTCATTGACGGGAAAAACATGCACCTTATTTACAGTAAGCCGGGAATAGAATTGTATGAGATACCCGAGCAAAATGCGCATAGTAGCAACTAAATTCTATCTTTACCGCATTGTATGGATAAGTCAAAAAACCTCAAAGAAGAAGCGCTCGCTTACCACGAAAAAGGTAGACCTGGAAAGATCGAAGTTATTTCGAGTAAACCCACTCAAACGCAGCGAGATTTAACCCTCGCCTATTCGCCTGGTGTAGCTGAGCCTTGTTTGCGCATTGCTGAAAATGTAGAAGATGTTTACCGCTATACCGCCAAAGGAAATTTGGTGGCCGTTATTTCAAATGGTACCGCTGTTTTGGGGTTAGGAAATATAGGTCCAGAAGCATCCAAGCCGGTGATGGAAGGAAAGGGTATCCTCTTTAAAATTTTTGCGGATATTGACGTGTTCGACTTGGAGTTGAATACACAGAACGTCGATGAGTTCGTTCGCACAGTTAAACTACTCGAGCCAACATTTGGTGGAATTAATCTTGAAGATATTAAGTCGCCAGAATGTTTTGAAATTGAAGAGCGCCTGAAAAAGGAACTTAATATTCCAATCATGCACGATGATCAGCATGGAACGGCCATTATCTCCGGAGCGGCCCTGCTGAATGCTGTGGAGATCGCGAATAAGAAGATGGAAGAAGTGCTTTTGGTCGTAAATGGCGCAGGAGCATCTGCCATATCATGCACCAAGATTTTTACTGCCTTGGGTGTGAAAAAGGAAAATATTGTAATGGTCGATTCAAGTGGCGTAATCCGCTCCGACCGTGATAATCTTGATCGCCATAAGGCCTTGTTCGCGACTGACCGCGACCTCCATACCTTAAAAGAAGCCATGCAGGGAGCGGATGTGTTCGTGGGGCTTTCAAAAGGAAATATTCTCAATCCAGAACATCTTTTATCCATGGCCAAGGACCCCATCGTTTTTGCTATGGCGAATCCTGATCCTGAAATTGACTATTACCTGGCCATAGCCACCCGAGAGGATATCATCATGGCTACTGGGCGCTCCGATCATCCTAACCAAGTAAATAATGTTTTGGGCTTTCCGTACATTTTCCGTGGAGCCTTGGATGTACGCGCTACAGAAATCAATGAAGAGATGAAGTTGGCTGCAGTCAAAGCCATTGCTGAATTGGCGCGTATGCCTGTTCCAGAGATTGTGAATGCAGCGTATAATGAGAAGAATGTCACCTTCGGCAAAAACTATATCATACCAAAACCAATTGACCCACGCTTGATTACCACTGTTGCTCCAGCAGTTGCAAGAGCTGCCATGGAAAGTGGAGTAGCAAAGGCGCCGATTGCGGATTGGGAAAAATATGAATCGCAATTGCGCAGTCGCCTTGGACTCGAGAATAAGTTCTTGAGCTATATTACCGTAAAGGCCAAGCAAGATCCGAAGAAGGTTGTATTTGCCGAAGCGGATAATTATAAGATTCTCAAAGCTGCCCAAATTGTGCGGGATGAAGGTATTGCCACTCCGATTTTACTCGGGAACAAAGAGAAGATTCAAGCTATCATCGATGAAAATTTGCTCGACCTCGACGGTGTGCCGATTTATGATCCGCAAATTGAAGACCTACGTCAGGATGAATTTGCCGAAGCTCTTTTTCAAAAACGTCAACGCAAAGGGGTGAGTCAATACCAAGCAAAAAAGCTCCTTCGCGAAAGAAATTATTATGGCACGATGATGTTGGAGTTTGGTGAGGCTGATGTGCTGATCTCCGGACTGACCGTCAACTATGCCAATACCATTCGTCCTGCTTTGCAGATTATCGGCAAGCAAGAAGGCATTTCTAAGGTAGCAGGCATGTACATCATGAATACCAAAAAAGGACCGCTATTCTTTGCGGATACCACGGTGAACCCGGATCCATCAGCAGATGATTTAGTAGATATCACGCGCTTGGTAGCCAAGGAGGTGAAGACCTTTAATATTGAACCCCGCATTGCGATGCTCTCGTATTCGAACTTTGGCTCGGCCGATGGTCGTGTTCCAGAAGGAATCCAACAAGCCATTAAACGTTTGCATAAGGAAAATCCTGAATTGATTGTTGACGGTGACATTCAGGCGAATTTTGCGATGAATGAAGAGTTGCTCAATGAGAATTTTCCTTTCTCTAAACTGAAGGGAAAAGCGGCCAATACCTTTATTTTCCCAAATCTAGCTGCCGGAAACATTGCCTATAAGATGCTCCAAGAATTGAATGTGGCCGAGGCGATTGGTCCTATTTTGTTAGGGCTCAATAAATCGGTGCATATCCTTCAGTTAGGAAGCTCCGTTCGTGAGATTGTGAATATGGTAACGATTGCGGTGGTAGACGCCCAAGCTAAGGGTTAACCATGCCGAGGAGAAATCCCAAGGCTCCTTTTTCATTCAAAATACCTGCTTCGATAAGTTCGGAATAGGGAACGCTAAATTCTAAGGGTCCGAGGCCATTGCTTTGAAGGCTTTGACTACTGTGGATGAAGCTGATGCCAGATTCGTTGAGGAGAAAGTTTTCGCTCAGGGTGTAGTCTAATTCGCGCTGTATTTTTTGACCATTTTCATAGTCTACCAACATGGAGGCATTGATGGCGCTTTTTAGGTGATATTGGCAAAGGAAGAGGAGGGAGTCTTGATAATTTGGCTGAAATACATCAGCAAGACTTATTCTTTTTCCTGAAACAAGGGAGTAAGAGCGCAAGGACATGCGGATATTCGGATGTGCGCCACCAAGGTTTTCAAAGCTCTCTTGACGCACACTTATAATTTCATTTGCCAAATAGTCGAGGTCTACCTGGTTTTCTATTTGCCATCCAGTGGCGCCAGTGAGGCTGCTTGAATAGCTTTTGTATTCATTAATCAAGTAATCGGCAAAGGCTTCGGCGCTTTCAAGGCTATCTTGGTAATTTCCCAACATAAGGTGGAGGATTTTCTTATTGATAATTTGCCTGATGCTATCCGCATTTTTGATTTGTGGAAGGGAAATGAGCAAGGTGATGCATCCTTCTTCGGCCTTTTTGCAATCGCCCCATTCTTTTGTGATTGTAATGGTATCAATAAGGTAGGTATTTTCGAGAAGATCTTCGAGCGGTTCTTTGTCCTTAGCTGGCTCGCTTGGTCCGCACGCCACAAAGAACAAAGTACAAAAAAGTATGGCCCCTAAATTTTTCATAATTCTGCATCGATAATCTCTGCAAAGTAGGATAAAATTTCCTCCTTACCGAGCTTGTTTTCAGCCGATGACTGAAACATGGGAGGTAATTCTTCCCAACTTTCGAGCATGGCTTTTTCGAATTTCCGCACGTTACTGAGCACCTTCCCAAGCGAAAGTTTATCGCATTTAGTGAAGATTATGCTTAAAGGAATGCCGTGTTCTCCCAGGTATTGAAGAAATTCTAAGTCTTTTTTCTGTGGCTCAATACGAGAATCTATCAATACAAAAACACAACAAAGGGTTTCTCTTTTGGTCAAATAAGTCTTAATCATCAGCGACCATTTCTCGCGCATAGTCTTTGAAACTTTGGCAAATCCATACCCAGGTAAGTCAACCAAATACCAGCGGTCGTTGATCATAAAATGGTTGATGGTCTGCGTTTTACCTGGGCTTTGTGAGGTCTTGGCTAGCTTCTTTTGGCCAACAAGCATATTAATGAGCGAACTCTTGCCCACATTGGATCTACCTATAACAGCGAGTTCGGGTTTATGGTCTTGGGGAAGCTTGTCCATGTCGGCAAAGCTTGAGATAAAACGGGCGCTCTTTATTTCCATTAGTAGGCAGTATATTTGCAACAAAATTACACGGCATTCCGAGAAATCGGTCTTTCCTTTAAATAAGCTTTAGATTTTGACGCACGTTAAACCCAATTATGAGTCGGCCACATCCAAAAAGGAGCAGGTAGAAGAGATGTTTGATAATATAGCCCATCGCTATGATTTTTTGAATCATCTGCTGTCTTTAGGAATTGATACTATTTGGCGGAAAAAAGCAATTCGCACCATCAAGCAGATTGATCCAGTTCGAATGCTCGACATTGCCACCGGTACGGGTGATTTGGCTTTTGAGGCGCGCAGACAAATGCCTGATGTGCATATAGTTGGGTTAGACCTTTCGGAAGGAATGCTGAGTAAGGCCCGTGAAAAGGCCATAGAAAGAAAGCTCACCAATATGGAATGGACAAAGGGAGATTCAGAAAATCTATCCTTTGAAGATACTAGTTTCGATGCTGTGAGCGTTGCCTTTGGTGTGAGGAACTTTGAAAACTTGGAAGCAGGTTTAAAAGAAATCTACCGGGTGATGAAGCCTGGAGGCCGATTGGCGGTATTGGAATTTTCAAAACCAAAAAAATTCCCAGTTAAACAGGTATTTAATTTTTATTTCAAAAAAATCCTTCCAACTACTGGAAGAATGATTTCGAAAGATGCTCGCGCTTATGCGTATTTGCCAGAATCTGTTCAGGCATTTCCAGAAGGTGCGGATTTTATAGCTAAATTAGAAACGACAGGATTTAAAGCGTGCAAAGACCAACCCTTGACATTCGGAATATGCTCCTTGTATACGGCAGAAAAGTAGGATTTATTGTAGCTATGTTTATGCTGCTGACAAAAGTCGGTGCGCAGAATAGGCCACAGATTGATAACCGTATCTTACATTTTGGGTTCACCCTGCATACCACCTATAATTTGCTGCAGATGAATACCTCCGAAGAATTTTTAACGAATGATAGCCTTTTAAATATTCGCCAGCAGCCCTTTGCAGGCTTCGGTCTCGGCGCCATTATCGACTTGAAAATGGGCGAATATATGAATCTGCGTTTCCTAGGGCCAACCATCTCTTTTGCTCAAAGGAATCTTTATTATGATTTTAAAAATTCCCAGAGCAACAGACGTGCATCCATTGAAAGCGTATACCTCGAATTCCCACTAGAGATTAAAATTAAGTCAGAGCGACATTGGAATACCCGCTTCTACTTTATCGGGGGCTTCAAGTATACCTATGATTTGACCTCGAATGTGGATGCTCCGCGCAGTTTGAATGATCCGGTGGTTGCCTTGGGAAAAAATATGTATAGCTATGAAATAGGAATAGGCATGGACTTGTATTTCCCTATGTTCAATCTTTCACCTGAACTCAAATTTTCGCAAAGTGTCAATAATATGTTGGTGCCAGATGATTTCGTTTATACCAAAGGATTAGCATCTATATTCCCTCGCGTATTCACCCTTTCCTTTCATTTCGAATAAGGGCAGCCTTAATCGCAATCTGCCTTAAACCATTAAGTTTGCTTTTCCGATGAAGTTCACTCTTAGCGCCCAAGACCCTAATTCAAAGGCCCGTGCTGGTATTTTACGCACCGATCATGGCGATATTCCAACGCCTATTTTTATGCCTGTAGGAACGGCCGGTACGGTTAAGGCCGTGCGCCAAACGGAGCTAAAGAATGATATCGACGCGAAAATCATTTTGGGAAATACCTACCACCTGTTTCTTCGTCCCGGACAAGAAATTTTACAACAAGCTGGCGGACTTCATAAATTCATGAACTGGTCCGCCCCGATTCTTACTGATAGTGGCGGTTATCAAGTATTTTCCTTAGCACAAAACCGTAAGATCAAAGAAGAAGGAGTGGAGTTTAGGAGTCATATTAATGGCAGTAAACTCTTTTTCTCCCCGGAGAAGGCGATGGATATTCAGCGCCATATTGGAGCGGATATCGTGATGGCATTCGACGAGTGTACGCCGTATCCATGCGAAAAGAAATATGCCCGCGACTCCATGCATATGACCCACCGTTGGTTAGATCGATGTATCCATGACATGGATAGCCATGATCCTTTATATGGATACAAGCAAACCTTATTTCCGATTGTTCAAGGAAGTGTCTATCCTGATTTAAGAAGAGAATCAGCCGAATATATTGCTTCGCGTGAACAGGCAGGAAATGCCATTGGCGGACTGAGTGTGGGGGAACCGGCGGAGATGATGTATGAGATGACGGAATTGGTAACGGGTATTCTTCCGAAAGACAAACCACGCTATCTCATGGGGGTCGGAACGCCTGCCAATATATTAGAATGTATTGCTTTGGGTATAGATATGTTTGATTGCGTGATGCCTACGAGGAATGCCCGTAATGGAATGTTATTTACCGAAGAGGGTATCATCAATATTAAAAATAAGCGCTGGGAAGATAATTTTTCGGCCGTGGATGAGACCATCACACCCGACTATAGCAAGGCCTATTTACGGCATCTGTTTGTAGCGAAGGAGATATTAGGGGCTCAAATAGCGAGTGTCCATAACCTGAAATTCTACCTCTGGCTGGTGGCAGAAGCACGAAAGCATATTGAAGTCGGAGATTTCTTGAGTTGGAAGACAGAAATGGTTCAGAAATTGACATTCAGACGCTGATTATGCTCACCCGCCTCGATCGTTATATCATCTCCAAATTTCTCACTACCTTCTTCTTCGCATTAGGGCTTATCAGTGTGGTGGCGATTGTGATTGACTTGGCCGAGAAAATTGACGATTTTATTCAGAATAATGCGAGCACATATCAGCTCATATTCGACTACTATATCTATTTCATTCCCTGGTTTTATAACCTATTCAATAATCTTTTTGTCTTTATTGCAGTCATCTTCTTTACCTCGAGGTTGGCAGTGAATAGTGAGATTGTAGCCATGCTTGCGGGAGGGGTTAGTTTTCGCCGATTGCTCAGACCCTATTTGATTGCAGCCTCCATCTTGGCCGTGCTGAGTTTTTTTATGAATACCTGGGTGATTCCCTATTGCAATGAGCAAAAGGTTGATTTTGAAAATCAGTATATCAATGGGCGGAAGAATCAAGAAGATTGGCAGCGGAATGTGCACCGTCAGCTTTCTCCGGGAGAGTATATGTTTATTGATAATTTCAGTAAGAAGGATTCGGTGGGCTATAAGTTTACCCTAGAGAAATTTGAAAATAGAGTGCTGGTTTATAAGCTGGCCGGCGAGCGTTTTTCATTTAATACGGAAACAGGAAAATGGCATGTAGAGAATTATTATGAGCGAAAATTTGGCGAGATTGAAGAGTTAAATAAAGGGACAGAAAAGGATATCGATATAGCTTTTAATCCCCACGAATTTTTTCTCCGAAAGGATGATGTGGGGATTTATAGTACACCTAAGTTGAATGAAATTATTGCGGCTGAAAGGATGCGAGGTGCTGAAAAAATTGAGTTCTACCTCGTTGAAAAATACCGCCGTTTTGCCATGCCATTCTCCACGCTCATCTTAACCTTGATTGGCTTTAGTATCGCATCCAGAAAAGTAAAGGGAGGACGTGGTATGCATTTGGGCTTTGGTTTAGGTTTGGCCTTCAGCTTTATCTTTTTAAGTCAGTTAACTTTTACATTCGCATATGCGGGTGATATGTCTCCTCTTTTGGCAGTGTGGTTACCAAATATTATCTATTTAATAATCGGGTTGGTGCTCTACCGTTTAGCGCCGAAATAGGGATGGAGAATAAGGAAAAACAGTTATTTTATTTTCTCTTTGCAACCATAGCCCTGGTAGTTGGAATGGGTATGTTCGTGCCGGTTATGGAAGTGGATGCCGCCCAGTATGCATCGATTTCCAAGCAAATGTGGCAAGACAAATCCTTCTTGCAGGTGATTCACCGCGATATTAATTACCTCGACAAACCCCCTTTGCTCTTTTGGTTATCGGGTTTGTTCATGGGGGCATTCGGCTTTTCTGACTTCGTCTATAAATTACCAAGCGTACTCTTTTCTGTTTTAGGCGTGGTGAGCACCTTCCGATTTGCTAAGCATTTTTATGGTGTGCGCACTGGCTATTGGGCTGCCCTTATATATTCCAGTAGCGTGGCATTTTTTATTTTTAATAATGATATCCGCACCGATACCCTCATCATAAACCTATTAGTCTTCACTGTTTACCAGCTAGTGCTTTACCGCGATAATGGGAGCAAGAAGGCTTTTGTATGGGCCTTTATTGGTATTGGACTAAGCATGTTGGCTAAGGGTCCATTGGGGCTTGTGTTTCCGGCCTTGGCTATTGGTGGCGATTTAGTGATGCGACGCGATTGGAAGTTCTTGTTCCGGTGGCAGTGGTTTCTCGGTTTAGGTATCGTTGGCTTGGTGCTTTTGCCCATGTGTATTGGCTTGTATCAGCAGTTTGATGCCAATCCGAATGTATGGGTGAATGGAGAAAATGGTGTTTCTGGCTTAAAATTTTTCTTCTGGACTCAGAGCTTCGGTCGCTTAACTGGCGATAGTATTTGGGCGACGGCGTATTCGAATAATCCAGGACCGTTCTTTTTGACTAATACCTTTCTGTGGGCCTTTTTACCTTGGACACCTTTATTCCTGATAGCATTTATTCAAAAGCTAAAACACATGTTTGTTAATCGCTTTAAAGCGAAAGCAGGGGAAGAGTGGATGACCTTTTTTGCCTTTATCCTTCCGCTAATAGCATTATCAAAATCTGGCTACCAGTTAAATCATTATATCTATGTCGTGATTCCATTCACTTCTGTGCTTGCAGCTAGTTTATTGGTGCGTTGGCAAGGAATTGAGGGAGGCTGGCTTACATCGTGGAGAACCTATTCAGCGATTTTTCAAGTGGTTGTATTCGTTTTGGTAAGCTGGATCATGGTCCAAGTATTTCCGAGCAAATGGACCTGGGTCTTAATGGCACTTGTTCCTGTTGTATTACTCTTTTGGAGAGGTATTTCGAACAAGATTTCTTTCGTTTTAGCTGGAACAGTTGTGTTTTGTTTTGCTGTAATGAATGGCTATTTCTATCCAGAATTATTACAGTATCAGCGCGGTAAACATGTGAGTGATTTTTATAATGCAGTAAAGACACCCAAGAGCAAATTGTATTTCTATAAAACAGGGGCCTCTCATTCTTTGGACTTCTACCAAGATCGCTGGGTGCCAAGGTATGGATATGAATCGAGCGAGGATCTGTTAAAAGCAGATCATATTTATATCTATACCAATACGAATGGATTGAAAGCCATGCGGGAGAAGGATATCTCATATTCTGTGATGGATAGCATGGAGTTTTTCCCAATTACTCGATTGAATTGGGAATTCATGAATCCAGAAACGAGAAAGGCTGTTATACGTAAGCGTTATTTCATAGAAATACAAAATTGAGCAAGAGTTAAAGTTTTTTCCGTAATATTTTAAGTGAATTAGTTATTGTATTATTTTTATTGCTATAATTTCTTTTACTTAGCGCAAAATTGACAGATATGAGCAGATCTATTAAAATTATCATTGCAGATGGTCAACGATTGCTGTCTGACAGCTTGCAGTTGGCCCTAAATCAACAAGATGGAATCGAAGTGAAGCAGGTAGTTGATACCGGTGCCGCTTTGATTAAATCTGCTGAAAAAGCAGGTGCTGATTTAGTTATTACCGAAATGTCGTTGGGAGACGCAGATGGAGTAGCAATTATTCAGAAAATCAAACGTCAAAATCCAAACTTACGTGTTATGCTACTTACCCAGAATGAAGATTCTGCGCAGGTATTGAAAGCCGTAGATTACAATGTTGACGGGATCCAAATGAAAAATTGCAGCCTGGATGAGCTGGTTGTTGCGATACGCATCGTAGCAAGCGGACAGAAATTCTATGCCCCACAAGTACTGAGAATGATTGCAAGTCGCCCGCCAGTTGAATCTCAAGCAGGTTTAAGTGCGCGCGAGGTTCAAATCATGCAAATGCTTGCTGAAGGACTTTCGGCAAGAGAAATCGGCGACCGTCTACTTATTAGCTCTCGCACTGTTGAAACGCATAAAGCCAATATCATGCGTAAATTGAATGTGAAAAAAGCCACTCACTTGGTGAAAATCGCATTCGATCGTGGATTGGTCAAAGCGGCTAGATAATAGCGAGTTAAAAACCACAAGGGAGGAAGGCCAGACATTGTCTGGCTTTTTTTTTGTTTTCTACTCCAGAGAATTAGCTACTTTAGCGCAAACCTAACCAGCCTGTGACCAAGTTTCTGCTTCTTCTCAGTTCCCTTTTATTTACCTGTTTATCTAGTGCCGCTGAATTCAGTGGAATTGTTCTCGACGCCTCGAGCAAAGAAGCGCTGATTGGTGCTTCTGTGCTTGTAAAGGGAACCACGGAGGGAGTTACAACGGATATCGATGGGAAATTTAAGCTCGAATATTCTGGGAAACTCCCAGTTACGCTCGTATTCAATTATTTAGGCTATGTGGCTCAGGAAATCAGTTATCAAGCCTCAAATTCATCGATAAAAATACTTCTCAAAGAGGATTCGAAAATATTGGAGGAAGCGGTGGTAACGGATATTCGCGTAACACAGCGCCAGAAGCAGGCACCGCTCACCGTAGAAACCTTAGACGCTATTGCCATTAAACAAACCCCTGCCGCCAATTTTTATGATGGACTTTCTCATCTCAAGGGCGTAGATATTTCCTCTGCCAGTATTGGCTTTAAAGTGATCAATACCCGAGGTTTTAATAGCACCTCACCCGTAAGAAGTTTGCAATTGATTGATGGGGTAGATAACCAAGCACCGGGCTTGAACTTTTCACTGGGTAATTTCTTGGGCTCTCCCGAGTTGGATGTGATGCGCGTGGATATTATCGCGGGGGCAAGCTCGGCATTTTATGGTCCGAATGCCTTCAATGGAGTGATTTCCATGCAATCCAAAGACCCTTTTACTACTCCTGGCCTGAATGTATCCCTAAAAGGTGGAGAGCGGAATTTAACTGAAGCATCCGTTCGCTGGGCACAAGTTTTTAAAGATAAAAAGGGCAAGCCTCGTTTTGCATACAAGGTGAACCTCTTCTATATGCAAGCGAATGATTGGCAGGCAAATAATATGACCGCAACCCCTCAATCAAGAAGTAATGTGATTAACGCAGGTGGTTGGGATGCCGTGAATACTTATGGGGATGAATACTATCGTTTAAATGATCGCCGCGGACAATTGGCTACTCCAGGACTCGGTTTATATCACCGCTCTGGCTATAATGAACTAAACTTAGTTAATTATAATACGCGCAATATCAAGACCAATGTGCAGGCGCATTATATGATGGAAGATAGCAGCCGATTAATCTATGCCTTCAATTTTGGTTATGGAACGACGGTTTATCAAGGGGATAACCGACTTAGTTTAAAAGATATTGTTTTCTATCAACATCGTATCGAATGGCAAAAGCCCGGCAAATTCTTTATCCGCGCATATTCCACCAATGAGGATGCAGGAAACTCCTATGATGCCTACCGCACTGCCCTCATCATGCAAGGAAATGCCAAAAATGACAATGAATGGGGCAAGGACTATGCAAACTACTGGAATGCGAATATTGACCCCCGCGTTCGTGCGTTACCAGATTTTCCAGGAGGAGGAAACCCGCCGCCTTCAGGAATCGTCGAGAAACGTGATAGTTTCCTGTATAACCACTACTACGACTCCCTTACAAAATGGCACGATGAAACACGTAACCATGCCGATTATTATGTGTCGGGCGCAGGGCAAAGTCAGCGCTATACCCCAGGAACTCCCCAATTTGATTCAGCCTTTCAAGCAACTATTTCCACACTTACTACTGAGGGCGGTTCTTTGTTTTATGATAAATCGGCGCTCTATCATTTGCAGGGACAATACGAATGGGATACCACCGATACCAAGTCGTGGAACATGGAGTTTACGGTAGGAGGTAACGGACGAATGTATGCTCCAAATTCGGCAGGAACCATTTTTATTGATACCAATGGAAGGAAGGTGAGGAATTATGAAGTGGGTGCCTATATGGGTGCGGCCAAATATTTTCTCGATAATAAGCTCAAGGTATCAGCCACTGTGAGGGTTGATAAGAATATCAATTTCCCGGTATTATTATCTCCCGCTGCAAGTGGGGTATATAACAAGAAGGAACATACTTTCCGAGCAAGCTTTTCTTCCGCAATTCGTAATCCCACACTGACGGATCAATACTTCAATATGAATGTAGGACGTGCTACGCTTTTGGGTAATTTAGAAGGGTATAATAATCTCGTAAGCACACAATCCTATCTTGACTTTTTAAATAGTACACCCAGGAATCCAGAATTGCTTCAATACTTCAATGTAAAAGCCGTGAAGCCAGAGCGCGTAACTACGGCCGAAATTGGCTATCGTACCATCATCAATAAAAAAATATTTATCGATGCCTCCTATTATTATAGCTGGTATACCGATTTCCTTGGCTATGTGATTGGCGTAGAGTTGGAGCTCGACTCGGTGAATGCTCCATATAGTCAGCGTATCGTGCGTGTTACCACCAATTCAACGAACCTAGTTACCACGCAGGGCTTTTCAGTGGGAAGCAGTTATTATTTCAAAAATTACCTTTCATTTAGTGGAAATTATACCTTCAATGTATTGGATAGCCGAGGCACAGATGATCCAATCATACCCGCATATAATACACCACGTCATAAATTTAATATCGGAATCAATGGCCGAGATGTGAAGATCAGGGCTAAGAAATTTGAAATCAGAGACCTGGGCTATACTGTTAATTTCCGCTGGGTAGAGGGCTTCCTTTTTGAAGGTTCTCCCCAGTTTACTGGAGAAATTCCTACCTATTATCAGCTTGATGCCCAAGTAAATTATCTCTATTCACCTTGGAAAACTACTTTTAAACTCGGAGCAAGTAATCTCACTAATAACAGGGTTTATCAAGTATATGGCGGTCCTTTGGTTGGGCGTATGATCTATTTTTCTGCAACGCTTGAACTGGATGATTGGAAATAATCCTTATGTTTACATTAAGATAATATCAAATCAATATGAAAAAAATGTTACGAACTAGCTTGGCCATAGCCATTGCTCTTATGAGTTTTTCGGCCATGGCGCAGCGTTACATCACTGATCAATTCAGTGCAGTAACCGAGTACAAAAATGTGGTATACGACTCCAATATGGCGGTCAATATTGTGCCACCAAACAATCCTCCAGTTTATAAAGCAGGGCTACTTTGCGACGTGTATGAGCCAGAAGGTGATACGGAAACTAAGCGCCCATTGGTCATTATCATGCACACTGGATCCTTTTTGCCTGCGATTATCAATAAGCAAGTAACTGGGAACAAAGCAGACAGCGCAGTTGTTGAAATGTGCCGTCGTTTTGCGCGCAAAGGCTATGTGGCCGTTGCTATGAATTATCGTATCGGTTGGAATCCAACGGTTACCAATGCGGATACAGCAACAGCCCAACTTTTGCAAGCCACTTACCGTGGAATTCAAGATGCCAAAAATTGTGTGCGTTATTTCCGCATGAATGCTACTGGTTTCAAATTAGATACTTCGCGTATCGTTTTGGGTGGTATTGGCACAGGTGGATATATTGCCTTGGCCTATGCTAGCATCGATAAACAAGAAGAATTGGAATTAGAAAAATTCCGTTATAGCACGGATCCTTATCCGCCAATGGTTAACTCTGGACTTTTCGGAGATTGGAATGGCATCGGAGGAATTCCGCAATTGAATATTCCTGGAGATCCGTTTTATGGAACGAAGATCCATGCCGCTTTCCATATTGGTGGTGCCATGGGTGATATCAGCTGGATGGATGGAAATGAAGTGCCGATTTTCTCTATACATTGTGTATTAGATCCATTTGCTCCTTATCAGTATGGAAACGTTATCGTTCCTACCACTGGAGTAACGGTTATCAACCAAGCAGCTGGTGGTAAAGCAGTACAAGACACTGCAACCTATTTTAGTATCAATGCCGTGATTGAAAACCGCGATTATCAAGATGTATTTTCTGCACGCTCAAAAACCATCAATGGTGGAAACGAAGGACTGTATCCATTCATTCTTCCAGCAAGAACCCCCGCCTTTGCAAATGAAGGTTCTCCATGGGAATGGTGGGATTCAACGGTAATGAAACAAATCAACTTCCCTTATGCTGGTGCCGGACAAGAAGCGCATAATAACTCCATGTTCAATAACCCCGACATGAGCAAGGAGAAAGCGATGAAGTATATCGATACCATTCAAGGCTTCCTAGCTCCACGTGTTGTGTGTGCTTTAGACCTTCCAGGTTGTCCTGCTAAATTAAGTAGCATCGGAAAAGTAAACGCTGAAAAAGTAAACGTTTATCCGAATCCTAACAAAGGAAGTTTCCAAGTGCAATTGGCTTCTGAAGCTATTATCAACCATGTGGAGGTATATGATATCAACGGAAAACAAATCAGCATCCTTGAAGGAGGTTCTGAGTCAGTTCAAGTGAACATGAGCGGAATCGCAACAGGTGTTTATATCGTGAAAATTTATACCGAGAACAGCATGGGTACTGCCCGCGTTGTTATAGAATAAATAAATTCCAATTTAAAAAGCTCCAAATTCCAAGTGGCCATAGTGGTCCTGGGGTTTGGAGTTTTTTTATGGGTAAGGGTAAGGCTGAGGTCGCCGAGCCGTCACCCCGACCGCGTGCACCGTAGCTTTTTACACCTACGCTAAGGCTACGGTTTCCGCGGTCAGCGAAGGTGTAGCGATAGCCGAGGGGCAGAGGCCAACGCAATTACTATAATCCCTTCCCAGTACCCCCTTCAATCAATCCTAATCTGATACTTCCCCAACAAGCTCAAAACCTCTGGACTCGAAAAATGCGCTCCCTTGATAGTGTTCTTGTCTGGATCAATTTGGTAGTTAACGGCGCCACGGAAATCAGCCTGTTTAAGTTGGGTTTCTTCGAAGAGGGCCCCCAATAATTGGCACGCTTGGAAATTGGCCTTGCTGAGGTCGCAGGCTATGAAATCGCATTCTTTGAGACTGCATGCCCGGAAGGATTTTCCAGCTAACTTAAGTTGAAAGAAAGAAGAAAAATCAAGCTGACAGGAGTCAAAATTCATATCAATCCCAAAAACACTGCACAGATCAAAGCGGATACCGAGCAGCTTGCAGTCTATAAATTCACAGCCTTGCAGGTAGCTGCTTTTAAAGGAAACATTGCTCAAATCACAGCCCTCAAAGCGACAATCTTCAAAGCGGGAGCTACTTAAGTCAGTCCCCGATAGGTTGAGCTCAATGAAAGTACAGCTCAAGAATTCACCTTTATTTATCGGGTTTTCATGGATTGTTTTGGAATTGAAGTGGAAGTCTTGCTGCTGATGTCCCATGTGAGGAGCAAAGGTAGGGAGAAAAGGGGCTCAGGGCGCAAGGCTCAGGGCGCAGAGGGTGAATGTTTTTTCAATATTTGGAGGAGTTGGAATTTGGAACTTGTTTTTTGAAACTTAGACAGTAGGATTATTCCTTCAACGCACTATATTTGCAGCCCTCATTGGGGGATTAGCTCAGCTAGTCCCGCAAGCTTTCGGGATGCTTGCGTGGCAAAGTAGTACTGGAGCGAAAAAAAATTGGGGGATTAGCTCAGTTGGCTAGAGCGCTTGCATGGCATGCAAGAGGTCATCGGTTCGACTCCGATATTCTCCACCACTTACGAATAAAGGCTTTCAGAAGATTCTGGAAGCCTTTTTTTTGGCTGGTTCAAAACATGGTTCAAACAAAGGATCAGGAATCAATACGAATGGGGAAGCGGAGCTAGTTCGGGGGCTTACAATACGCAATACACTTACGATCCAAGAGGAAATATTAAGAGCTTAAAACGCAGTGGACATTTAGCCACAAGTTCAAGCCCAGATATGGATGATCTCGTATACAGGTATAAAGGCAACACGAATCAGCTCGTTTATGTTGATGACACCCTTAATGACCTTACCTATATAGAAGACATCGACGATCAAACATCTTATAATTACTCCTATGATGAAATTGGTAATCTTATTTCAGATAATGCCGAAGGAATAACAGCCATTGATTGGAATGTGTATGGAAAAATAAGGAGCATTTCATTTTCCACAAAAAATAATCTTGAATTTGGCTATAACCCAATGGGACAGCGCATCTGGAAGAAAGAAATATTTAAGGACGGCACTGGGAGCGTTACCACATATTATAGTCTTGATGCGGCAGGAAAGCTATTGGCAGCCTATACCCTACAAGAAGCACATGATACGGAACTAAGTACAACAACAAAACGCCTCTTTCTGAACGAATTCGAGATTTATGGTAGTTCAAGGATCGGGATGTTAACGGCAACACAGAAACTCTCAGAGTTTACAAAAGCTTTTGAAGGGGAAGATCCCGGAACACCAGAATATGAACCTTCTCCAGATTACCTTGATTTATCCTTTGTTCTAGGAAATAAACGCTACGAATTCACAAACCATCTAGGGAATGTTCTCGCCGTCTTAACCGACAGGCCAATCTCAATTAAGGAAGTAACTACCAACGCCGTCAACCACTTTAAAGCAGATATAGCTAACTTGTACGATTATTACCCCTTTGGAATGTTAATTAAAGACCGAACATACAGCACCGAGTCATGCAGCACCGTTACAACGCTTACAGACAACGTGATGGGTTCAAACCTAAATATGAGTGGATTGAACTGGTCGGGCATTGGAGCAGGATATTTTCTAGCAAGTAAGGTGTATGCAAGCAGTACTTCAGGAGATGGTGCGCAGCATAGCTTCAATTTAACTCATAATGGCGAGGAAGCGCGAATTACCTTAGGCATGATGAATCTCACCAACCTTGGACCAGGCAGTAGCCTAACCGTTCGTCTAATCGATAGTGCTGGAACGCAAATAGCTTCGTATACCAGTGCGCCAGGTACCATGTTTTATCTCGTACCAACTATAACTTTTAGTGCTACCACATGCAGTACAGGCTACAAGCTTCAATTTAAAATCAACAACGGAGGTATCGGACAATGGGCCATCCTTTCTGATTATGATATCAACCAAGACCATGTTAGCCAAAGCCAAGTTTGCGGAGAGGTGGATTATCGATTCGGCTTTAACGGGATGGAAAAAGACAACCAAATAAAGGGTGTAGGTAACTCCCTTGATTTTGGAGCGAGGATTTATGATAGCAGGCTGGGGAGGTGGATGAGTTTGGACCCTTTAGCACAGAAGTACCCTGATTTAAGCCCGTATAATTTTGTAGAAAATAGCCCCATTATATTTATCGATCCAGATGGCAAGAAGATTATTGTACATTATGTTGATGGTGATGGTAATGCACAATCAATTGAATACAAACCTGGTGTTGGTTATGTTGGAGACAATGAATTTGTAAAAAACGTTTTTGCTTCTTTAGATGAGGCAGCTTTAAGTTCAGGAGGCAGGAAGACTATCCTAAAAGTTGTCAATAACAAGGTAATTACTAATATTAGAGAGATAGATGAAACAGACCCCAAAGGCCCAACAGGTCCTGTAACTTGGTGGGACAAGAATACCAAGGAAGTTGAAATTCGTTGGAATATAAATAAAGGCGAACAAGTTTCTTTAGGAGGTGTGGCTTCTGGAAAAATATATTCCGCCGGAAGGTTACTCTTTCACGAAGTAATTCATGCAAAACATCATAAGAACTTTTTTACAAGGAGGTTGATTGATATCCGATATGCAATTAAAAGCAAAACCTGGTCTCACTATGAAGAAAAATACACTATAAAGGAGGAGAATGAAGTGTATCACGATCCCAATAATCCTGATTTTGACAGAGAGAATCACAAAGGTAGATTAAGACGTTCAACAACACCTCCAACGGATGAAAATTATTTAGATCCAAATGATACTAACAGAATGCCAAATTTACGTCCTCAAACAGATGATGAAAGGGAAAATCAAAATGGATAACAACAAGTTAATAAGTTGCATGTTTTGCATACTACTAATTTTCGGGAGCGGGAACTCGACTGTTTTTTCGCAGGAACTTAATTTGGAGATAGCCGATTCAATCCGAATACAGGTGTTAAAGAGTCGGATTTATACACCCTTTGCGGTAGATATGAGTAACTTTTCACAGTTTGCACACCAATTAAAAGTGGATACTACTATTTACAAAATCGCAGGAAGTTTTAAATGGCTTGAAAAGTCTAGTTTATATTTTGAGGTAAGAAAAAAGAAAGAATCGGAAATTCGAGCATTAATAATCATTTATACTGACGGATTTGAGAGGAAGATAGGTGTTACGAGAAGCGGATATTTTATAGATGAAAATGGTAAATATTGTAAAAAGAAAAAATTGGCGCGAAAGATATTTGATTATGGAAAATGGGATAATGATTCCTGACGACAATACCATTACTCAGTGCACAACACACGATAAAAGCACAGAAAACGGATACGAATATTCGTTTAATCACAAAGCCACATCCATGATGTGGCTTTAGTGTTTATTGGGTGTTCTCTACCGTTTCTTCCTCATCCGGAATTTGGGCACGAGTATTTGTTTCCTTGCACAACACACGATAAAAGCACAGAATTAGGGTACGAAACCGCTAGGTTCATGAATGCCATTGAAAAACAAATAATAGATGAATAATATTCGTTTTAGTCTGATTTTTAAATAGATACAAAATGCAATTGAGAGAGTTGGTTTTAGAAGAGTAAACCGTTGAATGGATTATGACAAAAATGTAGAAGTTCAAAAAGATTTGGAAGAATTAGCCTTTGGTTTTTAACATACCCCGCAGGATTTGCTTTTGTTTTCCTGTGTTCTGAGTGTCATCGCCTCTTTTATGTCTTTGGAGAACATAGCTTTTCCGTATAGGCATTGCTCAAAGGCTTCATTGGGTGTGAGTCCGTTTAAGGGTTTAGTGGGTCGCGTGTTGTATTGGTCAAAAAGTTCGGGGAGTTTTTTGAGTGCTTCTTCAAAACAGGAGAAACTTTCTGGAAAGAAATGGTAGTGGCTATTCCAGCGATAGTATACCACCCATTCCGGGCCATAGTATACCAGCGAAGGTTTCGGTAAGAGACAACTTGTTTCCGATTTTTGTATTTGGCTAACCTGCCATTTATTTCAAGAACAAAGCACAGAATATAGCAGTTTCAAACCATCCATCTGGTTCGACAATTGTCCGCTACCTTCCATGGATAAACGAAAAAAGCTTCCAATTTCGGAAGCCTTTTTTGTTTGAGTGCGGGTGTGTGAAGTGAGAAAATGCGCGTGTATGAGACTGGAATAGGATCAGGGAATCAACAGAAATACATTACTTTGTACTCGATTTGCTAATGAAAATATTTCGAAGCGCCAACGGGACTGTTATTGTTTCTACAAGTGTTTCCGGAGCTGTTGGGGAGGCTTCATCTCAGTCTGCAGAAGAGCACATGAAAGCTAGTGGAAATTAAAAAAAAATAGTCGGAATATGAAGAGTATGGCCCTGCGTTCTTTTTTATTGTTCATTATTTTGTTCATTGGCAACAAATCGTTGCCTCTTCAATGGGGGTATGCAAGTCCGGAAAGTCTTAAGTATTATACTTTAACTGTAGGCATAGTATTGCTTTATATCTTGGAGGCGATTGCGATAGTTTGGCTGCTATCCTTTCTATTCAAAAAGAAACATTCATCTATGTTCATTTGGCTTGCTGTAATAATCGGACTTTCGGATATGATGATGAATATCAAAGTTCAGAAAATTAGGGTAAATAGTCACTTAGGCGAGCACGGTATTGTTGCCAAAGCGACTGTCAGTTATATCGAGAAAAGGCATGGCAAAGTTTATTATCGCCTTCATTATGAATATATGGATGCGAAATATTTGACACTTAGTGATCAAATTTATAACAAGAAAATAGCGGAAAAAACGAAGCAAGGGGATACGGTCCTAATACTTATATCCGAGACTTACCCAGAAATATTTGATATAATTAGTTTTGGACATTAATTTGATAAAATTACCCCACTCATATCGAAAAGACGGACCTTATTAAGACTCCTAAATAACTGGAATATAAATACGTTTAAATTGAGGGCAGTTGGGGTGTTTTGATTCCGGTTTTTCCATTTAGCGTTTGATTACGATCTATTTTTTAGGGGATTGATTTAAAAATCTGTTCCAGTTCTTTATCGGTGATGGTGCTTTTTTTGGACTTGTCGTAAATAGAAGTAAGGTAAACCGTATTACGGGCAACTTTAACAAAAGTAACCACCCTTGCTCCACCCGATTTTCCTTTAGCTTTGGAAGCAACGGCAAGGCGAATTTTATAAAAACTATTACCAAGGGCCGTTCCTTGTTCGGGTTCATCTGTAAGTTTTTCGATAAGTCCAGCCAAGTCTCTTTTAAGCGAAGGGTATTTTTTAGCTAGTCGTTTAGCCTGCTTATCGAAAAGCGGTATAGAAGAAATATTATAACTCATCCAAAAGCTCTTTCGCAGGACGGGCTTTAAGTTTGCCCTGTTCCACCAATTTAAGTTCGCTTAAGGCATCTTTGATTTCTTGCAAAATTTGGTCTTTCGTTGGCTCTTCAAATTCCAGAGCTTCCAAGTCTTTGTATTGTTTTTTGAGTTCCTGCCATTCGCTAATGGGGATATAAACCCCGGTAGCTTTGCCTTTGCTGTCCTGTATTATCTGTAATCTCATATCCAATTTAATTAGTTGCTATGTTCTGTTGAAAGAAATCTTGAAACTTCTTTTTGGTGAGCATCGTATCAAGCATTTTATAAATCACATTTTTATCTTCCTCCTCAAGCTGTTCAATCAGTCGTATTTTTTCGCTAATGGTTTTATATTCCACGGTAACTGGGCTTGGTAGATTGTTGTCAAGGTTCAGCAATTCATCCACCCTAACACCAAAAATAACCGAAAGCTTCTGCAACACGTCTACAGAGGGTTCTCGTTTGCCGTTTTCTATTTTGTTGTAGTTGCTTTGATCTAAGCCAATCTCAAGAGCTACCGCTTTTTGCTGATAACCTTTCTTCTTACGAACAATCTTTATTTTTTCGCCTACTGTCATCTGAGTTGATTTGCTGCAAAGTTAGTCAAATTGCCAATTTTTATAATAAAATTAACAGTTACGACCTTTTTGAATAGTCCTGTTAGAAATTTTATGTTACTGTTGTGATTGTCCTATACGAGCATTTTGTCCGGCTAACCTACGATTCATTTCACGAACAAAGGACAGAATAAAGCGCATTCAAACCATCCATCTGGTTCGACAATTGTCCGCTTGCCTCCACCACTTACGAATAAAGGCTTTCAGAAGATTCTGGAAGCCTTTTTTTTTTAGGCCGGTTCAAACATGGTTCAAACAAAGGATCAGGAACCAATACGAATGGGGAAGCGGAGCTAGTTCGGGGGCTTACAACACGCAATACACTTACGACCCAAGAGGAAATATTAAGAGCTTGAAACGCAGTGGACATTTAGCCACAAGTTCAAGCCCAGATATGGATGATCTCGTATACAGGTATAAAGGCAACACGAATCAGCTCGTTTATGTTGATGACACCCTTAATGACCTTACCTATATAGAAGACATCGACGATCAAACATCTTATAATTACTCCTATGATGAAATTGGTAATCTTATTTCAGATAATGCCGAAGGAATAACAGCCATTGATTGGAATGTGTATGGAAAAATAAGGAGCATTTCATTTTCCACAAAAAATAATCTTGAATTTGGCTATAACCCAATGGGACAGCGCATCTGGAAGAAAGAAATATTTAAGGACGGCACTGGGAGCGTTACCACATATTATAGTCTTGATGCGGCAGGAAAGCTATTGGCAGCCTATACCCTACAAGAAGCACATGATACGGAACTAAGTACAACAACAAAACGCCTCTTTCTGAACGAATTCGAGATTTATGGTAGTTCAAGGATCGGGATGTTAACGGCAACACAGAAACTCTCAGAGTTTACAAAAGCTTTTGAAGGGGAAGATCCCGGAACACCAGAATATGAACCTTCTCCAGATTACCTTGATTTATCCTTTGTTCTAGGAAATAAACGCTACGAATTCACAAACCATCTAGGGAATGTTCTCGCCGTCTTAACCGACAGGCCAATCTCAATTAAGGAAGTAACTACCAACGCCGTCAACCACTTTAAAGCAGATATAGCTAACTTGTACGATTATTACCCCTTTGGAATGTTAATTAAAGACCGAACATACAGCACCGAGTCATGCAGCACCGTTACAACGCTTACAGACAACGTGATGGGTTCAAACCTAAATATGAGTGGATTGAACTGGTCGGGCATTGGAGCAGGATATTTTCTAGCAAGTAAGGTGTATGCAAGCAGTACTTCAGGAGATGGTGCGCAGCATAGCTTCAATTTAACTCATAATGGCGAGGAAGCGCGAATTACCTTAGGCATGATGAATCTCACCAACCTTGGACCAGGCAGCAGCTTAACGGTTCGTCTGATAGACAGTGCTGGAACGCAAATAGCTTCCTATACCAGTGCGCCAGGCACCATGTTTTATCTCGTACCAACAATAACCTTTAATGCCACCACATGCAGTACTGGCTACAAGCTCCAATTTAAAATCAACAACGGAGGTATCGGACAATGGGCCATCCTTTCTGATTATGATATTAACCAGGATCATATTAGTCAGATCCAGACTTGTGGTGAGGTGGATTATCGATTTGGGTTTAATGGGATGGAAAGAGACAATGAAATCACAGGGCAGGGAAATAGCTATGACTTTGGAGCGAGGATTTATGATAGCAGGCTGGGGAGATGGTTGAGAGTTGATCCCTCGCAAAAAAGAT
>Ga0209390_10001370_pt1 | contig 47530 bp, 49 predicted proteins | sample BON01_FD_187212 | JGI IMG/M metagenome (GOLD analysis project Ga0209390, IMG submission 187212) | Freshwater microbial communities from Lake Bonney liftoff mats and glacier meltwater in Antarctica - BON-01 (SPAdes) (version 2) | ecosystem: Environmental > Aquatic > Freshwater > Ice > Glacier...
CTCATAAACGGGGCTAACAATGTTATCCCTGCGCAGCTAGCAGGGTGGTGGACGCGGGCGCGGCGCGTGCGGGCTTGGTCCCCTCACTATAGAGTCACTCTCATAAACGCCGCAGGCAAAAAAATAGGCAGCCATTGCTGGCTGCCTATCGGGGAAGTTAAGACTTGAGCGAGCCAATATCCACCTTGAACACGTCAAGTAAGATAGCGGCAATCGCAAGGTTAGCCTTGCAAGCGTCGCTATTGCAATCATCGGCGGTGAAGAAAGCCTTGTAAAGCTTACTTAATTCATCTTTCTGCCTTGCATCAATCGCTCTAGGCGCATTGGCTCTTGCACCTTTCTTAGCAGGGGCAGCAGCAGCCAGCTTCATCCGTCCCCAGACAACGCTAGGGTTTGAATGCCCCTTACCCTTTAGCATAGCATATAGAACACTTTGCTCTACTTTGATTGCCTCCCTAACTTTCTTTTCATTTGGGGTGCAAGGTCCAGCCAGCTTAATCTTCTCCCATCCCTTCCCAAACTGGATGGTAAGGCTATTCGCATAGGCTAATGTTTTTCCATCCCCTGACATAACCGCCGTGACAAATGCCATACGCAAGGCTGGCAATGGCTTAGTTTCTGCCGCCTTGCGGGCACCATTGGCGATAGTGGCAATGGCTTTAGCTTGGCGCGCATCCTCTTTTGCTTTGGCCTTGACGCGACTAGCTGCCAATATCTGGCTGGCTGACTTAGCGGCTGGCTTGCGGGCTGGCTTAGTTGTCTCTGTTGTGTTGGCCATAAGTAAATATTCCTAGTTAAGTATACGCTAGCAGAATTGCTAACGCCCTTATTATGTAGCACATGGAAACGGAGCGCCAAGAGGTAACGTTGTTAGACGCGCGCACCGTACCTCCCCCCTATCCCCCGACACAGAGAAAATGTTACCGCCCCCCTTCATTACTATTAAGCACACCCGATGGGTAATTTTTGAAATTTGGAGGTTTGTTCTCCATATTTGGAGGTTTGTTCTCCATATTTGGAGGTTTGTTCTCCATATTTGGAGGTTTGTTCTCCATATTTGGAGGTTTGTTCTCCATATTTAGAGAAAACGAGGAGTTACGAGGGGTAGGGGCCTATTCTCCAGACCCCCCCGCCATGTTTTCAAACGAAAACCCATAAAAATTTTTCGCAAAATTTTGGAGAAGGGTAACCCTACTTGCGCAGGAGAAAGAAAAAATATATAGGCACTACAAAGGGGACAAGACCCATGAGCGAAGCGCAACCTACAAAAACAATACTTCTCGAACCAAGCGAAGAACACCCGATCCCCTATGACCTATCGGATGAAGAACCGAAGACAAAGTTGGATGATCTGAAGATCACTGCAAGTACCGCTGACCTGCTTGATGAACTTGGTGCGGACGACAGTATAAACCTCCCTGAACTAGACGACGAAAAAGACGAAACCGCGCTTAAAAAGCTGCTGAAACAAGCGGCCAGTGGTAACGCCAAGGCCTTACAGTCTAATATAGGTGCGCGCAGCGCGCAGGAATTCATGCGGAACTATTCTTCCGGTCTGGCTATGGATCACGCGCGCATACGCTCCGCGTTGACAAACAAGCTTCTGGAGCTAGCAGACCATGGGGACGCCAAGATAGAACTAAAGGCTATCGAATTACTCGGTAAACATAGTGATATCGGGATGTTTACAGAAAGATCAGAAATAAATATCAACTATAACTCCCCAGAAGCGCTGGAAAAAGCAATTAAAGACAGAGTAAAACGCCTGTTGAATGCACAACTGTTGGAAGGCCCACCCCTAGCGGACACAGTAGATGACCTATTCGCAGGGGTAAGGGAAAGAAGAGAGAAGAATAACATCCCCGAAGGGGATTTTGAAGAGATAGAAGCAGAAGAAGCACCCCCTGCTGATGTTTGAAGAAATCAAAATAGAAGATATCCCGAAGATACTGCCGCTCCTGTCCCCTGCGGAGCAGGAACTTCTTCTTGCCGAACTTGAAAAACTGGACAACCTGAAGAAGCGCAAGGCTGCGCAGGACCACTTCATGCCGTTCGTGCGGGAAGTATGGCCTACTTTTATATCAGGGCGGCACCATGCCATTATGGCCGAGGCGTTTGAACGTGTGGCTGCGGGGACGTTAAAGCGCTTAATAATCAACATGCCACCGCGCCATCGGCTTGATATAAAAGAAGAAATCCCCACTACTACGGGATGGAAAACTGTCGAGACTGTAGAGACAGGGGATTATGTGTTCGCCCCAGATGGCACGCCTGTGCGGGTTATGGGTAAGTCGGCCCAGTACGAGGAAGACCTATACGAAGTCAAAACGGGTGATGGACAGGTAATAACCTGTGATGCTACCCACCTATGGACGGTGCGGTTTGGGTCGAACGATAGGCCATATCAGACGCTTTCTACCCAAGAAATCCTTCATAAGTTGGAGACAGAGAGTTGGCGCGAGTCAGGTAACCTCCCAATACTGCCCTCGCAGGAAGCCGCTAAGTACCCACATAGGCACGACTTACCCCTAACACCTTATATGCTAGGTGTATGGCTGGGGGATGGAAGTACGTACGGGGCTTCCATTGGCTGTGGGCGCGGCGACCAGCCTGCTATGCGAGCGCAGGTTGAGGCAGAGGGATACCAAACTACACACAACCCGAAATACCAGCAGTTTAATGTGTTGGGGACCCATAAAGTTCTACGTGAGCGGGGTATCCTACACAACAAACACATACCAGAAGAGTACCTGTGCGCTTCTGTAGAACAGCGCACCGCGCTCCTCCAAGGGCTTATCGACACCGACGGTGACGTTACCAAGGAAGGGAAGGTAACCTTCAATAACAGTAACGAGCGGCTTATAGATGACACACTATGCCTTCTGCATGGACTAGGGGTTAAGGCGCGCAAAACGCGCCGCCAGACTAGCTACAAAGGGAAGCCGAGCCAACCGTCATTCCGGCTGATGTTTAAGATGGAGAACGCTGCGCGCCTTCCACGCAAGGCGGAACGCTGCCGTAGTATGCGGGGTAACTGGGGGCGTAGTATAGATGTGTGCAAGACCACTAGGCGGGGGATAGTCCAGTGCTTGGAGGTGGAGAACACCGATGGTTTGTTTATGGCGGGCCGTGGGTGGGTTGTAACCCATAACACAAAATCCGAGTTCGCCTCCTACCTTCTTCCCGCATGGTTCCTCGGTAAATACCCCCAGAAGAAGGTTATTCAAACTTCCCATACCGCGGAGCTAGCCGTTGGCTTCGGGCGTAAAGTGCGTAACCTGTTCGATACAGATATATTCCATGAATTGTTCCCCGGCGTGGCCTTGCAGGCGGATAGTAAGGCTGCTGGCCGCTGGCAGACAAACAAGGGCGGCGACTACTTCGCTATTGGTGTGGGCGGGGCCGTTACGGGTAAGGGCGCAGATGTACTTATTATCGATGATCCGCACTCCGAGCAAGAGGCGGCGCTAGCGGAAATAAACCCGGATATCTACGACAAGACCTACGAGTGGTATACCTCTGGTCCGCGGCAGCGGCTCCAGCCGGGAGGGGCCATAGTCGTGGTTATGACCCGCTGGAGTAAGCGTGACCTTACAGGGCAGGTGCTGAAGTCCTCCAGCCAGCGTGGAGGTAATGAGTGGGAGGTTATAGAGTTTCCTGCGATCATGCCGTCAGGCAAGCCCCTGTGGCCGGAATTTTGGCCTATGGAGGAATTGACTGCACTGAAGACAGAACTGCCCAACAGCAAGTGGATGGCGCAGTACCAGCAGAACCCGACTTCTGACCAGTCTGCTATTATCAAGCGGGAGTGGTGGCAGGAGTGGCCCCATGATGACCCGCCACATTGTGAGTTCACCCTCCAGTCGTGGGACACAGCGTTCGAGAAGACCCAGCGTGCCGACTATTCGGCGCTAACAATGTGGGGTGTGTTCTACAAGGAGGACGAGACAGGGACCAAGCAGCCCAACATTATCCTCCTGAATGCGTTCCGGGAGCGGATGGAGTTTCCGCGGCTGAAGCAGGTTGCCATACAACATTATAATGACTGGGAACCTGATGGAGTAATTATTGAGAAGAAAGCCTCGGGCGCGCCACTCATATACGAGCTTCGGGCTATGGGGTTACCGGTGCAGGAGTATACCCCGACCAGAGGTAATGATAAGATTTCCCGCCTGAACGCCGTGGCCGATATATTTGCCTCCGGGCGGGTGTGGGCACCCAACACACACTGGGCGGAAGAAGTTATAGACGAAGTGGCAGAATTCCCCGCAGGTTCCCATGATGACTATGTTGATAGCCTCAGTTTGGCGATGATGCGGTTCCGGCAGGGTGGCTATGTCACTACGCTACTAGACGAAGATGAAGAACAGATGTACTTTAAGGGCAGAAGCTCACGAAAAGGGTATTACTAATGGCCGTTGAAAAATCAGTGAACCAAGCACCGCTCGGACTAGATGCCCTTGATCCGATGGAGGAACACCATAAGGAGATGCCTGATATTGAAGTAGTCATAGCCAACGACGATGATGATGAGGGTATGGAAATACTGCTCGGCGAAGGCGAAGATACAGAGGAGTCCATAGACTTTAACGAGAATATGGCGGAGTATCTGGACGACAACGTGCTTAATTCCCTCTCCTCTGAACTGCTATCTGATTACGAGGACGACGAAAGCTCCCGCAAGGACTGGATACAGACCTATGTGGATGGGTTGGACCTGCTGGGGATGAAGATTGAAGACCGGACGGAGCCATGGGAAGGCGCGTGCGGCGTACACCATCCCCTGCTGAGTGAAGCACTCGTTAAGTTTCAGGCCGAGACTATGATGGAGACGTTTCCGGCGTCAGGGCCAGTGAAAACACAGATTATTGGCAAGGAGACACAAGAAAAACGCGATGCCGCGGCCCGTGTGCAGTCCGATATGAACTACCAGCTTACAGAACGTATGGTTGAGTACCGCCCGGAGCATGAAAGAATGTTATGGGGGCTTGGTCTAGCCGGTAATGCGTTCAAAAAGTGTTATTTTGACCCTAGTTTGAACCGGCAGACCTCTATGTACGTCGCCGCGGAGGATGTTGTGGTGCCATATGGCGCTTCAAACCTCGAAACCGCGGAGCGCGTGACCCACATCATGCGGAAAACCCCAAACGACCTGAAAAAACTGCAAAACTCGGGTTTTTACCTACCAACAGAACTAGGGGAGCCTGTTAACACCCTCGACGACGTTGAAAAAGAGATAGCCAATAAGATGGGCTTCCGTGCGGAGTCAGATGACCGCTACAAACTGCTCGAAATGCACATCAACCTGATAATCGAAGACGACGAGTTCGTTGATGACGATGATGAAATAGCACGGCCTTATATAGTTACACTGGACAAGAGTTCTGGTAGTATACTGGCTATCCGTAGGAACTGGGTAGAAGATGATGCCAGAAAAACTAAGCGTAATCATTTTGTCCATTATTCGTATGTTCCGGGCTTTGGCTTTTATGCTTTTGGCCTTATTCATCTTATCGGTGCTTTTGCTAAGTCTGGTACTAGTCTTATTCGTCAGCTTGTTGACGCAGGGACCCTTTCAAATCTACCGGGGGGCTTCAAAACTAAGAGCCTCCGTGTCAAAGGGGATGACACTCCTATTGGGCCGGGGGAATTCCGGGATGTAGATGTAGGCTCTGGCACAATGCGCGATAATATCATGCCGCTGCCTTATAAAGAGCCTAGCCAAGTACTCTATTCGCTTCTCAATACTATCGTAGAGGAAGGTAGGCGCTTCGCGTCCGCAGCGGATATGAAGGTGTCTGATATGAGTGCGCAAGCACCCGTAGGCACGACACTGGCGATTCTTGAACGCACACTCAAGATAATGTCAGCCATTCAGGCCCGCATCCACTATTCTATGCGGCAGGAATTCCGCATCCTTAAAGGCATTATCCGTGACAACACGGACGATGACTACCACTATGAGCCAGAGGAGGGGGAAGCCTCCGCTAAACAGGCTGATTACGACACTGTGGACGTTATCCCGGTCAGCGACCCTAATGCAGCCACCATGGCCCAGAAGGTCGTGCAGTATCAGGCTGTGTTGCAATTAGCGCAAGGCGCGCCGCAGTTGTACAATCTCCCGCTGCTCCACCGTCAGATGCTTGAGGTGTTGGGTATCAAGGAGGCCAATAAACTGGTCCCTATGCCGGAAGACAACGAGCAGCCGCATGACCCCGTGAGCGAGAATATGAGTGTTATCAACGGCAAACCTGTAAAGGCGTTCATCTATCAGGACCACGAGGCACATATAACGGTCCATATGTCGGCTATGCAGGACCCCAAGATACAGCAGTTGATGGGGCAGAACCCCGCGGCACAGACAATGATGGCTGCTATGAACGCCCATATTTCGGAGCATTTGGCGTTTGAGTACCGCAAGCAGATCGAAGAGCAGGCTGGCGTGCCATACCCTGCCCCAGACGCAAAGATGGACGAACAGACCGAGGTGGAAATATCCCGTCTCGCTGCCGCAGCCGCACAGGGGCTGTCACAAAAGAACCAGCAGGAAGCTGCGCAGCAGAAGGCCCAACAGGCCCAACAGGACCCTATTGTGCAGATGCAGCAGAAGGAACTGGAATTGAAGTCTCGGGAACTGGATATCAAGGAGAAGAAGCTTGTTCTCGACGGCGCGGAAGCAAAGGACCGCCTCGATATCGACACAGAACGTCTAGCTTCCACAGAGCGCATGAAGGGACTGGAAGTAGGTGCCAAAATCGCCACCTCCAAGGCCCAGCTATCCGCGAAGGAGCAGGAGTCGGGGCTACGTATGGGTATAGAAGTGGCTAAAACTTCAGCCGCGGAGGCGGAGCGGGAAGCAGACCGTAAAGCGGCAGCAGAAACGCAGAATATTGATAGGGCTACACAGTTACTACAACAGGCTGCGCAAAGCGAAGAAACACCGGTTAACGAAGGAGGAGGAGAAGAGTAATGAGTGATACTATACTGGTACACCTATCAAAAACACTAGACGGAGACATGGAGTCTATTATTGATGGGCTATCCATGGGCGGGGCGTCTAGTTACGATGAGTATAAATACTCCTGTGGTATTATACGCGGTATGCTGATGGCCAAAAACCACGTTATTGAACTAGCACAAAGGATGGAAGACACTGATGACTGATATAAAACTCGCCACAAAAAGCGATACAGAACTTGATAAGGTCGCTGCAAAACAGCTTCCACGACCATCAGGATACCGCATCCTGTGTATGGTGCCTCCGGCGGAGAAGGAATTTGCCGGTGGACTGTTGAAGTCGGATATTACGATTCAGAACGAAGAGATACTGGCTACGGTGCTATTCGTAATGGAATTGGGTCCCGACGCCTACATAGACAATAAACGCTTTCCCGGAGGACCGTGGTGCAAGAAGGGCGATTTTGTAGTTGTTCGTCCCCACGCAGGCTCACGCTTGAAAATCCACGGGCAGGAATTTCGGATTTTGAATGACGACTCCATTGAAGCCGTCGTCGATGATCCAAGAGGCATTTACCGCGCATAACTAGAGAGGAAGTACCATGGCCGACAATAAGCCAACAATCGAAGACGAACGTGAAGACGACGATCTGGAAGTATCGCTTGAGGATGATAACCTCCAGATTGAAGTAGAGGACGATACCCCCGAAGAAGATAGAAATCGCCAACCACTACCAAAGGATTTGGTCAAGGAGTTGGAAGACGACGAGCTTGGCGAGTATTCTGATGCTGTTAAACAGCGCCTGAAGCAGTTCAAGAAGGTCTGGCATGACGAGCGGCGTGAGAAAGAGAAGGCGTCCCGCGAGCAGCAGGAGGCGCTGTCCTTTGCCAATCGTGTCCTTGAGGAGAATAAACGGCTGAAAGGCACGCTTAACCAAGGCGAGCAGGCTCTTATCTCTAGTTGGGGTGAAAACGCCAACTCGGCCATAGAAGTAGCCAAGCGGGAGTATAAGGAGGCCTATGAATCTGGCGATAGCGACAAGCTACTGGATGCGCAGACCAAGTTAAACGATGCTACATATAGGGCAAACCAAGTAAAAGGTTATAGACCTACTTTACAAGCCCCAGAAGAAGCTGTAGTATCGCCTCAACAGCAGCCAAATATTCCTCGGCCTGACCAGAAAACCCTAGCGTGGCAAGAGCGCAACGGATGGTGGGGTACCGATCCTGAAATGACTGCTTCTGCGCTCGGCCTTCACCAAAAGCTCCAGCGTGAACATGGTGACTCCTTTGTGGGTTCCGAAGAATACTGGCAAACCGTAGACACAACTATGAAACGCCGGTTCCCCGAATATTATGACGGGGATGACGACGATGCCGCGGCGACAGAAGCGCCCCGCAAAAAGGCCAAGGCTGCGAATGTAGTTGCGCCAGCTTCACGAAGCACCTCTCCCAGAAAAGTGGTACTGAAGGCCTCACAACTAGCAATTGCTAGAAAACTGGGCCTTACCCCGAAGCAATATGCTGAAGAACTCGTGAAAATGGAGTCGAACTGATGAACGATGTAAAACGCAACAATAGTGCCGAAAGCCGGGTGGACAGGGTGTTAGAAGCCCGCGAACATCAGGAACGTCCAAAGGTTTGGCAACCAGCATCCACGCTGCCAGAACCTATTAAGGAAGCCGGGTACAACTACCGTTGGATACGCGTTTCCAGTATGGGCAAAAGCGATGCCGCAAACGTATCTGGTAAGATGCGGGAGGGGTGGGAACCTGTTAGATCAGAGGAACAGCCACAGTTGGCAAAGTTGTCCGATGCAGATAGCAAGTTTACCGATAACATCGAAATGGGGGGCTTGCTCCTCTGTAAGATGCCAACTGAAATGGTAGGGCAGCGCGCCAAATATTTCAGTGACAAGAATAAAGCAAACATGGAGTCTGTCGATAACAACTTCATGCGCGATAACGATCCGAGAATGCCGCTTTTTACAGAGCGGAAAACAAAGACCTCTTTTGGTCGTGGCAATTAGAATAGGAGTTAGGCATGGCTTACCCTGCAATTGAAGCGCCGTATGGCCTTCGCCCAGTCAACTTGATTGGTTCACAGGTATTTGCCGGTGCAACGCGGCATATTCCAATTACTTCCGCCTCGGCAACCGCCATTTTTTATGGTGATGTTGTCAAGTTGGATAGTACTGGGACGTTGGCGAAAGACACTGGCACCAACACTGCAACACCTGTCGGTGTTTTCCTTGGTTGTTCGTATACTGATGCGACCTATGGCAAAACCTTCCGGCAGTCGTATCCCGGAGCCGTAACTGCTTCGGATATTGAAGCCTACGTAGCAGATGATCCAAACGTATTGTTCAAAGTAGCAGTCGTGTCCGGTACCACCGTTATTGGTGGTGTAGTGCGCACGGTTGTTGGCAACAATGCTGTTCTGGTTCAGAACGCAGGTTCCGCCACCACTGGCAATTCCGCAGTAGCCGCTAGCGCGACCACGAACACCACTTCAACGTGGCCGGTTCGTATCGTGGATGTAGTTGCTGAAACGGTGAATGCTTCGGGTTCTTATACCGAAGTCATCGTTAAATGGAACGCTGGTATGCACCAATATAACAACCCAACTGGCGTCTAAGGGAGACACACCATGGCAATTTCACGCGCACAACTGCTCAAGGAACTGCTTCCGGGCCTGAACGCTTTGTTTGGTTTGGAATACAAACGCTACGGCGAAGAGCATAAGGAAATCTACGAGAATGAAACCTCGGAACGTTCCTTTGAAGAAGAAACGAAGCTTTCGGGCTTCGGGGCGGCACCTGTAAAGAACGAAGGTTCTGGTATCGAATACGATACCGCACAGGAAGCATTCACTTCTCGGTATACCCACGAGACAATCGCGCTAGGCTTCTCCATTACGGAAGAAGCAGTCGAAGATAACCTCTACGATTCGCTGTCCTCGCGGTACACAAAGGGTCTGGCTCGCGCCATGGCCTATACCAAACAGGTGAAGGCTGCGGCTACCTTGAACAATGGGTTCGACAGTAACTACGTAGGTGGTGATGGCGTTGAATTGTTCTCGGCTTCTCACCCTCTGGTGTCTGGCGGTGTAAACGCAAACATCCCAACAACTCCGGCTGATTTGAACGAGACTTCCTTGGAAGCAGCGGTCATTCAGATTTCGGCGTGGACGGATGAACGCGGTCTGCTGATTGCGGCGAAGCCCAAGAAGTTGATTATCCCACCTGCGTTGCAGTTTGTTGCTACTCGCTTGCTCGAAACCGAGCTTCGCGTTGGTACGGCTGACAACGATCTGAACGCCCTCCGCACGAATGGGGCTATCCCTGAAGGCTACGGCGTCCACCACTGGCTCACCGATACGAACGCGTGGTTCCTTACTACCGACGTTCCAAACGGCCTGAAGCACTTCACCCGCTCTGCTATGAGTACAGGAATGGATGGAGACTTCGAGACGGGGAATGTCCGTTATAAGGCCCGCGAGCGGTACAGCTTCGGCTGGTCCGACCCACTGGGCATGTGGGGTTCTGCGGGCGCTTAACTCACGGAACAACAGTAGTAGTAGTAAGAAAGGGGGGTGTAATTATCCCCCTTTCTTTTTGTGTACTTTCTGCTATCTTACTAACTCTAGGAAAAACAACTCCCGTTGACTGCCCTAGCAGACGTAGTAGAGACAACGGGGGGCAGTGCTACTACACGGAGAAAAGACATGAGTACGACCACTTTTTCAGGCCCAGTTGTATCTACCGCAGGAATCCAAACAGGAGGCGCGGTAACCGCCCAATCCGCGGCTGTTATAACTGCTGGTGGCGGGGCCGCTCTCCTCACTGGCACTACCTCTACCATTGGTATTTACGCTGGTTCAGGCGCTCCCACCATTGCGGCTGCGCAGGGTTCCATTTACCTCCGCTCAGATGGAGCAGGTGTAGCATCTAGGCTGTATGTTAACACAACCGGCTCTACCACATGGACCGCAGTTTCCACCGCAGCTTAATAGGGGGTAACTATGCAGACCGATGTTAAAGCCACAAAACCGCTGACCGCCACTGGGGCGTTTGCAGACGCTAACGACAACGCAGTAGGGCGTACGCGTATCAAGGCGGTGTATGTCCACCTCGGTGCCGCTGCGGGGTCTGTAGCCCTTATAGATGGGGTTGGTGGGAAATACCTCCTTACGGTGAACACCCCCACAGATACACAGGCTGGGTGGGTACATATAGATTTACCGGGGCAAGGTATTATAGCTGAGATAGGGCTATACGCTACCCTTACGAATGTCACTTCAGTAGTAGTGGTCTACGGGTGATATGGAAAAGGAATCTCATTCTCTCGCTGGGCGGAAACTGTTCATAGGCCTACCCGCGTATGACTTCAAGGTATCCCTGAAGCTAGCTATCTCACTTGCGAAACTGGCACAGCACGCCCCTAGGCACGGTGTGGATATACAGATAGGTAGTATCTGCGGCTGCTCTGTTGTCTCCCGCGCCCGCAATCTGCTGGTGAATGACTTCTTGGAGTCTGAATGTGACACCCTGCTATTTATAGACTCCGATATAAATTTTGAAGCCGACGATGTGTTCCGGCTTATGGCTTGGACCGCGGAAAGCGGGCGGGATATTGTAGCGGGGGTGCCGCGGACCCGCAGCACAGACATGGTGTATATCGCTGATTTAGACGAAGACGAAGGTAGTCTCACCATGGATGCTAGGGGGCTAGTGAAGGCCCAACGCGTTGCAACAGCATTCATGATGATCCGTAGAGAAGTAATCACTTCCTATGTTGCACAGAACCCTACCCGCCAGTATTTCGACGGTAGGTTGAAGAAAATAGTCCCCTGCATATTTGATTTTCTCCTGACGGAGGAAGGGTATATTGGTGAAGATTACCTATTCTGCGACCAAGCGCGGGACCGTGGGTTCTCCATTTGGATAGACCCAGCTATCAAACTTGGGCACATGGGTGTCCAAGAATATGAGGGCGATTTTGGTGCGGATGTGCTGTATTTTATGATAGTACCTACAGTAGAAGAGGCTGCATAGTGGATGAAGTACATTGGTGGAATCTTATCCTTTCAGCTATATCGGGGTTGGTTATGTATTTGTTAAAAAGTCATTCCGATGAAGTGAAGCGGGTTAGTAAATTATTGAACCAGACGCGTGAGCAGGTCGCCCGTGACACTATGTCGCGTACTGAAGCTTCGGCTGCGTTCAAAGAACTCCAAATACGCATCGACCATCTAGGAGATAGGTTGAGCGATAAAATAGACAGTAACAACAGTAGATCAGGCGGGGGGAAATAATATGGCCCAGAGTTTCAAACAAGCATTCGCAGCGGCGCGCAAAGCCAAAGGCGCGGGGGGTACATTCTCGTGGAATGGTAAAAAATGGAATACTGATTACGAGGGGGAAAAAGCTGGTAAGGCTGCGGCCAAGTCAGGTCGGACTATGCCTGCTGCGCCTACTCGTGGAAATAATATGGCCCAGAGTTTCAAACAAGCATTCGCAGCGGCGCGCAAAGCCAAAGGCGCGGGGGGTACATTCTCGTGGAATGGTAAAAAATGGAATACTGATTACGAGGGGGAAAAAGCTGGTAAGGCTGCGGCCAAGTCAGGTCGGACTATGCCTGCTGCGCCTACTCGTGGAAATAATATGGCCCAGAGTTTCAAACAAGCATTCGCAGCGGCGCGCAAAGCCAAAGGCGCGGGGGGTACATTCTCGTGGAATGGTAAAAAATGGAATACTGATTACGAGGGGGAAAAAGCTGGTAAGGCCGCCCCCAAGAAAGAAACCGAGGCTGCGGCCAAGAAAGAAACCAAATACACAGGCTCATTAGCGGGGAAAGGGTTTACACCCCCAGCAGCGAAAAAACCTTCGGATGCTTTACGCGCTGCTGCGGCCAAGAAAGAAACCAAATACACAGGCTCATTAGCGGGGAAAGGGTTTACACCCCCAGCAGCGAAAAAACCTTCGGATGTGAATAGTAAAGACCTCCCAAAAGCGGGGGGCACCACCAGAGGTACCAAAGTTGTTGGTGGGCCACAGAAACACCCTACGTCTATGGTCGTAGATAAAGACTCCTTGGCAAATAAAGCGGGTCCAGCCGTGCGTAAAGCTATAAGCGATATTGGGAGCTGGGCGAGTGAAGTGCGCAGCAGAGATATCCGCGAAACAGAAAAAAAAGCCGCGGCCTCTCAAAAGCGAAGGCTCGCAGCGGCTAGTAGCACCAAAGCCGCCAAGGGGGGTAGTATCAAAAAACTCGCCAAAGGGGGCCGTGTAGGTGATGGGTGCGCCAAAAGTGGGCGTACTAAGGGAAGGTTTGTGTAATGAGTAAGTTGGGTAAAATAGCTGGCTCTATATCCCCCCTTATAGGGGCTATTAACGGCCAAGGCCTTTTTGGTAAGTTGTTGCGTCCCAAGGACGACAGTGAGGAAGCCCTTGCTGCCGCCATGGAGGGGGAAAAGAAAAAAGGTGGGGCCAAGAAAATGGCCAAGGGCGGCAGGGTAAACAACAACGTTAAACAGAAGGAACCCGTAACTGGGGGTCCTAAAACTGTGCCAGATACCGCGGAGCGCAGAGACTTCTTGGAGCGTATGCAGAAGCAGAACAAAGACACACGCGCTAAATCCGCTAAGAAAAATCCCGGCTATGCCAAAGGCGGGCGTGTAGGCGATGGGATTGCTAAAAGAGGCCGTACTAGAGGAAGGATGATATAATACATAAAGCTGATGGATGTGCAAAGCGGGGTAAGACCCGTCTGCGCAAGCAAGCCAACCTAGAACTTATTCGGGAGGGCAGGGGCTTAAACCCGCTATGAACGCAAACACCAGTCTTTTGAAACGTGGTGGTAAAGTGAAGAAGAAGAAGTAGTATTACATGAAAGCTACTGCACGCACTAGAAAGCTCCAGCGGGATAAAGCAATTTATCAACCGGGGAATATGCGTAGGCAGTTGAACATAAAGGAGAGGCAGGCAAAACCTGCCTCTGAAGCGGAGTCCGAGAAGGTCAAACGTGACCGGAAGGATAAATGGCATACGAAAGTGAAGTTGAGGACGTAATGGCCACTACTGGCACAACATCTGCCAATCTGGACTTGAACGCTATCGTTGAAGAGGCGTTTGAACGGTGTGGGCGCGAGGTCCGTACCGGCTATGATATGAAGACAGCCCGCCGCAGCCTCAATCTCCTTATGATGGAGTGGAGCAACCGCGGCATAAACCTATGGACTGTAGAAGAAGGCTCTATCCCGCTGGTTGCAGGCACGGCCACTTACGATCTTCCAGCCGACACAGTAGATTTGATGGATCAGGTTATACGCACGGGTTCTGGTACAACCCAGTCTGATATTAACATCTCCCGTATAAGTGTATCTACCTACGCAACTATACCTAATAAGACCAGCACCGGTAGGCCCATACAGCTATGGATTAACCGGCTAGCTGCCCCCACGGTTACCGTTTGGCCTGTGCCGGATAGCGGTGATTACACTATGCTATACTGGAGGCTACGTAGGATTGAAGATGCTGGTGATGGACTGAACACACAGGATGTTCCCTATCGTTTCCTCCCCTGCCTTGTTTCTGGACTAGCTTATAATCTCTCCCTGAAGCTCCCCGGCGCGTTAGAACGCTCTGCCCTGCTGAAACAGGAGTATATAGAACAGTGGGGGATGGCGGCTGACGAAGATCGTGAGAAAGCCACTCTTCGTATCGTTCCGCATATAGGGAGATAGAATATGGGCACGCGCTTCGCTGCCGGTAAAAAGGCTATTGCTATATGTGACCGTTGTGGATTCCAATATAAACTGTCTCAGTTGAAAGAAACCGTAGTAAAAATGCGGAAGACCGGCCTGTTGGTTTGCCGTGAATGCTGGGAGCCTGACCAACCACAAAACATGCAGGGTATGTACCCTGTGGTTGACCCTCAAGCGCTACGTAAGTCCCGCCCTGATAATAGTGAAGAACAGTCCCGCGACATTCAGTGGGGCTGGAACCCTGTGGGAATGAATAATGTCTTGGGGTTATCAGGCATTCCTGATACTATGGTAGGGGCAGGAGCCGTAGGAACTGTGTCTGTGGAGATAAGCTGATGAACAAGTACAACCAACCAAAATCCGTCCCAGTACCTAATGTATGCGGGTACCCTAACAAAATTGCGAATACGCAGACCCTCAAGGTGCGCGGCACTGGCGCGGCTACAAAAGGTACTGGCGCTAGCCAGAAAATGGGCTGATGAATTACACTGTCCTCCTCAATACAATAAAGGCGTACGCCGAAAATGATTTCCCGGATACTCCGGGGTCAGGTGGCCTTACGTCTACGGAGCAGATAGACACCTTTATCCAACAGGCGGAAAACCGTATATATAATAACGTAGAGTTGCCCAACTTCCGCAAAAACCAGACAGGTAACTTCACTGCTAGTAACAGGTATCTGACAACCCCCACAGACTGGCTGGCTACATATGAACTTTCTGTTGTTGATGGGGATGGCAAGTACAGCTTTCTGTCTAATAGAGAAGTTAGTTTCCTTCGGGAGTCCTTCCCGGACCCAACAGTTACAGGGCTTCCACAATATTACGCTATTTTCGACGACACTACTTTTGTTGTAGCCCCAGTCCCTGATGCGTCTTACGTCTCGGAACTACATTATTACTACCAACCAGAGAGCATAGTCACAGCTACAACCACATGGCTTGGGGACAATTTTGATCAGGTACTTCTATACGGCGCGTTGTTGGAAGCTGCTGTGTTCATGCAATCCCCAGAGGATGTGATTGTTGTTTACAAGGGCCGGTACGACGAAGCCATGGCGGCGTTGAAAGTACTTGGAGAGGGGAAAAACCGCTCCGATAATTTTAGGAACACCCCCGTACAGATACCAGTAGGATAAAATATGTTTACCGATGAAGTAGGTACTTTTCTTGGAGGTGTAACAGTAGAGACGACTTCTGGGCGCGGCGCGTCAGTAGAGGAGTTGGCAGAACGGGCATTATCGCGTATACTATCTGTAGGTACCAACGTAGACCCAGTATTGCGGGATCAAGCTGAAACTTATAAAGAGAGTATACGGCAGGTGCTTGTGTTCTACTTGAATGAAGCAATGCGGAGTAGGAATGTTAGTCTGGTGAGTAAGTTCAAACAGGCAGGGCACCCTGAATTGGTTGGTATTTTAGATTTATAGGGGGCGTAATAATGGCTATTTCCCAAGCAATGTGTACTTCGTTCAAGGCAGAACTTCTCCTTGGGGTGCATGATTTTAGGGCTACAGGTGGGGGTGATACTTTCAAACTAGCGTTGTATACGTCTACCGCAACAATTGATGCTAACACAACCGCGTATTCAGCTACCAACGAATCTACAGGCACAAATTATACTGCTGGTGGCGCGGCACTGGCGAATCTTGGTGTGGTTACAACTAACACCAACGCTATTGCGGGTGTGGGCTGGTTGGACTTCACCGACCTTGTATTCACCAATGTGTCCACAACGGCGCGTGGGTGTGTGATATACAACAACACCCCTTCCGCGAATAGTAACGCTAACACGGCCTTAACTAACGCCGCGGTAGCGGTGCTTGATTTTGGGACCGACAAAACAGCCACCGCGGGTGATCTTACTATTGTGTTCCCGGCAGCAGCTTCAACTACGGCGATTATCCGTATTGCTTAGGATGAAGGAGGGGTAAAACATGGCATATAACTTAGGGGCACGCTCGCTCACTCGGATGAAAGGTGTCCATCCAGACCTTGTAAAGGTGGTGCATCGCGCCATCGAAATAACAGATATTGATTTCACCGTGCTTGAAGGGGTTCGCCTGCTCTCGCGCCAAAAACAATTGATGAAGCAAGGTGCGACCAAAACCATGAATAGCCGCCACCTGACCGGCCACGCTGTTGACCTTGGCGCTTGGGTTAGTGGCAGGGTGGCTTGGGATTGGCCGCTGTACTATAAGATTGCCAAAACCGTGAAACAAGCGGCGGAAGATGTAGGGGTCCCAATTGAGTGGGGTGGGGATTGGCGCACATTCAAAGATGGGCCACACTGGCAGTTACCATGGAATAAATACCCAAAATGAAGTGGCCCGTGCCACCTATCTCCACTCATGATGGGCGGCGTGCGTGGGCTTTTATTGCAATCTGTGGCGGGTGTATGGTGTTCACACTGTTTGCCGCGGTTGGGGTATACCTTGTCCGTAACACACCACCATATGCGTTCTTACTCGCTCTAGCCGCGCATGGACAGGTTCTGGTAGGCCTAACCGCGTTAGGGTGGGTTCTTGGGCGACGGGCGCATATACAAATAACAACTGACAGTATGACGATTGAGGATAATAAAATAGCCGCAACAACCAAACACGAGGAACCCGCCCCATGATGCCAATTTGGGCTTATGTTGGTGGGGGTGCGCTTCTGGTGGGCGCTGCTGGTGGATGGACAGTCCGGGATTGGAAGGCTGATGCGGAGGCGAAAGCCGCGGTCGAGGCAACCAATAAGATTAAAGACGACATGCAAGAAAAAATGGACCAACAAGCCGCAGCGTACGAAATATGGCGGCAGGATTTGGAGCCACAAAAAGTAGAAACTCGCAATACAGTGAGGGAGATATACCGTGACCGTAAAATTCCCGTTCAGTGCGCTGTGCCTGCTGGTGCTATCAGCCTGCTCGAAGCAGTACGTGCTACCGCCAATTCCGCAGCCTCCGGCGAACCTCTCCCAACCGTGCATGGCGGTCCAACCAATACCGAACCCGTTGGTAGACCCCGATAGGTTGCAATGGGAAGCCGACCTACTATTCCTTTATGCTGAATGCGCCAAGTCGAAGCTAGGGCTTATAGGGGCATGGCCCCAAACCAAACAGGAGGACTAATACGTGTCTTCCGGCCCTCCCGATGCTTTTGGTTACACGCCTATACCTATAGGACGGGTCGATAAACGCTGGCTGGATATACGTGATAAAATCTCACTCCCCGAGGATATGTGCCCCGACATTGCGGGAATCCGCACTGTGGATGTTATGGTGAACAGGAAGATTATGTACCAAGCGGACGCTACGGATGAATGGACCACCCCGAAGGAAACTTTGGAGAGGGGTTATGGGGACTGTGAAGATATAGCCCTTGTTAAACGGGCTATCCTGCTATCCACAGGATACAAAGACCCTGATATATACCTTTTTCTGGTTAAGGATTTGGTAGCTCGGCGGGACCACGCGCTACTTATAGTGCGGGGGAAAGAGGAGTGGTTTGTGCTGGACAGCTTCAACTCCCTCTCCCTGCCGTTGCGGCTAGTTATAGATTACGTACCATTACTAGCGTTCTCCGGTGACAAGGCTTGGTTCTTCGGGAAGAGAATCAAATGACTACCGTAACAGTCACTGCGACCGGGACAGGCAGCTTCACTATCCCTTCGGGCGTCACGTCGATCACGTTCGAGGCGTGGGGTTCAGGATGCTCAGGGTTAGGGGACGGGACCTCTCAGGGGGCGGGCGGCGGAGGTGGCGCTCCCAATTAACGTAGCAACTACTGGTATTTCTGCTACAGCTAGCACAGGAACTGCTACCATAAAGCTAATTTATCCTGTATATGTCGCAGGAGTTAGCGCGTTTGCCCTTACAAGCGGGGTGTTAAACTGGAGTAATGTAGTTGATGGGCAGAATCCCGGCTGGAGTGCCGTGCCTGATATTCAAATCCCTGATTGGGGGGATATTCCGGTAGTATGAAACAACAATTGTAAGGGTAGATAATGGCTAGCACATATAGCAACCTCAAGTTCCAGTTGATGGCCACAGGTGAAAACAGCACCACTTGGGGGAACGTCAGTAACGTGAACCTCGGCACGGCTGTGGAGGAAGCAATCGCGGCTACAGCCAGCGTTACCTTTACCTCTGGCCCTGTGACGCTCACATTAACAGATACCAACACCACGCAAGCAGCGCGTAAGATACGGCTCAACCTTACTGGTACTTCCGGGGGGGCGCAAAACCTTATCGTGCCAGCAATTGAAAAAGCATATATTATCAGCAACGGCTGTGTGGATACCATTACGGTGAAAAATTCCACCGGTACGGGTGTGGCTGTCCCTTCCGGTAAGACGATGTGGGTCTATAATAATGGCACCAATGTCGTCGATGTAACAACGCATTTATCTTCCCTGACGCTATCCTCTCCTCTTCCTGTAGCGTCAGGGGGGACTGGCTCAAATTCGGGCAGCGCAGCCTCGCTAACCAACTTTAATGGTTCTAACGTAGCTTCCGGCACTGTGGCAGTGGCAGTGGGTGGTACAGGGCAGACTACCTACACAAATGGCCAAATACTTATCGGGAATACCACAGGGAATACCCTATCTAAAGCCACCCTGACGGCTGGCACAGGCGTTACCGTTACAAATGGTACCGGAACAATTTCTATCGCTGCGGATAACAACGGGACTGTAACCAGCACGGATGCTTCGGGCGGAACTACAGGACTTACCTTTTCAGGGGGGCCTATAACTACTTCAGGCACCCTAACCCTTGCAGGCACGTTGGCTGTAGCCAACGGTGGTACGGGGTCCACAACGGCTTCGGCAGCCAGAACAGCCCTCGGTGTTCCAGCTTTGGCAGGCACCGGGGCCACTGGCACTTGGGGTATATCTATTAGTGGCAACGCGGCAACGGCTACGTCTGCGACCACGGCTACGTCTGCGACCACGGCTACGTCTGCGACCACGGCTACGACGGCTACGACGGCTAATGCTACCGCGGCGGCGTCTACGTTTAACAATGGTGGTTTGGGGGCAGCTTCAGGGACCACTTTTGATGGCTCTACTGCACGCACCATCAGTTACAATACCATAGGCGCGCCAAGTACTACTGGTACGAACGCGACAGGTACATGGGGGATAGCCATTTCGGGTAACGCGGCCACCGCTACCAATGGTGTGGTAACCACAGGCTCCTATGCCGACCCAGCATGGATCACCTCCCTTGCGGGTTCCAAGGTAAGTGGTAATATCGCCGGTAGTTCTGCAAGTCTTAGCGCGACCCTCGCGGTTGCCAGTGGTGGTACAGGGCAGACTACTTACACAAACGGCCAACTACTTATTGGGAACACCACAGGGAACACCCTGTCTAAAGCCACCCTAACCGCGGGGGCAGGTATTACAGTTACAAACGGCACCGGGACTATAACTATTGCGGCGACAGGCGGTGGGGCTGTTACTAGCGTGGACGCGGCGGGTGGAACCACCGGCCTTTCCTTTTCAGGTGGGCCTATAACTACTTCAGGCACCCTAACCCTTGCAGGTACGTTGGCTGTAGCCAACGGCGGTACGGGGTCCACAACCGCGGCAAATGCGCGGACGGCTCTAGGTGTTCCAGCTTTGGCAGGCACCGGGGCCACTGGTACTTGGGGTATTAGCGTATCAGGTAGCGCGGCGAGTCTAAGCGCTACACTGGCGGAAACTAGCGGCGGCACAGGTGAAACGACCTATATGAACGGCCAACTCCTTATCGGGGATACAGGCGGCGGGCTTACCAAAGCCACTCTGACGGCTGGCACAGGTATATCCGTGACTAATGGTTCTGGGTCGGTGACGATAAATTCTACCGCGGTTACTAGTGTGGATGCTTCGGGTGGGACTACCGGTCTTTCCTTCACTGGGGGACCTATTAACTCTACCGGTACTCTAACCCTTGCGGGCACGCTGGCTGTGGCCAACGGTGGTACGGGCGCTACGTCTGCCTCCGCTGCGCGGACGGCTCTAGGCGTTCCAGCTTTGGCAGGCACCGGGGCCACTGGTACTTGGGATATAGGTATTAGTGGTAATGCAGCGACAGCTACGACAGCTACGACAGCTAACGCGCTGAACACGGGCAACACCTATACCGCTGTTGGGTATGTTTCTACGGCAACGGAGGCCACAGCCTTACAGATTGGTGATAATTCTGGGGTACGTAACTTCGGTACTGCGTCTACAATCTATATTGATGTAGCTGGGGGCAGCGCTTCTGCTGGTTCTCTTATTCTTCGGAACACTAACGTATTTACTTCTATGGCGATCTTTAATGGCACCGGTACGCAGCTTGTTTCCCTTGGGGTAGGCACGGCCCCATCAGGCACTACGGGTGAAATCCGTGCAACAAATAACGTTACTGCATACTACTCTTCGGACGCCAGACTGAAAGAAAATATACAACCTATCAGCGCAGCGCTTGATATTATTATGGCTGTTGGGGGGAAAACTTTTGATTGGACAGATGAATATATAGAAACCCATGGTGGGGTAGATGATTATTTTATGCGCAAAGCAGATTTTGGGGTTATTGCGCAGGATATTGAGCCGGTATTCCCACTAGCAGTACGAACCCGCAACGATGATACGCTCGCGGTGGATTATGAAAAACTGGTTGCTGTAGCATTCCAAGCGATCAAGGAATTGAAAATAGAAGTAGATGTGCTACGTGGTCATGCAGTGAAGGTAATAAATAATGGCACTACCCGCAAATGATACCACACCCTTATCCTTATCTGGTATCCAGACGGAGTTTGGTGGGGCGAACCCAATAGGGTTAAGTGAGTATTATGCTGGTGGGGCATATGTCCCAACGGGCACTACTGGTACTTATGGGGCAGTACCCACTACTGGGGCGATTTCCATACGTAACTTTTATGGTACATCCCAGTTTGCGGTTTTGGGGGGGTCCACTTTTGTCTCCGGGGCTAACATCCGGTCAGGTGCAGGTAATGTAACGACAACCACATCCTCGGCCACTGGCGGTACGGTTGTGGGGGGGTCCACTCCATACACCTACCTATGGGAATACGTCTCTGGGGACGTGGCCACAGCTAACACTGCTACTTCAGTATCCACAACTTTTACCCGCACAGTGGCCGTTGGAACAGGGCAGACCATAGTAAAATCTGGTGTGTATCGGTTAAAGATAACAGATAACCAGACAAATGTGATTTATGGCCCCAACTGCACCGTACAAACTACACACTGGAGCATAATATGGCGTTCATAAAGCTCCAGTTTCAACCGGGGATTAACCGCAACACCACCAACTATTCCGGTGAAGGGGGCTGGTGGGAGTGTGATAAAATTCGCTTCCGCACGGGGTATCCAGAAAAGATAGGCGGGTGGAAGAGCGCTACTTCCACCACTTACAGCGGGGTGTGCCGCCAAATGCACAACTGGGTGACTTCCTACAATGATAACATACTTAGTTTGGGCACAAACAGTAAACTCTATCTGGAAGTAGGGGGGTATATTTATAATATTACTCCTCTGCGGGCCACTAACCCTGTTATGTCCACCCCAGATACGGATAACTCCATTGGGACTACTATTAGCACTACTACAATAACAGTATCCCTAGGCACGGTGCATAACGCTAGTACTGGTGATTTTGTCACGATTAGTGGAGTTGTAGGGGATATTGGTGGTGTTCCTGTGGCGGAGTTAAATGGTAACCACGAGGTTACTGTAGTAACGACTTCATCTTTCTCTTTTGAAACTACCTCTGCGGCGACCTCTACCACCACAGGTGGGGGCACTACTATCAGTATAGATTTTGAACTCGCCGCTGGTAATCCGGTGTTAACCGCCGGGTATGGGTGGGGTACGGATACTTGGGGGAGAGACGCCTGGGGGTTAGGTTCTACTACCCCTATATACTTCTCGCAGCGGGATTGGTGGCTTGATAATTTTGATAACGACTTAGTGGCGGCCCCACGGGGTGGGTCTATATATTACTGGGCGCGGGGGGTTTTGGCGGACCCCGGAACAGCATTAGATACTAAAGCGGTTACTCTTGCTTCGCTGGCCACCGCGGCTGCGTTTGACCCCGACGCCGTTCCTTCTAAAGTTAACCAGATATTGATATCCCAAAATGACAGGCACCTACTAGCGTTTGGCGCGGTGCCCTTCGGGTCTACTGATACCACCGATTTCGACCCTATGCTTATAAGGTGGGCGGATCAAGACACGCCTGAAGACTGGACGCCATCGGTCACAAATACCGCTGGTGATCTGAGAGCATCCCGTGGTTCTATGATAGTGCGCGCGATGCCTACACGGCAGGAAATATTGGTGTGGACGGATAACACCCTCTACGGCCTCCAATTTTTAGGGACCACAGATGTATTTGGGATGCAGGAGTACGCTAGCAACATATCCATTATGTCTCCCCGCGCCTGCGTAACCTCCGGGAGTGTCGTGTATTGGATGGGCAACCGGAAATTCTACACATATACCGGTCAAGTACAGACGTTGGAAAGTTCGGTGTCGGATTATGTGTTTGGAGATTTCAACTTTGGGCAGGCGGAGCAGGTTGTCTGTGGGACCAACGAAGCATGGGATGAAATTTGGTGGCACTACCCCAGCGGGTCTTCTAACTGGAATGATCGCTATGTGATTTATAATTATGTGGAGCAGGTGTGGTACTACGGCACTATGGGTAGGACAGCTTGGCTTGATACCTCTGTGCGAAACAACATTGTCTCCGCAACAAGTGACTGGGACGGGACGACTGTAACCAACAGCAAGTTGTATAGCCAAGAAGATGGGCTTGATGCTGATGGTGTAGCAATGACTAGTTATATACAGTCTAATGACTTCGACCTTGCTGATGGGGAAGATTTTATGCTGACCAAGCGGCTTATCCCTGATCTACGGTTCGATGGCTCTACGGCAACTACCCCCACAGTGAGTCTAGAGATACGCCCGCGGCGCTCTCCGGGTAGCGCGTACCAAAATGATCCCGCTGATACGCAGGATGTAATTGAAGCCTCTGCTGATATTTACACAGAACAGGTGTTTATCCGCGCCCGCGCACGGCAGATGGCTATAAAAATAAACTCGGATACCCTTGGGGTGCAGTGGAGGCTTGGTGCCCCGCGGCTAGACGCACGGTTGTCAGGTAAACGATAATGGCGCTAGTAGGCTCTAAAGCCCCTCCTTTACCGCTGGCGACCACAGAGTACAGCAAAGCGCAGCAGGACCAGCTTCTTCGCTCGTTGTCTATATACTTTAATAAGTTGGATAGCCTTACTCCAAACCAAGCAGAATCCTATACCGCGGATAGTTTTATAGGGGGTACGATAACCCTCACTACTGAACTAGCCACAGCCTATGGCGGCACTGGGCAGACTACATATACTGATGGTCAGTTGCTTATAGGGAAAACTGACGGCACATTAGCGAAAGCCACCCTGACTGCGGGGGCTAATATATCCATCACTAATAGTGACGGGGGTATTTCAATAGGCGCAGCAGGACTTACCACAGGTACTGTGACTAGCATAAATGCTTCTGGTGGGGCTACCGGGCTTACTTTCTCTGGCGGTCCTGTAACCACCTCTGGCGTAGTTACGATGGCTGGAACCCTTGCTATAGCCAACGGCGGCACTGGAGCAATAACGGCACCTTTGGCGCTTACAGCCCTTGGAGCCTATGCGGCCTCCAACCCTAGCGGCTACACCACCAACACCGGTACAGTCACTTCTGTCACCACTTCTGGCTCAGTCAACGGAATCACTCTGACGGGTTCAGTCACCACCTCTGGTAGTTTAACCCTCGGCGGTACGCTTTCTGGAGTAAGTCTGACTACACAGGTTAGCGGGACGTTACCAATAGCCAACGGCGGCACTGGAGCAATAACGGCACCTTTGGCGCTTACAGCCCTTGGAGCCTATGCGGCCTCCAACCCTAGCGGCTATACCAACAACGCTGGAACCGTGACTTCGGTTACTACGGCAGGCTCAGTCAACGGAATCACCCTGACGGGTTCAGTCACCACTACCGGCGCTCTCACCCTCGGTGGTACGCTTTCGGGCGTGAGCCTGACCACACAGGTTAGCGGTGTCTTACCTGTAGCAAACGGCGGAACGAATAATTCCTTCTTCGCAGTCAGCGGCCCATCTGCATCGGCCAAAACATTTACTTTCCCCAATGCTTCGGCCACGGTCTTGACTTCCAACACAGCCGTTACTGTGGCGCAAGGCGGTACGGGACAAACTGCATATACGAACGGTCAATTGCTAATCGGGAACACAACAGGCGGCACACTGGCTAAGGGTACTCTAACTGCGGGAACGGGCATTACCGTAACCAATGGAGCCGGATCGGTTACAATTGCAGCACAGAATAATGGTACAGTCACTTCTGTTGGAACGGCTGGATCGGTCAATGGAATAACGCTCTCTGGAACAGTCACCACTTCTGGTAGCCTTACCCTTGGCGGCACCCTTTCAGGCGTGAGCCTGACTACGCAAGTAAGCGGAACATTGCCTATCGCCAACGGCGGTACAGGCGCTACATCTGCCGGTGCTGCACTTACTGCGCTAGGTGCTTACGCCGCTGCCAACCCATCTGGGTTTACATCGAACACGGGTACAGTCACTTCTGTCACCACTTCTGGCTCAGTCAATGGAATTACCCTGACGGGTTCAGTCACCACTTCTGGTGCGCTTACACTTGGCGGAACGCTTTCAGGTGTCAGTCTAACTACACAGGTCAGTGGGACGTTGCCAGTGGCCAATGGTGGCACAGGAGCAGCCACACTGACCGGCTACACCAAAGGCAACGGCACATCTGCTTTTACCGCGTCTGCAACAATTCCCGCAGCCGACGTTACGGGATTGGCCACAGTAGCCACATCAGGATCGTTTGCCAATCTGTCAAACAAACCGGGCATTCAGTCTAACTGGCAGAACGTCGTCGGGGCTTCTAAGACGCTAGGGGCCGCCGACAAAGGAACGAATGTGCTTATCGTAGCTTCGGGAATAACAATAACATTCCCGTCAACAGGCTACGCATCGGGGGAGGGTTTGATGCTCTCCAACATTAGCGGTGGCGCGGTCACTTTCGCTTACGCTTACGGAAGCGATATGGGTACTAACTTCCCCGCCAATGCCTCGATAATAGCTATCTGTGATGGCGGCGGGTTTTGGCGTCAATATTGCTACTCCACCAGCCGGTTGTGAGAGGGAAAAATATGGCACAAATCGTAAAAACTTGGTCGATCACTGAAATGCAGTGTTATTCTGACGTAGCGGGTAAATATAACGTGGTCTCCACTATCGGATGGATGCTGGCTGGGACGGGTGGTGTTCATTCGGCTACCATACGCGGGGTATTGAACATCCCGCTTGTCTCTGCCAGCGAGTTCACGGACTTCTCATCACTGACACAAGCCCATGTCGTTGGCTGGGTGCATAGCACTATGGGGGCGGTTCAGGTCGCAGCTTACGAAGACAACCTAGGTCTTCAGATCGAGGCGTTGGCAAGCCCGCCACTTGTGACCCCGCCCCTCCCTTGGGCATCACCGGCTGAATCATGAGCGTCTCCGACCAACTCCTTAACCTGCTAACAATCCGGCAACTGCTTCTAGAGCGAAAGCATAAAACATGATAACCCCGTTTAACTTTTGAGGAGTATATGATGAATATTAAACTAGAATTGTCTATAGACGAAGTACAGACTATTGCTAACGTGCTAGGCCAGACCCCTACTTCAAGTGGGGTATTCCCACTGCTTATGAAGATTAAAGAGCAAGCTGACGCACAAATGACAACGTTACCAACCCCTGAAGAAAAGTGAGTTGTTCCCTTGGCGGCGTTTTCGTACTATAAGCGTAGCCACAAGCTAGATAGGAATCATACGTGACCGACCAATCCTCCGCATATCACGGCATGGCGCAGCAGATTCAGTCACGGGGCCGTGGCGAAGATACGCAGCTTATCCATATGACCCCCAACGAAATTAACAGCCTGCAAGGGTTGGCTATGGCGCATGGAGGCTCCCTCACTATTAACCCCGATACGGGTCTTCCAGAGGCTGGGTTCCTATCCAGCATTCTCCCTATGGTAGCAGGTGGATTGCTTGCAGCCACGGGAGTCGGTGCGCCTCTTGCCGCTGCTATGGTAGGTGGAGGCACCGGGATACTTACTGGTGATCTTAACAAAGGCCTTATGGCTGGCCTCGGTGCCTTCGGTGGCGCGGGTCTAGCTGGGGGCCTTGGCGTAGGGTCGTCCCTTCTTGGGGGTAACGCTGGCGGGTTGTTAAGTAGTAATGCTGGTATGTTTGGGGCAAATATGGGCACAGGCGCGGCAGCCAGTGGCGTAGGGGCAGCAGGGGCAGCAGGGGCAGCAGGGGCAGCAGGGGCGGTTCCGGGCGCGGCGGCCACTGGCGCAGGAGCGGCAGGTGGTATTGGGAACGTGATATCTCCCGAGATTCTAGCGCAAGCTGCTGCTGAAGGTGGTGGTGCAGCGGGCGCAGGTGTAGCTGCTGGAGTGGCACCAAGTATACCGGGTATGGCGGCACTCCAATCCTCGCCTGAGTTTTTGGCAAAAATGGCCGCTGAAGGGGGTATGGCAGCAGGCGCAGGCGCACCCACAAGTATCCTCCCCGCCGCGGGCATAGGCTCCGGTGTAGGGGCGTCCCCTATAATGGTAGGTAATGTTCCCCAACAGGGGTTCATGGGTGGATTTGCGGACGCCACACGTATTGCAGACAGCGGTATGTTGAAGAACGCTGGGCCTATTATGGGCGGTCTGGGTATCCTAGGAGGTGTTAGCGGTGCGCTTGAAGGTGGGGCGTACAAACCCCCCGAGAAAAAAGATAAATACCCATACGAAGGACCGTATCTCCCGAAAGATCGTGGATATACAGAGCGTGACCCGCGGGCCACTTCGTCCGAGCAAATGTGGTTCCAAAACCCTAACGCGGGATATTATGCCTCCCAGAACCCTCCCGCGGGATATGCTGGTGGCGGTGAGGTAGACCATGGGTTCTCTCAAGTATCAATGGCACCTACCAGTGGTGGCGCTGGAGGATATGGAGGATATGGGGGAGGTTACGGAGGTATGGGCGTCACGAGTGGCGCAGGTGGTTTTGATTTACAGCAAATGATACAAGCCATGCAAAAGCAGGGGGGTGGCCCAACAGGTCCAACCCCTTCACCGCAGGCACAAACGCAACCGCAGGCGCAAGCGCAGCGTAACCCGTTCAGTTTTAATAATATCCCAAACCCAAATAACCTCCAAGCACCTGACTGGCATAAACAGGCCATGCAGGGGGGAGGGCAGCCTGTACCGTTGCAGGACGACTCCTTTGTAGTTGATGCGCGCACCGTATCTGAATTAGGTAATGGTAGCAGCGGTGCGGGGCAGGAGTTCCTATCTCGTTATGGTGGTACGCCTGTTATGGGCCGCGGCGATGGGGTCAGTGATGACGTACCTGCGAGTATTAACGGTAGCGCACCAGCCAGAGTAGCCCGTGATGAAGTGGTCTTCTCCCCTAACTCTGTTAGGATGATGGGCGGCGGGAATGTGAAAAAGGGCGCGGACAAGCTATATGCCTTGATGGATAAAGCGCAGGATTCCCGCCGAAAAGCCAAACGTGGGCACGATAGCAAACTAGCCAAGAGCGCAATGTAATGTTGGTAGAGAAAATACCCATGCAGGCGTCCATGGTCCCTAATGAACTAGCAAGGGAATTATGGCCCGACATTGAGGAATATATAGAGAAGGGCGCTGCCTACTCTGGTGGCCGTTATGAATCGGAAGATATTCTCGCCCTTGTGGAAACTCTGGGATATAAACTCTGGATTGCTTTCGATGGTACTGGTATTAAAGGAGCCGTAGTCACAGGGTTTGTACAATACCCACGCCTAAAGGCTCTGGATATGATGTTTATTGGTGGCGAAGACGGGCCGGAATGGAAGATACCAATGCTGGACCTGCTAAAAAAGTGGGGGGCAGACAACGGCTGTGTGAAACTAGAAGCTATGGGCCGTGAAGGCTGGGAGCGTATGTTCAAGAATGAAGGGGCCAAGCGGCGTTGGCTGGCTTTTGAAATTGATATTACCCCTGCTGAAGTAGCTAAAGAGAAGGTGGTTGTATAATGGGCGCATCTAAAGCTCCAACAGAGCAACAAGTCACTACTACCACCAGCAATCTGCCGGAGTACGCAGAACCGTACTTCATGAATATGATGCAGTCGGCACAGGCAAATCTCAACCAGCCTTACCAACCCTATACTGCCGAGCGCCAAGCGGATTTCAACCCCTACCAGTTGCAGGGCCAGCAGAATATAATGGGGATGCAACAGCCGGGGCAGATGGGCACTGCGTCCAACTTAGCCTCTACGGCGGGTCTAGGCGCGCTAGGTGCGTCCCAGTACAGCCCGTACCAGTTTTCGGCGCAGCAAATTGGCCAGCCAAATCTAAACCAATACCAGATGGGCGGTGTTGGCGGTGTTGGATATCAGAACGCCAGTAGCCCACAGACGGGTGCGGCGCAGACAGGGTATCAAGCGAATTTACAGAATATGCAGATGGGTTTGCCCGGAATGGTGAACCCGTCCACGCAGCAGGGTGGCTCTATGCAGGCCGCGCAGTCTGGCTATTCGCCTAACCTGCAAAATATCATGATGGGCAATGTGGGTGATGTAAGCGCACAGCAGTATGGTTCCCCCCAGATGCAAGGTGGGCAGACTAGCTTTAACCCCAACCTGCAACAATATCAGATGGGGCAAGCGCAGCAGGTATCCGGGTTTGGTGTGGACCCTAACACTACCCCACAGATGCAAGGCGCGCAGTCTAACTACAACCCCATGTTGCAGCAGTTCCAGATGCAGCAGCCTGAAATATTTGGGCGGCAGCAGGCTGACCAGTATATGTCGCCATATATCCAGAATGTGGTGGATACAACCAAACGGGAAGCCATAACCGACGCCAAGAAGAGCCAGCTTGTAGATGACTTAGGCGCGGCGCGTCAGGGCACCTACGGTGGTTCACGGCAAGCCCTTGCGGGGTTGGAGCGCGAGCGAGGCCTGAACCAGAACCTAAGTGATATTCAATATAAAGGCCTACAAGGGGCATACGAGAACGCGCAGCAGCAGTTTGAGCGGGATCGTGGTGCCGGAATGTCCGCGGATCAGACCAACCTACAGGCGCGTCTTGGTGTGCAGGAATTGGGCACGCGGACTGGCATGGAGCAGTCACTAGCAAATATGAGTTCGCAGCAGCAAGCGAACGTCCAAAACCAAGCCGCACAGCTTCAGAATCAAGGGCTTAATGCTGAACAGGCTATGCGCGCTGCCCTTGCGAACCAACAGGCTGGCTTACAGGTAGGGCAGTCTAACTTACAGGCGGCTCTGGGTACGCAAGAACTGGGTGCTAATGTTGGTATGCAGACTGCGTTTGCTAACCTCGACGCAGGCCAACAGACTGCGGTGCAGAACCTTGCCGCCAGCCTAGAGACGCAGGGGCTTAATGCAGACCAAGCGATGCGGGCGGCTCTAGCCAATCAGGGTGTTGACTTATCAATAGCACAGGGCAACCAGCAGTCGGGCTTGCAGACGCAGGGCTTGCAGACGCAGTCGGATATGCAGATGGCGTTGTCTAACATGGACAGCCAACAACAAGCGAACGTACAGAACCTCGCGGCCAAGCTGGAAACACAGGGGCTTAATGCAGACCAAGCGATGCGGGCGGCGCTCTCCAACCAGCAGATGCAGTTTGGTACCGGACAGGCAAATTTGGACGCTGGGCTACAGACCCAAGGGCTACAGACGCAGGCAGATATGCAGACGGCGTTTGCCAACCTAGACTCCCAATCACAGGCGAATGTCCAGAACTTGCAAGCGCAGTTACAGACACAAGGTATGAACGCAGAGCAAGCGATGCGGGCGGCGCTCTCCAACCAACAGATGCAGTACAACGTAGGCCAGACCAACCTTGGTGCGGCTATGGATACGCAGCAGCTTGGCACACAATACGGGTTCCAAGCACAGCAGGCTAACCAACAAGCTAACCTTGATGCACAGCGTATGTACGAGCAGTCCCGTCAGTTCGGTGGTAGCCTTGGTATGCAGGGTTACCAGACTGCATTAGATAGCGCCAATAGCCTAGGACAACTTGGTCAGACGCAGCAGCAGATGGACCTCCAGCGTTATGGTGCGCAGCAGGGTGTGGGCGACCAGTACCAGCAGATGCAGCAGACACAGTTGGACCAACAATATGCCGACTTCCTACGCCAACGGGATTATAGCAACGAGCAGCTTGGGTATTATAACAACCTGCTCCGTGGGCTTCCTATGACGATGGGGTCTACATCAACGACTTACGCTCCCCCTACTTCCCTAGCCAGTCAGATTGGCGGTTTGGGGCTTGGTGGGTTGAGTATGTATAATATGTACCAAAGAGGATGATATGGTGGACCAAACAACTTCCTTTGATATGATGCAGCCGGAAACAATCGCCAAGGAATATGGCGGTAGCAAACAGAAAATAGCCTTGGCGATGCAGCAAGGGCTTGTTGACCCCACAGCGGGCACGTTGGCGGGGATGTTTATTGACCGTATGCGGTCTAGGGATATGTTAGGACAAGGCGCACCACCTACTGTAGTGCAGCAGGTGTTCGCACCTCCGCAGCAGCAGCAGCAGGGCGCGCCTCCGCAACCGGGAGGACCGGGGGCCATGCCTCCTCAACAAGGCATGGGTGGTCCTCCCACGGGTATGGGCGGTCCTCCTCCTGAGGGTGCGATGATTGCTCCACCTATGCAGGGGTTGACGGACTTGCCTGTACCCGACCAAATGTTCGGCGCGGAGCAGCCGTCTATGGCTGGTGGAGGGCTGGTTGCGTTTGCTGGTGGGGGGTCAACTATAGAACGTATGGTACCAATAACCTCCTATAGTGAGAGCAGGAATAACCCTAACGCAGTGAGTCATAAAGGGGCGAAAGGGCTTATGCAAATAATGCCAGCTACAGGGCGCGATCCGGGCTATGGTGTGGATGCGTGGGATGGTTCAAAAGAGGATAACCTACGTTTTGGTACCGACTATCTTAACGCTATGATGAATGAATTTGGTGGCGACCCAGCGAAAGCGTGGGCAGCGTATAACGCCGGTCCGGATGCCACACAAAAGGCGATTAAAAAACACGGGAAAAACTGGCTGTCCAAAATGCTAAAAGAAACCCGTGACTACGTGGCTACGAACACTAGGGCGCTTGATGGGAAGACAAACGAAAAACCCCTTACCACTGACCAAGCAGCGACAGGACTGCCCAGCCTAGAACCCGGAATAGCCAGCGAGTACGTTGGCGAATACAAACAGATGGTGCCCAGAGATTATACCAATAGGGATGAACTTATGGCAGCGTTGGCCAAGGAGCGTTCCCCTGAAGCCAAGAAAGCACAGAAGGATCAGGATATGTGGTCCATGCTGGCGCAAGTTGGTTTCGGCACGGCTGCGGGTAAGTCGGGTAATTTCCTTACTGACCTTGGCAGCGCGGCTAATGCTGCGCTACCTGCTGCACAAGAAGCCACAGCAGCGCGTAAAGCATCCGATATGGAAACCCTGAACGCGCAAGTTGCGCTTGAGGCCAGCGGCAACGCAGACCTCGAAAGAGACGCAGGTGTCGGTATTGCTTTGTATAAATCTTCTGTCGATAACCTGTTGCGCAAAGAACTTACAGACCAAGAAGACCAACTTAGACGCGACGGTATGAAGCAGGAGGAAATACTCGCAGGACGCCAGCAACGCGCAACTGCTATAAATACACGACTTACAGTAGAGGCTTCCAAACCACAGACACAGCGGGCTGCGGACACAATCTACAACGTTATGAGGGATCGCCAACGCGAGAATTACAAAACGTATGAAAATGGTAAGGCCGCAGCTTTTGGCCTGTTCAAAAAGAACGGTAATCCAAAAGCAGAATCAGAGTTACGGGCTATGGCGCTACAGGCAGCTATGGACCAAGAAACGCGAGCAGATATTGCTAAGTATGAGGCTAGACCTAGCCAGCAGCCAGATAATTTTAACCTTGGCGTCACCGCGGCGTCGTTTGATTCATAATGGGTTATAATTTGCAGGCAGCGCGTAAAGCCGGAGTCCCAGACGCCGAAATAGCTGCGTATCTAGGTGAAAAATACGGGTATGACACAGCGGCGGCTAGTTCAGCCGGAGTGCCTAGTAGTGAGATAATAGCATACCTAATTTCCCCGGCAGCGGCCAAAAAAAGAGCCGCAAGGGAGAAAGCAGCGGAAGACGACCAGAGTATCCTACGCAGTGTAGCAGATAGCCCCCTCATTATTGCCGAGAGTGCAATAAGTAGCGCTGCGTCTATCGTGGATTTATTTGGTGCAGACAATGCGGTGTCGGATACTATGAAGGATATGGCTTCATGGGTAAGCAGCTTCCGTTCCGCGCAGTCTAAGAAGGATGCAGCAGAGCAGCGGCGGTTGTTCAAAGAAGCCGAAGATAAAGGTATCTGGGAGAATTTCAAGGCTGCTACTAAGTCAATAGGGGTAGCCCCTTTGGATACGCTTTCTATGGTCGTTGGCAGTGCCGCACCTTATGTTGCCTCCATACTGGGGGGTTCGGTTGTTGCGGGTGGTACAGCCATTGCTGGTGGTGTGGGTGTCGTTAAAGGCTCTATATACGATGCTACAGAAGAAGCCCTGCTGAAAGCAGGAGTGAATGAGAAAAGCGCAGCAGAAGCCGCAGCAGAAGCCCAGTCATATGGGGGCGAAAACCTTGATATGATCGCTTTGGGGGGTGTTATTGGAGGTATAGCAAACAGACTCGGTGTGCCCCGTGTGTTGGCGAAAACCCTAGGTATCCAGACCACAAAAGAAATAGCCGCGAAAGCCGCGGCTAAGGAAGTAGCTAGAGCCGCAGGCAAAGAAGTAACCAAGAAAAGTGTGCTTAAAGAAGGAGCGAAGGAATTTGCGGTAGAAGGCCTAACTGAGGCTACACAGGCAGGGCAGGGGCAGTTTTCGCAGAATCTAGCCCTGCAACGACAGGGTTTTGATGTACCACTATCCCGCGGTGTGGCGGGGCAGGCCGCGTTTGAAGGCTTGGCTGGGGGCATACTTGGTGGTAGTCTTGGTGTGCATAACGTTAGGGTGGAGAACAAAACCCTAAAAAGGGTCAAGCAGCGCGATGCTGATGGGGTTGATAAGGCTGAAGAAGCGATTGTACTTCCACCTTCAGACGAGGAGAAGATACGTGAAGCGTTTAAGGATGATCCTACGCCGGATAGGGCGAATGAGGCGCGCAGGTTTCGCAGCCTCTATAGCGGAGTACCTATTGCCGATGCTATCGCGCAAGGGAAAGCCCTCCCCGACCCAAACGCCCCAGCCGCAGCAGACCTTGCAACCGTTGGAGACACTGTACCAGACGCCGGGGGCACCGCCGCAGCCGTTAACCCTGCCGGAAGTCTCAACGGCTTTCGCCGTACTGGTGAGTCCAATACCGTTGGCGGAACAGAACCTGCCGCCGCGCCTAGCGATGTTACAGCAGGAGGAGTGGCAGCACCTAGCCCACTGGTACCTCGGGGTGAAGCAGGAACGAGAGCAGCAAACGATACACTAGCTGTAGACGATGCTGAAGCAGCTACTGGGGTAACTCTAGAGCCTGCCAAAAAAGAGCGGGTTGCCGCTGGGTTCCTAGCAAACCCTGAAATCGCTGCAGACCCTGCAATGGCGCAGGAGGTGGTTCGCACCGCGGCTGCCCTGCCGCTGGTAAACCCACTATTAGATGAAACACCCGCCGATGTAGGAATAGAGTCTAGTCCTATAGAGCCTCTGAATACTAGAGAAGGGGTATCACTACCGGATTCCCAGCCCACAGCGAGGCTCAATAAGGAAACTGCGGATATTTCTTCGCTGCGTACAGTCGCGGAAAGAAAAGCAGCATATAAACCACTAGTGGCAGCGGAAGTAGCCCGCCGGGAGTTGGACCTCAAAACACCTGAAATACAAAAACTAGTCAATCAGACTACGGACAGGTTAGCACGCGCCACCGACCCGCTGGTGGACCCCGCAGAGGCAGTCGATGTAGTTGCTAAAGAGCGTGGATTGAACACCATACCAAAAACTACTGCACCGATGCCGGAAATATCCCCTGTGGATGCTGACCCAGATCAGGAAAGCTTCCAACAGTATAAGAGAGGGGAAATACAATATGGGGATATGACTACCGGCGCGGTAGAAAGGCTTAAAGTTGCGCGCGATGCGGAGAATTACGCAGCGGTGTTAGCAGACGAACCAAACATTACACGCGAGGAATATGAGCAGCGGAAAACCGGTGGTATGGGGCTATTCCGGGATATGATGGAAGGTAAGGTTAACCAAGATGGCAGCCTTGCGCCAGTAGAGGAAGCACCTGCGCCTGCGCCAGTAGAGGAAGCACCTGCACCTGCGCCAGTAGAGGAAGCACCTGCACCTGCGCCAGTAGAGGAAGCACCTGCACCTGCGCCAGTAGCCATAGAAGACGTACAAGTAGACTCTACATCTACGCCTGTAGCTATGGAGGAAGCACCTGCACCTGCGCCAGTAGAGGAAATATCCCCTGAAGCGGAAGCCGAATTAGCGGCCCTGCCGTTCTCTGAGCAAGCAGCGCTGGTTAACGACAGCATACAAAACACTAGTGGTATTAACCAAGAATATAAATACCACTATCTCCCCAAGGATACCCAACCCTACCGGCTGTTGCAGATGAACGATGGGAGGAAAAATACTGTTGCCCTCAAGGACGGCACCCTTGCAGGGCTAATGCGGCAGATTGCGGGTGTGGAAGCCAATACTGTGGGTAAGATAAAAAAGGCTAACGCCACAGAGCATAAAGCAAACGCCAAGTTCAAAGAAACCGGGGAGCGCGCTGTACTCCTAGCGGATCAAATAGAGCCGGGGGTAGCACCTGAAATAACCCCCTTCATGCGGGATATGCAGAATTTATATGGTAATCTGGCGGGATTGGTGGAGTCGGGTAAGATAAACCCTAGCCAGTTCGCGAAGATTAAAAACGCTATCGAAGAAGCCAACGCGCTACCTGAAGAAGCACAGACGAAAGAGGCGTTTAACAAAGTTGTTGTTAAAGCGGGTGTCCAGCAGAAGTTGATGGACGCGGGGCTGGCGTTCCGTGGGCTAGACGAAACCAGTAAAACCCCCACTTCTCCGCTACACATGAACCGCAATGAACCAGTATCGGAAAACCTCCGGGACTTGCTGTGGACGGCGCAGTTCCAAGTAGACGCGCTAGAGAAAGCAGGTAAGTTACGTACACGTACTGGGTCTAAACCTGCTATCCCTATTACAGTAGACGTACTAAAGGATTTGGTTCTCCCTATAACGCGTAACTGGAAGTCCCGGCTGGAGCCAAAATTCTACGAAACCTTCGCAGACCTCCCTGCCGATATACAGACCATAGTAGACGATATGGGTGCGGCAGACACCATACAGGGCATGGCTATCGACAATGCTCTATACTTTGTTGCCGAAAATATTGCCTCCGAGGCAGAGGCGAAAGCTGTGCTGTTCCATGAAGCCTTGGGGCATGTTGGGCTGCGGGCTAAATTTGAAACCAAAATGGACAAGGTTCTTGAAGACATATACGACACCAACCCGAACGTACGGGCGCAAGCCGACGCTTGGGCCGCTGCCCACCCCGACGAGTACGTAGACTTCAAAGACCGTGGTAACGAAAAGGCTCTATCCGTAGAGGAAGTGCTTTCGGGTATGCAGGAGCAGGGAGGGCCAATAGTAGGACCGATGGCCAAAATAGCCGCGGTGGTACGTCAATTTGGTAGGATGTTAAGCAGAGCCTTCAAACGTATAGTACCGTACACAGATGCGGATGTTCGAGCTATCCTAGCGTCTGCTGCTAAAGAAATAACTGGTAGTAAGGGAGTTGTGGCCCGCAATTCCCCCGAAGGGAGAGCCGCGCTGAAGGCGCAAGCGTCGAATAATAAAGTGTCTGCGAAAGCGGAGGCTTCACATTTCGGCACCAACCAGAGAAGTTTCAAGGAACTTACTGACTCTATCTGGGAAGCTGTAGCGGACGGCCACGCTTGGGAATCATGGAAGGGGTCTGTATCGAAACTCCTACCTTCCCTCCGCGGGAAACATTTTGATACTATGCTTAACGCCCTGCCCACGGATGCCATTATTGATTGGCATGATGATCTGTTTATAAAAGCACAGAAACTGGCCCCTAGGACTGTTACCGCTCTACGTAGTATGGCACGTATAATACCCAAGATGACCTCCTTCCGGTCTGCACTGGCTGATGCGACAGGGAGATTGGCTGACGAACTAGGCGATTTTGTGCGTGTGTACGGGGTAAAGGAATTGTCCGACGCACAGCATGGCTCGCGGGTTGGCGCAGTAGACCCTGAAACTTTCGGGAGTAAGACCCTTGAGGAAGTTTACGCCACTGACCCTGTGGTGCAAGATCAGACAAGGATGATGAACGCTACAGCTAACAAGGCTGCGAAAGGCGCACACAAAGGCAAAATAACCATACGTAAAAAACAGATAGAGCCAGTGTATAACGCATGGAAGGAACTTGGCAGGCAGGCTGGGGGGCAAAAACTATATGCTAAGATGCGGCAGTATTATAAAGATATGAACGCGTTGGAGCGCACGCTGCGTAACCAAAAGATCAAGAACATGGGTCTAGACCCCGCTTCTGAGGCTAAATTGCTCGACACTATACGGCTGGAGCAAGAAGAAGCCTTTGGAGAGACTGACGAACACGATACAGCTTCATCGCTATACCCAAAAGTATACTTCCCACTTATGCGCCATGGGGACTATTACTTGTCCATTAAGAACCCTGAAATGTTGGGAGGACGGCAGTTTTTTCTAAGCGATAGCCCCGGCCAGAGGGACGACATTATGCGGGACCACGCTAAGTTTGTGGGTAAAACTGTAGCAGAATTGCAAGCCGACCCTGACTACTTCAGCACTGGCGACCTAGCGGAAATGAATAATGATTTTGAAGAGAGTAGCAAAATGCTGCGGGATCAATTCGAGATTATTGACCAACTGACCGCGGTAAACAACAGCAAATATGATATAAGTAAGCATGGTAGCCCCGCAGCGGCCCTTGAGGCGATGAAGCAAGACCTGAAGGACGACCTTTACCAGACCTATCTACGCACGCGCCCGGAAGCCTCGCTCCGTAAACGGTTCATCCACGCCAAGGCAGTTACGGGATATAGTAACGATCTTATGCGCACCCTTATTGTGCAGGGGAACCAATACTCCTCCCAACTAGCCAAACTGAAATTTGGGAAGGATATACAGGCCGGTATAGACGCGTCGTATGAAGCCCTAGAGGGTATGCCACAAAAGGATACAGACAAGCTACAGCCTATGATTAAGCAGGTAGCTGATATGGCGATGCAGATACTGAACCCCCCAAAAAGGGGCGCGTTTGCTTCCGCTATGAGCCAAGCATCTTTCATATGGTTCCTGACCGCGCCCGCTACTGCCGCTGTCCAACTTACTGTTATCCCTATGCGCGTACTGCCTAGGCTAACTGCTGAGTATGGAGAAGTTAAGGGTTGGAAGGCGCTAACCAAATTCTCTGCTGCCTTCAAAATTAAAGGGGGGGACCATCTTATCAGTTTGGAGGGTTCCGCTTTCCTGAAGGACCATCCGATTCTGGCTATGGCGTTCAAAACCCTGCGCGACGAACGGGAGACGTTTGGTGCGCTTGTCACGGAGGTACTGCGCAACGACGAAGCGCCTCTCAATGCCCAGAAGAATGCCTATACTTTGGGTATTAAAGTAGTTGGTGCGGCTATTTCCGCTACAGAACGTATGTCTCGTGAAGTAGCGGGTATGGCTACCTTCGAATTAGAGTACGCACGCCTAGGTAAGACACAACCTGAACTTAGCCCGGATGCGCGTTTTGAACTGGCTATCGACGTAGCCGCGGACACAGTTAACCGCACGGTCGGTAACTACAGTGAGTTTAATAAGCCAGCAGTGTTCAAAGGGGATACGGGGCGCTTGCTGTTCCAGTTCAAAACCTTCTCTGCAATCACCACGCACTTCTTCATAAGCACCGCGCGCCGTATGTTGTTGGGGCTAGTAGGCAAGGGAGTAAGCAAGGCTGATACAGTAGCGGCTTGGCGGGAAATGACCGGGGTTCTCGCTATGGGGGCCATTATGTTTAACGGAATAACTGGCCTACCCCTGTTCAGTGTGGCTATGTGGATTATAGACCTAGCCAGTGAAATGTATGACGACGATGACGATGACGAGGAAATGCGCAAGCAAAGCCCCTACGGGGCGAACAGCGCAGAGTATCGCTTCCGTTACGAATGGCTCCCTGAAATGCTAGGGCAGAAGGTAACGGATGGGGCGGAGTCAACCACTTTGGTAGACATGATCCTCAACGGTGCATTATCTGAACTTACTGATGCAAACGTCGCCTCTCGTACTAGCTACAACGACCTATGGTTCCGGGATAATTCCTACGCCACTGACTCTACTGCCCAAACGTGGTTTTCCAACCTTATTGGTAATGTGCCTATACTGTCGCTGATAGACAAAGCAGGGCGGGCCAAGGATGAACTTGATAAGGACGAATTCGGGCGGGCGGCTGAAGCCATAATGCCCGCGTTTGCTCGTACATCTATCACCGCTGCTAGGTTTAGTAGCGAAGGGGCAAAGTCACGCGCTGGGGACACTATATTCTCTAAACACCAACTCAGTGGCGCAAACATAGCCATACAGGTACTTGGCTTCCCCCCTGCGCGCCTATCCCAAGTGCAGGAAGAGCGTATGGAGCGGGACAAACTAGCCGGTGAGGCGAAACAAGAGCGTACTGCCCTACTGCACAAACTCAACCTAACGCGCGTTAGTTACCCAGTAGATAGAGAAAAAGTGGATGGTATCCTCCAAAAAATGGAGGAACATAACAAAAAATGGCCTGCTCCAGACTTGATGATTTCCCGCGAAACAATCAATAAATCTTTCGACACCTCCATGAAGGGTAAGGAATTACAGTTCGGTGGGGATACCTTCACCAAGAAGGATGCGGCGCGCGAGTTGCCCGGAGCAATGCAGGCTAGAGGTAAATAAGGAAAAACCCCCGCCATTTCTGGCGAGGGTCCTAGTTCTGAGCAAGTGAACCACACTTAAAGGTAGGAGCAAACTACCGGTGGCCACTATATCTAGATTCTCCACACTCGTAAACCCCTAATCCCGTCTACAATCACTACCTTCTGGACCGTAGTGATACATAGTGAGGCTAAATGGAGTCTAATTTCCCGTCTTACACGCTTGCAATCAAGGCATGGGAAGAACAAGTCGCTACCCTTCTTAAACCTATCCCATGGTATTTCGTACAGTACTCCTTCAACTATCATCGCCGTCGGCCTGCGCGGTTTTCACAATATCATCAATGTCAAAAAAGTCTGGGTGGCCTCCATCCAATACTAGGCAATGCACAGGAGGGTTGCTTATTTTCATCCCCTTGGTAATTCGCTTCGCGTCCGCGGTTTTGAATATACCTTTCGACTTCAGCAGCTTTATAGTTTCGGCGTAGTCTATCTGGTATTCCACACAGTATTTTTTGAATGGTTTGGTGACTATGTATATGTCCTTAGTATCAGGCTCGTATCGGATGCGTAGTTCCCCGTAGGTAGGGTCCAATGCTGGAGGGGCGTCTAGCAAGGTGCGCGAGTCTGCATCGCCCTTAATCACCAACGTGCTTTTAATGTTGGAATTCATATAGTCGCCAATAATACTCACTACATCCACGACAGGGGCGGTGACTTGGCCGCGCATCGTATCAATCATTTCCATTGTGTAGTCCAATATTGGGTTCAAATCCCACGATAGTAAGCCACACTTATCTTTAGCGATCATCCCACCAGCAATGTTGGATGCCGCTACAGCGGACCATATGCGCTCCCGCTGCGTCAGCCCCAATTCACGGTCGAGGTTTGACTGCACACGCGCTACTATGTCCACAGCTTGCTTCTTGTTCTCCACCAACCAGCGCGCGTATTTAGGACCGGCGTGGCCATAATTATGCAGCAACTGGTGGTCAAAGAATTGTTTGGCTTCTGCTTGGTCTATGGAGTCTGTCTGCCGGATATGGTACTCAAGCAACCGCATCATTTCGCCATCTGCTCCAGTCTTCTTACCACCTAGCTTCTGGTAAAAGGACGAGTTGGAGGAGCATAGGGCGATTGTCTGCCAAGAGGTAAAATTCTGACGTAGTTCATTCGTGCTGCCCTTCATACGCTCCTTACCCTTACCCTGCGATACAGAGTACGCAAGTTCGGAGAACTCCATGTCACTCATATTGGTCATTTCGTCTATGGTGTATGGCAGGTTGTTGTAAACACCGAGACGCGTGATCTTCGCGTTCATCGTGTCCTGCTTAATAGTACACATCCCCTCGGGGGAGCCGTACACGCTATTGCACATATGCAGAATTGTGGTCTTACCTGTGCCGGAAGTAGGGTAAATCACGTTGACAATAGCCCCGCGCTGCCCCGTAAACTTCAGTAGGGGCGCGCCAAACGCCGTCAGGGCTGCAAATGCGTGGGGTTCGTGGCCCGGACGCCCATAGAGGTCGAATACTTCTTTCCACTTCTCAAAGCTGCCCCTTGGGCCAATATGCGGCACAAGTGGGGCTGTAACCGTGGAAGGGGGGCTGTTGTGGAATCCATCCGCTGCAACTTCTACATCACCAATAATAAACTTGGTGTCCTTGTCGGTCCACCCAAACTGCACGCGCATATTTTCTCTCCTCCGCCCATTGTTTTGTAGTTCACCTATCATGCGAATTATATAGGTTACTAACCATCGAAATTGTTTGTCCTCGCAGGCTACCCCTTGGGATGCTAGCACATCACGCCAATCCCCGTTGCCTTTGATTGCTTTAAGGGGCACCATGAATTCCTGCACTCCCTCCGCTGGTAGGTGTAGGCGCATAAGTAGTGTCTCGCCGTCCGCAGGGTCGTGCATACGCTTCACTACATATAGATCGTTGGCGTATACCAACCTAGGTTCGGACTCTTCATCCACTGCGTCTAACCAAATACCCCCTGTTTTAGGGCGCGTGAAGCCCCAAGGGGCTTTGGTTACTTTATATTCTACGCCATCTTCCGTTAACTCCCGTTCCTCTTCGGTTGCGGGGGTTATGACTTTACCTAGTTGGATAGGGGTCTTTATCTTGCCCCAATGGGGGCATGAGGGACATATGTTCGGATTTTCTTGGTCGAATATTGCGCAGTTTTGTGGGCCACCTGTCTTGGCGGCTTTTTTATCCGCCTCTGTGGGGTCATAGTCGGGGTGGTTTTGGGACACGCCCGCTATCGCCTTGTCGCGCTCAATACATCTGTCTGCTATCGACAGCGCGGCGCGCCATAAAGGCTCTGAGAGGGTGGTATTGTCCTGCACACATTGTAAAAGCTGTTCGCACCCGTCCCCGGCAAGGGAGCGGTCCATGATACGCTTGAAGCTGGAGTCTATTGTGTCCAGAAGCTTCTTACCAAGTTTGGTCTTCCCCCTTGGCGCGTTACCAAACAGGCTGCTCCCCGCCACTGGTGTAGCAACTGATGCTATCAGACTCGACATGAAGGGCGCAGCAAACTCGCTAAGGCTCTGCGACGTGTATCTATCCTGTATTACCTTTACGTCTCTAGGTGTATCTTCTTTGAAATTCTTTGTATTTGGAATACGCAGGATGCGGGATACTTCAAAGACAGCAGGGTCAATAAGCAGGCCATGTTCCCTGCATCGGGCCTTTAACTGCGCCGCTACAGGTTCCCACTGCTCTCTGGTAACATCCTCCGTCAGCGGCCAATACACATGAAGCCCACCACCGCTGCTAACAATGATAGGCCTTTTCATGCCTTCCGCTTTTATGAAGCCTTGTAGTGCCGCAATAGCATCATCTTGGATTGCGTACCCCTTACCAGTTTTGGCCTTATCTTCACCACAGTCTATATCAAGCCAGAAGGCACGCAACGCCTGCACGTTGGACTTTTTGCGGTCTTCCTTTGTTTTGAATTTGGCGAGCGAAAAGAAAACATTACGCTCCTTCGCAACCATAGTGGGTACGTAAGCATCCACTTCTGCGCGGGTCTTGAAAAACTTTTGTACGATGCTGCCTTTGATGCTTACTACGCAGAACCACCCTCCGGCGGGCTGCACAATATCCATAAGGTCAATAGTCACAGTGCAGCCCCATCCAATATACCGTTTGAAAGCCCCTCGTCACGCGGAGGCGTTTGATATGAATTTTCTTATTTGCGCAGTATGCTCTTTGCTAGGCTCGAAGGCCCCACGGAACCATAGGTATATGGTTTGTCGAGAAACACCAAGCGTTGAAGCGGCGTGGTGGACGGGTATGCGTTTTGATATGCACACCCGCCCTAATCTTACTCCTAGCTTGGTATCGTCAGCTAAGGCATTTTGCGCTACGAGATTTGTGTCGTAGCCTCTAGCCATTAGCTTTCCTCTTCATCGCCCCAATCTTTAAGCACTTGGGATAGGTCGCGCTTCTTCGCAGGTTCTGGGGGCGCGGTCTTCTTCTTTTTGCTTACCACAGGCTCGGCGTCGTCTTCTGCGCTCTCAAAGAAACCAGCGTTGGCAGTCGCTGCTGCCTCTACAGACTCCTCTGGTATCGGAGCGGGTGCATCATCGTCGTCATCGTCGGGTTCTTCCTGCGCCACCGCCTTCTTAACTACCTTGTCGGTTTGCGATACTTGCAGGGACACATAGGACTCCGCTTCTGGCCGCTGCTGCGCTGCGATAACAGCATCAAATTCTGCATCCGTCAGGTTCCGCACAGGTTTGAAATTGACCTTCATCGTTGGGGATGATTTATCGAAGGACACTCTGGTTACTACTGTATCAGGGCTTTCGTTGTGGGCTACCAAGAATTTTGAGTAGCTTTCAAACGGATGGGTGTTGCCATCCCCCTTGCCAAATAGGGAAGCCGCGGGAATATTCATCTGGTACAACTCACCTTCAGGGTCACCCATAAGCATAATCGCCAACCTGCGGTTGTAACGGCACGCGCGCTTCCCGCTGCTACCAGAACCCTTCACATTTTGCGGGCAGGTAGCACATTTCTTACTCTGCGGGTCGGTAGCGCCTTCATCTGGGGTGTCCCCAAGGTTAGACCAACAATCGGGCAGTTTTGCCGCGCCGTTCGGGTCATACGCATCCGAGTAGTAGGTACGCGAAACAGCGGGTAAAGCATTCACTACGATGATATTGATTTCATCAGCCACAGGATTACCAACTGGCTCTCCGTTCACCATGCGTTTGAACTGGTGCTGCGAATTAAGGGCTACGCGGCGTGTGGTGCCAACCCCCGGCTGGTCTTTAACCTGCTGCCCCAACGCGGTCAGCTTGCCAGTGCGCTTCGTCGCCACCACTGCGTTCTTGTCTTCAAAAATAGTCAGATTGGTATCAGTCATATTCGCCTCACTTGTTGGATGGTTTACGTACTTGGATGGTGTATTTGCGGTCTGTATTCAAACCTACTGGGTGTTTGTTGGGGTGGTCCTCAAGGAACTGCCGCATAGCCCCATTATTGACGCGTTTTTCCAGTAGGTAGGGGGCATTATTCTGCACAATAAACTCGTGCATTGCCTCCCAATCACTAGCCCAAAACCGTTCAGTAACGCGTCTGGACACTGTGCCGACAGGGGTTTTGATACTATCTGCCCCTAGTCTGTTGCACTCGTCCAGCAGCGCGTTGCTTACGGTTTCAAGGTTCTCTTTAAGTGGTGCTAGCCTTTCCTTCAGGGCTTCTTCCTGTTCGGCTATGCTAGCGCGTAGGCCTGTGTATGCTTTCACAAGTGTCGGCATATCAAGCCCTATTTCGGGTTCTTCGGTCATAGTTTGCTCCATTCCCTACTCTAGTTATAGATGGTGTTTTACATTGTCAAGCTAGTTTTCGATTTCCATACGATATAAATCAATTATTTTTTGGTGGTTCTCAATATTCCCGTTCAGCATTTTGTAGAGGTGGTCCTCAACAGGGCTTCCCTTTATATGCACGATGGTCATGGGGTTGTGCTGGCCCGGACGGTTTATGCGGGCATTGGCTTGTAGATAAGTCTCTACGCTCGTTACTGGGGCGTACCAGATTATTGTGTTTGCTGCCGTAAGGGTAAGGCCATGGGACGCTGCCTGTGGCTGTATCAGCAGCACTTTGACATTGTCCCCCTCCTGAAAGCCTTTCACTATGTCACTACGTCGATTGACTGAAACCTTGCCATTGATAACATCCGACTCCACCCCTGCCTTATCCAAAGCCTTTTTCAATAGGTTTATGGTGTGGGTGAAGGGGATGAACACCAAAACTTTATGGCTGCTCTCGTTGATCGCCTCTAACACTACGTTAAGCCTGTTGCTTACGTCGAACTCCATTGTATCACCATCGTCGGTGTACGCCGCGCCCCCGCTGATCTGGAGTAGTTTGTTTATGTTTGTGGCTGCGTTGATAGAGGTAACATCTTCACCCCCCGCGGAGATAAGCATCTGCTGCTTTAGTATATTATAATACTTCTGCTGCTGCGGCGTAAGCGGTGCCTCCCGCTCAACCACAGTCACTTCCGGCAGGTCTAGGCATTGATCTTTTTCAAACCGGATAGCCGGTTGGAGCGCGCTGTGTACCACGGTATCCGCATGGGCTTTGGCCACCCACTTGAACTGTGTCGCCTTATACATAACTTTATCGCGGAACGCCCCAAAATACTTGGGTACTCCCTCTGGGTTGACCAGTTTTGCTAGCCCAAAAGCATCTACAGGGCTTTGCGCTGCGGGCGTACCTGTAAGCATCCACAACCAAGGTATCTTCTGGCTAAGGCGGTTCAGCACCTTCCAGCGGGTTGTCTGTGAATTTTTGTATGCGTTAGCTTCATCAACCACTATCATATCAAAATCACCGTCGAGGATTTCCTTCTCGACTACGGCTACGCCATCAGGGTTAATGATTACAAACTCCGCCCCTACAGCAAGGATTTTCCTACGTTGGGCGGCGCTACCATGCGCCACAGAACAAGTCCGGTGCATAGCAAAGGTGAACAGGTCTTGCTGCCACGCTGATTTCATAATGGATAGGGGGCAGATAACCAGCACACGGTTGATTTCACTCTGCTCCATAAGATAGTCTGCGCTCCATATAACCGAAGCGGTCTTGCCGGTCCCTTGCTCGTTGAAGCAGAAGGCCCGCTTGCGTATAGACAAGAAGGAGGAGGTAGTGCGCTGGTGGTCGAAGGGGGTAAATTTACCCGTCCATGTATAATCCCGCAGCATGGGGGAGGGGGTGTCTGCGTAGCCTAATTCGGCAAGGGCTTTGGCCTCGGAGGTTCCCCAGAAGACAGCGGTTTCCCCGCCTCCGATATCCTTATATCTCGTGATCTTCTTTTTTAGGGCCAACAGGTCCGTGTGCTGGAAGACCAGCGCCTTGTCTTCTACGATTTCCATACTTGCTCATTTCCCGTTGCGTTTTGCTCTGTTTTTGCTCCGCGAGATTACTTTCAGGTTGCTAGCCTTGTTGGTCCCACCTTTAGATATCGGTTTTGTGTGGTCTACGTCTTTGCCATCCCCCTTCTTGGCTTTCCCTGCCTTCACCATCTTGGCTCTGGCAGCGTTGGTTTTGGCCCGCCGCTTCTTATACACTTCTGTGCCACCATATTTTTCATATTCTTTTTTATATGGGCGAGGCGTTTTGGTGTACGGCATTGCTATCTCCTAAGTATGTATACTATTCTTGATATGGTGTAGCATATTACGGCGCAAAGACATAGATATGCTAACCCTACTCCCCATAGGTTCAAAATTCATCACTGATACCCAAAATAGTTCATCTTGTATCGCTACCCGTAACTCGTCACGGATAAGCGCTCGTACATCCCCCTGTAATTTTAGAGACATAGCTGCGGTTTCTTCGTCCATCACTTCTCTCCTAGATATGCTCGGCGCGGTCGTTCATCTCGTCTTCGGTCATGGGGCGGTAGCCTTCGCCGTTGCAGTCAGGGCAGGGGTCATCAACCGTTCTCAATGTCATACCTCTTGGCGACTTAACGGTGCTACTTCCCCAACCCTTCACACTCCGGACATTCTATTTCAGGATTGGTCATCGCTGGCCCTGCCCATTTAGCGCCTGCCATTCCTCGATCCATTCAAGGGCCATCTCCGCAGCAAAGCCGCCACCAGTATCATCGCCGGGTTTGTCACCCTCTCTAATCATAGAGAACCACTGTTCTGATGGATCAGACGCGTTGTGGTGGATTTTATTGTAATCAACGCACCTCGCGTTTGCGATTGTTCCGACGAGACAGGCGCACTCGCCTTCATATTGAGAGCCATCTACACGGCCATTGCGTAGGCTCTCAGCGAGTGCGGGAACCTCGGTTTTGTTTTCGGTCAACGTCATCCACAAACATGACTTGAAAGAACGCAGGTCGGCACCGTTCAGGTCGGCATCGCTCAGGTCGGCACCGCTCAGGTCGACATCGCGCAGGTCGGCACCGCTCAGGTCGACATCGCGTAGGTCGGCACCGCTCAGGTCGGCACCGCTCAGGTCGGCACCGCTCAGGTCGGCATCGCGCAGGTCGGCATCGCTCAGGTCGGCATCGCGCAGGTCGGCATCGCTCAGGACGGCATCGCGCAGGTCGGCATCGCTCAGGTCGGCATCGCGCAGGTCGGCACCGCTCAGGTCGGCATCGCGCAGGTCGGCACCGAACAGGTAGACACCGCGCAGGTCGGCACCGTTTTTCACGCCCCACCGG
>Ga0209390_10001371_pt1 | contig 47523 bp, 45 predicted proteins | sample BON01_FD_187212 | JGI IMG/M metagenome (GOLD analysis project Ga0209390, IMG submission 187212) | Freshwater microbial communities from Lake Bonney liftoff mats and glacier meltwater in Antarctica - BON-01 (SPAdes) (version 2) | ecosystem: Environmental > Aquatic > Freshwater > Ice > Glacier...
TTCGACATCGGCGCAAACCTCCCCGATCCGTTGCGTTGGGAGGGCAGCGTGCAAGGTGCCTTCAATTGGATCGGCCCCACTCTACACACGCGAAGCAACGCCGGAAGCTCCGGCTATTGGAATCCGCCCGTTGGCACGTTCCTGACCGCCTATGTTGGGGTTGAGTTCAACATCGACGACGCCGTGCACTATGGTTGGATACAGGTCACCGCGAGTGATATCGGCAACGGTGGCCTTGTCCGCGATTGGGCCTACAACACGGTTCCTGGCGAAATGATCTTCGCCGGTCAGGTGCCCGAGCCCTCGACGTGGGCGCTGCTCATTGCAGGCGGAACGTTCCTCTGGTGGCGGTGCCGGAAGAAAATCAGGCATTCAATGTGAACATTCCAAGATATAACATACAAGTGGCGGGCCTCTCTCACTTGGAAACTTTATTCACCGTCCGAACAAACGGTCGCCCGCATCACCAAGACCGGGAACGATAAAGCCGACGTCATTCAAACATTCGTCGATGGCAGCGCAAAAGATCGAGAGTGCCGCGTGATTTTTTTTGACGACGCGAATGCCTTCCGGCGCGGCGACGAGGCTGATCATTTTGATGTGGCGCGCTCCGGCTGAAATCAACTTGTCGAGTGCGGCCACACTGCTGCCTCCGGTCGCGAGCATCGGATCGAGCAGGAACACCTCGTAGTTGTTCAGCCGTTTCGGCAACCGCTCGTAGTAGGATTCCGGCGCGAGCGTTTGTTCGTTGCGTTGCAGTCCGATGAACCCGACCTCGGCGGTGGGCACGATTTCCAGAATGCCGTTCAACATCCCGAGCCCGGCCCGCAAAACGGGAACCAACAAAATTCTCCGCTTTCGTCTCACGCCCCCTGTGCGGGCGAGCGGTGTTTGAATCGACACCGGCCGGGTGGGGAGATCACGCGTCGCTTCGTAGAACAACCAGCTGGAAATGTCTTCGAGCAGTTTTCGGAATTCGGCAGCCGGAGTCCTGTGATCCCGAAGCGTTCCCAGTTTTTCGTGAATCAATGGATGGGTGCTGGGGAAAACGCCTCGCATGACGTTATTGCAGGAGATGGGGCGGCAGGAAGTAGAGCCGGCCAGCCTGAAGTTTTGGCAGGTCCAGACCGAGATCGATCTTGACCGATTTCGCCTCCGACTCACCGAGCAGCCGGAGAAGTGAGCCGAATTTGAAGGGTTGCTGAAAGGCGACCAGATTGGCGCTTTGGATGCCTGCGAGTTTTTTCGCCCGCCTGACGGCTGTATCGAAATTTCCCAGCTCATCAACGAACCCGATGTCATACGCCTCCTTGCCGGTGAGGATGCGGCCGTCGGCGAAATTCACCCAGTTGTCGGCCAAGACCCGGCCGGCTCCGTTGTTCGCGTCCGCCGCGAAGTTGCGACCTTCGACAACAACCTCTTTGAACCGGTCATACGACGCGGTGATGATGCCCTGGATGATCGCCCTTTCCTCGTCGGTGATCGCGTCGAGCGGTTTGCTGGGGCTCAGCATGTCCTTCATCTTGCCGCTTTTAAAAACCAACGGTTGAATGCCGACCTTGTCCATCAGCCCGCGCCAGTTGTAGCCGGACATGATGACGCCGATGCTCCCGGTCATGGTCAGTTCATTGGCGACGATCCACTGGCAGGGGGCGGAAACGTAATATCCGCCCGAAGCAGCGAGGCTGCCCATGGAAGAGATGACCGGCTTTCCGGATTTCTTCTGGAATTCCGCGATCACCCGCGAAATTTCATCCGAGGCCAGGACTTCTCCACCCGGCGAATCGACCTTCATGATCACCGCCTTGATGGCGTCGTCATCCTCGCAAACTGAAAACTGGTCCTTCAGATACTCGACGATGCTGTAGCCGCTGGAATCAAACGCCTGACCGCTGATGACTCCCTGAAGGTTCATGACCGCGATCTTGTTTCGCGAGCCGTTGTCCTCAACAACAACCTCCATAAACGCTGGCTTCGACACATGGGCAGACGTGGAGGAGCCCGAGAAAAGAACGGCCAAAAAATTGCCGAGGAGGCTTAGCAGCAGCATGAGGCCGAACAACACCGCCGCGATTTTCCAGCCGGTGCCGGTCTTGCGCGGGCGTTCGGGAGCGGGTCGTGGTGATTGACGATGTGGCGGTTGGGCCGCTGGAACAGGTGGCAGCGGGGGCGGTGTCCCAGACGACGGCTCCGGAGTCTCATTTGATTCCATGCCTCGAACCTAGCTGAAGCCAACTTGACCGGCAAGCGGGGACCGCGATGAGGATCCGAGAATCGCGAAGCCCATCGGCGGACCGCGCGGAACGTTGCTACCCGCCCCCGTGATGACCAGGGGCACACTGTATTTTCCATTTGTCGTTTGATCAAAAAAACGTCGGAAAATACCGGTTTTTTCGGTTTGACCGGGGCTGATCCTGCCGGTTAGGTTCCGCCCTCCTATTTTGGAAGTTTTACGCTAAAAAAAGCTATGTTCGGCACCATTCGAAAGCATTCTAAGTGGTTATGGATGGTCATCATTGTGGTGATCATCATTTCCTTTGTCATCTTCTTCACCCCGGGAATCGGTGGCGGTGGGGGGGCGGGCGAATTCAGCATCACCATCAACGGACAGACTTATTCTCGTGAAGAGGTGCAGGCCGCCGCCGACGAAATCCGACTCTTCTACTTTCTCCGCAGCCAGCAGCCGCCCTCCAATGAAGCCTACAACCAGCTGGCGTTGCAGCGTCTCCTGGTGAAGCGATTGACCGCCCAGTATGGGATTACCGTCGGCAACGATTCCGTCGTGGAATGGATTCGTGAACGAATCATGGGCGGTTCGGGATCGTTCGGCGGGATGACTTACGACCAGTACGTGTCTTCGGTTCTGAAGACCGGCGGTTTTTCGGCCAAACTGTTTGAGGAATTCGTGCGCACCGAGGTCGGCTCCGAAATTCTCCGGTCGACCATCGGATCCTCCGGCGCACTCGTCACCCCCGCCGAGGCGAGGGCCGCGTTCATCCGGGCCAACGAGAAAATGCCGGTCGAACTGGCCTACGTCGCCAACAGCAATTACCTGAGCAGGGTGATCATGAACTTGGACGACATCACGCAGTTCTACAGCAACCGGGTGGCGGCCTACCGTTCGCCCGAGCGCCTCCAGGTCAGCTACGTGCGGCTCGCCACATCGAATTACGTCGCGGAGGCCGAGCAGTCGTTGAGCGCGGACAGCGGATTTGAAGTGCTCGTGGAAGCCGGTTACCTGCAACGTTCAAACCTGTTCATGGGCATTGAAATCGAAGCGGCGAAACAACAGGTCCGCCAGGAATTCATCGACCAGGAGGCTTTCAAGATCGCGCAGCGCAAGGCGTATGATTTCGTGAATACGTATTATGATCTGGAACCCAAGACCACAGCGGTTCTGAACGAGGCCGCCCAGAAAATCGGCCTCTCCGCACAGCAGGCCCCGCCATTTGGTCGCAGCGAAACACCCCAGGGCGTGGGAGCGGGTCCGGAGTTTGTCAGCGCGGCCTGGGAGCTTTCCAGGGACAGCGCGTTCTCCATTCCTGTGACCGCACCGGACGGCTACTACGCGATCTGTTTTGAAGGCAAGATTCCCGGCAGTATCCAGCCCTTCGCGGACGTGAAGGATCGGGTCGAGAAGGAATACCGTGAGGACCGCGCACGCACGCTGGCCCAGGAGGCGGCTGACGCGTTTTATGCGGCCGCCACAAACGCCGTGGCCAACGGACAGTCGTTCACCAATCTTGCGCAGTTGTCCGGCCTGACCACTGCCAGCCTGCCGAACCTCACGTTGAGCTCCGTTGACGAAATGGGTTCAATCAACCTCCCGATCCCGGCTCGTCAGATCCCCGGCATGGCTTACAATCAGGAACCCGGAACCGTGAGCCGTCCGCAATTCGCTGCCGAGGGACTGGTTCTCCTGAACGCCAGCAAACGGTCCGACCCGACGGCGGAGGAGATCGAGTCGGGCATGAAGGAATACGTGGAGACGATGCGAAACTCCCGATCCATGAGCGCCTACGGGGAATGGCTTGTCCGTCAGGAAGCGCTGAGCGGAATTCAAACCTCGTTCCGCAACTCCCCCTGATCGCGCCCTTCTTCGTGAGCCTGCCCATCAAACTTTCCTCTCCCACGACGCGTGAGTTCTGGGAGATCCCCGTTCTGTTCGAGGACGATGACTTGCTTGTGATCGACAAGCCGGCTGCCGTCGCCATCTCCCCCGATCCGAATCATCCTGACCGGCCTTGCCTGTCCGCCCTGATTCACGCCGGGATCCGCGACGGAAAACCGTGGGCAACTGCGCGGAATCTCTCGTTCCTGGCGGCCGCACATCAGCTCGATTCCGAAACCAGCGGCGTGCTGCTGTTCGTGAAAAATGAGCCCGTTAGGGAACAGCTTGCGAACGTGTTCGCTAAGGATCGGCCGCTCGTCGAATATGTGACGCTCGTGCGTGACGCCCCCAAGGACGGCCTGTTCGAAGTCAGCGCGAAAATAGCCGCTGATCCAAAGAAGCCCGGGTACATGAAAATCGATCCGGAGGGCGGCAAAAAGGCGTCGACGCAGTTTGAAGCGGTGGAAAAATTTCGTGGCTGGACGCTGCTTCGTTGCCGGCCGCTGACTCAGCAACCGCACCAGATTCGCATTCACCTGAGCGAAATCCGGCATCCCATCGCCGGAGATTTCAAGTACGGCGGCAAGCCGCTCTGGCTGTCCTCCTTCAAGCAGGACTACCGGTTGAAGCCGGGGAAGAAGGAACGGCCGTTGATCAGTTCGCCAATACTGCATGCCGAGAAACTGACGATTCCGCATCCGAAAACCGGAACGGAGATCGTCGTCGAATCACCGTGGCCGAAGGATTTGAAAACGGCCGTCAAGTTTCTGCGGTTGCATGCTGTGGAATGACCTCGTCAGGCAGGAGATGCCCAACCTTTCGTGATCATGATCGCGATCTGACTTGTAATGAGCAGGGCTCAACGGCTGGACGATTCGGAATGCGTCGGATGGGTTTTCCGGTCATTGACCCAACACCGGTCCGCTTCTAAGCTCCCGTCCGTTCATGCCGAAGATTCTCATTGCCGATGATGAAGAGCTGAAGCTTGAACTCCTGGAGTTCAAGCTTCAGCAGGCGGGCTTTGAGACAGTTACGGCGCCGGACGGCGAGGTCGCAGAAACCCGATCTCATACTGCTCGACGGCATGATGCCGGTGTTCGACGGCTTCGAAGTGTTGCGCCATTTGAAGTCCATTCCCGTGATCATGCTCACCGCCAGACGCAGTGACGCGGACATCGCCTCCGGTCTGGAGCAAGGTGCGGCCGACTACATCGTTAAACCGTTCAGTCCCGTTGAACTGCTCGCGCGGGTGAAGAAGGCACTGCGCGAAGCCGGCCTGAGTCTGCCAGACCGGCGGGAGATTTGAGCGACCAAGGAAAACTGGAAACGATGAATTGGAGACAGGCTTGGCCGATGAAATGGGCTGGCCTTCCAACGAAAAATCCTGCGATCAGTTCGTCGCGTTTGTTTCGGCGTGAAACCAAAATTTAGCTCACCATCCAGTTCATCACCGCTTTCTGCGTGTGCAGACGGTTCTCGGCTTCTTCAAAGATGGTGTCGGCGTGGGCTTCGAGGACTTCATCGGTGATCTCCTTGCCGCGATAGGCGGGCAGGCAGTGCATCACCAGCACATCTGGTTTGGCTCGTTTCACGAGTTCGGAATTGATCTGGTATCCCTGAAGTTGCTTGATCCGGTCGGCGGATTCCTCCTCCTTACCCATCGAAATCCAGACGTCGGTGTAGAGCAGGTCCGCGCCGTCCGCCGCCGCGTTGACGTCCTCGGTGCAGATGATCCGGCCGCCAGCCCGTTTGAGAATCGCTGCTTCCGGCTGGAACCCTTTGGGTGCCGCAATCCGAAGTTCGAAGCCCAGCTTCGCCGCTGCAAAAATCCAGGAGGCCGGGACGTTGCACGCGCCGTCGCCCACAAACGTCACGACTTTGCCCTGTATCGGGCCGCGCTTTTCCTGGTACGAAAAAATGTCGGTCAGAATCTGACAGGGATGTTCCACATCCGTCAGCGCGTTCACCGTCGGGATGCCGGAGTATTCCGCGAACTCCACGACGTCCTGCTGTGCGAATGTCCGGATGACCGCGCCGTGAACCATGCGGCCGAGCACTCGCGCGGTGTCCTTGATCGGTTCACCACGACCGAGCTGGATGTCGTTGAAATTCAGAAAGAGCGGACGCCCGCCGAGTTCGTGGATACCGACCTCGAAGGAGGCCCGCGTGCGCGTCGAGGATTTGGAGAAGATCAGGGCCCACGTCTGCCCGGCCAGCGGTTGAGTCGAGTGCCGGCCGCGTTCCGCCTTGAATTGGGCGGTGCTGTTCAACACGAGTTCCATGTCCTTCCGGGACATCATTTCAAGACTGAGCAGGTGCTTCATATTTAATCCTTCCCAACGTGGTGGATTCAAAAAATGAACATCCCCGGGTGGTCACCCGGGGAGTCAAAGCAAGATGGAAGCACCAATCCGGGCCGAGGGCCAAAGAAAAATGGAGCCGTCACGGTTTTTTTTCTTCGGCAAAGATCGGAAGCTTCGCCAGCGCATCCGCCAGCAGGCGCGTGAACCGCTCCTGTCCGCCTGCGTTCAAATGCACGCGATCAGAAAAGAAACCGTCCGGCATCGTCACCGGCAGTCGACTCAACAGTTCATCGGCGTGAAGCGATTGATCAAACGCCCTCATCAAAGTCTCGCGACCCACTGCCGAGTCGGCTTGCCCAATTGTTTCGGGCATCGGCATGACGCCGAAGATCAAGTTCACGTCGCGTGGCATTCCGCTCCGAATGGCCGCGCCGCCGTCCCGGGCGGCTTCATCCATGTCCCACGTCACGGTTTCGCGACCGGTGCGGTTGAACGTTCCAGTAGAAACCAGGGAGCCGTTGAACTGGTCGAGGCGTTTCGCCGCGCTCAATTGACCTCCGTAGGGTGCTCCGATTTTCTGGTGTGCCACGAATGGCAGTCCGCGGTTGATGAAACGTTCGGTGGACTCTGAGATGGCAAGCAACCGGTCATGCAACGGTGCTGCGGGCGATGCGGGTTGGTCTGGTCGCGCCCTGAGTTTGCGCCAGTATTGCAAGCGGACATCAACTGGCAGGGCGTCGGTCAACCGCCAGGAAGTGGTCAGAAGCACGACGGCTTTGACCTGGCCCGGATGACGAGCGATGAAATCCCCGGCAATCTCACCGTACACGTCGAGTGGCAGTCCGAGAAACAAACCGAGATTGTAGACCCGGGGACGACTGGGCAGCCACTCGCCCAATGCCACAGCGTCCACGCCCATGAGCGCCGAGGAGTCACCAATGATCAACACCTCGGCGGGGTCGTCGCTCCGGGTGAATTCATCGCGCTGGTGCGAGATGAATTGATCGCCGTTCATCGGCGGTCGGCGGTCGGGAAGAACGTCCAGCATCAGCCCCACATGAATGAACGTGATCAGGCCCGCCAATCCGATCACGGTGGGGGCGAGCATCCGGATCAGCAGAGCCGGGTTGAGTTCGTAGTCATGACTGTTCATCGCTTGCGAAGACCGGTGGATGATAGTTCATGGTTTTGGAGGTTCGGTAAAGCTCCCCTGTTTCGAGAGTTCGTCAGCGAGCAATCGGGTAAAACGTTCGGCTCCGCGGGGATTCAGGTGGTTGAGCGTGGCGAACAAGCCGTCAGGCATGGTCGCCGGCAGATTGGTCAGCAACACGTCCGGTTGCATGATCGCGCCCAGTTCCGCGAGTAATGTGTTTCTCGTCGCTCCAAATCCGGTGCCGGCGACGGATTCAGGCACCGGTGCGAGCCCGAGGACGAACACGATGTCTCGGGCAAACGTCGGATGCGGTAGTTCAGCCTCCATCCGAACCGGATCGATGAACGACCATGAATAATCTGAAGCGTTGTTGGGCCGGTCGAACCAGCCGGGGGTAAACATGGTTCCATCATAGTCGTCGAACTGCCGTTTCAGGCGGCAGCTGTCCCCATAAAACCTCTCTGCTCTTCCATACGCGACGAACGGCAACTGCCGGTTGAACATGGTTTCTCGGGCCAGAGGGATGGCGAGCCATCGGTGCACGTCATCGTGGGTCGCCGGAGGTTCGGCGTCGGCCGTCAGTTGCTGCCAGAGTCTGCCAAAGCCGGATTCGCCGGTTCGCCACACCTGAAGTTTTTGCATTGTGACGATCATGACGACCATCTTGACCTGTCCGGGATGCCGGTCAATGAACTGGGTTGCCGCGTCCGCGTAGACGGCGAAATTGAGAAACATGAACAGCCCTTGGTTCAGAACAGCGGGCCGACCGGGCAACAGTTCTGACAGGAGAGGTGCCTTCACGGAAATCGCGCTGGACGAGTCGCCCACGATCAAGATCGCCGCGGGGGCATCGGATTTGGCCATCAACATCCGACGGCGGATCATGGCCTGTTCGGTTCCTTCAACGCGGACCGGCTTGGGCAGCCAGCCCAGCATGTTGAACGCGTGGAGAAGGAGAACGACCGCGATAAAACCTCCCAAGCTGGCGAGCAGCACCCGAGCGATGTCCGCACCGGAGTACAGAAAATCATGGCTCGGCGTAGGGCTTTTCTGCGGTTGGCTCATGGTTGATCTGGTTGCGTGTTCAACCACCGGTTTCAGAACTGAAAATAGATGAACGATGACGGCTCGTCCGTTCCCCAAAACAAGATGATGAGATAAATCAACACACCTTGCACGAGGCCCCGCGCCCAGCCCGGCAGGCGCATTGTTGCCTCGGGGTCGTTGCTCCGCCATTGCCAGATCTGCATTGCGAGCAGCGGCGACGCCAGCAGGAACAGCTCGCGGATCTGAAGCGGAACCCAGTGTTCAGGAGCCCAATTGCCGAGTGACCCGGTCAGTTGCAACACCTGATCCACCGAGGAACTGCGGAACAACAACCAGCCGTAGAGGGTGAACAGGATGGTCAACATCCAGCCCGCCCACGAGGGCATCGTCCACCGTGGTGTCACCGTTTGCCGCCACCAACGGTTGATCACCAAACCGACGCCCTGCCACAAGCCCCACGCGACGAAGTTCCATGCGGCGCCGTGCCACAATCCGCCGAGCAACATGACGATCATGAGATTCAGATACGTTCGAAAACGGCCCCGCCGGTTTCCGCCGAGCGGCAGGTAGAGATAGTCCCGAAGCCACGTGCTCAAACTGATGTGCCAGCGATGCCAGAAATCTTGCACGCTGGTCGCGAAGTAGGGCAGGTTGAAATTCTGCATCAGATCAAATCCCAGCATGCGGGCCATGCCCCGGGCCATGTCTGTGTAGCCCGAGAAGTCACAATAGATCTGCAGCGCAAACGCGGTGACCCCGATGATTGTCTGCGACGCCTCGGGTTCCACGAAACTGAACGTCGGATCCACGAAGTAGGCAAAGCTGTCGGCCAGCACGACTTTCTTGAACAGGCCCCAGATGAACAACCAGATGCCGGATTCCAGCATGCGCAGATCGATCTTCACCGTGGCCGCCAGCTGGGGAAGCAGGTGCGAGGCGCGTTCGATCGGGCCGGCGACCAGCTGGGGGAAGAACGCGACGAACGCCATGAACTGTGCGACGTCCCGCGTGGGCGGAATCTTTCCACGATAGACGTCGATAGTGTAGCTGAGCGTTTGGAACGTGTAGAACGAAATGCCCACGGGCAGGATGAACTGCATGCCGGTCCAATGCGCTTCCATTCCCAGTTCGGCGAGCAGCAGCCGCGTGCTTTCGCGGAAGAAGTCGAAGTATTTGAAAAAGAACAGAACCCCGAGATTGGAAACGAGGCTGATCACCAGCAGGGCTTTCCGGCGATTCATGATCGTGGTTTTCGCCAGGGCGAGCGCCACCCAGTAATCCACAAACGTGGACCACAGCAGCAGTCCGACGAACCGGTAGTCCCACCACGCATAGAAGATGTAGCTGGCCACCACGATGAGCCGGTTCCGCGCCTGCAGGTGATGCCGCGCCAGATAGTACCCCAGCAGAAAAACGCTGAAGAAAATCAGGAAATCGATTGAGTTGAACAGCATGCGTGACGGTGTTGATGCCCTGATTTTCCCGGCGGAAATTACGGAGGGAACTGACCCTCTTTAACATCGGCAAAGCATCGAAATCAACCAGCATTCCATTGATGCCTGAACAGCAGCGGCATTCGCGCCGTTTTTTTCGGAGTGTCGACAGCCTGTCGGCTTCAGTTGAGTTCGATCGCCACTTTAATGGACAGTTTTGGGATGCTTGGTTGTAGGGAGATTTGGTAAATACCGGATTGCGTCTTTTTGTCGATTTCCGGCAAGGTTGCCTATCGCCTATGAAACCAAGAGACTTGCTTTTGACTGTATCCGCACTGGTGGCCTGCCTGACCATGGCAAACGGCGCTGACTGGCCGAACTGGCGCGGTCCGTCATTTAATGGATCGACCACGGAGACCGGGTTACCGACGACGTTTTCCAAGACGGAATCGGTGCAATGGGTGGCGGATTTGCCGGGACCGTCGGCGTCGACCCCCGTCGTGTGGGGTGACAACGTTTTTGTCTCCACGGTGGACGATGCGACGAAAACGCTCTGGGCCATGTGTCTTGATCGATCGAGCGGAAAGACGCTCTGGAAGCACGAGGTCGCCGTCGGCATCAACCGTGATGATCGAAGCAATTACTCGTCGCCCTCGCCGGTGGCGGACGGTGAACGGGTGATTTTTTTCTATGGAAACGGCGATATGGTGGCGTTCGATATGGCCGGGAAAACGGTCTGGTCCAAGAACATCCAAACGGAGTACGGGCCGTTCGCGTTTCAGTGGACGTTTTCGACCAGTCCGTTGCTCTACGACGGTCGGCTCTATCTGCAAGTTCTCCAACGGGATACTCCGGCAAACGGTCGGGGCAAGACGGATGAACCGAATCTGAGCTACATCCTCGCGCTGAATCCGAAGACCGGAGCCGAGCTCTGGCAGCACATCCGTCCGGCGGAGGCGAAAGCGGAATCACTGGAGGCGTTCACAACTCCGATACCGTTCGAATACAAAGGTCGGAAGGAGCTGCTGGTTGCCGGTGGGGATTGTCTGACGGGTCACGATCCGGCGACCGGAAAGGAACTCTGGCGCTGGGGGACATGGAACCCCAACCGAATCGGGCACTGGCGGCTCGTGCCTTCGCCGCTCGGCGCGGGTTCCGTCGTTCTCGCCTGCGCGCCCAAGGGAGCTCCGGTTTACGCCGTGAAAGCCGGGTTGAACGGCACCCTGGACGATTCCTCCCTGGCCTGGGTGAGCGAGGATCGTGAGATTTCATCGGATGTTGCGACCCCGCTTTTTTACAACGGGAAAGTTTATCTGCTGAACAGCGACCGCAAAACACTCGCGTGTCTTGAGCCTGATTCGGGAAAGGTGGTCTGGTCGGCGGAGCTTCCCACCCGCACAAAACTCGAGGCATCGCCGCTTGGGGCTGACGGTAAGATTTATCTGATGAGTATGAGCGGTGAAGTGTTTGTTGTGAAAGCCGATGGTGATCAATTCGAACTCCTGCATGAAACGAACATGGGCGACGATGGCGACCGCGATCTAAGGTCCTCCATCGCCGCTGCGCATGGGCAGCTGTTCATTCGGACGGGCGGCAAACTCTACTGCTTGTCGAAGTAAAGGGGTTGGGCGAATTGATCTGACGTCTTTCACTGTCGGAGTCGGAAAACCTGTATTGTTGTAATGGGCGAAAAGAAAACTGTATTGGTCACCGGAGGGGCTGGTTTTATTGGTTCACATCTGGTGGAGCGCCTGCTCGCGGAGGGTTGTCGCGTGACGGTGATCGACGATTGCTCCACCGGTAGTCCGGAGAATCTGACTGGCGTGCTGGAGAACCCAGATCTTGTGATCAAGCAGAACAAGGTTTCCGAATGCCATGAATTGGGTGAAGTGGTCGAGTCATGCGACTACGTCTATCACCTCGCGGCGGCGGTCGGAGTGGAACTGGTGGTCAATTCTCCGATCGCAACGATTAACACGAATTTAAAGGAGACAGAGGCGCTTCTGGAGGCGGCGAGCGTCAGGAAAACTCCGACTCTGGTGGCGTCAACGTCGGAGGTTTACGGCAAGAGCACGCAGGAGGAGTTCAAGGAGTCGGATGATCTTCTGATCGGGCCCCCGTATCTGGCCCGTTGGGGATACGCCTGTTCGAAATTGATGGATGAATTCATGGCGATGGCATTTTTTAACGAGCGAGGACTTCCGGTTGTGGTAACCCGTTTTTTCAACACCGTGGGGCCTCGGCAGACAGGTCGTTACGGCATGGTCCTGCCACGGTTTATCGAGGCCGCACTGAACAACCGACCTCTCCGCATATTTGGCACCGGCGAACAATCCCGGTGTTTCTGCCATGTTCGTGATACCGTCGAGGCGCTGATGCTCCTTAAGAACTGTCCCGACTCGCGAGGCCAGGTTGTCAATATCGGGGGCACGGACGAGATATCTATTCAGGCTCTCGCTGAGCGCGTCATCACTGAACTTAATTCGACTTCCAAGATTGAAAAAATTCCGTATTCCGAAGCTTATGCCCCCGGTTTCGAGGATATGCTGCGGCGTAAACCCAGTGTTGAGAAACTGAAGTCCATCACGGGATTTCGTCCATTGACCGGGCTGTCAGAAATCATCAGCTCGACGGCTGATTCACTTCGAAGGTCAGGCTGACGGTAGGTCAGATTACGCCGGCGGTTGGCGGTTGATTAAGGAATGCGGCTGCCCCACCCGGTCTCCAAGTGCGTGAGGACGGTGTTTCCGCGACCCCAACAGAAATATTTCACCAGTTGTTCCTTTCGATTTAGAAACAAAAAAAAGGCACCCCGTTATGGGGTGCCTTGTGGAGATGATTAGCAGAGATCAGTTGTTCGGCTGAGGGAACAGAATCTCGTTCTTCCCATCACCGGAGTTCCTAAACGCTTGGAACAGCGCCTGACGGGTGAGCTGCTGAACGGAACCGTCTGCCATACCGATGTTGCCGGCGTTCTGGTGCATACGGTCGCTCCAAGCAACGTCAATCGGATTTGTTGAGACGACTTTGAGACCAATATAAAGAAGCGTTGCAGGGGTGCCGGACGGCGCGTCGCCGATGTTACGGTCACCGGACAGCAGCATTTGCGGCTTGGTGTCAACGGCGTCAGTGCCCACGAAGTAGGACACTTTTGCCGAGCCGAAGTCCGCGTCAACACCACCGTTGGAGCCGAAACTTCTGGCCGGGATACGGTCATCTGCCGGGCAGGTGACAACTTTCGGGATGCTCAGCTCGTTCGACATGACCTGAAACTGAACGTACATATCCTGACCGTTCAGCGCGTCCGCACCGCCGCCGTCTATACCGGGAACAGTCATTGGGTAACGGTCGCCATTGTCGTTGGCGTAGATGCGGAACGAGAGGCCAACCTGTTTGAGATTGTTGACGCAACTGATCCGGGCAGCTTTGGCTTTGGCTTTGGCGAGAGCAGGCAGCAGGAGGCCGGCGAGAATCGCGATGATTGCAATGACGACTAACAACTCGATGAGAGTGAAGGCCGTGTACTTATTGTTACGAAGGTGTTTCATACGTGTTTTGGTTAATTGGGTTAACGATTTGGACTGTAATTAAACGCGACAAACCATGTCAACTTGATTTACAGCGTAATGTTTTCTAGCACTGGAAATGCCATCATCGAATCCGGTCAGAACACGTTGTTTTTCGCACTTTTTCTTTCGATCGGAGCGTTATCCAGAATCTCCCTCACGCATAGCGCGGGAGATTCACGCGAAGCCAGCACGACTTCCACTTCACCGATGATTCGGGGAGGAAGGTCTATTTTCAGATTTTTGTTGCGAACTTCTTCTTCGCCTCTTAAATAGCACCTCCTTCGACGGCTCCGAGAGCGTCGAACCACAGTTCGAGTGCCCGCGTGGCGGAATTGGCAGACGCGCTAGATTCAGGTTCTAGTCTTCGCAAGAGGGTGCAGGTTCAAGTCCTGCCGCGGGCACCACTCTTCTTGGCATCCCATTCGCTTGAATGGTTCAGATGCTTACGACCAGTCCTCAAAAAATAGTTGTCCAACCGGTGAGTTCCGGCTCATTTGTCGTGCGTCAGGCTTCCCCTGGCGACACGGATCAATGGTTGGAATTGATTCGCGTGAATCTCGGGGACAACTATCCGGCTCTGGAAGTGTACGATCCCAGCTGGGTTGCCATGCAATTGGACCCGATGTCCGGAGAGGAGACGTGGGTCGCGGAGGACAACGGGCGCATCGTGGCCAGCCTTTCTTTTTTACGGTCAGCGGACGTCAATAATCCGGTCGCCAATCTGGGGCGAAACCTCAATCGTGAAGAAGCATACGCCAACGGGGCTGCGGAGGCACTGGTCTGCGAGATTACGCAGCAATCTTTGCAACTCAATCAGATGGCGGTTGTTCGCATCCCGGCCACGGACAGTCGGCAGCAGTTGATTTACGAGAAGATGGGCTACGTCTGCGTCGGCTATCAGCCGTGCAAGCACGTCATACGGACGCGTCAGGGCGTGCTGTTTTATGTTCGGCCTGCGAATCCGGTGTTGGGCACGCGTATGCCCCTTTCAGAATCCCTTCCTCAGATTGGCGAGTTGGCGACAAAGGCGTTGGAAAAGCTGAACATCCCGAATTTGTTTCAGGTCCGGGACGGAGCCACCGGTTATGCGCTTCAATCCGATCTCGACGTTCAGCAGGCCTCGATGGAGGACTTCGAACTCTGGCGTTCACAGATTGCACTCACCAATCCGCCGGTCGAGGTCTCGTCGGGATTCAACCGCAATCTGGGTCTGCTGCGGATTGAGGACCAGAGCACGCCGTTTCAATGCCTGCTTGGTCAGCACAATGGAAAGATCGTCTGCGGTCTGGCCTACGTGTTTGATCCGCACGACACCTGTGTCCGGGTGCTCGATTGCTTCTCCGGCAACGACTTTTCCCTGGGTCACATGCTGAACCACCTCATCAAGATGGCGGGCAACAATCTGAGTGCGACTTACGTTGAAATCGATGTCTTGATGACGGCTCCCAGATTGTTGAAGACAGCCGAACAGCTCGGGTTTGTACCGGTTGCCTACATGCCTGCGTTCTACCATCACAACGATCAACATCATGACGTCGTCAAAATGGTGAAACTGAATCTGGTGTACAATGTCGAGAGCCACAGCATGACGGCGGGGGCCGGCGACATTATCAAGATCGTCAATCAATGCTTCCAGGATCAGAAAGTCGGGATCGCGATCATCAACATGCTGAAGTCGCTTCCGATCTTCGAGGGTCTCGGCGACGGCGAACTCCGGAAAGTGGCCCGATTGTTCAAGCAGAAGCTCTATCAGCCAGGGGAGCTTGTTTTCAAGAAGGGCGATGAGGGGAACGAGGCCTATATTGTCATGCGGGGCCACGTGGATATCTGCATGGAGGGTTCACCGCGTCCGATTGCTGTGGTGTCAAACGGCCAGATTTTCGGCGAGCTTGCGTTGCTGGACGGGTCTCCTCGCGGCGCGCGCGCCATCTCGCGTCAACCGACGGTGATGCTAGTTGTGGAACGAAAGGCATTTGTCGAACTGGTTCAGCGAGAACCTCATCTCGGGCTCGTGATCATCCGAAATATTGGGGACGACCTGAGCACCAAACTCCGCCGCGCCAACGCCGCGTTCTCCTCCTCGCGTTAATCCCAGTCCAGCTTCCAGTTCACGGGCACGGCCAGCTTCTGGTTGAAACGGTTCTTGTAAAAGAGCTGTCCGTAGGCGGCGCCGTATTCGTGGACCAGTTTGGTGATCTTTACGTCGAAGCAACAGTACTCGGCGATCTCCAGCATCTTTCCTTCGCGAAACCACCGGATCGCCTGCAGGCCTTCCGCCGTTTTTTCAACACCGAGTGACGCGCTGGCGACGGCGTCGAGCGAGATGCGGTGGTTCAATTCCTTCTTCAGATCCAGCATCAGATCCAGGGAAGAAACCTGCTCAGGATCGAAGAACGGGTTGTGTCCGGAGAGCACTTCGTAATCGAACCCCTCGTGGTTGAACCCCACGACCAGATCCGCGCGACGCAGCTCCTCGATCAGATCGTTCACCTGTGATTCGCCGTAGATGGTGTACTCGCCGCGACCGGTGCTGTAGGTCACGCCGACGCTCATTTTCATGTCGCGGATGTTTCCCCAACCACCGACCTCCTCGGCCGACTTCTGCGTTTCCAGATCAAAATATACAATGTTCTTCATGCGGACTGACGGTGCTTAATATGAACGTGTTTCAACGGAGACTGATTGAAGGGCCTTGTGAACATCTGGACGGCGCATCCTGAAAAGGCGAGCTCTGGATCACCGAGAATGGCCGTCGTGGCGGTCGGACGTTCATGTCGCCGAAGGCTAATGGACGCGCTGGATCGAATCCAGCGCCAAAACCATCGCTAGATTCTTCTCAGAGTTCCCGCAGTTTTGCCGATGTTTGTTCGACAACCGGCGACGATGAATTCTGCGTCAGCCCAAATTGGAAACATGCCAGCAGTTGCCGACAGTCAAACTGAGCTGAACGAAAAGGCCCAGCACACGGTCGCGCGAATCAAGGCCGTGATCGGCCAAGTTGATGTCACGACGCCGGAGGCCGCGCGGCACATGATGAACGAAACAGATCGTCACGGAGTGAGCATCGGGCGCGGTGCGTTTTACGATCCATGGATTTTCCGGCGGACGATACCCGTGAACTGATCGCTGAGGCGACGTTCGATGAACGGATCAAAATAATGTGCCGGCACCTTGATCGGATGATCGAAGTGTTCGGCGAAAACCGCGGGTGCGTGATGTTTCGCAAGGTGGCGCCGTGGTATGCGAAACGATTCGGCCCGGCCAAACTGTTCGTGAGAGCCGTCGTGAAGGTTTCCACCAAAACGGAGTTTGATGCGTTGCTGGACAAATATCTCGAATGGCGGGAACGGTTCGTCGACGACAATGGAAATTGCAGCCGCGTTACGAAAAGAACTCGATGGTGGTTTCGTTCATGAACGCGGACGACGAACCCGCAGTGTCCCGGCGGAAAGTAATTCCGGTCCCGAAAGGGCCTGTCGAAGTCTGGTGAAACCCACCGATGTTCGCGCCGCGACTCTCAGCAGGCATTTGAAGCCATTCTCATGCGTCAATCATTGAACAATCCGGGCAGCCACATGGTGATCGCGGGGATGTAGGTGATGAGCAGCACGCCGATCAGCAGCACGAACAACATCGGCAACGTGGCGCGGGCGACGTGCATGACGGGCTTATCAAACCGGTAGCTTGAAAGAAACAGGTTCATGCCCACCGGCGGTGTGAGGTAGCCCAGCTCCAGGTTGGCGAGGAAGATGATCCCCATGTGAATTGGATGAATGGCGAACACCTCGGCCATCGGCAGGATCAGTGGCACGATGACGATGATGGCGGAGAAGATGTCCATCATGCACCCGACCAGGATCAGGAAGATATTCAGAACCAGCAGGAACAAAATCTTGGACTGGATCGATGATTGAATCCACGTGGCCGCGCTGTCGGGAATGTGTTCGGTGATGAGGTAGTTGGTCAGGCCCATCGCGGTTCCCAGGATCAACAGCACGCCGCCGATCAGCAGTCCGCATTCGGTCATTGTCTTCGGCAGACTGGAGGTGAACTTCAGCTCGCGATGAATGATCGTCTGCGTGATGAAAGCGTAGAGCGCCGTGGCTGCCGCCGCTGGAACTGGGAGCGCGAATCCACCGAAGATCAGGACCAGCGGAATAAACGGCAGCACGAGTTCCCACTTGGCTTCCCATGTCGCCTTCAGCGCGTCCTGGAAATGAAACCGCCGTTCGTCACCGATCAGCGCGGGGGCCTTCCACACTCCGAACGCTACGGTCAACCCAACCATCAACAGTCCCGGAATCAGTCCGCCGAGGAACATCTGGTCCATGCTGACTCCGCCGATGATGGAATAGATGATCAAGGGCAGGCACGGCGGAAAGAGAATCCCCAACGAACCCGCGCCGGTCATCAGGCCCAGCGCCGTCTCCTCCTCGTAGCGCGCCGCGATCAGCACCGGCATGAGCAGTCCGCCCAGCGCCAGAATCGTCACCCCGGAGCCGCCGGTAAAGGTTGTGAAAAACGCACAGGCCAGCACGGTCACAATCGCAGGACCGCCGCGAATGAAACCGGTCCAGGCGGTGAAAAAATGAACCAGCCGTTTAGAGGCGTTACTTTCTGCCAGCAGATATCCTGCAAGCGTGAACAATGGCAGGGTGGCAAGCAGCGGGTTGGTCACCTGGTCGTAGTGATCCAGTGGGATGGACGCGATCGGGTCGCCCTGTCCCCAGAAAAGAATCAATGCCAGCCCGCCCAACGCGACGAAGATCGGCGCCCCCAACAACGTCGCCGCCGCGAGCACAATTACGAAGGGCAGAACCAAACTGCCCGGGGCGAGGGCGGGTTTCTCGGCCATCCCGATCCACGCCGCCAATCCCGCAGCGATTGCCGCAGCAGCAAATGCGATGAGCCGCCATTGCCAGGTTTTTGCCGAGTGCCAGAGAACGCGCACCGCGATGAAGCCGAACCCGATGGGGATGAACGCCTGCACCCACCAGATCGGAATATTCAGCGCCATCACGTCGCCAAATTCCCGTTCGGAATACACGAACAGAAATCCGGCCGTGGCCAGATAAACCGTTACAACGGTCGCCACGATTCCGCTGAACAGGGTGGTCCAGCGTTTGGTTTTTTCCGGGAGAAACTGTGTGAAACTTGAGATGGACAGCAACCGGCATTCGCGGGCGGCAACGAGGCCGCCGAGCATTCCGACAATCAGAGTGAGGTGCTTGATCAGGCTGTCCGCACCGGCGATGCGAATCGGTATTTTGAGCTTCTCCCAGATCTCCAGATCGGCGACCCCGAGCAACATCATCGCGGCCAAGGCCGCGATCAGCAGAAGATTCTCCCCGCGATGCAGCCAGACAAAGAACGCCGGTTTGGGCGCTTGATCCGTCGAATCAGGTTGAGGCAGTTCGCTCATTCAAGTGGAAACATCTCCGACCGCAACGGCTGGAACGTTGTAGCGCTATTTCTTCGCGCGGTATTCCTTGAGCGCCGCTTGTGCGCTGTCGAACATTTGTTCGGGAACGACGTTGCCACGGATCTTGGGATTGAGCCGGATCATTTCGTCGCGCCATTCTTTGTCGGCGGCGTCACTGAGCTTGGTGACCTTGAGTCCTTGTTTGGCGACCATGGCTTCGATGGCTTCGTCGTCCTCGCGACGGCTGTCCTTTCGAATCTTTTCGCCCGCGCGTTGGCCCGTTTCACGAAGGTATTTTTGTGTGTCCGGCGCGAGGCTGTCCCAGGCCTTTTTCGTGAGGACCATGGCGCCCGCCACCGGAGCCCATTTCATGTCGAGCATGTTGTCGGCTTTGGTGGCGACCTGGGAGAAGTTGGCGAGAAACGGCGGGATGGGCACCGCGTCGATCATGCCGTTGCGCAGGCTGAGAAGGATCTTGTCCGGCTCGAGTTCCACTGGGTTGTAGTATTCCTTCAAGATCTTGACGGCTTCCGGAGATCCCGACGCGGCATAGACGCGCATGCCTTTCAAATCATTGATATTGTTGATTGGTTTGGTGGAGAAAAAACGTACCCAACCGGCGTCGCCCCAAAAGAGCACGACGTAGCCGGCCTTCAGGAAAATCTCTTCCAGTTGCGATTCCAGTTTGTCGCGAACGAAGTCAACTTCGCCCCAGTTTCTGAACTCCATGGGCATGAGTTGCAACGCAGCCGCCGACTCGTCGATCTGGCTCATGCCGATGGCCGTCAACATCGCGCCCTGGATCTGGTTCACCCGCATGCGCCTGACGATCTGGGATTCGCCGCCCTGCGTGCCGGGATAGATGTTGAGTTTCACACCGCCGCCGGGAGCTTTCTCCCATTCCGCACTGAGATCCTCCAGGTGCTTGTGAAAGGACGTTCCCGGCGGGGCCACGGTGGCCACTTTAAAATTGGCTGCCTGCGCAAACGTCACCGGCCCCACCAGCAACACGCCCGTAAGCGCGGCCCGGAACCAGGCATTCAGTTGAATCGTAGTCATTGCTTTCATAGGATGGACGGCAGAGGGCTATCAGTTTTTAATCAAAGGGGGCAGAAAATAATCGTCCACATGCGCCTTCAACCACGCGGCGCGGTCGCGCATGATGATGTTGACGAGACGGGATTCAATGATTGCATTCGGATCAATGGCCATCGCCTGATCAAGTAATTCCAGAAATTCTGCGCGTGCTTCGGTCGGAATGCAGACCGACTCTGCAAGACTTACGTAGGGCCCAGCCAGCTTCCCATCCGACAACTCGACGGCCCGGGCAAACTGTTCACGGGCACGCACATACGGATCGCCCTCGACACCCTGGCGGATCGGCTCGTAAGTGATTAGCATCGAATGAATCGCGCCGTGATCGAACCCGCCGTCAAGCGCCAACGCCCGCATGATCAGCGCATCGATCTTTGGCAGATCACTGATCAGGTATGCGTCCGTCTTGTCGGCCGCAATTGCCGCCACCCAGGCCGCCGCCGTCCAGTAAAGCAACGGCACGTCCTTCTTTTTCATTTTGGCCACTGCCGCGACAGGATTACGCTTCAGCTGTTCCCGAAAACCCTTGTGGTTTACCTCGATTCCTCGCAACCCGTAATCGCGCGCCCGAATATACAGGTTCTTCGCGCGATGCATCATTTTCCGCGACCGGCTCAGGTCGAATTCGCTGGTCTCGTTCGCGTCGATTTGGACAAACGCGTAGGAATATTGGGTGAAGCCCGAGGCGGTCGCGGTCAGCAGGCCGACGTGTTCCGGCGATTCTGCGAGCAGGGATTCCATCAACTTCAGGCTGAAGGGCACCGCCGCCTTGATGAGCTCCGGATCGTTGTCCGAGGAGAACGAGGCCCCGCTGCCTGCGAGTGCATCGCCGACCATGTTCACCGCCACGCGTTTTATTGAACACCCGGTTGAAAAACCGAGCGTCGCGATCAGGATGAAACACCAAACAATTGATTTCATAAAATATGACCGGCGGACCATGCTGCTACGGGGGATCATAGGAAAAGAAGAAAAGCAGCGCAAACGGGCCGACCATTCGGGTTTTCGCCGCCCGGCCAGTACGGATCGCCTACGATTCCGGTGCGCGGTTCGTGGAAATTTTCGTCGTTGCCGGGCATCTGGGGGCTCCCTACAATCCGCGCCCATGAAACATCAGCTTGAATTCGAAAAGCCTGTTTTCGAACTACAGCGCAAGCTGGAAGAACTGAAGAAAGATCCGGAAGCCCACGCCATGGGTGTCAGTTTTGAAGAGGCGATCGCGCTCATCGAGACGAAGATTGTCGAAACCCGGAGACAGATTTTTTCCAACCTCACCCCCTGGCAGCGCGTTCAGGTGGCGAGGCATCCCCGTCGCCCCTACACGATGGACTATCTCGGCCTCACGTTTGACGACTTCAGCGAGCTCCACGGAGACCGGCTGTTCGCGGAAGATCGCGCGATGGTCGGCGGGTTCGCCCGGCTTGGCGAACACAAGGTCGTCGTTCTCGGCACCCAGAAAGGCCGCGACACCAAGGAAAACATCAAACGCAATTTCGGTTCCGCGCATCCGGAGGGTTATCGCAAGGCTCTCCGTTTGATGAAGATCGCCAACAAGTTCGGACTGCCGATCATCACGCTGATTGACACGGCGGGCGCGTATCCCGGCATCGGCGCGGAGGAACGGCACATCGCCGAATCCATCGCGGTCAATCTTCGCGAGATGATGATGTTCGACGTGCCGATCATCGCTGCGGTTCTGGGCGAAGGCGGTTCGGGCGGCGCGCTGGGAATCGGCGTCGCCAATCGGGTGCTCATTTTTGAAAACGCGTATTACTCGGTGATCAGCCCCGAAGGTTGCGCGGCAATTCTGTGGAAAGACCGCGCCGCAGCCCCCAAGGCTGCTGAGGCGTTGAAGATCACGGCGAATCATCTTCAGGAACTGGGGCTGGTCGATGAAATTATTTCCGAACCGCTCGGTGGCGCGCACAACGACCACGAAAAATCGGCCGCGAATCTCAAGGGACTGCTCCTCAAAAATCTTGAGGAGTGCCTTGCGATGTCTCCCGACGAACGTCTCAAGCAACGTTACGCCAAGTTCCGTGCATTCGGCCAGTTCGAGGACACCCAAGCAACGGCTGCGGCCTGAGCCAAGACCATCGGTTCAACGACAGATGGACAAGGATGAACACAGCTCGAACACGGCCGCATCGGTTCACCACGGAGACACAGAGCACACGGAGTTTCCTGGATCCGTTTCCATCGCGGGCTTCTGTTTGATCCGAAGTTTGTATCGCCGTTCGGTTCCCCTTTCCCGTCATGTCCGAATATGAACAACGTTTTAGCGGCATCGCCCGGTTGTACGGGCGTGACGCGTTGGAGCGACTTCGCAGTGCGCACGTCGCGGTGATCGGGATCGGCGGCGTGGGATCGTGGTCGGTAGAAGCGCTCGCCCGCAGCGGTGTCGGCCGGCTTACGTTGATCGACCTCGACGACATCTGTGTCACCAACACGAACCGGCAGATCCACGCAACGACGAAGAATATCGGGCAGTTGAAAGCGCAGGCGATGGCGGACCGCGTGAGGGAAATCAATCCTGAGATTCAGGCGGATGTGGTGCCGGAATTCCTGACGTCGGCCAATGCGGACAAACTGCTCTCCCGGGATTTCGACTGCGTGCTCGACGCGATTGATAACGTTGCGAACAAGTGTTTGTTGATTGCCGAGTGCTGCCAGCGGAAGCTGCCGATCATCACCACGGGCGGTGCGGGCGGCCGACGGGATCTCACGCAGATCCGGACCGCCGATCTGAACGAAGTAACTCACGATGCGCTGCTCCGGCAGGTCCGAAAACGTCTGCGCCGCGAACACAGCATTTGTGAAACGGGCAAGCTGGATCTGGGCATCCGGTGTGTGTTTTCGACCGAGCCGGTCAAGTTCCCGTGGAGCGATGGGAGCATCTGTGAAGAGAAGGAACCTGTCGGAGAAAGTCTGCGTCTCGACTGCAACAGCGGTTACGGGACAGCAACATTTTTGACCGGCGCGTTTGGGTTTGCCGCCGCTGCGGAAGTGGTCGGACTGGTCGCCGCAAGGTGATCAACGGTCTCGCCAGGACCGCTTGGATTGAGACGGATGATTGGCCGCGAAAAAGCAGGCGAAGCGCAAAAAATCCGAACCAGCGCGGCGGGGAGAGAATGGTCGTCCGATTGGCGCTCACGCCTTGGAGATCTGGGCACATCAAGAAACGGCGTGGAATTGATTTGCGCTTTTTGCACCCTGCTCGATTACCTTCGTTGAGCTACCCCAGAAACCGTTCCGCCACCCGCGCCGGCATCGATTTCAAATCGAGGAACGTCAGGAAATCGATCGTCTTGAATTCGCGGTCGATGGCTGGTGGTCCGCAGATTTTCGCACCGATCATGAGGTAGGCCATCAACAGTTTCGGGGCTTTCGGGGCGGGCACGGCGACCTGTTCCAAAGGACACCTGAATTCCGGCAGCGGGTCGGTCCGAAAAGCCTCGTCGGGAAGATGTTTTTCGAACGTCCGGTAAAGGGCGGCCCCTTCGATCGGATCCTGGGAGGTCAACGAACTGCAGCCGATGAGATAACGTCCGCCGTGTTGACCGGCATACCGGGCGATGCCTTTCCAGAGCAGGTTCAGCACGGCGAAATTGCGATGGTCCCGATGCACGCACGCGCGACCGAGTTCGACCACTTCATGCCGGACTTTCTCGAACGGACCGAAATCAAATTCACGGGCGCTGTAGTACCCGAGATTCTTCCGCGCGCTCAGACCGGTCTGCATGCGGTAGGTGCCGACCACTTCGCCCGACCTGTTATCCTCGACGAGCAGGTGGTCACAAACCGGATCAAATTCATCGGCATCGAGTTCCGTTTCAAACGAGGCGGCGAGCCCTTCGTTCAATTCCAGATTGAAGACCTGAAACCGGAGCGACTGCGCGACCCTAAGTTCCTCGTCCGTGGAGACCTGCCGCAACGAATAGTGCGATACCGCAGCGGTAACGCCCCGGCCCATTCCCGGAATCACAGATTCGGGAAGTAAATTATCGGATTGGGAAGCAGGTGTCGGCATCGTCTTCATCGATTCCATGGTCGCGGAGGAAACATTTTTCCAAGCCGAAACCCGATCGGACTTTAGACGAGGGAGCCTGCCCGTCAAAGGAATAACTTGAAACGGTGCGGTCACAAAATCTCGGTGGTGGGCGCGGAATTCCCGGCGGAACGGCCGCCGGCATTTCATCGCGCCGGCTCACTCTACCAGTTCGTCGGCGAGCGTGTGAGGACCGGCATAGAGACCGCGGTTGCTCTGGTTGTATTCGACCTTCAACTTTACCTCCATCTGATCGAGCGATGTGATTTGAAACCGGTCGGGCCGCCACACGGATCGACCGTCTTCCTCGGTCTGAACCATTTGAAAAGCAAGCAGCAGGTGCAGGGCATCGTGCGTTATTTTAGGGTCGGCTGAAGGCGAATAGTAAAATGTGCGCTGGGTCGAGTTCGCGGTTTTTGCGTTGTAGGTTTTCAACTCAACGTAGCAGGCCGGTTCGCCGTTCAAATCGAAGTCGGGATACCCGACCGAAAGCGTGCGACCGGACTGCGTCTTCGGACGAGCGGCCGCGACATTTTCAGCGACCATCGCTTCCAGAACGAATCCCTCCATCGCGTTTCCGACTTCGTTCGCGCGCGCTTTCCGGATGCCTTTTTTCTTCGCCTGATTGGCGGCCCGCCGGGCGACTTTTTGAAGCCGTTCGAGAAGTTCGCCGTGCGCGGATTTTGTCGCATCGAAAGCAATCACCTGAAAGCCGGTCGTCGATTTGATGACTTCCGCAAACGAGTAATCGCCTTCGTCACTCGCGCCGGGCGGAACGCGGACAGCATCCGCCGGGAGCGCCGGGAGCACGAACGCCAGCAACAGCAACGTGGCGAGAATCGCGCGGTTCATCCTTTGGCAGTCAGTTGAATGGAGCAATGGACAGCGCAGCCGAAAAACTCCGTGCCCTCCGCGTTGAATCGGTATTGCCGTCTTGGATCCGTGTTCATTTGCGTCCATCTGCGGTTGAACTGCTGGTCCGACGGTCACGGCTTGCGGAAGAGCACGATGCGATTGGTGTTTGTCCCCTTGGAATTATTGTCCACGCCCCAGCAGTTCGCGGTCTTGGTGAATTCCTGGTCGTTGATGAGGATCAGCTCTGGGACCAACCCGGCGGACATCCCGCACGGCACGACGGCTTCCTCGAGCCGCACCTTGCCCTTGTGAACTTCACCGACTTCAAACGCGACGTGTCCGCCGGGTTTGAGAACGCGGTTCAGTTCACGGAAAACGCCGGTCATGGCTTCGGACCATTGGTCGATCTTCTTTGGCACGGTGAGCCTGACCGCCTTCGAGTCAACGCCGAGAAACCAGCAGCGCAACCAGTTGTCGGTCGCGTAATCCACGATGTCGAGGAACGGCGGGGACGTCACGATGAGCGAGACTGATCCTGATTTGATCGCGGGCGTCGCATCGCATGTTCCGGTGATCAGCAGAGCTTTCTTTTCAACGGCGCGAAGCTGTTGTCGAACGTCGTCGTCAACTTCCTTGAGCAGCTGTTTGCTTTTCTTGAGGATGATCGCCGCGACGTCGCGCACGGGCGGAACCTGGTTGCGCCGCGCGTTGATCTTGAGCTGCGACTTCACGGAGACCGCCTGATTGGGCGGCATGGTGTAAACGGAAAAGAAACCCGGCGAATGCCCGGTCAGCCGGTTCAGCGAAACCATTTCCAACCAGAGATCGATCCGGTCGAGCGCGTCAGCGGAACGGCGCTTCTGAAAATAGTTCTTCAGCGAGGAAATGCCGCGCAACGTCTCCGGGTGATAGAAGGTGAGAAGTTCGTCCGGTTGGTCCGCCGGATCGTTCAGATTGATGGTTTCCAATCTGGCGGCGATCTCCTTCATCGTTGGCGGCGTCAACCGTCCGCCGGCCATGACCTGGCTGAGCGGATTCACGTCACAACCTACCGGCACCCGACCGAGCAGCGCAGATTCAACCAATGTGGTCCCCCGCCCCATAAACGGATCGTAGACGACTTCGCCGGGCTTGGTCAGGCGCTCGATGAAAAACCGGGGAAGCTGCGGCTTGAAACAGGCGCGGTAGGAAATCTCGTGAAGCGAACTGGCCTGTCGCTGACGGGCGGTCCAGAATTCGTTCACGCATTTTGGTATCAAAACCGGACTTCCATCCGGGCCGCCGATCTCCGCCTCAAGCAGGCGTGTTTTGGTGCCGAATTCCTTGAAGTCCGCGAGCTCGGCCAGCAAACCGGTCGGTGCCGGCGCGGGCGCAAACGCAAATTCAAGGTTTCGTAAGGTGCTCATGAAATGTCAGCCTGCCCGACCGTCGGCACTGCCTTTTTCGAAAGACCATGGAATTTCAAATGTTTTGGCTAAAGCAAACACAGTCGCGCACCGATACCAGATCGAGAATGAATGTCGATATGGAAAGCGCGGAAAAACGCCGTGTTCTGTTCGTGGACGACGAACCGGAGATCCTAGCCTCTTTGGAGGACGGTCTGGAAGAGTTTAAATCACGCTGGGACATGAAATTCGCCAAGAACGGCGAAGAGGCGCTATCGATTCTCGACCGGGATCACACGCACCTGATGGTGACGGATCTCCAGATGCCGGGAATGGACGGGGCGCAGCTGCTGGCCGAGGCACGCCGACGCCATCCCGAAACCGCTCGCGTGATCATGAGCGGCTGTTATGACAAGGAAACCGCCCTCCGACTCGTCTGCGCCACTCATCAATATTTACCGAAGCCCTGCCGGATCGAGGTTATACAGCAAACGATCGAACGTATTTTCCGTCTTCGCGACCTGTTGATGTCCGACACGTTGCAGCGTCTGGTCGCGCGGATCAAATCCCTGCCCAGCCTCCCGACGGTTTACACGCAGTTGATGGCAGAATTGGAAAAAGATGATCCCGAGCTGGACAGCATCGGCCAGATCATTTCACACGATCCCGGCATGAGCGCCAAGATTCTGCAACTGGTCAACAGCGCTTACTTAGGACTGCCCCGCGAAGTTTCGCATCCTTCCGAAGCGACCATGTTTCTCGGCGTTGACCTCATTCGCGGTCTGGTTTTGATGGCGCACGTTTTCACCCAGTTCGACAAGGTGAAGATGGATGCGTTCTCGATAGAAAAGATGATGGAGCACAGCTGGCTCACCGGGATTATCGCACGAGGAATCGCCGAGAAAGAAAACCTCGATGCCCGCCAGCGCGACCACGTCTTCATCGGCGGACTGTTGCACGACATCGGTAAACTGATTCTTGTCGCGAATCTGCCGGAACTTTATCTCGGCGTCTGCCAGGCAACCGTAAAACAGAACATCAGTTTTTCCGAAGCCGAAGCCGACACTCTGGGTTGCAATCACGCGGAGGTCGGAGCTTATCTGCTCGGTCTGTGGGGATTGCCCGACCCCGTGGTCGAAGCCGTCGCATACCACAACAAGCCCACCGACTGCGAGGCCGGGGGGGGCAGCATTTCCACGATCATCTACGCCGCCAGTGAGCTGGAAAAGATCCGCTACAGCACGGTCGGCATCCGGGCGCTCCCGGTTGCTGCGATGGAGGAGCTCAAGCGATCAAAAGTCGACGACAAGCTGGAAGGCTGGTGGGAGATCTGTCAGGATTTGACCAAGCAGGCCGACTAGTCCGGTGTGCTTGGGAGCCGCTGCGAAGGCGTGCTTTTGAACCGGAAATCAGCAGGCCGCGGGAGGCAAATTTAGACCCACGGTTTTTTCACCAAAACAGAGCTTGTGTTCCCATTTTCGCATGTCTAGGATATGCCCTCTTTTTTTAGGAAGAGCTGTCGTTTACTCCGGCAGCCTGAATGAACCGGCGATTTCGCCACCAAGAACAAACAGACTATGTCAGTAAAAATTCGGCTAAAACGTGGCGGATCCAAAAACCACCCGGTCTACCGCATTGTCGTTGCCGATTCGCGGAGCCCGCGGGACGGCAAATTCATCGAAGAACTCGGCACCTACTGGCCCGAGCAGAAAACGGACAACGTGAAGCTGGACGTCGCACGGGCGGACTTCTGGATCAATCGCGGAGCCAAACCTTCGGAGACGGTCGCCAGCTTTATCAAGAAGCTCGCAAAAGCCGCAGCGGGAACCGCGACAGCTGAGACAGCGACGGCGGCCTGATCAGCATGCGGAATTTCCTCGAATTTGTGGTCAGCGGACTGGTGCAGCACCCTGAGTCCGTTTCTGTCACCGCCGTTGAAAAGGAAGGCATGACACTGTTCGAATTGCGCATGGACCCATCCGATGTCGGCAAAATCATTGGGCGGAATGGGATGACGATCAATGCGATCCGTTCTCTCACGCAGGCAGCCGCGAGCAACAAGGGGGTTCGTTGCGCGGTGGAGATCGTCGAAGATCAACCTGTTCGTGCGTAGAATCAGTTTTTTGACCCGAATGAATCCCGATCATGAAAATCGACGTGTTGACGTTGTTTCCCGGGATGTTCACGGGACCGCTTGATGAGAGCATTGTCCGGCGTGCCCGGGACGCCGGTAAATTGGATTTGACGATCCACGACCTGCGGGACTACACCCACGACCGTCATCGGAAAGTGGATGACAAGCCCTTCGGTGGTGGACCGGGAATGCTCCTGAAACCGGAGCCGGTTTTTGAAGCGGTCGAAACCCTGAAAACTGACCAGACCCGGGTGATCCTCATGACGCCTAGTGGACGTCGGCTGGATCAGGCGATGGTGAAAGAGCTGTCCGGGTTTACGCACCTGTTGTTGATCTGCGGAAGTTACGAAGGGTTTGACGAACGCATCCGCGAGCATCTGGCAGATGACGAGATATCGATCGGTGATTTTGTACTCACCAACGGTGCGTTGCCCGCGATGATCGTGGTGGATGCGGTGAGCCGGTTGTTGCCCGGAGTGCTGGGTGACGACCAGAGCGCGGCGGATGAATCATTCAGCAACGGGCTGCTTGAGTATCCGCACTATACGCGCCCTGCGGACTTTCGCGGGTGGAAGGTTCCGGACATGTTGTTGTCCGGCCATCATGCGGACATTGAAAAGTGGCGACGCGAACAGGCACTGGCCCGGACCCGCGAGCGTCGACCTGACCTGTTTAACGATAATTTAACCGGCACTGATAAGGGTGCCTAAACAAACGAACACTGTTATGAACCAAGCATTACAAGACAAAATCGAAGCGGACAGCTACCGCAAGAATGCTGAACAATTTAATGTTGGCGACACGGTGCGGGTGCACACGAAAGTCGTCGAAGGCGACAAGGAGCGCATCCAGATTTTCACCGGGATCGTCATCGGTCAGGGTGGTCGCGGCGTGAACCGCAATTTCACCGTCCGCCGCATCAGTTATGGCGAGGGTGTGGAGCGGGTGTTCCCGTTGCATTCGCCGCGTCTTGACAAAGTTGAAGTCGAGCGCCAGGGCAGCGTCCGCCGTGCACGTCTGAACTACCTTCGTGAGCGGATCGGCAAGAAAGCAATGCTCGTGAAGCAGAAGAATACCCGGGTCAAGGCGTAACGATCCGGACACCGGTCAGATTATTTGAAGGCAGCGGGCATTTGCGTGCCCGCTGTTTTTTTGCATCCGGGTGTCGATCATCGTCGATGGGTTTCGACTACAACCTTTACTTGAGTTTTTTCAGCGGAAGCGAAACACTCCGCCAAGGTTGCCGATGAATAAAGTTCTGCTGATCGACGACGAACCCGAGTTTCGCGATGTGCTGGCTCAATCACTTGAGTCCGATGGCTGGACAATTTTTCAGGCCGGCGACGGTGAAGAGGGGATCGCCCTCGCCGAGAAGCACAAGCCGCAGATCGTGTTGTGTGACCTGATGATGCCGCGGTGCAACGGGTTTGCTGTCACCCGCGCCATCCGGAAAAATCCCGAACTTCGAGACACTCGAATCATCATCACCACCGGAAGCAGCTATTCCACCGATCGCATCTATGCATTCGAATGTGGGGCCGACGAATTCTTGGTGAAACCGGTCTCCTTGAAGGAACTTGTCGAAGCCATTGAACGCGCCACCACTTGCCGGATTTCGAATCAAACCCCGGAGGCGGACACCGAGTCCATCAGCGCCATTCAGGCGACGCTTCCACATGCAAAGTTTGCCCAAGCCACCGGTGCGGACGGCAACAACCTCGTCCGCTTTTGGGGCGTTCGCGGATCGATTCCGACCCCAGGACCCTGTACGGTTTTTTATGGCGGCAACACGTCTTGCGTGGAAGTTCGTGCCGACGGGCAGATCATCATTCTCGACGCCGGTTCCGGCATTCGTTCGCTGGGGCTGCGGCTTTCGTCTGAGTTCAAGGACACTCCGATCCATCTCACCTTGCTGATTTCACACACCCACTGGGATCATATTCAGGGCTTTCCGTTCTTCATCCCGGCTTATAATCCGAAGAACAAGATCAGCGTTCTGGGCTACGAAGGTTCCCGCGAAGGGCTTCAGTCCATCCTCTCGGCGCAGATGGAGAGCCCCTATTTTCCGATCGGGCTCAACCAGATGCCCGGTAACATCAAGATCACCGAGCTCAGTGAATTCGAGTTCAAGGTGGGCGATGTAAAAGTCACCGCGGCGTTTACGAATCATCCGGGGATCTGTATGGGTTATCGTATTCACTCGAGCACCGGTAGCATCGCCTATCTTCCGGACAACGAGCCGTTTCAGCGGCTACGTTCGCTTCCGAGCCACGCCTCGGGCGACATGGAATCAGCCGGAGCCTTCGCCCGGAAACAGGACCAGCGGTTGATCGACTTCGTGAAAGACGCGGAGGTCCTGATCATCGATTCGCAATACAACGACAAGGAATACCAGAAACACGTCGGCTGGGGGCATGGCTGTCTGGACGACGTCGTGGCGCTCGCGATGATGGCCAACGTGAAACGCCTCTTCCTTTTCCATCACGACCCCGGCCACGACGACGCCGAGATCTCCCGCATGGTCGCGTGGGCGCGGCAACTCGTCGCACAGGCGAACTCCCCTCTCCGAGTAGAAGCTGCTCGCGAAGGCTTGGAAGTCTGCCTCAAGCAGGACCCGAAGCAGAAGGCCTGATCAATGCCTTTCCGACGCGTAACTTCCGCTCAAACCGCTCTCCGGTGCGTCTTGAAAAACTCCGCCTGATCGGTGCATTTCATCACGATCTCGTCGATGTTCACGTGAGCCGGGCGGCTCGCCACCCAAAGCATCGCTTCCGCAACATCATTCGCTGTCAAAGGTGTTACCCCTTCATAGACCTTCGCTGATCTGGCCACGTCGCCCTTGAATCGCACCATCGAAAAATCGGTCTCCGCCATTCCCGGATCAATCGTCCCCACCCGGATGTCCGTGCCGTTGAGCTCCTGCCGCAACGCCCGGGTAATCGCTAGTTCACCGGCCTTCGCGGCGCAGTAAGCCGCACCGTTTTCGTAAGCCATTCGACCGGCTGTGGAACCGATGTTGATGATCATGCAGCCCGGGTTGTTCTTCATCTTCGGGATGAACGCCTTGCACATGCGGAGCACGCTCAGCACGTTGATCTGCATCATGGATTCCCAGTCCTCCTCCCGGCCTGTTTCGACCGGATCAAAACCGTGCGCGCCGCCTGCGTTGTTGATGAGAAAATCCACCTTGGGCGTCTTGGTCGAAACCCATTCGGCAAACTCGATCACGCTTTCGGGTTTGCTGACGTCAAGCGTGTGATACAACGCGGCTGGAGAACCTGCCTCGGTCGCTTCCGCTGCGGTGGAGTTCAAACGGTCCTCGCGTCGTGCGCCGAGCAGCAGCTTCGCGCCGTTGGCCGCGAACAACTTCGCCGCCGCCGCGCCGAATCCGCTCGACGCCCCAGAAATAATGACCCATTTGTCTTGGATGGTGGTGTTGCTCATAAAAACTCGAATTGGTTGTTCGTTCCCGAGCCGGCGAAATGCCCGTCCGCGCCCGGACTTCTTCTCGTGGAATCCGATGGAGCATAATCAACGAACAGTGATCTGCCTACAAAATCATTGATCGATCCCCGCCGATGAAGACGCCCGGGGTGGTCTTCACAAGAAGGTAATCTGTGGTTGCGCCGCCGATAAGATTTGCATAGGTTCCGCGCGGTTGGGCGATTGGCGCAGTGGCTAGCGCGACTGCTTTACACGCAGCTGGTCGGGGGTTCGAGTCCCTCATCGCCCACCATTCTTCTTTTTCCTTACACGGTTTCAGCCATATCGAATGGGAGTATCCAGAGAGGGGAGATTCACCATCGACCGGTTCCTGGCCGAGACAAATCTCGATGCTACTTTGAAGCGTTACGCGGAAGCTGCGAAGAGAGCAGCAGGAAATGACGACTGGAAAGTCGGCGATACGTAACGCCGGTTTTTCAACCGGTTTGGGGACGAAAACGGTTCACGCGAATTTCGCGAATGAACACGACTTCGAGGATGAGATCTGGAGGCCAACTGGCAGGTCGATCGTCACTGATCACAGACTGCGGCCCCCGCCACAACAATACTTTTTGCTGTGTTCCTCGAGGTGCCTGGGGTAAGACGTTGACAGGTCCCGTTCGGCCAGTTTGTTTTCCCATGAAGCGCATGTTCTATGTCAGTCGGTTCGCCCGTCCACTCACCAAGCGGGACATGGACCGAATTCACGAATCTGCAGTTCGCTTTAATCGGAAGAACGGAATCACCGGAATACTCGTTTGCCTTGGCGATACTTTCTTTCAAGTCCTGGAAGGGAGCCCCCCAACCGTCGACAGTCTGTACAACGAGCGCATTCTACCGGACAAGCGGCACAAGAACGTGCTCTGTCTGAAGTCCGAAAACGGTGTTCGTAAACGGATGTTTCCGGAGTGGGACATACGGATTTTTAATTTGAACGAAGAACGGGAGGTATTGCCAATGGCCTTCCGCCAGATGTTGAGCGCGCTGCTCGAATCCAGCCAGACGATCGCTCAATACACCCAGCCGAGCATTTTCAAGATGCTTGAGCGAGGCGTGAACCCGACCTTGATCAAGCCCCGCCGCAAACGCGTGACGGTGTTGTTCAGCGACATCGTGGGGTTCTCAATTTTCGCGGAGCGACTGAAACCCGTTGACCTGATTGATCTGGTCAACAGCCACGTGGAAGTCTGCACGCTGCAGACCGACAAACACGGTGGCCAGGGGAACAAGCTGCTGGGTGACGGGGTGCTTGCCTGTTTTTCTGATCGCGAGACGGACAACGCCATTGCCGCCGCCATCGATATTCTCAAAGAGATGAAACGCCGCCGGAAACGTGCGGGCAAGACCAGCCCTCAGCGCCTGCTCTACGGTGGCGTCGGACTGGCAAACGGCATGGTCTACGAAGGAAACATTGGGCCTGCTTTGAAACGGGATTTTACGATCCTTGGAAATACGGTGAATCAGGCATCGCGGTTTGAGTCGCTCACTCGTCTGTTGAGCGTTCGTCTGACCGCCGGAGCATCTGTCGCCGCACGAGCGAAGAAGCCGTGGGGTTTTTGTTCTCTTGGGAAACAGAAACTCAAGGGCCAGTCAAAGGCGCTGGAGATCTTCAGCCTAAAGTCGGTGCAACCATTGAAGATCGAGAGTTTGTACAGGAGAATTGACGAGTTCCTTCGCGCTCGATGATGCGGGTAAGCCAGTCCGCATTCCGATCAACCCAAAGTCGGTTCGGCTCCCACCATTTTCTGCCGGTGCTGCAAGAGGGCCAATTTCATTCTTTCCCAAAGCCCTGTTTTTCCCTACTCATCGGGCGTCAATTTGAGATTGTTTTAGGTTATGCCCATTTACGAATTTGCCTGTCCCAAGTGCCGGAAGATTTTCAACTTCCTGTCCAAGCGCATCAATCAGGACAAGTCGCCCAAGTGCCCGAAGTGCGGCAACAAGAAACTGGTCAAGGAGATCAGCCGGTTCGCCATGATCAAGGGTGCCGCCGAATCTCAGGCAGCGGCTCCCGAGGGCATGGATGGTGACATGGCCGGCATGCCCGACATGGAAGGGCCGAAGATGGAGCGATTCATGCGCGAGATGGAACGCGACATGGCGCACATGGACGAGAACAACCCCAAGCACATGGCGCACATGATGAAGAAGATGAAGGAGATCATGCCGGCCGATGCGTTGCCCAAGGAGTTTGACATTGCCATCAAACGTCTCGCCGCCGGCGAAGACCTGGAGAAGATCGAAGAGGACATGGGCGATATGCTCGGCGATGCAATGGGCGGCATGGATGACGAGGACGGGATGGGGGGAATGAGAGGCATGGGCGGTGGTGGCCCATATTCTCGCGATGCGGGGCTGTATGATTATTAAGTTTGAAGGGGGAAGTGTTCAGCGGCCACTCCGGAACGCATCAGCTGGATTCCACGAACTGAATACTGACAACTTGAAACTTAAAACTGTTCCGATAAATGCCCCATATCCACGAGAAGATTGATTTTACGTCTGCAATTTTTGTCGTGGAGAACGGCAAGGTGCTGATGATTCATCATCGCAAACTGGACAAGTGGTTGCCGCTCGGTGGTCACATCGAACTGGACGAAGATCCGGAACAGGCCGCACTGCGTGAAGCAAAGGAGGAGAGCGGTCTCGATGTTGAACTGATCGGTGAACGGCCGCCGACGACTGGCCCGGGTACGCGCGCTTTGATTGCGCCGCGCTTTCTCGACATCCACCGGATCAGCAACACGCACGAACACATCGGCCTCATCTACTTCGCCCGCCCGAAGTCCGGCACCACGACTCTCGCGACGGAAGAGCATCACGACATCCGGTGGTGTGCCGCCGATGATCTCGAAAAGCTCGAACCGATCATTTCCGACGCAGTGAAGTGGTATGCGCTGAAGGCGATCCAAGAAGTGGGTGCTCCCAGTAACGGCGGTTCTGGTCTTTGAACCAACCCCATGTATTCCCCTCGCATCAAACGCGGAGTCTTCTGGCTGGAGGGACTGAACGGGCTCTCGACCACGTGGTATTTCTTTTTCATCTTTTTCGTCTTCAAACAGCAGTTTGGGTTCGATGACAAAAAGAACCTTCTTGTCGCAGCGGCGACGGGTGGAGTGTTCGCCGTCGGGTCAATAATCGGTGGAAAAGTCGGGCAACGAAAAGGGTATTTCCACGCGCTCACCATCGGCTTTGCCATCATGGCGACCGCGCTGTTTTCCGGAGCGTTCCTTCGTGGCGTGACCGCGCAGTTGACCGTGCTGTTGATCGGTATTGTTGGAATGTGTTTCACCTGGGCCAACCTGGAGGCGCTCGTTGCGGAAGGTGAAACGCCGAAGTCGCTCCAACGCAATCTCGGAATCTACAATCTGATTTGGTCGATGGGCAACGGTGTCGGCTTCTTCACCGGTGGCGCGATGATCGAATACCTCGGCCCGAAGAGCATTTTCCTGATCCCGGCGGCATTGCAGGTCGTGCAACTCGTGTTGACGCGATGGTTGAGCCGCGAAACTCGCAGGGAGAAATCGGTTCCTCCGAAGCCATTGCCGCAGGATTTGCATCTTTCCAGCAACCGGGAACGCAAGCGCTCGCCGGTACCGCCGACGGTCTTCCTAAAGCTGGCATGGATTGCAAATCCGTTTTCATACGTTGCCATCAATACCGCGCTGCCGCTGATTCCGTTTTTGGCCGGTCGCCTCGAACTGACACCGACGGTGGCCGGGGTCGTGTGCTCGATATGGTTCTTTGCGCGCACGCTGGCGTTCGGGCTTCTGTGGAAATGGGACGGCTGGCACTACCGTTATCGGTTTCTGTCTGCAGCGTACGTGGCGATGGCCGCAGGCTTTGCTGGGATTGTTACGGCTGACAGCGTGGCGATATTGATCGGTGCGCAGGTGTTGTTTGGACTAGGGCTGGGCCTGATCTATTACTCCTCACTGTTTTACTCAATGGACGTCGGTGAAACAAAAGGGGATCACGGCGGCCTTCACGAAGGAGCGATTGGAGCGGGCCTGTTCGCAGGGCCGGCCATCGCATTTGCGGCGATGAAGCTGTGGCCGGAAAATTTGAGCGCGGGGATCGAGGCGGTGTTCGTGGTTCTGCTGATCGGTTTTCTGTGGATGGTTTACCTGCGGTTCCGAAAATCCGTGCGGACCTGATCAGTGGGTGGAATCATCCGTGAACTGACTCGCTGTCTACTGGCTCACCGATCACTCATCTTCTCTGTGATCGCAGTGCCTCCGTGATGAACCCGGCCAGCACTTGGACGACGATCAACGGACAAAGATCGCGCGCAGGATGTAGTAGAAAAGCATCGCCATCAACGCACCGGCGGGAATAGTGATCACCCAGGAGATGAAAATATCCCGGACCATCTTGAGATTCAGGTGGCCGATTCCTCGTGCGAGTCCGATTCCCAATACGGCACCCACGAGTGTGTGCGTGGTTGAGATCGGCATGCCGAGCCGGCTGGCCAACACGATGGTGGTGGCCGCGCCGATGTTGGCGGCGAACGCGCGGGAGGGCGTCAATTGCGTAATTTTTTTGCCGATCGTTTCCATGACCTTGTAGCCCCAGGTCGCGAGACCGATCACGATTCCAACACCGCCCAGCAGCAACAGCCAGATCGGCACCGTGGCTATTTCCCCGACCTGCCCGGTCTTTAGAATGGAAACCACTGCGGCGAGTGGCCCGATGGCATTGGCGGTGTCATTCGCGCCGTGTGCGAATGCGAGAAAACACGCGCTGATGATGAGCAACGTCGTGAAAACGGATTCAAAGCGGGCAAACTCAAACTCGCGCCGAACTTCCCAGCGATGGGCCGGCAGCTCCGATCCCGGCGTCAGTGGGGGACGCATCACGTGCTTGGGGTCAGCATCATTGCGAAACTCTTTCTGGACGAACGGAATACCCTCCACCTGGTCATCCTCTGCTTCGATCTTCTGATCGATCCGATCCTGTTCGTGGCGCTTCCTCAGTTTGCTCACCCAAAACAGCGAGAGCACCGCCCCCGCGAGTCCCACGCCGACAGAAACCAAGACCGCCTGCTTCAGATCCAGATTGAGGTTCAGATTTTTCAATCCCTTCCAGACCATCACGAGGCACAGGATGAAGGCCACGTAGAACACCAGAAAGGGGATTATTTTGTAGGTCTGTCGCAGCGGATATTTGCTGTCGATGATCATCCTCTGGATCAGCTTGATCAGTATAAATGCAATGATCCCGCCGCACAGCGGGGACGTCACCCAGCTGATCACGATCGTGCTGATCTTGCTCCATTTCACCGCTTCCATCCCACCGATCAGAATGCCGATTCCGACAATGGCACCGACGATCGAATGGGTGGTTGATACCGGCCAGCCGTAGTAGGTCGCAAGCTGAAGCCAAGCCGCCGCCGCCAGCAATGCCGCGATGAAGCCGAGCACCAGTTCAAGCGGTTGAAACAGTGACGCGTCAAACATTCCGTTGCGAACGGTATCTGAAACATGGGAACCGACCAGGACGGCCCCGGCGAGCTCCATGGTTCCCGCGATGATAACCGCGTGTTTGAGGGTCAAACCGCCCGAACCCACGGCGGTGCCCATCGCGTTGGCGACGTCATTCGCGCCGATGCTCCAGGCCATGTAAAATCCAACCATCAGGCCAAGAACCATCAGGATCTGGCCATAGGGCAATTGAGTCTCGAAGAGTGCGGCAAACATATCAGAAGCGGTATTTGGGGATTACTTGGAGGACTTGAGTTGGAGCGTCATGCGGATACCATTGCCGGTCTTGTCGGCGAACTTGGACAACTCCGCGAGGCGATTGATGATCTGCAACCAGAGGACCGATTCCACAGCTGGGATTTGATCACCCGTCGCAAGCAGTTTGCGTGAGAGCGCGATCTGCAGTGGTTTGACGTCGTCCTCTCGCTCTGCGAGCTCGGTAATCAGTCTTGAAACAGTCTGCGCATCCCGTCCGCTGAAGGAGTTTTCCACCAGCAGATCAAGTTTGGACATGATCCCCGCAGCCAGATTGCAATTCCCTAGAACAACTGCCAGATAATCGGCAACCTCCTTGGTCAACTCAGCCGGCAGGCTCATGTCCCGCAACGTGAGCAATGCCGCCACGTCCTCCGCCCGGTCGGCCATCGAATCTTGCTGCTCGAGGATATTGTAAAAATCACTTTTCGGAAGCGGCATCAGAATCTTTGACGAGAGCATCTCGTGAAGCTGGTTGCGCAGGGTGTCGGCCTCGGATTCCAGCGTAAAGATTCGTTCGGCGGTGGCGCGCAGAGCATCGGCGTTGCCTGACTTCAACTCGTCAAAGAGGTTCTGCAGGAGGCGGACGCATTCGTGGACTTTTTCGCCGTGCTCCTCAAGAATTCCAAATGGAGATTCACCGAATAGATTTGTCAGAATGGCCATGGAGCGGAATTTGGTTGATTGGACCGGGGTCTTTGAAACAAACCAGACACCGGCAAATTGTTAATTCAATGTGACAGTTTGGTGGCGGCGTTGTTGTGCCGGTTCAATTCTGTTTCGTCACGAAAAAACTGGTGTAACGCCAAAAAGCGTCGGCAACACCGACCGGGCTTGGGGTGCGTTCGTGATAAAGCCCTTTACGCGAATACTTCGAGTTTTTGCGAATTGAATGCGGGCATCGGTCGAACGGAAAAATTAACCAGCGGCCCAGCATCCAGTGAACCCACCGGAAAGCGTCGCGCCCGTCCCGACAACTGACAACTGACAACTGACAACTGATCGATCCCATAACAACGTCAGCAGAACGCCGTTTACCATCCGCGATTACCTCATCAATTTCACCCTTGCCACTCATCGGCGGGTGGACGCCTGTCCGGCCGGAAATCAGTCAAGGTATTAAAAATTCATTGTCGTGTTCGCTCGCCATCGGAGCCCTTCTTGTGTTTGCACCGATGATCACACTTCCCGCCCAAACGACCGCGTTTACGTATCAGGGTAGCCTGACCGACAACGGGACTCCACAAACGGGAACGCATGACTTTGAGTTCCGGTTATTCACCGCCGCGTCGGCCGGTTCACAGGTGGGATCAACATTTACTGCGGATGACGTCGCGGTGAACGGCGGCCTGTTTTCCCTGCCGCTTGATTTCGGGCCGGCGTTCGATGGAACCGGTCGTTATCTCGAAATTCGAGTGCGACCGGGGAGCAGCACCGGCAGTTTCACGCTGTTGAATCCGCGACAACTGATCACATCCACGCCGTACGCTGTGAAGGCGCTGGAAGCCACAACGGTGCCGACGGGAACCATCACGAGCGCGATGCTGGCAGACGGCTCTGTGACTTCCGGCAAGATTGCCGCAGGCGCGGTGAGCGGATTGGGAACGCCGGACGGATCGAACACCGGCGCGGTCACAGTCAGTAACGGCGGACTCGTCGGCGTGGGAATCGGCAGCCCGGAAGCGGGAATTCATATCACCACCGGCCGCACAATCCGGAGCATCGACCAGAAGGCGGCGCGGGTCGACGGAGCCGGCGGGTTTGCGTATCTGGACGGCGCCTGGTACCTGGCGGTGGAGAACGATTTGATGGCTGTCTCAGCCAACGGCGACAACGCGGTGACGCTCGTGAATCTGACCGACAAATCCAATCCGACCGTTTACGCCCAGTTCAAGGACGGGGACGGACTGTTCACCGATCTGAACGGGACCTCGGGGCTCGATATTTCCAACGGGCTGCTGGCCGTCGCGGGCTTTTTCGACGACGCGGTGACGCTGATCAACGTGAGCGTTCCCGCGAACCCGGTCCGGTATTCCGTGTTGCGGGACGGTGTGGGCGGGTTCAATGAACTGGACGGCGCCCGCGACGTTTCCATCGCGGGAGGTTTGCTCGCCATCGCGGCCTTTGACGACGACGCTGTAACGCTGGTCGATGTGAGTAACCCGGCGAGTCCCGTCCTGCGGGCGGTGATGAAAGACGGGATCAACGGCTTCAACGATCTTGATGGCGCACGGCAGCTGGCGATCCAGGGCAACCTTCTCGTGGTCGCGGCCTCGGTTGATGATGCGGTGACGCTCGTGGATATCTCGAATCCGGCCGCGCCAGTGCTGAGGTCGGTGATCAAGAACGGCATCGCGGGATTTGATTTCATCGACGGACCCGAGGCCATCGCGCTTTCGGGGAACACGCTGGCGATCACTTCATTTGAGAACGACGCGGTCACCCTGGCGGACATCAGCGATCCGGCGGCACCGAAACTTTTGGGTTACGGCATGAACCACGTCGCCGGACTTCACCACCTCGACGGCGCGCGCGGGGTTCGTTTTCATGGGGGCGACCTGGTTGTCGCGGGTTACGAAAGCGATGCCGTTTCCCTTCTCCAGCTCGATGCAAAAGAGGTCAGTCTGGCAAGCGCCGGCTGGGTGGGGATTGGCACGGCCCAACCGCTCGCGCCATTGCACGTCGACGGAAACGTCATCGTCGAAGACGCGAACGAAGTGAATCTTGAGACGACCCATTTCTCGGCCGGGTCCGGTGTGTTTGCAGAGGGCTCGAACTCGACGGCGATGGGGCACAATGCGAGCGCGAACCATTCGGGAACATTTGTCTGGGGCGACGGCAATGCGGCTGTCGTCAGTTCATCGGCGGACAACCAGTTTACCGTCCGGGCGTCCGGCGGAACCCGGATCTTCTCCAACGCGGGCGCAACCATCGGCGTTCAATTGAATCCGGGCGCAAACTCGTGGTCGGTCGTGTCGGATCGCGACCGGAAAAAGGACGTTGATCCGGTTGACACGCGAGCGGTTCTGGACAAGCTGGCCGACATTCCGATCTCGACCTGGCACTATGATTTCGAATCCTCCACCGACACGCCGCACATCGGTCCGATGGCGCAGGATTTCAAGGCCGCCTTCTATCCCGGTCGCGACGACAAGAGCATCAGCACGCACGAGATTGACGGTGTCGCCCTCGCCGCCATCCAGGGATTGAACGGGAAGTTGGCCGATGAACTGACCCGGCGGGACAGCGAGATCAGCGAGTTGAAGAAACAGAACGCGGAGTTGCTCCGCCGTCTTGAAACGCTGGAACGTGAATTGAAATAAGCATTATGCGAAATGGAGAGGGTTCAGTTTTCAGTAATAGGTTTTCAGTTTTTCACGTCTGGCCATTCGTCGTAGACCGGCGGATTCATTGAATACCGAATTCAGTCCGCAGTTGCTCCTTCACTCTAAGTCTGGTTGCGAAAGACCTAAATGGCTGCGCTCTTCGAGGTGACGTGCAGCTTCTGATAGATGTTGTGCAGGTGAGTGCGGACCGTATGAACGCTCAGGTAAATCTTCGCGGCGATCTCCTTGTATCGCATTCCCCGGCTGAGCATTTCGAGAATCTCTCGCTCGCGTTCGGACAGCACGTCGGTCTCGTAAATTTCATCATGCGGCCGGCGGGTGGTGAAGGCCGCGACCACCTTGCGGGCGATCGAACTGGACATCGGAGAGCCTCCAGCAAACAGCTCACGGATGGCCTCCAGCAATTCCTCCGGCCGCGTTTTCTTCACGAGATAACCGGTGGCACCGGCAACGAGTGATTCGTAGACGAGTTCGTGGTCCTCGAAGATCGTGAGCATCATGAACTCCGTGTCCGGCATCCGGGGTTTCAACTGCTGCACGCACTCCACCCCGTTCATGCCGGGCAGGTTGATGTCCATGAGCATGATGTCCGCCGGCTCCAACGTCTTTCCGGTGTAGTCGAGGAGGTAGTTGACCAGCTGCTCGAGCGAATCATTGGTCGGCCTCGTGAGCCAGACAATCTCCGCGAGGTTGTCCGCGAGCTGGCTGGCGGTGGTCTCGATGCCGGAGAGGCTTTGATTCACTTTTTCCCCGGCCCCGCTGACAGCGCGGCGGACGTTGCCGGTCGCCAGTGCGATCCCCGTGAGGTGCGCCCCGAGTTGATCATGAAGATCCTGTGAAATGCGCATCCGCTTTTCGCGCAATGCGGCGTCGCGGTTCACCTGCACATCCGCAGCCAGTCGTTCGCGCCGCTGATAGTAGAATCGCGCGAGGGCAAACATGCCGCTCAGGACCGCCAGCAGAAACGCCACGGTCCACGCCAGATTCGGAAATGGCAGCACGACGCTCCGGAATTCAAACCCGAATTCCTGGCCGGGAGGTCGCCAGAAGGTGCCGCCCGCCAGCCCCTTCGGTGAACCGAAATAAACCAGCGCCCGGCCGGCCAGTTCGTGTTCCCCCGAAAAATACGACTGCCCCACGATCAGTTCGCCGAAGCCGTCACCGTTGACGTCTCCCACGCCCGCCACCTGATGTCCAAAACTCACGGCCGGCCGCCGGCTCACAACCGTCACCGTCCACCGTGTGACCGAACAATCTATTCTCCGCCGGGCCATTGACGATCTGAATGTTCAGTCCGGGCGCGCCGGACACGTCCATTGGCCGGGCAGGTCTTTTGGTATGTTGCGGCGGAACATGTTTTTCAGAGTAGCCGGGTGAATCACGATGCCGCACCACCACAAAAGGCAGGTCATTCGCGGCTGTCCATCCGTTGACGAGGGACAATATGAAGATCAACGCGGTCACCGGGCCACGACGCACGCCGAACATCGGCGGCGGGGTGGAAGTTGTTGATGCGGTTGCAGCCACGATGAATTGCCACTGATGAAAGTCGAAGTGGCGAACCAAGTAGAGCAAACCGGTGTTCGACGACCGATTCGGTTTGTCGACGAATGAATTCGACCGGACACGAATGGCGGTTGGTGAGGACGTGTGTTTCGGCGTTCACACCGCACGGGAAACTCAACGTCCAACGTGACTCAACTTGGCCGCTGGCGCTTCGGACCCCAACGGCTCCATTTGCATGAATTCGCGCGACGACACCGCAACCGTTTCACTTCGACCCGAATTCGCATCCCGCCCTGGCCGTGTGCTGTTTCCGAGGGGCTGTCATTCCGTGATCCCACGTTCTTTGAACCAGAACGTCAGGTCACTGGCCCAGGGGTGGGCGTTGGTGAACGGCGGCTTGTCGTTCAGGCCGATTCCGTGGCGGCCTTTCTGGTAAACGTGCAGATCAAACGGCACGTTGTGCGCACGCAACGCGGCGGCGAACTGCAGGCTGTTCTCCACGTCCACTGCGGTGTCCTCCCATGTGTGCCAGATGAAACATGGCGGAGTTTGATCGGTCACCTGTTCTTCATTTGAAAGGAATTCGATCAATGCCGCGTCCGGGTTTTCGCCGAGCAGATTGTTGCGCGAGCCTTTGTGCGTGTGTTCGCCCATTGTGATGACAGCATAACAAAGAATCCCGAAATCCGGACGGCTGCTCTGGTGTTCAATCGGGTCCTTGGTGTCCTTATTTCCCAGATCGAAATGTGTCAACGCAGTGCTGGCGAGATGTCCGCCGGCAGAGCTGCCCATGATCCCGACTCGGCCGGTATCCACGTTCCATTTCGTGGTGTTGGCCCGGACCATGCGGACAGCCCGTTGTGCGTCGTTGAGCATGGAGGGATGCCGGTAGCCTTTGGAGCCGAGCCGGTATTTCAGAACGAATGCGGAGACGCCTTGTTGGTTCAGCCAGAGCGCGTAGTCGTGTCCTTCGTGCCCGGCGAGTCCGCCGTAGCCGCCGCCGGGGCAGACGACAACCGCTGCGGTGGGTTTCGTGCCCGCCACCAGATAGGGAGTCAATGTCGGAACGTCCTGATCAGCGGTACCGAGCGCATCGGTCGCTCCGCCGGGCCAGAGGGGCAGGGGATCGCTGGTCTGGGCAAAAATGGAAGTGGAAATAGCAAATGTCGCAATCAGGCCGAACAGTGATTTCATGGGGCGACACTATCCAGCAATGTCGAGATTGGCAATCCAATGAGTGTGCATTAGTTTGGCCCCATGAAATGGTGCAACCAGATTTTTTCAACGGCTTTGTTGGCCATGGTTCTGATGTCGTTCACCGCGTGCAAAACGACGCCCAAGATCGACTGGGCCAGCCGTATCGGCGTGTTCACTTTTGATCAGGCGGTGACTGAGCTCGGGCCGCCGGACAAGATGACGACGATCAGCACGGGGCGTGTGGCAGATTGGGTGACCGGCCGCAACCGGGGGCCGACGTTCAGCTTGGGCGTCGGAAGTTATGGAAGCGGCGGAGGGGTCGGTGTCGGGACTGGCACCGGCGGAAACATTACTGAAAAAGTCCTGCCCCTCACGTTCAACGAGGAGGACAAACTGGTCGCGTGGGAGAACCCCACACGCTGATCATTGGCCGGCAAAATCGCCCCGGCTAATCGAGACGTTCAGGCTTCGGAGATCCGGTCCAAAACGTGTGAGCTCCCGGTTCAGGTTTTCCAACGCCCTCGCGGCGCTGTCCCAGCTGGATTCCCTTCCGATGTTTTCCAGGATAAACGCCGCCTCACGCGCGTCCGCTGCGGCGAACACGCTGATCGATCCCTTCAGGCTGTGAGCGCTCCGTTCAAGCAGGTCGGCGTCGCGGCGCTCGATGCCGGTGTGGATCTGCGCCAGCAGCCCGGGCTCCTGTTCGAAGTAGAGCTCGATGAGCGATTGCAGCAGCTCCGCATCACCGTCGGTGCATTCCAGTGCGGCCTGAATATTCATGGTTGGAAAGAACTGGCCAGAGGTGGGCCGGGCGGTGAGTTCATTGAGGCGCTTCGGCAGATCGTTCCACGTCACGACGTTCGGGCATGGGGCGCCTGGCGGCGGGCTGTCGGTTCGGGAGGTCACCCCCAGAACGGATCGCTCCTGCGCCGCGAGTTTTTGTCCGGTAGCTTCAAGTTCGGCGGTGCTTGCGGCCGGCTGATCCAGATTGATCAACACGATGTCGTAGGACTCACGATCAATCGCACTCAACAACTCGAAGCCGCTTTGCGCCAGCTGAATATGGTGCCCGCAGGATCGAAGTTGATCCACCCGGTCGTGCGACTGGCTGGCGTTGGATTCGGCCAGCAATATTTTCAATCCTTCTTCCGTTACTGATTCCATAGAGAATGTGCGGGGGGCGTCCAACCCGCCGGAGCCGCGCGTCGGTCCGGTGCGTCGACCGCGTTGACCACCCGTCCTACTAACGGCAGTCTGCTCCCATGGCTTTAGGTTCAATTCTCCGGACCTCCCCAAATGGACCTTTACCATTTCTAAACTTCGGCCGGGAGCCGCCGATAGGCTTGTTGATTAGTTCAAATGAGCACCGCCACCGCAAAACCGGTCTCCATGTTCCAGGTCGATAACGCCGGGAAATACCTGACCTTCGAGTTGGGCCGTGAGTCCTACGGCGTTCCGGTCCTCAAGGTCCGCGAGATCATCCGTGTGATTGACATCACACCGGTGCCCCGGATGCCCGACTACGTGAAGGGCGTGATCAATCTTCGAGGCAAGGTGATGCCGGTGATCGATCTGCGAATCCGCTTCGGGCTGGAGAAGGCGGAGTTTACTGACACCACCTGTACAATTGTCGCCCAGATAACTCAAGCGGACGGCGTTCAGTCGCTGCTCGGATTGATTGTGGATGCCGTTGAAGAAGTGTCCCAGGTGAAGGGCGAGGACCTTGAGCCGCCTCCGGATTTCGGCAGGAGATTGAATACGGATTACATCATTGGCCTGGCCCGAATCAAGGGAAGTATCAAGACCCTGCTCGACATCGACAAGGTCATTGAGGCCGAAATGAGTGACGCGATTGACGCTGTAAACGCGTAGCAGTCCAAATAGAATCTACCCATCCAAAAGTTCTCGAAGGAGAAGAACCCGCCCGACTAGAACCCCTCCGGTCGGGCGGTTCGTTTATGGGGGTGATCCGTTCCGCCGCCCTCCTGCTCCGACCGCCATAGGATTCTATTTCATCTTGTGCAACCGTCCGGCCGACACTGTCCCGATCCGGATAAAAATGTTGCCGCTCCGGGACAGAATCGCCCGCGCCAACACGGGTGATTTGAGGCCGTCAATGAAGTTTAATCAATGCCCCATCCGGACCCGCTTCACCATCCCATTGATTTCCAATCAGTTGGCGGGTCGCGTTGGAGGGGGCGGTTTCAACCAGTCAACGTGGTCCGGTGATTGCTGATTCCGTGGCACAGGCGTGCGAGCCAGTAAGTTGTCGGAACACCTGGATAAGGTCCCATCCCTTCGGTGGGGGCGAAACATTGATAGAGTGTCGAAATGAACTATACGCAACACATTTTAACGACGATCGCGGGTGACTGGAACACCGGCGGTGAAACTGGTTCCATCGAACCCCACGTTGCGGCGGCCTCGGAGAATCGCCGCCCTTCCCAAGTGCTGAAGAATTTCCTCGGACGGTTCCGGTGTGAAACCCGGCCGCGAAGCATCCTCCGCAATCAGACGAACCTTCCCGTGTTTCTGGCGATCGCGCTTGCGCTTTCGGTGGTGTGCAATATCGCACTGCGACAAAACACGGCCGAAGCGTCCCGGCCGCTTGGAGCCCTCGTCTCGATCCAGCAGGTGTTGACTCTCGTCCGGGAGAACCCGGAGGACTACGAACTGCATTCGCGGCTCGGCGAGTTGTACTTTCAGGACCGGCAGTTCAAACGCGCGATGTTTCATCTTGTGGAAGCGAACCGGTTGATCGAGCGCTTCGGTGAATAATTCCGGTCACGTGCCGCTATTGGGCAGCGCCGGTTCGCTCGGAAAGCCCCATTTTCTTCCGCACAATTTTCGTCCATAACGCGTACCCGGCGGGGTTCATGTGCAGCTGGTCCGCGACAAACAATTCGGCACGGGGCTGGCCGTCTGAGTCCAACATCGGGGTGAACACATCAATGAATTCGAGCCGCGCTTTCCCGTTGCAATAGTTGGCGATCAGTCCGTTGGCCTCCCTCATTTTCCCCATCAATTTCGCGCGACTTGGACTGGGCTTGATTGCGACAAAATAGACCCTCGATGCGGGCAGCGCTTTGAGCACGATTCTGGTGAACTCCTTGAATTCGGTGAAAATGATTTCAGGAGATTCACCGGCGGCGAGATCGTTGTCGCCCTCGTAAACCAGGATCTCCGCCGGCTCGTAAGGAATGACAATCCGGTCGGTATAGTGGAGGAGATCACTCATCTGCGAACCACCAAAACCGCGGTTGATCACCTGCTTGTCCGGAAAATCCTGAGCGGCTGATTTCCACATGCGAAAACTCGAACTGCCGGCCAGTAGCAGCGCGCCTTTCGGAGGCGGGGCGTCGTGGTCGGCGGATTCAAACGCCTGCATGGTCGTTTCCCATTTTTCCACCGCCGGATCGGGCTGGACCTTGGGCGATTGACAGCCGGTCAGGCTGAAAACGACGGCGAACAGCAGCGGGAGGAAATATGGTTTTGGCAGGTGGATCATGGGCGGTGAGGATAATTCGCCGGGCGCGCAGTGCAATTCTTGTTTGCAAGCCGTGCGTCGCCCGTGTTGCCTCATTGAAGAGGACACCGAAGCGGGATCTCGGGAAAGAGCGGATGGGTTCCATTGCCTCATAATAGCGGACACCGTGGCGAATGCCCGCCACGATGAGCAAAGAAACCCTGGACGAAT
>Ga0209390_10001374_pt1 | contig 47421 bp, 39 predicted proteins | sample BON01_FD_187212 | JGI IMG/M metagenome (GOLD analysis project Ga0209390, IMG submission 187212) | Freshwater microbial communities from Lake Bonney liftoff mats and glacier meltwater in Antarctica - BON-01 (SPAdes) (version 2) | ecosystem: Environmental > Aquatic > Freshwater > Ice > Glacier...
GCGCCTTGTCTTGTTCCGGAAGGACGCTCACTTCGAGTGGGTTCTCTCCCTGTTAATTCATTGTAGTGGACTCTTTCATGCCATTCCAAGGCCCCCCTTTTTACGCTTTTTGTTCAGCCCAAAGTTTTACCTCTCCTCACCATCACTTTATCCTCTCAGAGAAAAGAGCCCGGTTTCAAACGCACTCCTGAATCAGATGTGGCTTGCCTTGGTTGCCGACGGTGCGGCAACCTCTCCGCATGACCACAAAATATTTACCTCTGGGTGTATTATCGTGTTTGTCGGCTCTGGTGATTTCGGCCGGTGCAGCCGATGGAAAACTCGGTTACACCACCACCCCGATCATTCCCGGAACCCAATGGCACGTTCATGACGGTGACCGTCCGCAGCCGAAGATCGTGACACCGGGAACCACGTTCAGTCATTCGGCACCCGCTCCCGGTGACGCAGTGATACTCTTCGACGGCCACAATCTGGATCAATGGACAGGCAACGACGGGAAGGCCTCCTGGAAAGTGGAGAACGGCTACATGGAGGTGGCCCCCAAAACCGGTAGCATCCGGACGAAGGACAAGTTCGCCGACTTTCAGCTCCACATTGAATTTGCAACCCCGGCCAAGGTTGACGGCAATAGTCAGGGTCGTGGCAACAGCGGGATTCTGTTCAACGGGATCTATGAAGTTCAGGTGCTCGACAGTTACGATAACCCAACGTATCCGGACGGTCAGGCGGGCGGCATTTACGGACAATCTCCTCCATTGGTGAATGCCTCCAAACCACCGGGTGCCTGGCAGACCTATGACATTATTTTTGAATCACCGCGCTGGGATGCGAATGGGAAGATCGAGAAGAAGGCGGCGGTGACCGTGATTCACAACGGCGTCGTGCTTCATCATCGAAAAGAGTTCGCCGGAACCACCCCTCACCAGAACAACGGCAATTACGACAAGCCCCATGATCCCGAAATGTTCATCCAACTGCAGGATCACAACAACCCGATGCGCTTCCGTAACATCTGGATCCGGTCGATCGGGGAGTACGACCAGCCTTGAGGCGCTCGATAATTCCGAAAACCGCCGGAGGATCTCCGGCGGTTCTTTTTTTGGGGTGATCAACCGGCGCTCCCGCTCGCGACTACGGCTGTTTGAGTGGAATCTGATCCGCCAATTCCTCGGCGGGATAGGTCCAGATCTCGGCAAGGGTCGGGTGATAGTGTGGCGTGGCGGCGAGGGCGTGGACGGTCATCCGACAGGTCATGGCGACGATGATTTCGTGGATCAGTTCGCCGCCGACTGGACCGACACAGCAACCGCCCAGAATTTCGCCGGACACCGGGTTCGCCAGCAGTTTCACGAAGCCATGCAACGCTTCCATGATGAGCGATTTGCCGTGGTCATTGAACGGGTAGCTGGCCACCAGATACTTGATTCCTTTTTCCTTCGCGGCGTGTTCGGTGAGCCCGACGGTCGCCACCTGCGGGTCACTGAACACGACGGACGTCAGCTGGCGGTAGTCCATTGTTTTGGGACTGGCCGCATTGACAATATTGTGGGCGGCGAGTTCGCCCTGTTGGATCGCGATGTGGACGATATCGTGCGGTCCGGTGCAGTCACCGGCGGCGTAAATGTGTGCTGCGGAGGTCCTCATCATATCGTCGGCCTTGACGCGCCCCCTGTCGGTTTCCACTCCGGCTTTTTCAAGATGCAGAAAGGCGGTGTTGGGCGAACGGCCGAGCGCGAACAGGATTTCCTCGGCCGACGCTTCCAGGCGGGCTCCGTTCTTTTCGAAGACAACGGTTTTGTGGTTGCGATGTTTGTGCACCTCGACCAGATGTGTGTCCGTGTGAAGGTGAATGCCCTCGGCCCGCAACGCCTTTTCGACTTCGATGGACGCGTCCTCGTCGAAGTCCTTCAGGATGTGGGTGCTGCGTTGGATGATCGTGACGAGGGTTCCCATGCGGGCGAAAAACTGGGCGGCCTCGATGGCGATGGCGCCACCGCCGAGAACGACGAGTGACTTCGGCAGATGATCCAGTTCGAGCGCGGAATCGCTGGTGAGATATCCGGCTTCCTTGAGCGAGGGCAGGGGAGGTTCGGAGATGACCGAGCCGGTGCTGATAACGAAGTGTTTTGCGGAAACGGTTCCGCCGTTGCTCAGTTCCAGGGTGTGCGGATCACGGAACCGGGCCTGGCCGCGAATGAGGGTGAACCGTCCGTCGTTGAGCTGTCCTTTCCGGTAGTCCGCGAAGTCCTTGATCAATTTCCGTTTGCGCGCCATGACCGCCGGGAAATCAATCGTGACCTCGCCGGTTTTGATTCCCCAGGTTCCGGCGTTGCGGGCGAGATGCGCGACTTCCGCCGCATACAGCAACGCCTTGGTCGGCATGCAGCCACGCAGGATGCAGAGGCCGCCGACTTCCGCACCTCCTTCGATCACGGCGACCTTGAGCCCGGCCGCGTGCGCCGTGCGTGCCGCCGCATATCCGCCGCTGCCGCCGCCGATTACGGCGAGATCAAATTCCCAGGCTTCGTTGGTGTCAGGCATGGGCGAAGGATGGAACGAACCGCTTGAATGACCAAAACAAAAAAGCGGGGATCCGAAGATCCCCGCGTGATCGAGATTCAATGACGGCTATTCGGCATCCTCGTCATCGTGCATTGAATGACGGGTGTTGTCGTAAAGCTTGAAATCCGCTTTCACGAGCAGGACGGCGACGGCCCGGCGGGTCTGTTTCTCGCGATCCGAGAGGTCTTCATCGTGGGCCAGACGCTGGGTGTGGTCGGCGATGTTGTTGAGCAGAACCTGGGATTGCTCAAATTTTTCGAGCAACGTCTCGGAGCCGTCCGTGGTGTTCTTCAGGTAGTTCGCAATCAACTCGTCGAGGTCGTCGTTTAGATCCTCCCGCAACGCGTCGAGATCCTGGGAGGCGTTGAGGAACTCATTGATGTCGTCGGTGTGGTTGGTGAGGAACTCATCCAGCTGGGGCTCCAGCTCGCTGGCCGTTTTACGGGCGTAGTTCTTGAGTTCGGCGGAGATGCGGTTCTCGATGCCTTCGCGGATCGCAGGCATGCGGTGGAGCACGACCTCCGGCAGGCGCTGCATCATCTCGGGGATTTTCGCCTTCAACTGATCGGCGAGAATTTCGCCCCGTTCCGCCAGCTGGATGGTGAGGACGCCCTTGGCGGTGTTCGCCGCCTGTTGCGGTTCGAGATGGGCCAGAATGCTCTTGGTGACAAAGCTCATGTAGGCCAGCACGATGATGATGATGATGACCGCCACCATCTTGGTGCGGCCGAGGCTCGCGCGGGCGGCGGTGAGTTGTTCGTTGACGTAGTCGACGGCGGCGTTCGCCGCGGGCTGTGCTACTGATTTATTGTCTTCGCTCATGTGAAAATCCTTTCTTGATTGGTCGGTGGGTTGTTATTCGTCCGAAGCGTCAACTTCGATTTGAACTCGGTCTTCTTCCGTCAACAACGAGGTTTCCGTGTTGAGCGTCTGCACCCGGGAGAGATCGTCCCGGACGATGTCAAAGAACAATAGGCCCATCTCCCAGGTCGGGACGTCGTTGCTGACATTCGCCATCTCCGACTGCTGGATGGTCTGAAGGTGTTCAGTGATGCGGTTGAGCGCGATGATCTGCTGCGCGAAGGCGGCGTCGCTGAAGGCTTCGACCCGCTCGTGGGCGATGATGGTGAGATTCTCCAGCATGGTATCAACCTTCTCGCGGTCGACGCCCGCGAAGTTGTTTTCAATCCATTGCCGACGGCCCTCGATCATGCTGCGAAAACTGTCGTCGAGAATCTGCTCGCTGTCTTCGCTCACGTTCACGGACAGGGTGTAAAGCTCGCTCCGCAGGGACTCGGCGAACTCCGGGGCCATCTCGTTGAGCTTCTGCAGCTCGGATTGGACGATCGGGGCGACATCCGCCGCCGCCTGGGTGCCCATTCGCTGAAGCTCGGGAACGATGTCCTGGTTGATGCCTTTGACGAGATCATCGAGGAAGGCCTGCTGACGGGGGCCGGGTGAGATGAGCTGGCCGATGGCGGAGGAGATGAGCGTCACAGAGGTGACGACGATGAGAATGACGGCGATGATAGACAGTGTCCGCCAGAACCGGATCTGGGACTGGGCGGTCTGTAATTCCTGAATCTTTTGGGGTATGTCCTGATTGGATGGAGTCATAATGCCTTATTGGGTTAAGGTTTGGGGGTTGTAGGGTTACTGCGGATCTATCTTATACCGAGAGGGTTGTCAATTTCATAGTTGACGGGGCAACGGTCGTCTCCGTGCCAAACCGGATCCGTTGACCATGTGTGGAGTATCGGCATTTCGCCGGTTCACCTGAGCGAAGTTTCGTCCACCGGGTGAAATCCTCGACAAGCGGAATGACGCCCGGCACAGTGCTGTGCATGTCGTTAACTCCGTCAACCATGCAGGAACTGGGCACCTTGATGCCGGCGTTCTCGCTGCCTGATACCAACGAAAAAACGGTGTCGTCGAACAGCTTTGTCGAGGCTCGCGGCGTCTTGGTGGTGTTCATCTGCAATCACTGCCCTTACGTGAAATTGATCCGCCCGGAGCTGGCCGGGATTGGTCGTAAATATTCCGAGCGCGGCATCGCAGTCGTGGCGATCAACTCGAACGACGCGAAGAAATACCCGGCGGACTGCCCGGCGAAAATGGCCGAAGAAGCTCGCGATGCCGGATACACCTTTCCTTACCTGTATGACGAAACGCAGGAAGTCGCCCGTGCCTTTCGCGCCGCCTGCACGCCTGATTTCTTTCTCTACGATCAATCGCGGAAACTCGTTTACCGTGGTCAGTTCGATGATGCCCGGCCGGAAAACGGACGTCCTGTCACCGGAGGGGATCTGCGTGCCGCGATGGATTCCCTGTTGAACGCAGCGCCAATTTCGCCCGGGCAAAAACCCTCGATGGGTTGCAACATTAAATGGAAGCCGGGCAACGAGCTGCGGTGATTTGGTGGCTGGCTTGAATCGATTTCCATCGGTTCTCAACCTGCTAGAAGTCGTTTTTTTATGCGGATTATTAATCTCAATCCCACCCCCGAAATCGGTGCCAGCGGCTGGTTCGTGGAGGTGGATGACCATCGCATTCTGCTGGATGCGGGGATGCACCCAAAACTTGAAGGTCGCGAGTCTTTGCCGCTCTTCGACCGGATCAAGGACGAGGACCTCGACGCGATCGCGATCTCGCATTGCCACCATGATCACGTCGGTTCGTTGCCGGTCGCGTTGCGTCGCTGGCCGCAGGCCCACGCGCTGATGACCGAGCTGAGTTATTTCATCGTGGAACGCGTGCTGCACAACTCGGTCAACGTCATGAAACGCCAGCGCGACGAACGCGGCATCAAGGACTACCCGCTGTTCAGCCATCAGGAAATCGATGACATGTCGCACGTGTTTCAGGGGTTCAAATACAACCGCGAAGTGGAGTGGGCGTCTCACGAAAAAGTGAAGTCCGGGTTTGCGTCGCCGACCCTGGAATTTCTCGACGCCGGGCACGCGCTCGGTTCTGCCGGGATCATGTTGCGCGGCCAGAAGGAAACGGTCTTCTACTCCGGCGACGTGTGCTTCACCGACCAGACCATTCTGAAGGGCGCACAGTACCAGGACGTGAAGGCCGATGTATTGATCCTCGAAACCACGCGGGGCAACCATGAGGTGCCCGAAGGGCTCACACGCGAAACCGAGATCGAACGCCTCACCCAGGCCATCCAGGGGGCGCTCAAGAAGAAGGGCTGCATCTTGATTCCAACATTTGCGCTCGGCCGATCGCAGGAAATTCTCGCGCTGCTCGCCGTGCTGATGAAGGAAGGCAAGTTGAAGGAACAACCCGTTTATATCGGCGGGCTGGGACGGGTGTTCACCGAGATTTACGATCTGGAAGCGCACCGGGCGAACCGCAATCTGACCGGCCTGCAACTCCGTGAGGCGCTCAACCTGGTCGTGCTCGAAAAAGGGCAGGCTGACAAAATGAAGCTCAAAGGCGGACGCCTGTTCGTGATCACCGCCGGGATGATGAGCGAGAACACCGCCGCGCACGATCTCGCGGTGCGGATGATTGGTGATGAAAACCAGTCCATCTTCTTCGTCGGCTACGCAGACCCATCGACCCCGGCCGGCAAGCTGCGAGCAGCAGCGCACGGCGAGACGTTTATGTTCAGCCCGAGCGGCGGCGAGGTGACCCGGCGATGCGACCTGAAAGAATTTGATCTGACCGCCCACGCCAATCGCGACGAGCTGCTTGACTTCGTCGGTCGCGTTTCGCCACGCACGGTGGTTCTCGGTCACGGCGACGTGGATTCCCAAGAGTGGTTTGAGCAACAGATCCGCGCGACGTATCCGAAGATCAAAGTTCTGCGGCCCGCGCCCGGCGAGGAGTGCCGCGCTTAAAGGCACGTAAATAGTTGCCAGCGAAGACTGCTGTTAGAAACAGCGGGAAACCTCACGCGAAGACGCAAAGCGAAGTAACGCCTGTCCGTTTTGTTGCCCAGCCGCGCTCCATTCGAGCGTTCATAAAATACTCGCGAGCAGGGAACCTGCTCCGCGCCTTTGCGGGAGGCATTTTCCAATTGCCCGTTCGCGCACCAGAAATTTTGCGTGTGAGATTGCCCTCGCCCGTCCGCTCGCGCATGCTCCGCCGATGTTCATGCGCACGGGAATCGCGTCGTTGCTTGGTGGCATGGTCTTGCTGACCATTGCCTGCAATCCAAATCCGCGGCCGGCACAAAGTTCGACCTCCTTCTCGTCCGGTGCTTCCCGAACCGCTTCATCGGCGAAGATTCTTCTCGGCAGTGAAACGCTGGCCCGGCGCAACTTCGATTTGCTCGCCGGCAAACGCGTCGGTCTCCTGACCAATCCCTCCGGTGTCAATGGCCGCGGCGAGACGATCATTGACGTGTTGCGACAGGCACCGAACGTGAATCTGGTTGCCCTGTTCGCGCCGGAACACGGCGTCTACGGCGAGATCCTCGCGGGCAAGGAATTCAAGAACCACACCGATCCGCGCACCGGACTTCCCGTTTTTTCACTGTATGGGCCGGGACCGGTCCGCACGCCCACCCCGGCCATGCTCGCGAGCATTGATGTGCTGGTCTACGATTTGCAGGACACCGGCTGCCGTTCCTATACGTTCATCGCGACGATGGGAAAAGCGATGGACGCATGCGGTCTCGGGGGGAAGCAGTTCGTTGTTCTTGACCGCCCGAATCCGCTCGGCGGACTGCGGGTCGAAGGGAATCTGCTCACCCCTGAGTTTGAAGATTTGAACTCCCTGGTGTCGCACTGGAACGTGCCCTACGTCTACGGCATGACCTCCGGCGAGCTGGCGCTGATGATCAACGGCATGGGCTGGAACAAGTACCAATGCCATGTAACCGTCATGCCGATGGCCGGTTGGAAGCGGGGGATGGTCTGGGACGACACCGGCCTGAACTGGGTGCCGACATCGCCCAACATCCGGACCGGCGAGGCCCCTCTCTACTATGTCTCCACCGGAATCCTCGGCGAGATCGGCGGCGTGGACATCGGGATACGGCGTGGCAGGCCGTTTCAGATCGTCGCCGCGCCCTGGCTCAGCGGGCCGAGTTTTTCCGCCCGCATGAACGCGTATAAACTGCCCGGCGTGCAGTTCGTTCCCTATCGCGGCACGTCGGATCAATACGTTCTCCAGGGGGTCGAGATCAAGTTCACCGACCCCTCCCGCGCACCGCTCACGCCGATCAATTTCTACGTGCTCGACGCGATCAAGAAGGAGACGGGCCGGGACCTGTTCGCCGATGCAGTGAAACGCAATTCCAATTTCAAGATGTTCGACAAGGTGAACGGCACGACGGCCACGCGAAAGGAGCTGCAGGCCGGGGTGAGCCCGACGCAAATCGTGAAGTCGTGGGCGCCTGACGAGGCGAAGTTCCGCCGTGAACGTGCCAAGTATCTGATCTACCAATAGCGTGTGTTTTTGTACGGTTCGCGAGGAACCGGGAAACTATCCTGGGCGGATGGTGTGAGGATACGGACTTGAGTCTGTCTGGAGAGATGGATGAATCTGCGACCCATCATAGCACGCGAACTGCGAACGTCGGCCCGGCGGGGCACGACGTACTATTCCCGGCTTGTTCCGGGTCTGGTCCTGCTGATCGTCGCCTGGTTTGGCGACACCGGCTTGGCGGGAAATGCGGCGATGGTGCAGCTGAGCGCAAACCTGTTCAACGTGCTCCACGCCACGTTGTTCAGTCTCATCTGGCTGCTCGTGCCGTTGATTACCGCCGATATCATCAGCCGTGAAAAACGGGAGGACACCCTTGGACTTCTGCTGCTAACGCCGCTCCGCGCGCACGAAGTGGTCGTCGCCAAGGCGGTCAACGCGCTGATCTCCGGCGCAATGTTGATCCTGGCCAGCGTTCCCATCATCGCGATTCCGATCATGTTCGGCGGCGTCACCGGCGGCGATCTCATGCGTTCATGCTTGATCAACTGTTCTGCCCTGATCGGGGCGGTGACGGCAGGATTGCTGGCGTCCTCCGTGAGCGAGAAACGGGGCCGGGCGTGGGCCGTATGCCTGCTGATGGCGGGCGGATGTTTTTCGATTATCTATTCCGCCATGGTCATGGTTGAAATATCGTTCGCCTACTGGGGACAAAACCGCCTGGCGGAAGTGTTCGATTGGTTGATCGGCAATCCCGGGTACCTGTTCGCGCTGCCTGTGGCTGGATGGGTGTTTGCCGCAGGACTCGACGACACCATGCTGGGAATCTCCAACTCGGGGTTGGGGAGGGTGATTCCCGCGATCATCGCCGCAGCGGGCTCCTTTTTGTTTGCGTGGATCGGGATACGTTTTGCCGCGGCCCGGGTTCGTGGACATTTCGACGCGCGATTTCTGACGGTGCGACAACAGAAGGTGCGCTCATTTTTCACCCGCGAACGGTTCTTCGCAAAAGGGCTCAACGTCCGACGGGCGGGCCTGCTCGAACGCAATCCCTCCGCCTGGTTGGCCGGGCGAAAGTGGAGCGCCCGCCTGACCAAGTGGGGCTGGTTGTTTCTCTCCGTGTCGGTGGTTACGATTTCGACGCTTGATGGCGAATATTATTTTGGCGAGACGGTGGCGACCACCTGCGTGTGGCTGGGAATGTTCATGCTGGCGAGTGTGACGCTCATCTCGGTGACGAGTCTGCCTGGTGAACGTGATTCCGGAGCGTTCGAGCTCCTGCTGGTGACGCACCTTGATCCCCGGAGGTTTGTGGCCGGTCGGCTGCAGGGGATTCAATGCAGCTTTATTCCGTCGGCACTGCTGGTCGCATCGGTGTACAGCTACACGACCCTGTTCCCGATCAGTTGGAATTTCGCCAATATGTATTCGCCGGACCACGTGTTTGAGGAGGGCATGTTGATGGCCGCCGCAGTCATGTTTTTTTTCACTCTGCTTCGTTACCTGCCGGTCATCGGCCTGTGCTTCTCGCTGAGTCGCCCGGGCCTTCTCGCCTCGTGTCTGAACACACTTTTTTTCGCCGTGATCGTGCCGTGGCTTTTCCCGCTGTTCGCGATGGGGTTGGGCGTGATCGGGTTCGCGATGTGGGAGGGAACTGTGAGCGACACGGTTCCGGAAAAAAGAGCTCTGTTCGTGACCGTGACGCTGCTTGCCGGATTGCAGGCGGCGATATTCGTCGTCAAGAAAAGGGGCAAGCTGGCTGACTTTCCGAACATCTGGCCGCGCTGGTTCGTGCGTTACAAAATCGGCTGGCTGGCTCCCTGGATCGCTCCGATGGCGATGTTTCTATTTTTTTTCGCGGCGGGCGGTGCTGAATGGTTGCGTCATGTCTACGCGGCCAAATGGGTGGCATTCATTTTATGGCACGTCGCCGCGTGGACCTTACTGATCATTATCGCCACCGGGTGCCGCCGCGCTCTGATTGGGATGCTCGAAAAACGAACCTTTCTGGCGACGTGATTTCCGGCTTGCTCGCTCTCCGAAACTCAAGCTGTTCGGATGTCCGTGGCGCGGCGGAGTTTACTGCATCAGTCGCAGCTGCTGATCGAGCGGTTCCACCTCGGGCAGTTCCTTCGGCGCATCCTGGCCGCTGAGTTTCTGCAGACGCTGGCCACTCGGACGGACCTGCCGTTCGTAGCTTCCCACCGCCGCGTTGTAGGCATTGGTCGTTTTGTTCAACCCGTCGCGGATGTTTTCAAAATGTTCGATGAACTTCACGACGCGGGTGTAAAGCTGCTTGGCCTCCTCCAGGATCTTCACGGAATTCTCGGTCTGCGCGTGCTGCTGCCAGCTGATACTGACGGAGCGGAGCAGGGCGATGAGTGACGCCGGGGTGGCCAGAAGAATTTTCTTCTCCGCCGCCCAGACGATCAATTCCTGATCGCCTTCGAGCGCGGCACTGAAAAGCGATTCCGCCGGGAGAAACAACACCACGTAATCCAGCGAATTGGCAAAGCTCTTCGGATAGTTGCGGTCGGCAAGCTGCTTGATCGTCTGCCGCATTTTGGCCGCGTGATTCGCCAGAGCATCCTTTCGTTTGACCTCGTCGGACGCGTCCATTGCATCCAGAAAATCGAGGTCCGGCACTTTGGAATCCACGATGATCACACGGCTGCCCGGCAGGTGAACCGTCATGTCGGGCTTGGCGTCGCCGGCCATTTTCTGTTCGGAAAAATCACAGTGCGAACTCATGCCGGCGGCTTCGACCACCCGTCGCAACGTTTCCTCCCCCCAGCGTCCACGCGCCTGGTTGGACTTCAACACCATCCGGAATTGCTGCGTCTCCTGGGCCAGCGACTGGCTGTTTTGCGTGAGCGTTTCGAGCTGCTTCTTGAGGTCGCCGACGGATTCCGCCCGCGCGGCTTCACTCTGTTGGAGGCGGCGTTGGTAAGTGTCGAGTTGCTGCTTCAATGGCTCGACGACGCCCTTGATCGCCTCCTGCCGTTTGTCGAGATCGCCCTTGGCAGTTTCCTGAAACTTTCCAAGCGTCTCGGTCGCGAGCCGGAGAAACTCCGGCTGAGTCTGTTTCAATGCGTCCGCGCTGAGCGCTTTGAATGAATCCTTCAGGTCGAGGATCGCCCGGTCCTGGGCCGCCTTTGCTTCGACCAGATTTCTCTCGTGAATGGCCCTTTGTTCGACGAGAAGTTTTTCGGCGGACTCCTGGCGGGCCTTAGCCGTTGCAATCTCGGTTTCTACGGTGGAAAGTTGTTTTCGCGTTTCGGCCAGCTGGGCTTCACGTGCGGCGAGCTGCTGGCGCAGTTCCGTCGCGAGCCGGTCGTCAACCGGTTGGCGCGATTTCAGCACCCAAGCGACCAGCGCGCCGATGACGGCGCCCAGTCCGATTCCAATCGCGAGATAGGCCAGCGGTTCCATCGCGGAAGGATGATGGGAAAGGCGGAGGCAGTAAACCGATTTCCACTCAGAACCCGGAACAATGGTTGGAATTCAACTCTCACGCGCTCACGGGATAGCGTTTCACAGCTCGAGGGATTGCATCGACTTTTGCTTCGCTGTCGCCCGGGCTCAACCTGAGTCGAGGAATCCATTGAGGGACGACAAGAAGTGAGAAAGAAATGGCCATGAGCGTCGAAATAGAACGATGTCCGTTCCGCTTTGGGTGGTGGAAGGAGACTTCTTCTATGTGGACCGGGTTCCGGTGGCTGCAGATACGTTTCTCTGCACCTGCTTTGCAGATTTGTCCAAGGGTCTGCGCAATGGCGAATAACAGAACGGAACGCCAGCTCAATCCGCCAGGCGGCCGCCGTAGACAAAGTCCTTTTCCGGGCCGGCCTTGATGTGGCATTCGGCACAGGCGGTCGATTTTTGAGGCGGCGTGATATAGCTGCGGTCCACGCGGTACTCGACATATTCCCACTCTGCGCTGCGCTTGTCGGCATACGCTTTCCCGAAGTCTTTTTCCCGGCGCATGACGTGCATTCCAGCGGCGATCAACAGCAAAGCCGAGTTCGATCAGCCATCAGGCGTGATTGAAAAATTCCCTTTGGTGGTTTTCTCTTCAAAGCATTGATTTTCCGTGTTGTTTTCGGATCTCTTATAACCAAAACAGGTGAATTGACAGGAGGACGGAATGGCCCCCAAATTCAACGCACTCGCGGGCACTTGTTTTGGAATTGCCCGCCGAAGCCGTGTCCGCGACCGCTTGAATATATCCTTGTCATGCCATCCGACTCCTCGCAATCCACTCGCAAGTTAATTTCCGGCGTCGCGCTAGTCGCCATCGCTGTAGTCGCTTACTTTGTCTTTCGCTCGCAATTGACTTCAACACCGACTGCAAACGCCGCCGAATATGTCGTGGCACTCGGGCCGGTATTAAACCAGGCGGAAACGTTGTCCCAACGACTGGGAGATGAACCTCCCGGGCTGGAACTGTTCGATGCTGCCGCGCACCTGGAGTCCGAGTGGGGGAAGGTCCGCACGGGGCCCGGTTACAACCGTCAGCAGCACGATGATTTCATAATAGTATTTGGTTCGTTTGTGACTCGGTTGAAATCAGCTGGATTAATCTGGAAGGCATTGAACGAAGATCAGCTGGAGGATGCTTCAAACGCCCAGAGCCGTCAGTTTGAAATTCTCTTCACTCTCCAATCTTTGCATGGCACAGAAACGTCCGCCCAGCTGCTCAGCAGACGCGGCCTTGAGATCGATGAGTTGTTGAGCCGAACGAATCTTGCCTTTGAAGTGACCAACAGTCTCGCGCATTCACCGGAGATATTGGTAGATGCCGTCCGGCTGTTTCATGAAATGCAGTCCGGGCAGACACCTCAGTAAGAAATCAGGCGTCTTTTTCCAATTCGAGAAACTTAACCACTGCCTCGGTGCGCCCATGCACCCCCAATTTCTGGTAGATGTGACGAGCGTGACTGTTCACCGTCCAGGTGCTGATATTCAGTTTGTTCGCAATCTCCTTGTCCTGAAGCCCCTGCGCCATAAACACCATCACTTCGTGTTCGCGAATTGTCAGTGAAGGTTCGAATGCCGAACTGGCGACTCCTTCACCGCCTTCGATCAACCGGTTGAAATAGCGGCGGACCATTCGTTGCACGCGATCTGTCGAAAGTGACCTTGCTGGGGGATTGGAAATGGGGTCCAGCAACCGGTCCGGTGGTCGGCGCCGCAAAACGTAACCGCCGCTGATGCCGCTGAGCGAGGCAAAGATGCCGTCACTGTCTTCAAACACCCCGTAAGTGTAGGCAGGAATATCTGCCATTACGTCTTGATGGCGGCTTAACATTTCCGCACCCGAACCTTTGGGTTGGGAATTGTTGATCATTACTATCGTCGGTCGATTTTGTCGAACGAGCGCGTTGAGAGTGGCCTCGTCTGCCACTGTCACCCGCAGGTTGAATCCGATTTGGTATGACAACCAACGACGTAGCGAGCGACGCACTCCATCGTCCGGTTCCACAATGATCGCGTGCGCGGTGCCGCGGTCGGGGATTTCTCCGGCCAGACTGGCTGGAATCGTCAGCATCGTCGAATAGGTGCAGATCATCGGATTGGGGTTCCAGAAAAGTGCGATGGAAAATTCCTGTTCGAATTGCAGATCCGCCTGTCGCCATCCTTGTTGCTTCACCACGCGGAACCGCTCAGCCGCCCGCATGGCGGCGGCATCCCGGTCCATGGTTCCGAGGGGGAACAGCCTGCGTACGTCGCCGTAGTCGATAACGACCGACCACTCGGTCGCAAATTTTGGGCGCAGCAATTCGAGGTATTTCCGGCGAAGCAGTCGTGACTGCCAGTGCGCAGGAGACATCCGGACAGTGTCATCCGGTTCCTGTCCGTGAGAGGGGTTGGGGCCGTCTTTGGAGACGCCGATCAAGGCGCTTTGGTAGGCGTCTCGTGCTTCCAAAGCAGCAGCGTCAAGATTGGAGGCTTTCAGTGTGATTGTTCTGCGCCGACCGGTTATCTGAAATTTGACATGCCAGCTCGCCGTTTGCCTCGATTCTCCGGCATACGTGTAGGTACTCTTTCGAATTCGCTGCCGCCAGTAGCCCGGATCTGACCGATCAGTCGTCGCGACCGGAGATGATACTTTTTTATTTCTTGGACGTTTCTTGGACACCCGTTTTAAATAGGGGACAGTTCGGCATCTCGCAAGGCTGAACGTTTGGTTTTCGATAAAAACTATGAGAATCGAGCGACACAGAGGAGAGGTGGGACGGAAGAAGCCCGCGCTCAGGAATGGCCGTGGAAACTTTTCAATAGCGGTTGGAGCGAAAGAATCGCCGTGGCAGTTTTCAGCCGCCGCTTTCGAAACCGCAGATGCATGAACAGAGTTTCGTTCGGGCTGCAACTTTGCGTCGAATCGGTGATAGATGTGTGACAATTGGAATGAGGACACCCCTAATTTAGGCGATTGCCGTCAGGTGAAAATCGTTTAGCCTCACAAACGTTAGTAAAAGCCAATCTACTATGAAGTATCAAACCATGCATTCCCCGTCGAGCAAGGCGCAGCGAGGTTTCACTCTGATTGAACTGCTCGTCGTCATCGCCATTATTGCCGTCCTTGCCGGACTTCTGCTGCCTGCCCTTGCGAAAGCCAAAGCTCAGGGCCAGAAAACCCAATGCCTCAACAATCTTCGGCAGATCGGTGTCGCCACCATCCTGTACGCGGATGACAACGGAGGAGTTTTCCACAACATTAACGGTGGTGCTCCCAATCACGGGATGTGGACGGCGAATCCCCGATCAGAGGTCGCCCTTCCGCCAGAACATCCACGCGCCTATTGGGGGAGGGGCTATGTCGGCTACCTGGGAGGAATTGCCGGTAAGAAGATTTTCTCGTGCCCAAGTGCCAAGGTCGTGGACGAGTGGCGAGAAACTGGGTTGTCATTTCCCTATTCCTTTTGGGCCAACTCCAGTTATGGCCTGAACGGCTTTGTCGTCAATTCACCGTTTCCGGGCGGGAGTTCGCCTCGGAAGGTTTCCGACATAGCCAGTCCTTCGACAACAATATTTTGTCAGGACGCCGGGGAGCAAAAAATGGAAGGTGCCTCGGACTCCTTGGGTTTGTTTCCGGGCCAGTCAGAGAATTTGACTCAGTGGGTTTATGGTCTTGCCGGCTTGTATCCGGAAGTGACTGACATGCGTGAAATGTGGTTCCGGCACAATCGCCAGTGCGAGACCCTCTGGATCACGGGAAATGTCTCCTCGATACCTTATAGCACAGGTGTGGATTATCGGTGGTACACGGGCGAGCATCCGCAAGTCACACCGCGGTGATTCCTTGCCAATCACCCCCCAGATCGATCATAAAACTGAGCTTGATGATGAAATATCCCTTTTGCTTTGCAATCACCCTGACACTGACCGCCGGAGCGCTACTGTTGACCGGTTGTGGTGGTGAGGAAACTTCTTCAGTTGCCCCGGCAGCCCTCGCAGTGGAGGCGGCCCCCCGCACCCTGCAAGAGGCCTTCGCCTCGGCCAGTGGAGAACTCAAGGAACATGCAGATGAAGCGGTTCGTCTGCTTCAGAACGAGGACTACCCCATGGCGTTGGTGGTACTTCAGACTCTGACTGCGCGCACGGACCTAACCGCCAGCCAGCGCGGGCTTACCTCGCAGGCGCTGTTGACCGCCAATCAGAAAGTAGCCGAAGCGGCTAAAAACGGTAACGCGGAGGCGGAGAAGCTTCAGCGATATCGGGAGTTTACCAAGTGAGCTTGCCGAAGGATCAGTTTTTCGTTTACATTAACCAATCAACAACCTCAACCAACAACCCTAACCCTAAATCGTTCGTATGATAATTGTAACCAAATGGCTTCGAGCCACCATCGCGACCGCTTGGATTGCGGCGGTCGGCACGCTGGCCGCCCAACCCGTCGGTCAGTGGAATTTTGCCGCCGGCAATCTCTCCGCAACAGTCGGCAGCCCCCTCACGACGTCGGAAGCTGTCACCTTTCCAACCGCTGGCGGCGCAGGAATTCCTCTGCTTCCAGCTGGCGTTGCGGCCCAACCCGTGGTCATGCAATTTCCCAAAGCGATCGCCGGGGGGATACAGATGCCTGTCCCCAACCTGCCCAATGGCACCGCGTTTGCCATCGATATGAACAATTGGACCTTGATCATGGATGTGGCGTATCCCGCCGCTTCGTCGGGCCTTCCCCGGTCATTGATTGATATCAAGACTTCTGGTGAAGCTGAAGGGGCCGTCAACGGTCCAGAGGTGCTTGTTGATTCCAGCAACGCGCTGTCAGCAGGTGGGCAGGGTGACGGTGTGATTGCCGCAGATTCGTGGCACCGGGTCGCGATCACCGCATCGTATACCGGCGATGATCTCGCTGGGCAGGCATTGCTGACAAAATACATTGACGGCAGCCAGGTCGGCGTTCCGCTTTCTGTCAATACCATCGGTCCGGACGGATGGATGGCTCTCAAAGCGGGCCTGACCGCAAAAATTTTTGCCGATAATAACACAACAAACGTCCTCAGTGAGATCGGGTATGTCAGCAGCATTCAATTGCGGGATATCGTCCTGAACCGAGGTCAGATCGCTGCGATAGGCGGACCAAGCACCGACAAGATCCCGGCTGTAATTCCTCCGGTGCCCTCGTTCGTTGTGGGTGAAGATACCCTCCCCAACGGCGCGTTTAGCCGGTCAACCACGGACGTTCGTTTTGTGATTGCCGTCGGCGACTCAGTTTTGACAGGAATCCAAGTCAAGGTGGACGGTGTAGACGTAACGTCCAGTTCCAGCATTACTGATGGAGTTGACGGTGACGGGTTGGCCATCAAAACCATTCTTTACAATCCATCGGCGGATTTTGCGCTCTCCTCAGATCATACGGCGCAGCTAAATTACAATGACAGTTTGACCGGCGCGCGCACGGTAGACCTCGCTTTCCGCGTTCCGCTGATGTTTGAAGATTTCGAGTTGACGGTGCTCGGCCCCGCGATTGACAAGGGGGCGGGGTTGCCAGGAGCTTCGGAAGCGTATTCACCTACTCCTCCGACGAACTGGATGGTTGACCAGACCAGTCAAGACGGACTCACGGTCATGTATGGTGTGGACTGGGTTGAGCCTCCAAGCGTGCTTGACCCCAATAATGGAGCCAGGGAATACCGGGGCTGGACATTTCTGAACAAAGACTGGTGGGTCAGCGAGGCCGGCCAGGATCGTGAGCAATTCCTCAAGGGCAATGGCACGGTTGCCGTGGCGGACCCTGATCAGTGGGATGACAAGGGTGGTCCTGAAGGCCAAGCTCTTGGATCATTTAACAGTAAGCTGGTGACTCCGTTGGTCGACATATCCGGGGCCGGCGAAGGAACAGCCTACCTCGCATTCGATTCCAGCACACGTTCTGAAGAGCCTCAGGAGCTATACCTCGATGTTTCCATCGACGGCGGCGTTTTTGTCGAAATCCTCCGTTGGACCTCCACCCCGGGACCAACGCTTAAGGCGGATGCCACCAACGAGCGCATTTCGCTACCTCTCAACAACCCTATTGGCGCTTCAACTGTTCAGGTCAGGTTCGGAGTGGAGAAGGCCTTGAACGATTGGTGGTGGTCGGTTGACAACATCGTTGTCGACTCGGGCCCCATCCCGGTTTCGTTCACGCAACAACCGGTAGGCGGCAACGTCGCCATCGGTAGTCCTATGACGTTCACCGTGGGTGTTGGTGGGACCGAACCGTTTACCTATCAGTGGTATTTTGACAATGGCGTGGCTCGCACTGCGATCGGTGGAGCAACCGGCAGCAGTTACACCATTGCCAGTGTGGCGTTGGCGAACACAGGTTCTTACAGCGTCGACGTTACAAACGGCGCCGGGACACAGTCGAGCAGCGGGGCCTTCATGTATGTCCTTAACGTGGCCACTCCTTCTGGCGATGTTGCCGGACAGTGGAACTTCGAGGGCGGCAACCTGAACGCCACGGTTGGTGCGAACATCGTCTATTTCGAGGGTGTCGGAGGTGCGACTGAAGCGGCTACCGCGTTTGGTTCGACAACAACGTTTGGTATTTCCGATATTGGCGGTACGCCGGCAAATGTCATGCGGTTTGGCGCTCCCGGGCCGTTGACCGGTTATGTCGCGGCGACAGGAGCCGCCAATGGCGGCCCAGCAGCAAAGAAAAAGAATGTTTACACGATGGTCTACGACATTTTGTGGCCAGCCGCCGTTGATGCGAACTGGCGCACATTTGCGCAGATCACTCCGCTAAACAACACTGATGATGCTGAGTTCTTCGTCAACACTTCCGGTGCTGTCGGTGTTGGTAACACCGGCTATCATGGCCAACTTGTGGGTGGCGTCTGGCATCGCGTGGTGATCTCCGTCGACCTGACGGTCAGTGCCAATCCGGTTCGGTATTACATCGACGGAACGTTCATCGGTCAGGGTGGGACTCCTGGACTTGACGGGCGATTTGGTCTGCCCGGAGCTGTTAACTTCTTCGCCGACAATGATGGAGACAACCGACCGGGCTACATCAGCAGTCTGCAGGTCCGGAACGTCGCGCTGACTTCGCTGGAAGCGGCCGCCTTGGGTGGTCCAACTGCGGCCGGTATCCCGCTTGTGATTGATACCAGTGGAATCGCGCCGTTCATCTCCGTTCAGCCGGTTAACACTACGGTCACTCCCGGGCAAACCCTCACGCTCAGTGTGAATGTGCAAAGTGGAACTTCGGTCACTTATCAATGGAAAAGAAACAATGTGAATATCGCTGCAGCGACAGGGGCCACGTACACCATCGACACCATCTTGGCGGGTGAAGGTGGCGATTACACGGTCACGGTTACCAACGGCGCTGGCAGCACAACAAGTGCGGTCGCCCTGGTGAAGGTGCCGGTTATTACTGATGATCTTGTTGCTCACCTCACGTTCGATACCGTTCTGACCGACAGTTCCGGCACGGGTAACAACGGCACAGGCGTCGGATCGGTTTCGTTTGTCCCCGGAGTCGTCGGTCAGGCTCTGCGCTACAGCAGCGCCGCGGACGGCAGTTCGTTCAACTATGTAACGCTTGGTGCGCCAGCCAGCCTGAACTTTGGTGTGGACATCGATTTCTCGATATCGTTCTGGACGACGTTCAGCGAATGGACCGGTGACCCTGCGATCATTGCGAATAAGAGTTGGGCAAGTGGTGGTAACGCGGGATGGATCATTGCGACTGCTGGCGACGCCCGCGTCCAATGGAACATCGCCCCGTCCCGGACTGATTACGACAGCCCGGGCGGCGTGCTCGCCGGTGGCTGGCATCACGTCGTCGTCTCCTTCGACCGTGATGGACAAACCACGACTTACGTCGATGGTCAACTGATCGATTCCCGTTCAAGCGGCGCTCTGCATAATGTGGACACTCCGGCTGGACAGGCAACCAACATTGGTCAGGACGGAACCGGTGGATACACAGACGGTGGTGGTGTGGGAATTGCCGATGGCACAGTTGATGACGTAGGGATCTGGAGTCGTATCCTGACGGCACCTGAAGTGGCGTCCATCTATCAACGGGGACTCGCCGGTAACGATCTGACGAGTGCCAGTGGTGTAACACTTGGTGCGATTACCTACGTTCCGAATGGCGCGACCGTACAGCTCGACTGGCGCGGCCAGCCGGGTGCCGTTGTGCAGCGAGCGGAGTTAGTCTCCGGCCCTTGGACAACGATTCCGGGCACGGCTGGCGCAAGCACTTATACGGTTATGCAGAGCGGTTTCTATCGTTTGTTCATGCCCTGATAGGGGCTCTTTCAAACCGGCACCGACACACTCGTCGGTGCCGGGTTTATTTTTCCTTCTGAGTGGAAGGATTCACGACGGGTGGCCGGTGCAGTAATCTGTGTGTCTCTGCACCGGCCCTCGTCGTTTTTACCTCATTTCGTGACGACCCCCTCATTCCCAACCCAAGCAACCGCTCACGAAGTGAACTCAATTTCCATGACTGGACACGATGCCGATTCCGGGTTCCGGCCAGTTCAGTCGGAGCGCGCGTGGTTGTATCTCGGAATCCTGGCAGCGGGCTATATTGGCGTGTATTTGTGCAGGAAAAATTTCGCGGTTGCTGTTCCGCTCTTGCAGGAGGCCTGGGGTGCTTCGCGCGCGGATGTCGGCCTGATCGCAAGTGTCAGCACGCTCGCCTACGCATCGGGTAAATTTATTTTCGGACCATTGATCGATCGTTTCGGAGGCCGTGTCTGTTTTTTGTTGTCGTTGCTCGGAGTTGCAATTTTTGCCGGCATGGGAGGGCTGGTGACGGGCCTGATGGCTCTTACTTTTGTTTATAGTGCGAATCGTCTCACCGGATCCGCCGCCTGGGGCGGCATGGTCAAGCTGGTTCCTGACTGGTTTCCGGCGCATCGACTGCCACTCGCCATGGCGGTGCTCTCACTGAGTTTTGTTTTTGGCGGTGCCCTAGCGACGCTGTTTGCCGGCGAGATCGCTCATTGGAGCGGGAACAACTGGCGCGCCGTGCTGGCGGTGCCGGCAATCGTGCTGGTCGTCCTCATAGTGGTCGCTGCGTTGGTGCTTCCCAAGCAGGCAAGGGAGGTTTCCCATAAGACTGTTTTGAAGAAGGGCCCGGGCCAGCCGGTTTTCTCGCGAGTGAAGCAGCTGATCGGAATTCGCCGCTTCTGGATCGTATTGGGACTGAGTTTCGGCCTCACAATGTTTCGTGAAACCTTCAATACATGGACGGTGGATTTCATAAAGACAGAGGGCGGTGAGGAAGTTTCCACCCGGATCGCGGCAATGTTGGCGACGCCATTTGATCTGTTTGGTGCGGTGGGAATTATTTCTCTCGGCTGGGCCTTCGGTCGGTTCTCCGGCAAGGGGCGGACTGTTATTCTATTCGTGACCCTTTCCAGCCTCACAGTATTGCTGTGGAATATTCCGAACCTGTTTCATCTTGGCCTAGCACCCGTCGCTGCGGCAGTCGGATTGATTGGATTTCTCTCCTATGGTCCTTACAGTTTGCTCGCCGGAATTCTCGCGGTCGAGATTCGTGGTCCGGCCTATGTAGCGACTGTCGCGGGTTTTGTCGATGGTACCGGCTACCTTGCCAGTATCCTCGCGGGGCGGCAATTCGGGCAAATCGTGGACTACGGCGGCTACCGTCTCGGATTCCACGTGCTGGCGGGCATCGCGGGATTGTGCGCAGTGTTATGCCTGTTCCTTTATTCCGGCCGAAAAATTGAAGAGGTGAATTCATGAAACGACTGACGAACATACTGCTAATGGCGTGGTTATTTGCCAGCGCGATGGCGGCTCGTGCTGCCGACGCGCCAAGTCGCCAAGTTCGACACGTCATCGTGGTCGGCTGTGATGGGATGAGTCCGGACGGCGTGCGCAACGCGAACACGCCGGTGATGGATCGGCTGATGCGCGATGGTGCGTACACCTTGCATGCCCGGGCCGTCATGCCGACCTCGAGCAGCCCGAACTGGGCGTCGATGATCATGGGCGCCAGTCCCGAGGAACACGGTGTCACTTCGAACGACTGGCGGCCGGACAAGTTCGAGATCGCTCCGACGGTGGTCGGGCCCGGCGGAATATTCCCAACCGTATTTGCGGTGTTGCGTGAGCAGAGGCCCCGGGCTGTGAGTGGCGTGTTTTACGACTGGAGCGGATTCGGACGATTGTTCGAGCGGGAGCTGGTGACCCGGACGGAAGACAGCGTCGGTCCGACCAACGCCGTGCGCCATGCGATGAACTGGTTTCGCGAAGCGCGTCCCGAACTTCTCTTCATTCATCTGGATCACGTGGACCATGCCGGTCACGAATTCGGCCACGGCACCCCGGAATACTACGCCGCCGTCGAGGTCGCCGACAGTCTGATCGGTGAAGTCGTTGCCGGGCTGGAAACATCCGGGAACCTGGACTCCACGATCCTCCTAGTCACGGCCGACCATGGTGGTGTCGGCAAAGGCCATGGCGGTGCGACCATGGCGGAGATGGAAATTCCGTGGATCATCCGTGGTCCGGGTATCCGACGCGGCTACGAAATACAGACGCCGGTGAACACCAGCGACACGGCCTCCACGCTGGCGCGGGTATTGAACCTGAAACCGCCGGTGGCCTGGAGCGCCAGACCAGTGAATGAGGCATTTAGCGAATAACGTTTCCAACCATGGAGAATCTGTAATGAAAACTGAGACCAATAATGCACCCCCCCCGGCACGAGACAAGTTGCTGTTTACACCCGGCCCCTTGACCACGAGCCATTCGGTCAAGGCAGCCATGCTGCACGATGCCGGTTCCTGGCATTTTGAATTCAATGCGGTCGTTGATTCCATCCGCGAACGGCTGCTGAAACTGGGCGGCGTTTCGCGCGAACAGGGGTATGAGGTCGTGCTGCTCCAGGGCAGCGGCACCTTTGGTGTTGAGGCCGTTTTCCAGACGTGCGTGCCGAACGACGGCAAGGTGTTGGTGCTCTCAAACGGGGCCTATGGTGAACGGATGATCCAGATGTTGAAGCACGCCCGCATCGCGCACGTCGCCTTGCGCACCGGTGAAGATGCACCCAGCGATCCCGCCGCACTTGACCAGGCTTTGGCGGCCGATCCGTCGATCAGCCATGTCGCCGCCGTCCATTGTGAAACCACGACCGGCGTGCTGAACCCGATCGATGAATTGGGCATTGTGACTCACCGGCACGGCCGCACATACATCGTCGACGCCATGAGCAGCTTCGGCGCGCTCCCGATCGATTTCGCCGCCTGCCACATCGATTTTCTGATATCATCAGCCAACAAATGTATTGAAAGCGTGCCCGGCTTTTCGTTTGTGATTTGTCGGCGCGATGTGCTCATGTCCTCCCAAGGAATCGCCCGCAGCCTGAGCCTGGACTTGATTGCACAACTGACCGGGTTTGAGAAGAACGGGCAGTTTCGTTACACTCCGCCAACGCATGCCATTCTCGCTTTTGCCCAGGCGTTGGATGAGTTGGACACCGAGGGCGGCCCGGCCGCGCGAAATGCCCGCTACACGCGCAATCATGAAACCCTGGTGACCGGAATGAGGGCGTTGGGATTTCACCCGTATCTAAAACCGGCGGTGCAAAGCTGCATCATTACCTCGTTTTTGTTCCCTACAGATCCGGAATTTGACTTCAACACGTTTTACCGTCGGCTTAGCGACCATGGGTACCTCATTTATCCGGGCAAGATCAGCCAGGCGGATACGTTCCGTATCGGGTCGATCGGCCGAATTTTTGAAGCGGACATCCATGCACTACTCGCCGCCATTCAACAGACGGTGAACGAATTGGGGATTCTCGTCGAAACCCCCACTCCGTTACCGACGCGCGAAGCGGAAGCCAACTTTAACTGACAATCATGCCGAACCAATCGATCGTTGAATCTGAACGGCCAGCCGGTGCCGACCTGGAAACGGCCTTGGCGGATCGCTTCCAAAGTGCGCTTCAACGCGTTTTTCCCGGTTGAGTCATCATGATGAAATCTACAGCAACCCAATTTGAAGTAAACGGCCGCAGTTACGAGACCCGGGCGATTCCGGTGGCCGTTATTTGTCTGGACGGCTCCGCCGACGAATACCTGAACGCGGCGCTCGCCAGAGGGTTGATGCCCAATCTTGCGCGTTTTGCAGTCGAAGGTTTTCGCGGACAGGCGCGGGCGGCGATGCCGACATTCACCAACGTGAACAACACATCCATCGTGACCGGCGTGCCGCCATCGGTGCATGGCATCGGGGGAAATTTTTTCTTCAACACTGCGACCGGCGAGGAAGTGATGATGAACTCCGCCGACTTCCTGCGTTGCCCGACAATTTTTCCCGCCGCACAAAAGGCGGGTCGCAAGGTGGCCGTGGTAACCGCGAAGGAAAAACTGCGCGACATCTTCGCCCGTGGTCTGATTGAGGTCGGCGGCATTGCGTTCTCCACCGAGAAAGCGCGGGAAGCGAAAGCGGACACCCATGGGATTGACGGCGTCGAGGAACTTGTCGGGCCAACCCCTGAAATCTACAGCGGCGAGGCGTCGCTGTACGTGCTTCGCTCCGGAGTGGCGTTGCTGGCGGCGGGTAGGGCTGACTTCCTCTATCTCAGCACGACCGATTTTATGCAACACGCTTTTGGGCCAACCGAGCCAGAAGCCTTGGAATTTTACGCGGCGATCGATGTCGAGCTGGGGCGACTGGCGGCGGCAGGCGCGGTTGTCGGACTTACCGCCGACCACGGAATGAATGCCAAACAGAAGTCGGATGGCACTCCCAATGTGATCTATCTCGAGACCGAACTGGTCAAGCACTTCGGTTCTGGATTTCGCGTGATTCTTCCGATCACCGATCCATACGTCGCACACCACGGGGCGCTGGGCTCGTTTGCGCAGGTACATCTGCCGACCGATCACGCGGGACGGTTCACGGCCAACGAAGTTCAAGCGTGGCTGCAGACAATTCCGGGCCTGACTGAGGTTTTGCTGCGCGATACCGCTGCGAGCCTCATGCAATTGCCGCCGGATCGCATGGGGGATCTGGTCGTGGTGTCGGGTCGCGATGTTGTTGTCGGGCGCACACCCGAACATCACGATCTCTCGGAACTGCACGGAGGACTCCGATCCCATGGGGGGCGATATGAGGAGATGGTTCCGTTTGTGTTTTCAAAACCGCTAAACGCGGGGTATGGCGGACTGGCTTCAGGTGATCCCCGCAACTTTCAAATCTTTGATTTCACGCTGAACGGCACTGCCCATTGATGTCGAGAGCATGCTCCGGCGTCACTAGTTATTCGTATATGAATTCAGGCCGAGTCACATTGATCAGTTCGCTGCTTTTGGTGGGCGTGCTCTCCGGGTTGCTCTATTGGAATTCCGGGTCACGACCCGGACCGGCAGGTAGGCATGATTCTCTATTGCTGTATTGTGCGGCCGGTTTGAAACCGGTGGTTGAACCTGCGGTGCGCGACTACGAGGAACTGACCGGCACGCGGGTGCAGGTTCAGTATGGAGGATCCGGGACTTTGCTGAGCAATTTGAAAGTGGCGAACGTGGGTGACTTGTATCTCGCAGCGGACGAATCGTTTCTGAAAACCGCGAGCGCCGAACGGCTCGTGGCGGAAATCATCCCGCTCGCCCGCATGTCCCCGGTGATCGCGGTCGCGAAGGGTAACCCGAAAGGATTGAAAAACTTGGATGACCTGCTGCGGCCGGAGGTGCGACTGGTGTTGCCCAACCCGGATGCCGCGGCCGTCGGGAAGGTGGCTCGGGCCGAACTTGAATCAGACGGGCGTTGGGAGCAACTGGCCGCTCATGCCAGGGCTTTCAAGCCGACGGTCAATGACCTCGCCAACGATTTGAAGCTGGGCAGCGCAGACGCCGTGATTTTGTGGGACGCCACCGCCCGGCAATATCCCGAGGTTGAGGTGATGCCAGGTGACTTCTTTGGCGACGCCGCGTCCGAAGTGGGCGTGGGCGTGCTGACCGCGAGCAAGCATCCCCAAGCAGCACTTCGCTTCGCTCGTTTCCTCGGTGCGCCCGATCGTGGGCTGCGTCATTTTAAGCCGGCGGGCTTCGAGCCCGTGGCGGGAGACAAATGGGTCGAAACGCCCGAACTGATTTTCTACAGCGGCGGCGTGAACCGCGTCGCCATCGAGGAAACTCTGCGCAAGTTTGAGGAACGTGAGGGCGTCCGGATCAACAGCATCTACAACGGCTGCGGAATTCTCACCGCGCAGATTCGTGCGGGCCAAAAACCGGACGGTTACTTCGCCTGCGATGTTTCCTTCATGCGCACCGTGGCAGACAAATTTAAACCGGCGGTTGAAATGGCGGAGACCACCATGGTCATCGCAACACCGCCCGGCAACCCGCGCGGGCTGCGGACCCTCGCCGCCCTTGCTCAACCGGGTCTTAAAATCGGCGTTGCGAATGAGAAACAGAGCGCGCTCGGCTCGCTGACCGCACGTCTCCTGCGCGAACAACAACTTTACGATTCAGTGATGGCCAACGTCGTGGTGCAGACGCCGACGGCCGATCTGCTGGTCAATCAACTCCGTGCCGGCGGCCTCGACGCCGTGATTGTTTATGAAGCGAATACGATTGCTGCGGGGGGGCAGATCGCGGTTGTGAAGCTTGATCTTCCGGGGGCGGTCGCCATCCAGCCGGTGGCCATCAATCAAGAAACAGAATTTCCCCGACTGATGGAACGATTGATCGAGGCACTTCAGTCAACCGAATCAATAACTAGGTTTACGTCCAATGGGTTTCGCTGGCGGGGGGAGAGTCGGCCATGACACGGATGACCGCTGATCATGCACCCCTGTCCGGGAGCGACCGCCGTTTTTATGCGGTGCTGGCGGTGATCGGGGGATTGTACGTCCTCCTGCTGGTGTCAATGCTGGTGGCGGATTCCGCCTACACGACACCGGGACATCTTTGGAAAACGCTGCAGAGTCCCGAGATACGTTATGCGATCCGGCTCAGCCTGCTGTCCTGTACGATGACCACGATTCTCTCGCTCTGGGTGGCGGTGCCCCTGGGGTACGTGCTCTCGCGGACGAGGTTTCCCGGTCGTGACCTGGTGGATTTGATCGTTGAAATTCCGATTGTGCTGCCTCCATTGGTGGTGGGATTGAGTCTGTTGATACTCTTTCAAACCGCACCCGGTCGCGCGCTGGAAACGTTCTTCCCGATTACCTACGCGATACCGAGCGTGATCCTTGCCCAGTTCATGGTGGCCTGCGCGTTCGCCGTGCGGACGATGCGGACGACCTTTGACCAACTGAGCCCGCGGCCGGAGCAGGTGGCATTGACGTTGGGCTGCCATCGTTCGCAGGCATTCTGGCTGGTCGCGTTTCCGGCGGCGCGTCGGGGGATGCTCGCGGCCGCGACGCTGGCCTGGGCTCGTTCGCTGGGTGAGTTTGGACCCATTCTGGTGTTTTCGGGTGCCACACGTTTCAAGACCGAGGTGCTCTCGACAACAGTCTTTCTCGAACTGAGCGTGGGTAATCTCGAGGCAGCGGTGGCCGTGTCCTTGTTGATGGTGGCCACCGCTGTCATTGCGCTGTTTATTCTCCGTTATTGGGGCCGTGAAACCGCCCTAGGTGAACCTCGTCTGTCATGATCGCCGTCGAACAACTCCAGATCTCCGCCGGCAACTTCACGTTGCGCGATCTGTCGTTCAGGCTGCCGGCCGGCAGCTACGGCGTGTTGATGGGACGCACTGGCCAGGGTAAGACGACTTTGCTGGAAGCGATCTGCGGACTGCGTCGCGTGCATGGCGGTCGCATCCGGCTTGATGACGACGACGTGACGGACTGGCCGCCGGCGCAGCGCAACATCGGATTCGTGCCACAGGATGCCGCGTTGTTTTCGCATCTCAGCGTGCGGGAACAACTTGGTTTTTCGCTGGCCGTTCGCAAACAACCGGCGGAAGTGCAGCGCAAACGCGTCGAAGAGGTTGCGGGCTGGCTGGGCATTACATCATTGCTCGAACGTGGTATCACGGGTCTGAGTGGTGGCGAGATCCAACGCGTCGCCCTTGGTCGCGCGCTGGCGTTCCAGCCGCGCGTGCTTTGCCTGGACGAGCCCCTCAGTGCGCTCGACCAGGATACCCGCGACTCGATGTGCGATCTTTTGCAGTCGGTGCAGTCGCGCACCCGTGTTACCGTGCTTCATATCACGCACAACCGCGCGGAAGCCGAACGCCTGGCGGACTGCGTTATCCACTTGAATGATGGTCGAATTGAAAACCGAAATGCTTGAACAGATCGACATCGCCCTGCCAGCGTTGACCGACGAAGAACGGGCCGTGTACGACTGGCAGTTTGGCGTCGGCGGATTCGGCGAAGAAGGACAGCGGAAGCTCAAGGCCGCCACCGTCCTGATCTCCCGCGTCGGCGGATTGGGTGGATCCGTGGCGTGGCAGCTGGCCGCCGCCGGAGTCGGCCGGCTTGTTCTCGCGCACGCCGGAAACATCAAGCCCAGCGATCTCAACCGGCAGACATTGATGACGCACGATGCCATCGGCGAATCCCGGCTGGAGTCGGCGGTTGAGCGGTTGCGGGCATTTAATCCGCGGCTCGAAGTGGAGGCTGTGTCCGAGAACGCCAGCCCCGACAACGTTTTGGAACTTGCTGCCAAGGCGGACGTCATCGTGGATTGCGCCCCGTTGTTTGCCGAGCGGTTCGCCTTGAATCGCGCGGCGGTTTCCCTGCGCAAACCCATGATTGAATGCGCGGTGAACGATTTGGAATTGCACCTCACGACACTCGTGCCGGGCCAGTCTCCGTGTTTGCGCTGTCTTTATCCCGAAGAGAACCCGCTTTGGACCCGCCGGTTTCCCGTGCTCGGCGCGGTGTCTGGCACAGCCGGATCGCTCGCCGCCATGGAAGTGATCAAATGGATTGCCGGTGTCGGTGAGCCCCTAGTCGGTCAGCTTCTGATTGGAGATTTACGTTCCATGGAATTCCGAAAACTTAGGGTCCGTCGCCAGCCAGATTGCCCCGAATGCGCCGGAGTGCCGGACGAAGGAGATTTACCATGAAGCTGCGCCTGAACATTTTGTTGGCCCTTGCGTTATTCACATCTGTCGGCGCCTGGGCCTGTCGTTATTCCGTCCGTGATACCGGCTTTGTGGATCTGGGCGACGAGTCCTATCAGCTCGTGCTGGCCGGAGGGAATCTCGGGAACCGGGTCGATCTGTATCGCAAGATCAGCGCCGCGAGTTTGCTCGACGCGAACATTACCTTTGTCGTGCGTGAAAATTCCGATGCCAATGGCCCGACGCTTGCACTGGAGGATTCAACCGGTCGTAAGCTCGTGCTCGCGCAGGGAACCGCGCTTCCGGTCGACGTGTCCGGAGCGACCACGCTGGTGGAATCGGTTGCTCTGTCTCCCCTCCGTGCGGAGATTCACGAAAAAGCGCTGGATGCTTTCGCGGTTGTCCTTCTCATTGAAGGCGGTCGCGCGGCGGATCTCGCGCGGGTGACGGGATCGATCGAGGCAGCCATTCGGAACGTCGGGCTCCTGATGCCGATGATGCCCAAACCGGTGGATAGGCCGCCCGCGTTCATCCGCGTCACGCCGGAGCAGGCTGCTCGTGAGCGCGTGACATTGTGGGGCCTGGGTTTTGATCCGGATGCGGTGGCTGAACCTCGGGTCGCGCTGGTCTTCGGTCGCGGTCGGCGGATTGGTGATCCGTTGGAAGGTCCGCTCATCACCCAGACCGTGTTGGAGCAACGCCTGGTGATTATCGGACAGGACTGCGAATGCGAACTTGACCGGGAGTGGATGAAGGGACCGTTACTGCCGGCGCGCTGGGATGCCGGCCGCCAGCGGCAGGCCGTTCAAAAACTCGATTTCGATCCCGAAAATCCAATGGTGCGCGCCGAGGTCAGCCGGATTGTTCTGCGGGGCCCGGGGACAGGTCAGTTTAGAAAACTGTCCGGAACAGCATCCGAGCTCGGTTACTCCGAGGTCCTGATTGAGGACTTTCCGTTAAACAATGTGTCCGCATCCCCCGCGATCAATGAAACCCCGGAAACGGCGAAACTCGCGCGGGTGGAGTCCGGGCCGGCCCAACCGCCGGTAACAACCCTGGCCAGCAGCGATCCGCTTGAAAGCACCCGGCTGCTAACCTGGTTTGTTTTCTCCGGCAGCTCGCTCGCTGTACTGACATTGGCAGCGTTGTGGTGGCGTAAAATTCGGAGGGAACAAGGATGACGCTCGTCGGGATTATTGTTCGAGAACTTCGCCACCACTGGGTGAACGCCTTGTTGGGGACCCTCGGTTTGATCATCGCGGTGGCGCTGCTGGTCTCGGTTCGAATGACCACCGAAGCTGCCGCGCGGGAGACCGGTCGGGTCATGCGCGATCTCGGGTTTAACTTGCGCATCATTCCGCGCGCGACCGACATGGACTATTTTTGGACGCACGGGATGTCTGATCAAACCATGCCTGAGGAAGCAGTGAAACATCTGGCTGAACAGCACGGCGTGTTTCTCAGCTTCAACCATCTTACGCCGGCGCTTGAAGGGCGGATCGATGTCGAGGGGCGGCAGGTTTTGTTCACCGGCATCGGGGACACCATCGTTGATCCGGGTGGAGGCAAACAGCCGATGGGATTTCGCATCAAGCCCGGGCAGGTTTTCCTGGGGCCAACTATTGCGGATCGGCTGGTTGCGAAACGTGGTGGTGTCGTCCGCCTGGGGGGGCGCGAATTTACCGTGGAACGTATTTTGGGTGAAAGCGGGACGGAGGAAGATGTGCGGATTTATGGAACGCTGTCCGATGTGCAGGCGGTTCTTGGGCAACCCGGACGCATCAACGAGATCAAGGCCATCGACTGCCTGTGCCTGACCGCCGATCAGGACCCATTGAGCCAGCTGCGTGCGGTGATCGAGGATGTGTTGCCCGAGGCCCGGGTGCTGCAGTTGACCGCGATCGCGGATGCCCGGGCGCGTCAGCGTCAGATGGCCGAACGTTACGCCCGCTTTGCCGTGCCTCTCGTGTTGTTGGTCGGAGCCGGGTGGCTGTGCTTGCTGACATGGTTGAACGTGCGTGAACGCCGGGCTGAAATCGGACTCTGGCGGGCGCTCGGTCACGGCTCGGCGCGGATCGCCGGTTTGTTGCTGGGTCGGGCAACGTTGTTGGGCCTGATTGGTGCGGCGCTCGGTTTCGGGCTGGGGACATGGATCGCGCTGAGTGCCGGACCGGAGATGTTTCAAGTGACCGCGAAGAGTCTGCGTGCAGATACTTCGCTGTTGCTTTGGGCTGTTCTTTTGACGCCGGCGTTTGCCGCACTGGCGAGTTTGTTTCCCACCATGCTGGCGGTCTCCCAAGAGCCGGCGAGAACGCTGAGAGCGGATTGAACCATGATTGCATGCGAGCAAATTGAACGAACATTTCCCGGCGCCCGGGGTGGGGTGGCCGCGCTTGCCGGGGTCAGTCTGACCGTGGAGCGCGGAGAGTTCGTTGCCATCAAGGGGCCTTCCGGCTGCGGTAAGAGCACGCTGCTGCTTGCGATGGGCGGCATGCAACGGCCAAGCGCCGGTCGCGTGTTGCTGGAAGGCAAAGATATTTATGCGATGTCTGCTCAGGAACGGAACCGCGTTCGCGCGGAACGCATCGGATTTGTATTTCAACTGTTCCATCTTATTCCCTACCTGACGGTTCGCGAAAACGTGCTTGCGGGATTGCCTCCGGGAAGTTCTTCCGCCGGGCACGCGGCCCGCGTTGATGAATTGCTGGAACAACTCGGTCTGCGGGATCGATCCGGTGAACGGCCCGGCACGTTGAGCGCAGGCGAGCGTCAGCGCGTCGCTCTTGCCCGGGCGTTGATCAAGCAGCCCGCATTGATTCTCGCCGACGAACCGACCGGCAATCTTGATCCGGAGAACGCCGTCGACGTATTCAGGCATCTTGCCGAGTTCCAGCGCTCGGGCGGCACGGTGGTCGTAGTGACCCATGGTGGCGATGCCGCACCGCACGCGACGCGAACCGTGCATCTTGCAAACGGCCGTGTGGTCTCTTCGACACCCGGCGATCAATCATTCAATTCAGGGAATACTGTCCAAACTGCTCCATAATCATGAAAAAATACCTGCTGCCCATGGCTGTCCTTGCGCTGGTTCCCCTGGGAACCCTGTCCGCCGCGGACTGGCCGACCTACCAGGGTGATTTCGCCCGTTCTGGGGTTTCACAGGATCCGTTGCCGCGACGCGTCGTCGAAGCGTGGGCGTGGCAGTCGCCGCAGCCGCCGCAGCCCGCGTGGCAGGGGGAGGCGAAATGGGACGGCTGGAACAAGGTGTATGACCTCAAGGCCCGGCAGACGTTTGATCGTGCGTTTCATGCCGTGGTCGCGGACGGTCGTGTTTATTTCGGCTCGTCAGCGGATGACCAGATTCACTGTCTCGACGCCGTCACGGGCCGGGAGTTGTGGACGTTTTTTACCGAAGGCCCCGTGCGGTTCGCACCGAGTATTGTGGACGGTCGCGCCTACTTTGGTTCGGATGATGGCGTGGTCTATTGTATCGATGCCGTTACTGCAAAAGTTCTGTGGCAACAGCGCGCGGTTGACATTGACCGCCGCATTCCCGGGAACGGTCGCGTAATTTCAAACTGGCCAGTTCGTACCTCCGTGATCGTGCAGAACGGAACGGTGTACACCACGGCGGGGATGTTTCCCTCCGAAGGAGTTCACATCGTGGCACTCGACGCGGAGACGGGTTCAATCAAGTGGAGGCAGGTGCAGAAGGATCTTCCGGCACAGGGATATTTGCTCGCATCATCGACCCGGCTCTACGTTCCCGCAGGACGGAACAACCCGGTGGTTTGCGACATCAATGACGGCAAGCGGTTGCAAGTCGTCGAAGGGGCCGGTGGCACCTATGCGTTGCTCACTGGAGACATGTTGGTATTCGGTCCGGGCAAGACCGGCCAGCTCGGTGCGGTTGAGGACGGGCAAAAGGATCAACTCGCCACCTTTCAAGGCAATCACATGATTGTGTCGCGTGGGCGTTCCTATCTCCATTCTGACACGGAACTCACAGCGCTCGACCGGACCCGCTATTTGGATCTCGCCCGACAGCGCAATGATTTGAGCGGCGAACAGGGTCGGCTCGCCAAACAGCTCCGCGATCTTGCGAAGAAGAAGGACAGCGAAGCCGAGCAGCAACAGCTCAAGGAAAAGCTTGCGGATCTCGGTCAGAAAATTGACGCCGCATCGGAAGGCATGCGCAACTGCGTGCTCTGGCGCACCGAGAGCCGTTGGCCGCTCAGTCTCGTGCTCGCGGGTGATACGCTGGTTCTCGGCGGCGACGGTGAGATCGCCGGGATCAATGCGGAACGCGGCACCCTGCGTTGGACGCACAAGGTAAAGGGTGGGGTCTACGGATTGACGGTTGCCGACGGGATGCTGCTGGTCAGCACCGATGAAGGGGGCATCCACTGTCTGCGTGCTCCGGAGGCCCACGCCTCCGTTGTTCCGGTGTCGGACAGAGAGGAGCTTCAGCGATGAAATGCTTTAAACTATTTTTGATGCTGGCCGCGTCCGCGGTTGTTTCACCCGCTCATTCACAGGAACCCGGTCTCGTCGGCTGGTGGTCCTTCAGTCCTGACCGCCAGCAGGGGGCTTCGATCAAGGCCTGGAACGGACCCAACATTACACCGCTGGGCGGCTATCGCTTCGCGACGGAGCCTTCTCCCGGCCGGATCGAACTTCCCGGTCGGGATGAGCGTCTGGTCGTCGCCGAGTCCGTCGACAAGGCCGGGTTGCCAAAACAGAACCTGACAATCGGTGCCTGGGTACGCGTTGATCAGCCGCAGGAATGGGGCGGCATCTTCAGCGCAATCCAGGACAACGGTGAATTCGAGCGCGGTTTGCTGCTCGGTTTTCGTAATGATCATTTTGCTTTTGGCATCGCGACCGAAGCCGGTGAACGCCTGACTTATCTGACTGCGGACGCGGTCTTCGAAACCGGCCGTTGGTACTACGTTGCCGGCACCTATGACGGCACGATGCAACGTCTGTATGTGAACGGTCTCCTCGACGGCGAGAGCACCGCACAGTCGGGTCCGGTTTGGTACGCTCCTGCCGGTCCCGTCGTGGCGGGGGCCTATCAGGACGACGACGAGATGTATCGAATGAAGGGTGCGCTGGAGGAGATCCGGTTGTTTGACCGGGCGCTGACACCAGAGGAAATCGTCGCTCGTTATGCGCTTCGCCGCGCGGATTTTCCCGAGCCATCGCCGGAACCGGTGCGTCTGGCGCTGCCGTATGGACCGTTCATTGACTGGGTGGATCGCAATACCGCGCTGGTAACTTGGGAGACCGATTTGGAAATGCCAACGCGACTGGAATTGTTTGCTCCTTCCGATGTGACAACTCAGTTCGGCAATGGAACTCCTGTTCGTCGGCATGAAGTCCGGGTAACCGGGCTGGAGCGCGACACCGAGTACCGCTTTCGTCTGCGCGCGCCCGATCAGGACGGTGTCGAACATGTGACGCGGCGTTACATCTTTGATACGTCATTTTACTATGAACCGCTCGCGGTTCCGGCTGTAGCCACGACGATGATGGCCGGTCGGCGCGAGGAGTCAGCGCTCGCGAAACAGATCCTTGATCGTTCGGGCGTGCGCCGGGGCTGGGGCGTGATCCTCGGTGCGGATGATGGCCGTCTTGCGCTGGAGCTCATCAGGCAAAGTGATCTCAAGCTGGTGATCGTGGAGGCCGACGCACAACGCGTCGCCGACGCGCGCAAGTTTCTGAGTGACGCGGGTGTTTACGGCGTGCGGGTCAGTGTTCAACACGTCACCGGTGAAGAACTTCCCTACGGCACGTCGATGGCCAATCTTGTGGTTTCCGGTGAATCGCTGCGCACGGGCGAGCCGCCTCGGTGGTCGGCTGCGGAAGTCTTCCGGCTCCTGCGGCCCGCCGGCGGAGTGGCTCTGCTGGGGACGGCCAATGGTGGCGCGGTGGTGCAGGCGTCGGTGTGGGACGGGTGGCTTGCCAGCAGTGAACTGTCGATTGCGAGACGCGACACCACCGACGGCTGGTGGCTGCGTTTTGTCCGCAATCCGCTTCCGGGCGCCGGCGATTGGAGTCATCAGTACGGCAGTGCCGACAACACGTCCTCCAGCATGGATGAACTGGTAAAGGGCGAACTTGAAGTTTCGTGGTGGGGTGATCCCGGCCCGCGTCCCATGCCCGATCGCGGTCCGCGCAATCCCGCTCCGTTGAGCGTCAACGGCCGGCTTTACGTTCAGGGCGATCGGATTCTGTTCGGTCTCGACGCCTATAACGGAAGTATTCTCTGGTCGGTGATTGCCCCGGAAGTCCGACGTGCCAACCTGCCGCGTGATTGCAGCAACGCGGCGGCGGACGACACCACGCTTTACGTCGCGCACAATCAATATTGTATCGAGTTCGACGGACAGACAGGGGACCGACGTCGGCGTCATTCGGTGACGTTGGATTCCGGCGACCAGAAATTTGACTGGGGTTACGTCGCGGTGGTGGATGGACAGTTAATCGGCAGCCGGGTCAAACGGGATTCCCGCTATCAGGGCGATTCGGGCGAATGGTTCGAGGATTTTCATCCCGACCAGGTCAGCCGGGTGGTGAGTGATTCCTTGTTCGGCTCCGAGGTCGGCGACGATGGAGAACGCTGGGAGTACCGGCGAGGTGCCATCCTGAATTCCACCATCACCATCGGCGACGGCATGATCTTTTTCATCGAGAGCCGGAACCCGGAGGCGGTGAACACATCCAGCGGACGGGTTGATCCCGCGATGCTGATCGATACGCATCTGGTTGCACTTGATCTGCGTAGCGGGGTGAAACTTTGGGAGGAGGCGAGGGACTTCTCAAAACTTCAGTTCATGACTTACCTCGTGTACAGTGATCATACGGTCGTCGCCACTGGTACGGACGAGTCCAAAAACTTTCACACCTACGCCTTCACCGCGCCCGCGCCGGTGCGGATTTCGGAGGAGGCTCAACCATTGGTTTTCGGCGGGCAACCGCTCTGGTCCGATGATCACAAGGAGGACAAGGGACACCACAGCGGGCACTTGCAGCACCCGGTGGTCGTTGACGGCGTGTTCTATTCTGATCAACGCGCATTTGACCTCAAGACCGGGAAAGTGGTCCGCACCGACCTTCCCGAGCGTCGGGGTTGCGGGACAATGTCCGCCGGGAAAAATGCCCTTTTCTTTCGGCACCATTTCCACGGTATGTGGGATTTGGAAACAAACGAACGCACGCAGTTTGAAGGGATTCGCGGCGGCTGCTGGCTGGGGTTGATTCCCGCCGGAGGAATGCTGCTCGCGCCCGAAAGCAGCGCCGGTTGTTCGTGTACGTTTGCCATTCAAACTTCAGTCGGCTATGCACCGAAAATACGGTCGCTTCGCTGAGCGTCAGAAATTCATTCCAATCATTACATGAACAAAACTTCCACAACACTTGCTTCTTTGGTTGCCGGTCGAGCGGTCACCGATGGCGAATCTCTGGCCGTTCACAATCCCTATGATGGTTCGATCTCCGGGACCGTGCTACAGGCCGGCAGGTCGGACACCGACGCGGCGATCGCCGCTGCACTTGCGTTCGACAAGACACCGACCCGTTTTCAGCGATCTGAGATACTTGAAAAAACACGTGCCGCGCTGGAGGCCCGACGGGAGGAATTCGCGCGGACGATCACGAGCGAGGCCGGGCTGGCGTTGCGCGAGGGACGATACGAAGTCGGGCGCACGATCGACGTGCTGCGGTTCGCCGCCATCGAAGCGCTGCGAGATGACGGCCAGATTTTCTCGTGCGACATCTCCGCGCAGGGCAAGGCCCGGAAAATTTTCACCACGCGCGAACCCCTGCGTTGCGCCGTGGCAATCACGCCCTTCAATCATCCGCTGAACCAGGTCGCCCACAAACTCGGGCCGGCCATCGCGGCCGGAACTCCAATCATTCTGAAACCCTCGGAGAAGACCCCGCTCACGGCGCTTAAGTTTGCGCAATTGCTCTATGACGCCGGATTGCCGGGACCCATGCTGAGCGTTTTATTGGGGCCGACCGCGGAGGTCGCCGAGCCGCTGGTGAAACATCCCGCCGTCGAGCTGGTCGCGTTCACCGGCAGTGTTGCCGTGGGCAAGCACATTGCGAATACCGCCGGATATAAGAAGCTTTTGCTCGAACTCGGTGGCAACGATCCGCTCATCATTCTCGACGACGCCGATCTCGAATTGGCGGTGACCCTCGCGGCGGAAGGCAGCTTCCGCAATTCGGGCCAGCGTTGCACGGCAGTGAAACGAATTCTCGTCCATCAGCGCATTGCCGAGGAATTCACCACGCGTTTTGTGGAGAAGGCGAAAGAATATGTCTGTGGCGATCCGATGGATGAAGCAACGCGCGTTGGTACGGTGATCGACGAGGCGAGCGCCATCAACTTGGAGAACGCGGTGAAGGATGCGGTGGCGGCCGGAGCGAAAGTGCTTCTCGGCGGGGAGCGTCGGGGGGCCCTGTTGCAGCCGACGGTCATCACGGACGTGCCACGTGATTCCAGAATGGTGACTTGCGAAAGTTTTGGCCCGCTGGCTCCCATCATCAAAGTGGCGGATCTCGACGATGCGCTCGAACTTGCCAACTCGACCGATTACGGGCTCAGCTCCGGAGTGGTGACCACGAATCTGGAAAGCGCGCTCAAGGCGATTCGTACGCTGCGTTGCGGAACCGTAAACATCAACGAAGTTCCGGGCTTCCGGGTTGAAAGCTCGCCGTTCGGCGGCATCAAGGACAGCGGACTCGGTGTGAAAGAAGGAGTGATTGAATCGATCAAAGCTTACAGCTACGTAAAAACTTTCAGTCTGCCGTGGTAAATCTTTGTGTGATCAATTTGAATCAGCTGGCGATCTAAATTCGCTGCTGTCATAAATGAGTTCCGTGTCCAACCACTCCAGACCGACCGTTCTCTTGCTCGACATGTACGAGTGGACGGATGCGTATCCCGCGTCAAATCCCCTCCGTGATGTCACCGGCTGGTTTGCCCGTCATCTGCCGGTTGGAGATAAAATCGAACTGATTTCCGGCGGCGTGAACGACGATTTGATTGCGATGGCGCGAAGTGCTGATGCGGTGATCAGCAGCGGATCGCCACGCGACGCGTGGGTTGATGATCCGGTCAATGACCGCGCACTTGATGTCGTTGAACATTGCCGGGAAGCCGGGAAGCCGTTTCTCGGCGTCTGTTACGGACATCAGCTTCTGGGCCGGGCGCTTCATGCGAATGTCGGCCGCCAGCCCGCAGGTTACGAGCTGGGTAACGTCGACGTGACGCTGACCGACGAGGGCGCCGCGTGTCCGTTGTTTGAAGGGTTGCCACGCCGGTTGCCGGTCATCGAAAGCCATCAGGACGCCGTCCTTGAGCTGCCGGACGGAGCACGTCTTCTCGCGACGGGGGAATGCCCGGTCCAGGCATTTGATTTTAACGGGAACATGCTGGCCGTTCAATTTCATCCGGAAATGGATCCGGCGGTGTTGCAATTTGTCTGGGGCGAACCGCGGCGGGAGTTGTGGCGGCCCAAGCTGAACTTTGATTTGGACGAGCGCCTCGCCGGCCTGAAACAGACGCCCGCCGCGCCACGGATTTTTCAGAACTTCATTGATCACTACGTAATATGAATCGAACAACATTTTCGTTTCCCACCACGAGCAGGTTTGGTCCGGGAGTCATCGCGGAGCTGCCGGAACATTTGGAGAAACTTGGAATTAAACGGCCCCTCGTCGTGACCGATCCGGGCCTGGTGCAGACCGACGCATTTCGTTTGTTGGAACAGTCGCTCGGAGCGGACGGCAAAGGCAGTCGCTGGCATCTTTATTCCGGGGTGCATCCCAATCCGGTCGAGGCCGATGTTCGCGAGTCGGCCGAAGTTTGCTTGAGGGAACAATGCGACGGCGTGATCGCGATCGGCGGTGGCAGCGCGCTGGATGCCGGGAAGGCGGCGCGGTTGCTGGTCAAAAGGCCGGGCTTTGATCTCACGAAATTCTACGACGAACCCGACTGGTCGGGGCTCGCGCCGTTGATCGCCATTCCAACAACGGCGGGCACCGGCAGCGAAATGGGCCGCAGCAGCGTGATCATACTCGACGCAACCAAAAGCAAAGCTGTCATCGGTCATCCGGAATTATTGGCCAGGCTCGTCCTGCTCGATCCCGAACTCACGGTGGGTCTGCCACCGAAGCTTACAGCCGCTACCGGTGCTGATGCACTGACACACTGCATCGAGAGCTTTACGTGTCCCGTCTTTCACCCGATGTGCGACGGCATCGCGCTCGAAGGTATCCACCTGATCATGGACGCGTTGCCGCGCGCGTATCGTGACGGGAAGGACATCGACGCCCGTGGAAAGATGCTGGTTGCAGCCGGCATGGGAGCCATTGCGTTTCAGAAGGATCTTGGAGTTGTGCATTCACTCGCTCACCCGCTTTCCACGATCTGCGGAATGCATCACGGCCTGGCGAACGCGTTATGTCTTGTCGCCAGCATGAAGTTCTGCGCCGCCCGAAAGCCAGGACTCTACCGGCGCGTGGGCATTGCCTGCGCCTTGGAAGTGCTCCACGATTCCGACGGCGATGCGGACCGTAAGACAATCGAGTTCATCGGCAATTTCCTTGCCTCACTCGATTTGAACCAACGTCTTTGCGAGCACGGTGTGAAAGAAACACAGCTTGATGCGCTCGTCGAACAGGCGTTCGCCGATCCTTGCCACAAAACCAACGCCGTACCGGTCACCGCCGATGATCTCCGCCAGCTTTATCTCGAAGTAATATGACCATTCCTACGCAACCATTTGTCGACGGTCATTATCAAGCGGGTGGCGGCAAACCCATCACGCTGATCAACCCCGCCACCGAGGAAACATTGATTGAAGTTTCCGGAGCTGGCGAACCGGCGATTACCGCCGCCGTTGAATCTGCTCACCACGCCTGGAAATCTGGCTGGCGCGATCTCGCCCCTGGCAAGCGTACGGAAATTCTCTTCAACGTTGCGCGAAAGCTGCGCGAGCACGCCGAAGAGATCGCCCAACTCGAGATGCAACAAATCGGAAAGCCCATCGCCGATGCGCGGGACGAGGCCGGATTGGGTGCGCGCGTCTTTGAATATTACGCCGGGGCGGTGACGAAGTTCTACGGCCAGACGATCCCGGTCTCAAGCGGCGGATTCGACTTCACTTTGCGCGAATCAATGGGCGTCGTGGCGGCGATCGTGCCGTGGAACTTTCCGTTCCCAATCGCGTGTTGGAAAGCCGCACCGGCGCTCGCCGCTGGAAATTGCGTGGTGTTGAAGCCCGCCTCGCTCTCGCCGCTCACGGCGTTGAAACTGGGCGAGATTGCGCACGCCGCCGGATTGCCGAAAGGCGTGTTGCAGGTTCTTCCTGGATCTGGTTCCACCATCGGCGATGCGCTGGTAACACATCCTCTCATTCGCAAGATTTCATTCACCGGCTCGACGGAAATCGGCCGGCACATCATGTCGCTGGCGTCACGTGATTTGAAACGCATCTCGCTCGAGCTCGGTGGCAAGTCGCCGAACATCGTGTTTGCGGATTCGAACTGGGAGCTCGCGGCGGAGAAGTCGCCGATGAGCGTGTTTGCGAACACGGGGCAGGACTGTTGCGCCCGGAGCCGGATGTTCGTCGAGCGAAGCGTTTACGAACCATTTGTTGAGAAGTTCATTGCCGCCACAAAAGCGCTTGTCATCGGTGATCCGGCAAAAGAAGCGACCCAGATCGGGCCGCTGGTTGCAACCGGGCAGCGTGCGAGCGTCGAAGAATTCCTCGCCGACGCGCGCCAATCTGGAAGCACCTTCGCGTGCGGCGGAAACCGTCCGGAGACAAAAGGTTATTTCCTGGAACCGACCGTGTTGCTTGACGTGGGCAAGGGCGATCGCTGCTGGCGCGAGGAGATTTTTGGGCCGGTCGTTGCAATCGTACCATTTGATGATGAAGTGGAGATGTTGGAAGAGGTCAACGCGTCGCCGTACGGTTTGAGCGGATCGCTCTGGACCAATGACCTGTCGCGCGCGCTGCGGGTGTCGCGCGCCGTGCAGTGCGGCGTGTTGAGCGTCAACACCCACAGCAGCGTCCACGTCGAGGCGCCGTTCGGTGGCTTCAAGACCAGCGGCATCGGGCGTGATCTTGGCATGGCGGCGATGGAGGGGTACACGGAACTGAAAAATGTTTACATAGCTTCCTAATTTCGTCGGGCAATAAATTTTAATTCATATGAAGCTTACCGAACTCAAATCTCAGGTTAAGTCCGGCGCAATCGACACCATCATCGTTGCGGCCCCCGATCCTTTTGGACGGTTGGTTGGCAAGCGGTTTACGGCGTCTCATTTTCTGGACTCGGCCTTGAAGGAAGGCACGCACGGGTGCAACTACCTGCTGACGGTGAACATCGACATGGATCCGTTGGACGGTTTCAAGCTGGCCAATTGGGACACCGGCTTTGGCGATTTCGAGATGCGGCCAGACCTCGCCACCTTGCGCGTATTGCCGTGGCAGACAGCCACCGCGATCGTGCTCTGTGATTATTTGCGCCACGACGAAACCCTGGTGGCCGAGGCCCCTCGATCGGTGCTTCACAGCCAATTGTCCCGATTGAAGAAGAAGGGGCTGGATTGTTTCTGCGCGAGCGAACTGGAGTTTTACCTGTTCAACCAGACGTTCCATTCCGCGTTTGAAAACGGCTATAACGATCTCCAGCCTTCGAGTGATTACCGGATCGATTACCACATCATGCAGCCGACTCGCGACGAGCCGATCATGCGTGCGATCCGCAACGGAATGACGGAGGCGGGTATTCCGATTGAAAACAGCAAGGGCGAGTGGAGCCGTGGTCAGCATGAAATTAATTTCCGATACACTGACCCTCTGGCGATGGCGGACCGGCACGTGGTTTTCAAACAGGGCGTCAAGGAGATCGCCGAACAGTTCGGAAAAAGCGTGTCGTTCATGGCAAAATACGCAGCCAAGGAAGCGGGTAACTCCTGCCATCTGCACATCAGTTTGTGGAAGGGCGGCAAAAGTTTATTTTGGGATGCGAAGAAACGGGCGGGTTCAAAGTTGTTCCGGCAGTTTCTCGGCGGCCTGCTGAAGTATTCCCCCGAGCTGTCGTTGTTCTATGGACCGACGGTCAACAGCTACAAACGGTATCAACCCGGAAGCTGGGCGCCGACGCGCATGGCGTGGTCCACGGACAATCGCACGACCGGTTTCCGGATCGTCGGGCACGCCAATTCGTATCGCATTGAGAACCGCATGCCGGGAGCCGATGCTAACCCCTATCTCGCCTTCGCCGCCATGCTCGCCGCAGGGTTTGCGGGTGTCGAAGAAGGTCTCGACTGTGGTGATGAATACAAAGGAAACGCGTATGTGGATGGACGTCTGGCAAAGCTGCCCGCAAGCCTGCGTGACGCAACCGATTTGTTGGACGGAAGCAAGCTGGCGCACCAGGTCTTCGGCAAGGAAGTGGTTGAGTTTTACGTGCACCACGCGCGGCTTGAGCATCAGGCTTTCAGCGACTCCGTGACGGACTGGGAGCGGCGGCGTTATTTCGAACAAATTTGAAAGTCACTCATCACCACCCCCGGGCAATGGCGAGTTCCTCGGCGAGGCCGAAGGCGAGCGTCATGCCCGCACCGCTGAGTCCGTTTACGATGGTGACGCCGGGTTCGGGGCTGATGAGAATGTCGGTCGTCGTCGGATGCTTGGCGTAAACACCATGCCAGCGTTCCTGAATTTCCATCTGGGGCAGCTTTGCGAACGTTCCAAAGTAGGCGAGCAATGCCTGGTTTACCGCCTCGCTGTCAAACGGGTCGAGGGTGTCACTGTAGTCGTGCGAATCACCGATGGTGATTTCTCCGGTGCCCGTCCGGGTCACAAGCACGTGAATGCCGGAGTTTACATGAAAAGGCAGGTCACGTTCAAAACGAGTTTGCAACGCCGGCAATCCTGCGCAGTTTTGAAACGCCGGGTAGCGGATGAACGTGAGGCCGGAGCACAGCGCGGGTCCGGGGTTGCAACTTGCCGGCTGCGGTGTTGTGCGAAGCATCTGCAGCTTCACCCGCTGCAAGCCGCTCGCCGCGAACTCTGCGGGGAACAGGGAATGGAACTCGGTGCCGCTACAAATGAATATTTCATTAGCCCGCCACACACCATCAACCGTCTCAACGCGGCCCGTTCCCGCTCCGTGAACGGCGGTGGCCCGGTGAACATCCACCCCGTAACGTTGACTCAGATAGTCTGGAATCTTGCGGATTGCCTCGCGCGGATCGACAACGATTTCGGTGGGGCTGTGAAGCGTGGCCCGGAGTCCGTCGGTCTTCACGATGGACGTGATGTTTCCAACCTCCGTTTTGGACAGGAACCGGCGACCGTGGCGTTCGGGTCCCAGTTGTTCGAGGTAGCTCTCGAGTACCGCCTGTTCGTCCGCGTGAAAAGCGAGTGCGAGCAAACCTTCGGCAGAATGGAAAAGCCCGATGACCTTTGCGATTTCAAGCCAGATTTCGCGCGATCGGATCGCCCGGTCGTGCAGCGGTCCCGGCTGTTGAGAGAGCGGGATTACCAGACCGAAGTTCCGACGGCGAACGCGTCGCGTTCGAAGAGCGTCACGCGTTTGCCGCGCCGGGCTGCGGCGAGTGCGACGGCCAGTCCAATTATTCCCGAGCCGACTACAGCGATATCGGTTGCGTGACGTTTCATTGCCGGAGAAACATGAAGTGCCGGAAGCGTCGCGGCCAGCCCTGTCTGATGGTTTCCCTCCGATCTGTCCGTCTTGGCGGGACGCAGCCGGCTGGCAGTCTGTAACGAAACTGCAAATTCATAAAATGCACGACCTACCCAAACAACAACTGGCCTCAGAAGGCGACGTCAACACCACCCCTGCGCGCAGCGCCTGGCAGGCGCGGCAACTGGACGACGCGACCCGCGAACTGCTCGAAGCGGACGCCGACGTGTTCCTTCATCAATCGCTGTCCACTCCGTGTCTGAATGTGCTCAAGGGCGCCAAGGGTGCGACGATTACTGATTTGCAGGGCAGGGAGCTGCTCGATTTTCACGGGAACAACGTCCACCAGGTTGGCTTTGGCCATCCGAGGGTCATTGAGAGGATCAAACAACAGCTTGATGAGCTTTCATTTTGCACCCGAAGATATGTTTGCGAACCGCCGGTGGAGCTGGCACGCCGCTTGATCGAACTTGCCCCGGGCGATTTGAACCGGGTGCTCTTCGCGCCGGGCGGCACTTCTGCGATCGGCATGGCACTCAAACTCGCCCGGGTAGCCACCGGTCGGTTCAAGACCATCTCCATGTGGGATGCGTTTCACGGCGCTTCGCTAGATGCGATTTCAATTGGTGGCGAGGCCGTGTTTCGTCAGGGCATCGGCCCGCTGCTTCCCGGAAGCGAACATGTCCCGCCTCCGGATCATCGCCATTGCCCTTTCAAATGTGGCCAAACGTGCAACCTGAATTGTGCGGATTACGTCGAGTATGTTCTGGAAAAGGAAGGCGATGTCGCTGCCGTCGTCGCGGAAACAATTCGATGCACCCCCTACGTTCCACCGAAAGATTATTGGAAACGCGTTCGTGCGGCGTGTGACCGACATGGCGCGCTTTTGATCCTGGATGAGATCCCGATCGGACTCGGGCGTACCGGAAAGTTTTTTGCGTTCGAACACTACGACATTGTTCCTGACATGGTGGTGCTGGGAAAAGGCTTGGGCGGCGGTGTCTTCCCGCTGGCGGCATTGATCGCGAGAGAAGGACTGAACGTCGCTTCGCACACGGCACTTGGACATTACACTCATGAAAAAAGTCCCGTGGCGTGCGCTGCGGGTCTCGCTACCCTGGACGTGATTCGCGATGAGAAACTGGTGGAACGTGCGGCCACATTGGGAGCGCGGACAATTGATCTGCTGAACGAACTGAAGAATCGTCAACCGCTCATCGGTGAAGTACGCGGCGTCGGATTGTTGATGGGTGTAGAATTGATAAAATCCGATGGCGCTCGAGCGTGCGCGGAAGCGGAGTCGGTAATGTACGAGTGCCTGAGTCGCGGCCTTAATTTCAAAGTTACCATGGGCAACATCCTCACGTTAACGCCAGCATTGACTGTTACGGCGGATGAACTCGCTCGCGCGGTCCAGATTCTCGATGCTTCTTTGTCGAGCCTTTCACTCGGGCCGAGTGAGTAGAAGGCACCTCACGAATATTGCAGCAGGATGGACGGCCGTTGGTTACGAGAACCTGAAAATTGGCCAGGGTAAGATTTTTGGGAGAAAGTGCCTGGAAGCTGGCGACTGTCGAAACGCCTGATCCTCAAAAAAGTAAAATGGTGCCCCGGCTTGGGTTCGAACCAAGGACCAATTGATTAAGAGTTAAGCGATTGCCTGTTTTGGCAGGTTGTGTCAGATTGCGTCAAACAGTGATTCCAACCAATGAATACAGGCACTTTATGACACTCAACACACAACCCGCCACAACCGCCCAAAATACAGAAAGTGAGCAAGAAGTGAGCAAGCAGGCTGACCAATTGATTGCGAAGCCGACTGCGACCGCCTCGAAATTCACGCCCGCCTACTGGTCGCCACGACTGTTCAAACCGACTTACACACGCGGCGGAGAACGATTTGAGGTTTCCGAGTGGCACGCTCAAATTCAGTTTGCCGGACGCCGCGAGAAAGTCCCGCTTGGGGCGAGCAACAGGGAAGCGGCAGCACGAACCGCCGCGAAGTTTTACAGGGAACTTGCCGCGCAAGGTTGGAGTGAGGCGTTTTCGGGAGTGTTGCCCGGCAAGCTGGAACGCCTCGTCAATTCCGAGTCGCCCACCATTGGCGATTTCCTTTCCGAACTGGAAAAGCGCGGAAGCCTGCTTCCTTCGACTTACAACGGCTACTCGGTAAGCCTGCGATGGTTCGCGGCCCGCGTGTTCAACGTGGACGGCGACGTGAAGCGATACGGCAAAGCGGGGGCCGCAACGTGGCGTCAACGCATCGAAGGACACCGGCTGGCCGAACTGACGCCGGACAAGATTCAGGACGCAATGAAGGCGCACGTTGACCAGTTCGCGGCGACTCCGAAGAAACAGCAATCCGCGCGGAACAGTGTTTCCAGCATGGCGCGGCAGGCGCGTTCCTTGTTCCGGCCAAAGCTGTTGAAGTTGCTTCCGTTTGCGAGTGTTGCGAATCCATTCGCAGGCGTGGAAATACCAAGTGCGCGTATCTCAAAATACGTTTCGCAAATCGACGCCGAGACGTTGTTGCGCGTTGGCCAGAAAGAACTGTCCGCGAGCGAGCCGGAAGCCTACAAAGCATTGTTGCTCGCCCTGGGTGCCGGGTTGCGACGTGGCGAGATTGACAACCTGCAATGGTGGCAGGTGGACAAAAAACGCAACACCATTGTCGTTCTCACGACCGACCAATACGAAGCGAAAACCGCGAACAGCGAGGACACTGTTTTCGTTGACGAAGGGCTGATTGCCGCACTCGAAAAGCATCGACAGGTTGACCAGACTGCGTACGTCATCCAAGGAACGCGGAAGCCAAACCACGAAGCCAAACGGTCGGAATACCGGGCGGAAGGCGCTTGGAAAACTTTGGTGGCTTGGTTGCGAGGCAAGGGAGTGAATTCGTTTCATCCCGTCCACGCATTGCGCAAAGAATTCGGTTCCATCATCGCGGACGCGGCGGACATCCACGTTGCCTGCAATCAACTGCGCCACGCAGACATCGGCACGACGGCGAAATATTACACCGATTCCCGGAAACGTGTTGCGCCAACGATTGGCGCGTTTCTGGCCAAACCACCGATGACGAAAAACAAGGCGGCGAAAGCAGGAAAGCGAGGCGCGAAATGATCGAGGGAACCGAGGAAGACGATATGCTCGAAAAGCACAACTGCCTATGGTGGTGGCGGGACAATGAGATTCAAGCGTTTGAACCGTTCAAGCAACTGACCGAGCGAAGCGCATTTCTTTATGAAGTAGCGGGGCGCGTGAATGGAGTTTTTGAGTTTGGCAAACCGTGGTCGAGCCTTTCGGCAAATCAATGGGAGATTCTTCGGATGCGGTGGCCGATGAAACGGATACCGCGACCGCTGTCAGCTTTAACCGACACCGAAGCCCGAGCCGGTGATCAGAAGTGGCCTTTCAACACCACAACCGCCGGACATTTGCTGTTTGCAAATCTCGATTACACCAACGCGAGCATTCTTGAAGCGTTCAAAAGATGGCTGGCCGCGCATCGAAAGGCATTCGGAAAAGGCGACGGTCGCACGCTGAAAAAAGGCCGTCAACTGAGCTGGCGACCTGTCGAGCTGATGGACCTGCGGCGGTTCAAAAAACAGACGCTAAACGACGCTGAACGCTCGCAAGTGTCCGCTGCGGTTCGGTTGCTCAAAGCGAGTGATAGAACTACGGTCTAAACACTCGTTGGCGGGTTGTTCCGCGTGGTCAATTGTTGCGTATGCAAAGCACAATTGCCGCAACCCGCAGGGTTCCCAACAAGGACCACACCACATCGCCGGACTGCGATTTTCTATCGCCGGACCACTTCGCCAGTCGAGTCGGTTTCCATCCTGAGTCCGTCAGACGCCTCATCCGCGAAGGGCGGCTCCGCGCCGTCAAAATGGGGCATCATTGGCGCATCCCAGCCACTGAACTTGCCAGGACTTTCGACGAAGGAATCCCGTTGCTAAAGGAGGTTGCTCATGTTTGAGCAAGAAAAAGCGCCGGTTGCGAGCCGACGCGAGGGGGATGGGGGAGACTTAACTACGGACACCATACCGACTTCCTCCCAAAGTTCAAGGCTTAAACGACGCTGTCCAGTGGTGCGTGTTGCCTCATTGAAGAGGACACCGAAGCGGGATCTCGGGAAAGAGCGGATGGGTTCCATTGCCTCATAATAGCGGACACCGTGGCGAATGCCCGCCACGATGAGCAAAGAAACCCTGGACGAAT
>Ga0209390_10001375_pt1 | contig 47413 bp, 48 predicted proteins | sample BON01_FD_187212 | JGI IMG/M metagenome (GOLD analysis project Ga0209390, IMG submission 187212) | Freshwater microbial communities from Lake Bonney liftoff mats and glacier meltwater in Antarctica - BON-01 (SPAdes) (version 2) | ecosystem: Environmental > Aquatic > Freshwater > Ice > Glacier...
CACTTCTTGCAAACGACTCCCGCTTTTTCTCTCATTTCCCTGAATTTTACCCGGCATGACTGCTCGTCTGGGAACACTTTGAAAAACTCTATCAGATTCATAATGCTAAGATAGGTATATTAGCGGATACTCATAAAAGATAATCAAGGGTATCAATATAATCGTTACTCAACTTATATTTTTCCGGTTTAACTATCAGCAACTTTGAAAAATCACGGTTAAACACATAAGTTGGAGATAGTCCACGTGATGATTGATTGTAGCCTATTAATTCAATCTCCTGGTCAGGTAGTTTATTTATTGAAAGTGAAAGTGCCGACGAGTCTTCTATTAATTTGAAACTTTTAAAATAATCAGGAGTATTTATGGAATCTTTAAGTTTAATGTACACCAAGAAAACATCCTCTATATTTTTGTTTACAAGTTTCAAAGACTCTCCAATTCCTGAAGGAATCAAAACTACGTTCTGCTTTAATATTTGTATCTGGTTCGGATCAGCTTTTATTACACTATATTTCCAAATACTGTTCCCCCCTCAGTGAATGAGATAGTACGAATTTGCAATTTTTGAAGGGTAAAATAGCACAGATGCCTTAAAGTAGCTATCATAACCTGTTTTAACATCGAAATCTCCTCCGCCTGCAATGGTGTCATGATTTTTGTCTCGCAAATGAATTCCGTCAAAGTAAAAGAGTAGATTATTTGTTGAATCTAAAACAGTTATTGCCGCAACGTCCACCACATTTACAAGTAGTTCATTTTTGCTTGCTTCTTTTATCAGGCCATTGGATGTAAAAGTCAAAGATGCTCCATCCCCAAAAACCCACTCGCCTAAATTTTGAGCTGCAAGTTGGTGCCCGATTATGAACAATAATAAACTTGTTAGAATTAATTTATTTCTCATTCGACTACTTCCAAATTTAAGAAAAAATGTGGAGGAGTTTGCTTTCGCCAAAATAAGGCACGCGGTCAATGTGCGTCTAGGAATATTGCTTTCGCCGGAATGCTGAGTTACTCACTCCTCACCCTGTCTCACCCTCTCCCCAAAACGCCTTCATACAGCGCTTTAGTCTTAACAATCGTTTGCTGTTCGTTCAGCTTCTCAGCAATATGACGTTTCGCTGCTTTACCGATACTTTCACGCAGAGCTGGGTCATTATACAGCTTCAAAACAGCTTCTGCAATGGCCTTTCCATCCCGTTTCGGAACGACCAATCCGCTGATTCCATCCTCTACTAATTCGAGGTTTCCTGGGATATCAGTAATAACTGGAGCCACCTCTAAGGACATGGCTTCAATGACAGACTTAGTAATGGATTCTCCAAAAAGCGAGGACAATACAAATACCTCACAGGCCGCTACAATATTGAGTACGTCGGTTCGGAAACCAAGGAAATGAACCTTGCTCGCATTTGGGCCTTTTGCGATAATGCTGCGATTCTTCTTATTGTCCATATTCCGACCTATTAGCAGCAAGTGAATATTCGAATCTGCAGAAATATGATTCATGGCTTCGAGGAGATACGGAATCCCCTTCATTCGCCGATTATTTGCCACATTCACCATCAAAAACGTATCCGGTGCGAGTCCTAATTCCTTGCGAATATCTACCGCATCATACCCATCATACCAAGCCACATTATGACCTTTATTGATTGTAACCGCTTTGTCTTTTCCGAAGATTAGCTGACGTTTGAGGTATTCTTCAACCCCAATAGAATTACAGAATATCTTGTCGACACGCGGATGCAAATACTTGCGGTATGCCGTTGGATCCCACCAATTGATATTGCCCTCATAACCACGATACAGCAATACTTTCACCGGCAAGCCCTTCGCTGCCGCAATTCCGGCCACACTCGATTGACTATTAAACAGGTGCATGATATCAATTTTCTCGTTGATGATATAGTCGCGAATTCTTTTGATTTCTGTTTTGTCGTTTTTCTTTCTTGGATGGAAGTCGATTACCTGAATTCCGGCCTCGTCAAATTCCTTTTGATGGCCCGTTGGGAAATAAGTCATGATGCGAATATCAAGGCCCAACTTCGCTAGTCCAATGAAGATACTGGCTTCTGGACGGGTGGAATGGTAATCGGTATAATTGCTAATAACAAGGACTTTTATCGGCATAGCAGCAAATTTACATATTCTATTAACACTTGGTGAAATAGACTGCTAGACAATGAGATGGATAGACTATTAGACAAGCTTGATTTATAATTTCAAATCCCTAACCTCAACCTATACCTCCCTTCGACTAGCCCGCGACGTTTATAGCAATGAGTATACGTGTCTGGGCTGCTCAGGGACCGGAAACCTTCCCGTCCGCCATAGCTTTTTGCACCTTCGCTAGCGCTATGGTGCACGAAGTCAGCGTCGGCGGAAACCTCAACCACAAAGTCAGCCTCAACCTTAACCTTAACCTTAGCCTTAACCTCGACCTTAACAAAAAAGCCACCCCTTTCGGAATGGCTTTAGAAGCTATAAATCTTATATTTTATTAAACGGCAAAACTTTCCCCACAGCCACAGGTGCGGGAAGCATTCGGGTTATTGAATGCGAAACCTTTTCCATTGAGGCCGTCGCTAAAATCTAGCTCGGTGCCACAGAGGTAGAGGAAGCTTTTCATGTCGACAACGATTTTCACACCATTGCTTTCAAAGGCTTGATCGCCCGCTTTTTCTTCTGTATCGAAATCCAATTTATACGATAATCCAGAGCAACCACCCCCTTCTACAGCCACACGGATGAAATGGGTGTCGTCGAGACTCGATTCTCTTTTGAGCTCTGCTACACGCGCTGCCGCCTTATCGGTAGCGGAGATCATGCTACTTGTGTCCGTTGTAACCATAATTATAGTTTTTCAATTGCGGGAAGACCGTTTTTCACGCGGTAATCGTTGATAGCCGCTTTGATGGCATCTTCAGCCAATACCGAACAGTGAATTTTTACTGGCGGTAAGGCCAATTCTTCCACGATAGACATATTATCAATATTCATCGCATCCTCGATGCTTTTCCCTTTTAACCACTCAGTGGCCAAGGAAGAAGAAGCGATGGCCGAGCCACAACCGAAGGTCTTAAACTTCGCGTCGCGAATGGTTCCTGTGGCATCGTCTACCTCAATCTGAAGGCGCATTACGTCGCCACATTCAGGTGCACCTACTAATCCGGTACCTACTGTACTGCTGCTTTTATCAAGGGTCCCAATATTTCTTGGGTTGCTATAATGATCAATTACTTTTTCTGAGTAAGCCATAATCTTAGTTTTGGGTTATTGGTTTTGGGTTTTAGCAAACCCGCCACACAAAGTTATATTCTTTTATTTTTTCATCTATAAACTCCTTATTCATTTTTGAAATTTGGAGCTTATAAATTGGAATTTATTTTAATGTGCTGCCCATTCAATACTTTTGAGATCGATTCCTTCTTGGAACATTTCCCATAAAGGACTCATCTCGCGCAATTTAGTAACAGCCACTTTCACGTGCTCAATGGCATAGTCAATTTCCTCGTCTTTGGTGAAGCGGCTTAAGCCAAAACGTAAGGAAGAGTGAGCGAGTTCATCATCTAAACCTAGGTTTTTTAATACATAACTAGGCTCCAAAGAAGCTGATGTACAGGCAGAACCAGACGATACCGCCAAGTCTTTTATGCCCATCATCAAACCTTCTCCTTCTACATATTTGAAGGAAATATTGGCTACATGCGGCAAACGATGCTCTTTATTACCGTTCAAATAAGCCTCTTCCATGGTAAGCAATTCAGCTTCTAAACGGTCACGCATTGCTACGATTCGTTTGGTATCTGATTCCATATCTTGTTGGCAGATTTCGCAGGCCTTTCCTAGTCCTACGATTCCCGGAACATTCAATGTTCCAGAGCGCATGCCTCTTTCGTGACCGCCTCCGTCCATTTGAGCCGTTACCTTCACACGTGGGTTTTTACGTCGCACGTACAATGCTCCAACTCCTTTCGGACCGTACATTTTATGTGCTGTGAAAGCCATCAAATCGATGCCATCTGCAATCACATCAACCGGAATTTTTCCGACTGCTTGGGTAGCATCCGTCATAAATAAAGCACCATGTTTATGGGCTATATCAGAAATTTCGCGAATTGGTTGAAGCACCCCAATTTCATTGTTACCATACATCACGCTTACCAAGATGGTATCCGGACGCATGGCTGCTTCGAGGTCGGCAAGGTTTAAAATACCGTCTTCAGCAACCGACAGGTAGGTTACCTCAGCACCAAGTTTCTCCAGATGTTTGCAAGCATCCAAAACCGCTTTATGCTCGGTATTGAGGGTTATGATATGTTTTCCCTTCTGTCCGTACATCTCAAATACTCCTTTTAAAGCAAGGTTATCTGATTCTGTAGCGCCAGAAGTAAAGATGATTTCTTTCGGACTGGCTCCAATTAAGTTAGCTATTTGCTCACGTGCATAGTCTACGGCCTCTTCCGCAGCCCAGCCAAAGCTATGCGAGCGACTTGCAGCATTCCCGAAAGTATTGGTTAAATATGGCATCATTGCCTCCAGAACTCTAGGATCCAAAGGGGTTGTGGCATTATTATCCAGATATATGGGTAAGTTTAACATATTCCTTATTTAGACTAATTCTACACAAAGGTAACATCTTATTGGAGATAGATGTTCATACAGAGGAAAAATTCAACGGCGTTTGAAATGGTTTTGGGTTATTGGTTACCGGTTAGAGGGAGTTTCGGTGATACGAAGCCGCTTCTGCGTCCACCATTACTTTTTTCTAGCGAAAGCTATGAATCATGTTACATGTGTATCCGTAAACTTACCACCAATTCTAAAAATTCCAATTTCCAAGCTCCAAAATCCAAGCTTAGTCACCCTGAGCCTGTCGAAGGGCCAAGCTCCACTTTCGAATTTTACGAGGATTCAAGGCTATTTTGGAATTTGGAACTTTAATTTTGGAGCTTAAAACGCTAAGTGGCATTTAAACGGATAGTCATGTTATCTTAACAGCATCGGAGAGTTTTACTAGGGTTAACTTCGATACCCCATTAAAAAAGAACGCGCAATTCATGACAATACAAAGACTAATATTCAATTTATTTATTTGCCTTATATCCTGCACTCTACACGCACAATCAACCAAAAACCAAGTAAATATTCGATTAGACACAGTAATTTTTCTAGGCCATCAAGATTTTCAAAGTGCCATGTATTATCAAAGGGAAATGGCCTATGACTATAAAGATTCGGTAATCTATTATATCACAGCCAATGATTTCTTAAAAGGAAAAATATCAATTCACCGCTATGATTTAAGACTTAAACGAAGCGATACGATAACCTGCATAGTTCCAGATGATCTCTTTAGCAAAACGCTGCTACCTTATCCAAAAAAAATGGAAGTCAGCGAAAATAGGATCATCATAAAAATGTACGACCACCTGCTATTCCTAGAATATAAAAAGTCGACCCTTAAATTAATCCGCTACCTTAAAAACACGAGTTTACCTAACTATATTCATCACCTCACCGACTCAACGGTTATCTATACAGAAAGTAATATGGCCTTTGGAACGAAGCAAAATTCAGCTTATACAAAGTTTACAATCTATGACTATTACAACAACACCGTTTTAAACGTTAAAATCATGGATGATCCTTCATCTTATTCCTGGTATGGAATCCATGATGCGCGTGTTTGCAGCAGAGGCGACTCACTGTTTTTTGCAGATAAATGGCTCAGAAAAATGTGGCTACTCAACCCAGAACTTGAAAAAGTAGATTCATTTCGAATTCCAGCAAGTCAAACGCTTAATCCAGAAATCGATAAACGAAAAAACACAAAGCTGATTAAGAGAATGGACGAGCCTGTCGAAGATCAAAGGCAGTTTTACAAGAAATTTACAAGCTTCATTGAAAGCACTTACCATATCCAAGGGTTTTATACATTGAATGATTCAGCCTTTCTTATTGCCTATATAATGGGCGAAGGCAATGCCATGTTTGAAGTAGTTGAATTAAAAAATGGTCAATTAAAAAGTACCGGACTTCAAGCAGACAATAGTCCAAATGATAATGAAGTTCTAACTCCGTATAATATTCACAATATATTCATCAGAAGAACCCTTAAAGTAAGTGAAAATAAAATAATCATCTTTGAAAACCACCCTAAAGCTTACCCTATTGGAGCCGCTAAAGGATTGTTTTATGAAGAGACAATGGTCTACGGACACGAAATGGACAATTGTGAATTAGCCATTTACATTTTTGATATAGCCTATTGAATGATTCATCAATTATGACAAAACCACTCTTTGAATAGTTAGTTTTTCATGAATTGCTGGACAGCAGAAACATCATCCTCAAGCTGGTTTCGAGTTAAGAGTTACGGGTTAGGGCAGATATATACTCAATTCTCCAGGATACCTTAGCATTCCCCATCCTCATTACTTTTTCAGCCACGATGGGTGTTAGCGGGGACCCGTTTTCAATATTCAGTTTTCAGGAGGAAGAAACCAACAGGGTATGATGGAAAAAATTGAATTTGCAGGTAGCCGATTCATCGCGTACTTTGGATCTTCGCTCGGTGCGCTATAGCAGGAAGCTGAAGACATCCTGCCATAGTATGGTGAATTAACATCTGATTTTGAAAATCGCATCAAATCGCTTGTCTAATCCACAAATCCGTGCAATCCGTGTCATTCGCCAAAACCCTGATTCAGACAAAATAGTTCCGGATTCCAAACACGTGTTTATACTCTCAACGGATAGCGCGAATCACCCCATCTCCTTTTCTCCTCTTCTCCTCTGCTCCCTCTCACTGACTTTTTCGGAGAGTCTAATGTTCTCGATTCTCGACAGGCTCGAACTGACTGAAATTTTCGTCTTAATCATAAATCAAAAATCACAAATCACAAATCACCCTCCTACGCAAGTCTCCACTACGTTCCGAATTGCTCCGGCGGGCAGGCAAATCACAAATTGTAAATCAACCTCAACCTCAATCTCAACCTCAACCTCAACCATATTCCCTATTTTCGCTCCATGATTGGAAAAATCGAACATTTAGGAATTGCTGTGAAGGATATAGAAAGCTCGAATAACCTCTTTACCAAGCTCTTGGGAAGGCCTCCATACAAGGAAGAAGCGGTAGAATCGGAACATGTTATTACCTCTTTCTTTCAAAGTGGGACCAACAAAATTGAGCTTCTCCAAGCCACAAATCCAGATTCTGCCATTGCCAAATTCATCGAGAAAAAAGGCGAAGGAATCCATCATATTGCCTTTGAAGTGGATGATATTGAAGCGGAAATCATACGCTTAAAATCTGAAGGATTCCATATGATTCATGAGGTACCAAAGGATGGAGCCGACAATAAACGTATAGCCTTCGTTCACCCAAAAGGAACCAATGGGGTATTGATTGAATTGTGTCAGGATAAGGGCTAACGTTTCATGGACCCTTCTCTACCGTTCATCATCCTATTTCGTTAGCTTGTCAAGTTCTTTCAATTTGTTCTCCGCTCTTCGTACATTATTGTAGCATGAAATTGTTTGTTACTCGATTCTGGTCTTTTCTCTTGCTGATGATATGCACGCTCTCTTTTGCGAGTGCCCAGCAAACGCAAACCGTTCGGGGTTCAATAGTCGATGCGCAAAGTCGTATGCCGCTGATTGGCGCAACGGTAATCCTCCTCAATTCCGACCCTTTAGTAGGTACTACTTCAGATATTGAAGGAAATTTCCGACTAGAGAACATACCGCTTGGAAGGCAGTCGTTACGCGTCAATTACTTGGGATATAAAGAGATTACACTCAATAACCTTATAGTAAACTCAGGCAAGGAAGTTATACTCAACTTGGAGTTGGAAGAGGAAATTCTGAGCAGCGGAGAGGCTATTGTAAAGGCCAAAGAAAAGAGCGAAACCAATAATGATTTGGTATCTGTAAGTGGGAGAACATTTAGCATCGATGAGACCAATCGTTTTGCTGGATCCCTCGGTGACCCTAGCCGGATGGCCACCAATTATGCTGGGGTGGCAGGTGGCGGAAACGACCAGAGAAATGATATCGTGATTCGCGGAAACTCTCCTTTAGGCATGCTCTGGCGGGTGGAAGGTGCCGATATTCCTAACCCAAATCACTTCAGCAACCAAGGAGCGAACGGAGGTCCAGTATCCATCCTTAACAATAATACCCTGGCCAATTCCGACTTCCTCACAGGTGCTTGGCCCGCAGAATATGGCGCGGCTACTTCTGGCGTTTTCGACCTCAAAATGCGAAATGGCAATAATGAAAAACGAGAACATACTTTTCAAATGGGCTTTAATGGGATTGAACTGACCACAGAAGGTCCTTTCAAAAAGGGTGGTGCCTCTTACCTATTCTCCTACCGCTACTCCACATTGGCCGTCTTCGATAAATTGGGATTCAATTTTGGAGAGTCTGGAATTCCCGCCTACCAAGATTTTTCCTTGAAAATAAACCTGCCAACAAAGAAGCTCGGAACCTTCGGCATTTGGGGACTCGGTGGCAATAGTGCTACCAATATTTTCGACTCGGTATTAGATACTATGGATAGAAATGACAAGGTACGCCCGCAAGACATCCAATTTTCCAGCGGCATGTTTGCAACGGGCATCACACACCTAATTCCTATTCGTAAAAACGGCTATATCAAAACCGTGTTGAGCTTTTCTGGCGAACAAAATCGTTCGATGGTTGATACCTTGAGTGAGCAAACAGGGAATAAGAAGTCGCTCTATTTTAGCTCCGATTCGAAAGTCTTCAGAACCAGTATTCACAGTTTTTATAATCACAAATTCAATGCACAACATGCGGTAAAAATTGGAATCATTGCCAGCCGATATCAAACAGAGATGCAAGACAGCACCCGCGATTGGCGCGAAACATCGGGCAGTGGGTTCCGTATTAACTATGCTTTCAAAGAAGCAACTTATAATGCTCAGGCTTATATCAACTGGAATTACCGCATCAATACCCGCTTAACGCTTAACAGCGGACTCCATGCCCAAGCCATTGCCGTGAATAATACAGGAAGTATTGAACCGCGCGTTGGAATCAAATATGCGGCGTCGAGCAAAACACGCTTGAGCTTTGCTTATGGATTGCATGGTCAAGGCCAACCTTTGCCTGTGTATTTTCAAGAAACTAAATTGGATGATGGCTCAACAGTGCAAACCAATAAGGACCTGAAATTTACCAAAAGTCATCATTTTGTTATGGGCGTCGACCAAAATATTGGCAAGAACTACCACCTTAAAGTGGAAGCCTACTATCAATACCTCACCAATCTGCCCGTTACCCAAAACCCTGGATTCTATAGTGTAGTGAATTTTGGTTCAGACTTTGGAGGACTGCCGAATATAGATAGCTTAGTAAGCGAAGGACTAGGCCGAAACTATGGCGTTGAGCTAACCTTTGAACGCTATTTCGCCAAAGGTTTCTATTTCCTTGCCACGGCCTCCTTGTTTGAAAGTCAATACTTAGCGAGCGATCAAGTATGGAGAAACACCGCTTATAATAGCAATTTCGTTTATAATGTCTTAGCAGGGAAAGAATGGCAAATCCGAGGAAAAAACACGCTTTCCGTCAATCTTAAAGGCACCTATGCAGGTGGCCGAAGAGAAATTCCACTTAATATTCCCGAGTCGCAGATTGAAAAAAGAGCGATATATGATTTTGACAACGCTTATAACCAGCGACTCCCATCCTATAGCCGCTTTGATGTGCGCATTGGCTATAAAGTAAACGGAAAACGAATCACCCAAGAATGGGCCCTCGACATACGGAATGTCCTTAATACCAAAAATATTCTTACTCGCCAATTCGATCCATCTACTGGAACCCAACGCGATGTCTTTCAAATTGGTATCTTTCCAGTGCCTTTATACCGCTTACAATTTTAGACCATGCGCATCACGGCAAACCCCCTTTTGAAATACCTAGGCATAATTGCAGTTGGCCTGCTAGTTAGCACGATGATGAATCGTGGATTTTGAAGACACCTAAAAGCGCCTATTACTTCAAGGAATCACCATTTATGTATATATACTGCTTTTTAAGGCATGGATTGACACCTAATACTGCCCAAGAAACTACCTATAAAACGAGGTGTAATAACTACTAGGAGTTGTTCCCCGTATTGTTTTATTCCTAAAAACACCCTTATCTTTCGAATACAAAATAGGTGTTTTCGCATCGATTTCGTAAACCAAACTAAACCTTAAAACCGCATGAGAGCTATCCGCATTAGTGGATTTTTTGCGCTCCTGGGATTGATGTCCTGTGATTTATTTCATAAGGATAATCCTGGCTGTCCGCCAATTGCTGGCCAATACTTCGACGTGATTGCTGTGGATATAAGCAGCAAGCGACTCAGCGAATGTTGTGCAGAAGACGCTTTTGTTTTTGAACGTATGCCCTTTAAGAAGTTCCTACTTAGCGTAGACTATCAAGCATCCTATTATTCCCTCAACCTGGCACCCTCTCATTTTTCCCTGATTCCCTCTGGCTATGCCATGAGTTGCACTCAAAACGGACAAAGCGGCTCCAAAGAAAGCTTATTGGAGGTGGAAATTATCACCTTATATGATATTGATGGACAATATAAAAAAGGACAAGCCGTAGCCGATCTTTTTGACCTCGAAGAGATGGGTGGACGTCTTGGCTTAAATGAATACCTCTCGAATTCCAATCGTCGTATTCGTGAAGAGCATTCGCGCCTTTACCTGAACAAACAGCCCTCCATGAATGATACCTGTGCCTTTAAGATTAAGATCATCCTCGACAATGGCGAATCATATACGAGTTTAACTACTCCTGTAATCTTCCAATAATCCGATTCATTTTCATTGCCTAAATTTGTTTGATGAGGTCATTCTATTTATTTTGCCTAATCCTACTATCCTCAAGTTCGTTTGCCCAAGAATCTGTTTGGGAAACCCCACCTGAAATTAAGTTTGGTGGCTATATAGAAACGTATTATTCCTACGATTTGAATCAGGCAGCAAACGCAAAGCGCCAGCCTTATTTCTTCAACTATAACCGTCATAATCAATTCAACCTCAACCTAGGTATACTGCGCTTTGATCTCAAACATCCCCGCTACCGAGGTGCTTTTGCCTTGCAAGCCGGAACCTATGTGAATGATAATTATATCAACGAAGCCAGTTCACTAAAAAATATCCATGAAGCCCATGTGGGAATTGCCCTGGATAAAAAATCGAGGTTCTGGATAGAAATGGGCATCCTCCCTTCTTATATCGGCTGTGAATCTGCCATGGGTATGGATAATCCCACCTTAACGCGTTCTCTAGTTGCCGAAAACTCCCCCTATTTTATGTCGGGCGCCCAAGTGAGTTATGAGTCAGAAAAGTGGACTGCCGCCATTATTCTTAATAACGGGTGGCAGCGAATTACACGTGTTCCAAAGACCAGTGCACCTGGAGTTGGCTCTCAAGTCCAATACCATCCTAGCAAGAGATTAACCCTGAATTGGAGTAGTTTTTCCGGTTCAGATTTCCCAGACAGCCTGCACCGAAACCGCTATTTTCAAAACTTCTACCTGCAAGGAAAGCTTGGCAAAAAGAGCAGCATCACCCTTGGCTTCGATTATGGGCTTGAAACAAGTGGCGTCAATGAAATCTCGAACAAAGAATGGCTCGGCTACCTATTCATTTTTCACCACCAATTTAACTCACGCTATGCAGCAGCCCTGCGCCTTGAGCAATTCAACGACCCCAGATATGCTGTTGTTAGCCAGGCAGCTGCAGGCGCATTTCGAGCAAGTGGCGCCTCACTCAACTTCGATTACCAACCCATTAAAAGCTTTATGCTGCGCTTAGAGGCACGCTACCTGCAATCCGAAAATGCTTTGTTTTGGAAACAGCAATCTTTCGCGAAGAATACGCTGAACTTCACCTTCTCCCTATCCTACAAAATCCCTTAGTCCACCAAAAAAAAACCACCTCCCATTTTCAGAATATTCGTAAATAATCAGATAATTAACTACTCGCTTAACGCGAATATTTTCATGAATTGTTGGCCTACCCACATGTGGATGCATTGAGATTAGCTCGACGGCCTTTTTAAAAACCCCATCGAGTTTATAACTATACTCCTTTGATTTATTCCTTTCAATCCAATAAGCCAAAATTACCTTTCTCTCTGCCAAGGCATTCTCTGTCCATTTTACTTGGATAGCCATTGGTCAATTTCAGAATTGGCTTCATCATTTAATTTAAAATGGCCACGAACTATTTGTTCTCTTGCCTCTTTGACTTCATTTAGCTGGGCCACTCCTAATTGATACACACTTTCTTCGCTAACTTCCAAGGCTAATATTCGGCCTAGTTCCTCAAGCAGAAGTGCATTATTAGTCTCTTGTACACGAAGTATAATTTGCTGTTTTAGCTCCGTCTTTGTCATAGAGTAAAATTACTCAATTTTTTTCGATTGATTGTCGCATTTCGGTCAAAAGCTAATTATTCGCCTTTAAAATGCTCCTTCACCAAACCCAAAAATTCGTCGCTAACCTGCGGCTGACTGGCCACAATCTCTTTGCCCCAAAGGAAATCATCTCCCCCTGAGAAATCAGTGACTTTCCCCCCAGCAGCTTGCACGATAAATGCACCGGCAGCCACATCCCAAGCGGCGAGGCTATATTCGAAGAAGGCATCAAATCGTCCGCATGCCACATAGGCCAAGTCTACTGCAGCAGAGCCCATTCGGCGTAAACCACGAGAGCCTTTCATCAGTACTTTTAGCAATTGTAGGTATTGATCCATCTGCTCAAAATCATAGTAGGGGAAACCTGTAGCGAGCAATGAGTCTTCCAAGGATGCTGCATTTGAAACATGGATTTCTTTGTCGTTGCAATACGCCTTTCCGCCTTCCCAGGCATAGAAACATTCATCGAGATTGATTTCATACACGATGCCTCCAGCAAGTTTTCCATCCATCATCAAACCCACACTCACGCTGAATACAGGCAATCCATGCACAAAATTAGTAGTGCCATCCAAAGGGTCGACAATCCATACAATGGCTGCATTTCGGTTTCTTTCGGTGGTCGCTTCTTCGGTCACAAAACCAGCCTCCGGACTAATCGCCTTTAAGCCTTCTACCAAGCGCCTTTCAGCTGTTAAGTCGACATAGGATACCAATTGATTTTGGCTTTTTAAATCAATGACAGTACGATCGAAATTTTTTACTTCGCTTCGAATAAAAGCTCCCACTTCCTTAATAAGTGGAAGTGCAGATTGAATGAGGTTTTGAGCAGTCATGGGGCAAAGATAGAAGGTTTCCGCCTTCGCTGACTTCGTGCACCATAGCGCTAGCGAAGGTGTAAAAAGCTAAGGCGGACAGAGAAGATCAAGTTGCTCTAGCCCAAAGCCATTTTAAGGACAAGACCATCATTAAGGTAAAAAATTAATGTTTTCCTTTTCCGCCCTTGCCATGATCTCCACCATTGCCTCCGTTTCCGCCTTTCTTATCGTGTCCACCTTTATTGTCGTTACCACCCTTATTATCATTGCCTCCTTTATTGTCGTTACCGCCTTTATTGTCGCGGCCTCCTTTATTGTCGTTACCGCCTTTGCCATTAGGGCCATGTTTTCCGGGTTTTCCTTCTGGTCCGCCCTTCCTCATATGACCGCCTTTGCCCAACTTGGGATGACCAGGGTAGTAACCAAACCCAGCATGTTTTCTACTGCGCATCAGGTATATTCCTGAACTACGGAAATCGGAATCCATGATGGTGATCCAGTTGCGGTGATTATGTTTGGCGTGTCCTAAATGCAATCCGTTATCATGTCGTTGATATTCAACACGTTCGGCATGATGAACTTCTTTAATCAAGCCGTCGGACACATGGAGGGAAACAAGTCCGAGTTCCACTTCCACCACGGCACCTGATGAGGTAGCAGCCATAAAAAATTCCGTTCCTTTAACGATGGCTTCTTCTTCTGAAGATGTTTTAACCGTAAAGGGTGTTTCTCCATCATTCACACTAAAAAAGGCCTCCCCTTCAAGTGTTACCGTTCGTGGGTTGAAGCTCTTGCTATACGTCAGTTTGCTCTGGTGATTCAGATAAACCACCGAACTATCGGGAAGAACCACTTGTTCGAAATTGTCTGAGGTTTTGACCGTTACAGTACCACAGGCTGTGAAGCTTATTGCCAAAGCCAGTAGGAGAATGAGTTGAATATTTTTCATAGTGCCTTGAAAAGGTCATTAACCTTTTGGTATAGATTATTTCTTCTAAGTTACGGCGAATGAATGGGGTTTAGAGGTTAAGGTTGAAATTAAGGTTTCCGCCGTCGCTGACCGCGTGCACCATAGCGCTAGCGAAGGTGTAAAAAGCTATGGCGGACTGGGAAAAGGACACATGACTACCAGCAGCGTTTAAACAGCCCGGAATACGTTTTTAGCCAAGAAATCGTTCGCTTTATACGTGTAATCCTAAAGCTCACGCGCCATGAAAAAACTCAGCATCTTACTTTTTTCCCTTTGCCTGCTAGGTTTTACATCATACACTCAGGCACAATTAGACAAATTTGGTTTCAGCGCTTCTTATGTTAATGCCACTCAAAAATGGGGACCAAGTTCTTTGTCCCGAATGGAATCCATACATGGAATATCTGCCTTTATAATTGGCGAAAAATACATATGTCGCAATGCTTCCATTCGCGCCAATTTTGGTTATCAAAAACAAGGCTATGCAACGGCACATTGGAGAGATGCCAACCCACCTCTTAGTTTTAATGAAGGGTATATCGCCCATCAAATTGCACTGGATTTAAGCATCAAAGGCTATCTAGGAAATAGAAGCAATCGCCTTTATCTCTTAGGCGGTATTCGAGCCGGACAAACGGTTTCATCCAAAATCACGAATGAATATCCAGACATCCATTACCTAAAAAGTAGTGCATTTAAATCAACCACATTTGATGCATTGGGTGGAATCGGTTTCGAATGGAAACGCGGCTTATTTCTCGAAGCGGAATATACCATGGGCCTCACTCCTGTTTTTACGTATGATACTACCAAAGGCTATAACCGCAGTCTATCAGCGCGTATTGGATACTATTTCCTTCGTCCGAGTACCTGCCGTTCGAAACACCTAGGGATTACGGATATGTTTTAGCCCATCTTGCTCCCCCCTTTATTCTTCGGCTTCACTAAGATTCCGCTAATCTTTCAATCACAAATCACCCTCCTGCGTTAATTTCCACTAGGTTCCAATTAACTTCGGCGGGCAGGCAAATCATAAATCATAAATCATAAATCATAAATGAGAATATCTTTGCCCCATGTCATCCGCCTCAAACCTGCGCAAACATATTGGGATTATCGGAGGAGGTCAGCTTGGAAAGATGCTGATCGAAGCCGCCCAGCCGTGGAATACTTTCTTCCATATTCTTGAAAATACCGAAGATGCCCCTGCCACGCGCATTGCCGATTCTCAAATTCTTGGCAAGCTTACGGATGATGCGAAAATCCGTGAACTAGCCGCCAAAAGTGATGTGCTTACTTATGAAATTGAACATGTAGGGGTTCAGACATTAAAGGACTTGGAGATTCGAGGAACCCGCGTAGTTCCTTCCCCGAGAATTTTGGAAATCATCCAAGACAAAGGATTGCAGAAACAATTCTATGCCGATCATCATATCCCAACGGCTCCCTTTCGCTTGGTCACTCAGCCTAGCGAATGGTTGCTGGCAGCGAAGGAATTGGGCATCGACCGCTTTGCCGCCAAGAGTCGCACAGACGGCTATGACGGGAAAGGCGTGGCATTATGCACTGTTGCAGAACTAGAAGCGAGTGGCAATTTTCCTTTCCCTGGTCCTACGTTAATTGAATCTTTTGTGGACTGCGAGAAAGAATTATCGGTAATCGTAGCCCGCAAAAAATCAGGCGAAATCTGCACTTTTCCAACAGTAGAGATGGAGTTCGACCCGATTGCTAACCTGGTGGAATTTTTGGCTTGTCCGGCACAAATCAGCGATACCATCGATCAAAAAGCCAAAGAAATAGCCATTCGCTGTATAGAAGCATTTGATGGAGAAGGAATCTTTGCCGTAGAACTTTTCTTGACCAAAGACGGCGAAATTTTGGTGAATGAAATCGCCCCCCGTCCACATAATTCCGGTCATCATACAATAGAAGCCAATTACACCTCTCAATACGAACAACTCAACCGCATTTTACTCGACCTTCCTTTAGGCGATACAGGTTTGCTTTCGCCTGCCGTGATGATTAACTTACTCGGCACAGAAGGGGTTTCTGGCGCTTATGCCATAGAAGGACTGGATGAAATATTAGCGCTTTCTGGTGTTTATATTCATCTCTATGGAAAAGCAGAAACCCGTCCGAAGCGTAAAATGGGACATGCTACCATTTTGGCTCCAACATTAGCAGAGGCCATTGAAAAAGCTAAATTTGTTCGCGATACCTTTCAATTTATACCCGCAAAATGACAGCACGCATCGGCATTATTATGGGATCAGACAGCGACTTACCTGTTATGCAGGAGGCAGCCAAAATCCTCGACCAATTTGAAATCCCTTACGAACTCAGCATTATTTCCGCACACCGCACTCCTGAGAAAATGTACGACTATGCGAAAAGCGCACGCAGCAGAGGTATTCAGGTAATTATAGCTGGTGCAGGCGGTGCCGCGCATCTTCCCGGCATGGTAGCCGCCATGACGGAGCTTCCAGTAATCGGCGTTCCTGTTCAGAGCAAAACCATGAGTGGAATTGACTCCTTATATAGTATTGTACAAATGCCTCCAGGTGTTCCGGTAGCAACAGTGGCTATCAATGGGGCGCGAAATGCCGGAATCCTTGCTGCGCAAATTCTTGGAAGCAGCGATGCAAAAGTAGCAGATACCGTAGCTGCCTTTAAAGAAGGCATGAAAAGCGAAGTGTTAGCGAAAGCCAAAAAAGTAGAGGATAACGGCTATGCAGCTTATGTCAATCAAATGAAATGAGTCTTTTTGCATCCTTCTGGACTATTGCCGAACAGCTGACATCCTTTAGCGAGGCACAAAACTAGATAGATGGATGAAATACGCCCAATAGAAACCCTAGTTCGGAAACTTCTTCTTCAACGTATGATTTATGTGCAGTCTGTTGTGGCTTCGCTCATTTCGCTCAAACCCGAAGAGCGCTATACTAGCATGCCAGAAACTCGCCCCGACCTAGTACAACACATCCCCCAACACATTTTGAGCAGCTTCATGGGTATCACCCCCGTAAGCCTAAGCCGTATCCGAAGCCGGATCGCTAAAAAAGACTAGGCATACTCATTTGGTCTATGGTCTATGGTCTATGGTCTACGGTCTAAATTAACAATTGTTCAGGCATCATACCCTCAATTGCCTCCCCCTTTGTTTCAATAAATTATAAAACCATGAATCAAATAATCACAGAACAGTTTATTGAAGCCAGTCCCGACAAAGTATGGGACATCCTGATGAACACCCAAGCATATGGCGAATGGAATCCATTCATTATAAAAGTTGAGGGGGAGATTAAGCCAAAGGGCAAATTGGTCAATACTATGATGATTGGCGACAAAACCATGACCTTCAAGCCAACAATCACTGCCTATGAAAAAGGCATCTATTTTGAATGGCTTGGGAAAATGCCAGTGGGAATGTTTAACGGCCGCCATTTTTTTCGATTAAATGCCCAGCAAGGAGGCACCCTTTTAGAGCACGGTGAATATTTCAGCGGATGGCTACATGGCCTCATTTTAAGCAAGATTGGCGAGCAAACGCGCACGAATTTTATCGCCATGAATCAGGCCTTAAAGCAAGAAGCTGAAAAACCATGACTTATGTCCTTTCGGATGCAGATTTTTTTCGCTTATTTCGGAGCAAAATTAGAAGCAATGAATATTCCAGCAGAACTCAAGTACACCAAAGACCATGAATGGATACGTGTTGAAGGCGATACGGTAACAATTGGCATCACGGATTTTGCCCAAGGTGAACTTGGAGATATTGTGTTCGTGGAAATCGAAACTGAAGGTGACACCCTTTCCAAGCACGACGTTTTTGGAACCGTTGAAGCAGTAAAAACCGTTTCCGACCTATTTATGCCTGTTTCTGGAGAAATAAGCGAATTCAACAGCAGCTTGGAAACAAATCCTGAGCAAGTGAATTCAGACCCTTATGGAGGAGGCTGGATGATCAAGGTGACACTTTCTGACCCAAGTGACCTCGACGATTTGATGTCGGCAGAAGACTATCAGCAGCTTGTTGGCGCTTGAGAAAACTTTTAAAATATCATCGTGGAACCATAATATGGGCACTTTTTGTCCTGATTATGATGTTCATGCCTACAAAGGGAATTGAACAAAGCTCAATTACTAATTTAGACAAGTTCATACACGTTTGTGTTTTTGCGATGTTATGTTATCTGTCAATTACGGGCTTGGTAAAACAATTTCGCTTTAGCATTAAAAAATTATCTGCAGCGAAATACGGGGCAATCTTCACGATTTGTTTCGGAGTATTAACTGAAATTGGACAGTATCTGCTTGGATATAGAAGCTTTGATGGCTATGATATTCTAGCGAATTCACTTGGCGCTTTAATCGGCTTTATCTATTTCCAATTCTGGATTTCACGCTGTTTAAAAAGTCCTTACAACCTAAGCGCTTAACAAAGCGTTTACTTTTTAGTATTTGGTGGTATTCACCAATTGAACTAATTTTGTTTAATCGTTATGGAGCCTAGAAAATATCCGGAAGCCGACATTCGAAAAAAGACAGACATCTACTTCATGGTAGGATTGGCTGTTGCACTCGGCATTACCTATGCGGCCTTTAGTTTTACTACCAGCGATCAAGTTGAAAATGGCTTGATGGTTATGGATCAAACTGAAGAGGTCGAGGAAATGACCGACATTACCCGTCAGGAACAACCACCACCCCCACCACCCCCACCACCGCAAACTATTGAGGTGATTGAGGATGATTCGGAAGTGGAGGAAGCTGATATTGAAGATACCGAAATCGACCAAGAGACTGTGATTGCGCCAATCGTTCAAGAGCAAGTGGAAGTGGTTGAGCAAACCAGAGAACAAGAAGTGTTCATGGTGGTAGAAGACATGCCAGAGTTCCCAGGTGGAGAGGCTAAGATGTTTAAATACATTGCCGATAATGTAGATTATCCTCCATTGGCTCGTGAAAATAATATCCAAGGTCGTGTAACGGTTCAGTTCGTTGTCGACGAGAATGGAAAAATTATCGATGCCAAGGTTCTTAAAGGAATCGGTTGGGGTTGTGATGAAGCTGCCTTGAGGGTGGTAAATTCTATGCCTCGCTGGAAACCAGGAAAACAAAGAAACAAAGCGGTTCGCGTACGATTCGTGATACCAATTCGCTTCGTATTGGGTTAAGCCCAACAAGCTATAACGGAACAGGGAGTCCGGTTCGTATTCGAGCCGGACTTTCTTTTTTATTTTCAGTTCTATTCCAACCAATGCCCTGCCTGATGCCGTTTTATGTGTAGTTCTAAATCATACCACTATGCGAAACGTTCATCCTCACACTAGCAAAACGAAAAGAAGAAGTATCATCTTTTTTGAAATTGGCCTTATCTGCGCCCTCTCTTTTGCCCTTTGGGCATTTAACTATTCCAGCTTTACTTCCGACTTGGTTGTATCAAACGATACCAAACAAACCGCCCTTTTTGAAGACGAAAGAATAGGAGAAATTGAAATTGTTCCAGACCAAGAGCTCTTCATTCCAGAAACAGCCCCTAAGCCTTCGGAAAACTTCCAAATTGTCGACGACATAACGAAGATACCTGAGCCTGCAGAACCCACCGAGCCAGAGCCTATTAATGTTCCAGTAGATAGGGGAATTGGCTTTAATCCAAATCCTATTTCTCCTCCAGACCAAGGCGCGGACAATAAATTTGTCCTAGTAGCATCAAAAATGCCCTCATTCCCCGGGGGTGATGCAGCCATGATGGCCTTCATTCAAAAAGAAATCAACTACCCTCCTTTGGCACGTGAGAATGGCATTCAAGGCCGCGCAGTGGTTTATTTTATTGTTGAAAAAGACGGAAGCATAAGCCATATTGAAATGGCCAGATCGCTTGGCTGGGGAATTGACGAAGAAGCCATCCGTATGGTAAAATCGATGCCCAACTGGATTCCTGGTGAAAATAATTTCCACCCAGCACGTGTGAAAATAGCCCTACCTATTAAGTTTCTACTCCAATAGAATACAACTGTGCTTCATCTAGTTTGTTTAAAATCCGTCTTTCTTTATTGAAAGGCGGATTTTTATTTAGAAATATTCTAAATTGCGGCCGTGAATCTGGCAGATCTTCATAAAGGGAAAAGTGCAGTGATTGCAAAAATCGAGGAGCAACTACTCGCAGAACGCTTGCAGGAATTCGGAATCTTTTCCGGAAGTCTTATTCGCTTTCTCGGCGCTGCACCTTCCGGTTGCCCAATCATGCTTGAAGCGGGCGGCACACAAATAGGTCTTCGTAAAGAACAAGCTATACAGATCAAAATTTCACCTCTTGACTAAAACCCGATGTTTCGCTTTAGCAGGGAATCCAAACAGCGGCAAATCGACCCTGTTCAATGAACTTACTGGATTACATCAGAAGACTGGAAACATTCCAGGTGTAACGGTAGAGAAAAAAAGCGGGAAATATTATTTCAAAGACCAACTCTTTCAAGTAGAAGATATTCCAGGTGTATATAGTTTGCATGCCCGCTCGGCAGATGAGCTCGTAGCAACTTCCCTATTACTCGACAATAGCGCTCAGGCCCCTGAATTTTTTGTCTTTGTAGCCGACGCCACCCAATTACGCAAAAGCTTATTCCTCTTTCTGCAAATGCAAGAAGCAGGATGCTCCATGATTCTCGCACTGAATATGCACGACTTGGCTGAGAAGCGTGGACTCCAAATCAATGCCAAAGCCTTAGAAAACGCCTTAAATGTTCCGGTAATTCCCATTTCTGCATCCAAGAATAGAGGCATTGAGGAACTACAAAATACCATTGCTCAACAGGAGCAAAATCCTCCCCGAGTTAAGCAAGCCGTTACAAGTAAAGCTGAAATCCTTTTTAAACGTATCGATACCATACTTGAAGAAGCCCAAACCTGGGAAGCGGGTAAAGTATACCAACGTAGCAGCGAAAAGTGGGACCGCTATCTGCTCCATCCATTTTGGGGCTATGTTTTTTTCTTTCTCATCCTTTTCCTCTTATTTCAGTCTGTCTTCTTTTTGGCTGATTACCCCAATCATTTGATTGAAAGTCTCTTCATCCACTCAGGAATATGGCTAGAGAGCACACTACCCCAAGGCCCCATCAATGCTCTTATTGTTAATGGAATCATCCCTGGACTAAGTGGTGTATTGATGTTCTTGCCTCAAATAGGACTCCTATTCTTCTTCCTTATCCTCTTAGAAGACAGCGGCTATATGGTTCGCGCTACTTTATTGATGGATAAGGTAATGCGCAGAGCAGGCTTAAACGGACGGTCAGTTATACCCATGATTAGCGGTGTTGCTTGCGCGATTCCTGCGATATTGGCAACGCGCACCATTTCTCAACCCCGCGACAGGCTCATTACCATGTTCGTGATTCCTTTTATTAGTTGCTCGGCCCGTTTGCCAGTATTTATTCTCTTGGTCAGTCTGATTCTCCCCAATGAACGGTTTCTGGGAGTCTTTAATTACCAAGGACTTGCATTAACTGGTCTCTACTTACTTGGATTTTTGGCTGCCTTTGGCACAGCCTGGCTCTTAAATCGAGGCATGAAAAAGCAATCGCAAGACCTCTTTTTGATGGAAATTCCAGAATACCGCATGCCACATTGGCCCGTGGTATTGCGCCAAATAGTAAACCGCTGCATGACCTTTATCTCTGAGGCAGGAAAAGTCATCTTAGGAGTCAGCATCTTGCTTTGGGCACTTTCCAATTACGGTCCCGCAGATTTTATCGCAGATGCGCCAGATATTCAAACACCTTTGGAAGAATCCTTTGCAGGAATTGGAGGAAAACTAATTGAACCAGCAATTGCTCCTCTCGGCTATGATTGGAAAATAGGCATCGCCATTCTATCCAGTTTTGCTGCCCGAGAAGTCTTTGTAGGAGCCATTTCTACCCTGTATCATCTCGACAATCCAGAAGACCAGGAAAGCATATTGACCATTCTAGGACGGGAAGATGGAATAAGCGGACCAACGGCCGTTTCCCTGCTCTTCTTTTACCTATTTGCTTTACAATGCGCCAGCACTTTGGTGGTGATGAAACGAGAAACAGGCGGCTGGAAATGGCCCACCATTCAATTCTTCTTTATGGGTATAACGGCTTACTTGAGCGCCTTCGCTGCGTATCAAATATTATCATAAGTAGAATTAATTGTTCAAAAACGGAAAACTGACACCTATTTTGTCAGGAATTTTCGAGTGATTTTAGGAGTCAAAAAAAACTATCTCCTTGCCTTTCAAGAGCCGTATCAGTTTATCGTCACTTTCTCACGAATTATCCACAGTTTGGTGGGATTTTTGATGTAAATGAGGTTCGCATAATTTAATAAACTATTCGTAGTCATACATGAGACAGCTTAAAATCAGCAAACAGTTTACCAACCGGGAAAACAAATCACTCGACAAATACCTCAACGAAATCAGTAAAGTGCCAATGATCGACGCTCAAGAAGAGGTTGAATTGGCAAGAAGAATCAGAGAAGGTGATCAAGTTGCTTTGGAAAAGTTAGTAAATGCCAACTTGCGTTTTGTGGTATCTGTATCCAAACAATACCAAAACCAAGGGCTTACCCTAGGTGACCTGATTAATGAAGGCAACCTTGGACTAATCAAGGCAGCAAAAAGATTTGACGAAACTCGGGGATTTAAATTTATTTCCTATGCCGTATGGTGGATTCGTCAGTCTATTCTTCAAGCATTGGCTGATCAATCAAGGATTGTACGTTTACCTCTTAACAAAGTAGGTTCCATTGGCCGAATTGGTAATGCTGCTGCCCAATTGGAGCAGAAATTTGAAAGAGAACCTACTGCCGAAGAAATCGCGGAAGCACTTGACATCCCTGTAATTGAGGTGGAAAATGCACTCCGCACTTCTGGTCGTCATTTATCTATTGATGCTCCGCTTACTGAAGGAGAAGACAATACCCTACTTGGGGTTCTTGATAATAACGACGAACCTAATCCAGACTTGCACCTGATCAATGAATCTTTGCAGAAGGAAATTTCACGGGTTATTAATACCCTTTCTGAAAAAGAAAGAGACGTATTGAAATATTACTATGGCTTGGACGGCGGCCCGGCTCATACCCTTGAAGACATTAGTGAAAAAGTTGGCTTAACGCGTGAACGTGTTCGCCAGATTAAAGAAAAGGCCTTAAGAAGATTGAGAAAATCGAGCAAAAGCAAGATTTTGAAATCATACCTCGGCTAATTCTTTTAATAGCCCATTAATTAATTCAGGCTCATATCCCTTTTGCAGGAGGTATGAGCCTGTTTTTTTTCGCTTGACCCATACATTTTTTTCTCCCCGCAATTTTTGCCAATAGGCTTCGGCAAGTTCTCGTAAAACATCCTTATATTCTTCTTCTTTAATTTCCTCGAAGCCTTTTTGCATGCAGTGTTCGCTAATCTTCTTTTGCCGGAGTTCATTAGCGATTTTCCGTCGCCCCCACTTTTTAAAACGAAACTTGCCCCGAACAAAAGCCCTAGCAAAGCGCTCTTCGTCGAGAAAGCCAGTGCGACTGAGTTCAATAATCACCTCACCCGCTTCATCATCATATAGCCCCAAGCTGGCCAACTTCGTTTCTACCTCTGCGAAGCAACGCTCTTGGTAGGAGCAGTATTTCATCAATTTTGAGAGGGCTTCTTTTTGGGAATGAGTCATGTTTCTTGGGTCGTACAGATAATAAAAAGTCAAATTTCAGAAATGTTTCGGTGCAAATGGCTGCTTTTTGGAATAATCTTTGTAAAATTCACTTTGAAAAGACACTTTAAGACTAGCCTTATGAAAAAGTTTTTATTATCAAGTATGATGGTTCTAGTAGGAGTTTTTGCTTTTGCACAAGAAAAACAAGCAGAGATTTCGTTTGAAACAGTATCACATGACTTCGGAACCATCACCGAAGGAACTCAAGCAACTGTTGAATTTCAATTCACAAACAAAGGAGATGCACCATTGGTATTAAGCAGTGTTAGCGCTTCTTGTGGATGTACTACTCCTGAATGGACAAAAGAGCCAATCATGCCAGGTCAAACTGGTATAGTGAAAGCGATCTACAATTCAACAGGTCGTCCAGGTTCATTTACAAAAAGCATTACAGTTAATTCCAATGCAAAAAATGGTACCATGATCCTAACGATTAAAGGAAATGTTGCGCCAAAACAAGTGGCTCCAACCTCTCCGGTACAAAATCAAAAGCCTAGCAACTAAGCTTTTTAACAAAATATAATTGAACCCTGTGGCTTGCCATGGGGTTTTTTTATCCCCTTACCCTACCTAAATCATTGTATGATGAAAAAAATCTACCTGCTCCCTCTCATTTTGTTAAGCCTAGTATCCTTTATTGAAAAACAGGCCAATATTCAATTCAAAGATGAAGTGCATGATTTTGGAACGATGACAGAAGGAGATAAACCCTCCTATGACTTTCTATTTACCAATAGCGGAGATGCGCCTTTGGTGATTGTAAGCGTGGATAAAAGTTGCGGCTGCACGGAACCTAGCTACCCAGAAAAGGCCATCATGCCCGGAGATACTGGCTTCATCAAAGTGGGCTATAATTCTGTAGGCAAGGAAGGGCGTTTCGACAAAACCATTAGCGTAAACTCCAATGCGAAAGACGGCGCCATTCGACTGCGCATTGTGGGGAAGGTGCTTAAAAAAGACTAAGCTCTTTCTGGGTTCGACATCCAACCTGCCAAGCCCCCACTATGAATAAAAAGCAGACGCTGTTCCGGACTGAAAAAATCATTTTGCACCAAGTCCAATAAAGCCATCCACTGTTTTCCGGTATAGACGGGATCTAAGAGAATGCCTGAATGACTGGTAAACGCACGACAGGCATCAAAGAGCCCAGCATCCATCTTTGCAAAGCCCCCGCGTGCATAGTCCGTAAAAACCTGAATTCCCTCTTCACGAAGTTGTTCCGCTAGCCGTGCATCTTTAACGGCCATGATTGCCAGCAATTCGCTCGCATCTGGTTTGTTTGCGTGTAATCCTCTGGCAGAAGTTCCCGAGCCAACACTGTCTAAAACATGGGTATACGATTGCTTCAATTCTTTCCAAAGAGAAGCCATTCCAGCACGTCCCTCCAAACAATTTGCACCTTCTGGAATCCATAGCTCCCCATCTATAAATTTCAAATGGGTCTCGGTGGCTCTTGCTTCACGAAAAGCTTCCCGCGTCATGAATTCCAATTCCATCCCGAACTGCGAACAGAGTCGAAGAAGTGGATTACTCACCCTATCTCCACGAACAATTCCTCGCGACTTAAACCCAAAGCTTGCTGCAGAAGCGGCCAAAGCCAATAGGTGATTTGAGTAGGCCCCTCCAAATGACACCAAAGTATGCACTCCAGCTTGCTTGGCCACTTCAATAATTGGCTCAAGCTTTCTCCATTTATTCCCGCTAACAAAAGGATGGATTAGGTCATCCCGTTTAATCCAGACGGACAGACCTTTCTCTTCGAATAGTGGATGATGGAGTTCCTGCTCTGGCGAGGGTAAATTCACGAGGCTGTCTTTCCTTCTTCCAATAAAGCATCTAAGCTGAGAACTGACACGCTGTGATAGCCCTTGCGTGCCTTGCTGTAAATTTCTCTTGCGGCAGCCTTCCAATAGGCGTCTCCATCATTCATGGCACCATAGAGCGGCATCAAAAATTTACGCCGTCCTACTACGCTCAAAAACTCTTCAATGGTTGGGGTCATTTGGTGCCAATCGCTGCGTACGGCAAGCACCAACCACTGATTGGCAATTTCCGCATTCGCACGACTAAACAAGAACTGCTTTTCAAGACTGGTTAATTGAAGGGTATCTGCCGGCGCCTCAATACTACGAATGAAATGAAGCCAATGATGGGTCGTCCAGTTTTTCGTAGCTGCAATAGCTGCTTTGTCGCCAATCATCAATCCATGACTCAAGCTATCCACCTGGGCAAAGGCACTGGCTGTTGGAGGAACAAAACTGCTTGGCATTCCCGACTCGTAAACCCAAGCATTGATATTAGCTTGTTCCAGCCATTCTTGTTTTTCATTCAATAGATGCCCTTTCAAATAGGTGATAAACCCTTCTGTGGTCATGGTTTGAAATGCATTTTCTGCAAAATAGGTTTTTAAGAAAAGGTCGAAGCGATCACGGCCTACCAAATTCTCAAGAGACTGCAAGAAGAATCGTCCCTTTTCATAGGCGATATCACTCATTCCTTCATCCGGGTCGCGTCCGTTAAGATCAAGATATAGACGGGAATCTGGATTATCAGGACCCATTTCCTCTAAAGTTCCTTTCAAATCCTGGTAGCCTAATACGCGTAACATATCTGCATATTCTTTTCCATATACTGATTCCATGATACGCTGCTCGAAATAAACAGTAAAGCCTTCATTGAGCCAGAAGTCGTTCCAGGTGCGGTTTGTCACTAAATTACCCGACCAAGAATGCGCCAATTCATGCGCTACCAAAGAAACCAATGAGCCGTCTCCCGCCAGAATTGTTGGTGTGGCAAAAGTAAGACGCGGATTTTCCATGCCTCCAAAAGGAAAGGACGACGGCAAAAAAAGCACGTCGTATTGACCCCAGCGATACGGTCCGTACAGCGCCTCGGCAGCAGTCATCATTTTAGGGAGGTCTACCAACTCTTTAAAGGCCATTTCCATTACTACGGGCTCTGCAAATACCCCACAGCGCTCATCATAGGCTCGGTATTCTAGTTCCCCTACTGCCAAAGCAAGCAAATAAGAAGGTATCGGTTCGCGCATGGCAAAATGATACCAACCATCCTTATCCGCTTTGCTTGGATTTTCTGCACTCATAAGCGGACGGAACTGTGCTTCACAATAAATCGAGGCCGAATAGGTAAAGCGAATCGCTGGCAAATCCATACAAGGCACCCAACTGCGGGCCAAAATTGCTTGACTCTGGGTATAAAGAAAGGGCTTACCCCCTGAGGTTTGCTCCCCACTCAACCACTGTAATGCTTCTGCACTGGGCAGGGTATGATAAATTACTTCCAACTTTTTCGCATCGTCATCTATAGGAATATGCAAGCCTTGACCATAAACTGGATGATTTGCCCCTATGGAGAATTCAACTTTTTCGTCATCCACAAGGACTTCCTGCACCATAATGGAGCGAATATCTAGGACCACTTCATCCACATCCTCCTTTGCATGGAGAAACCAAGTAGCGGAGCCAGTAAGCTCTTGACTGTCAAAGTTTACACGCAATCTTAAACTTAATGAATCCAAAGAAACTTCATCGATATTCGCATGTGATTGTTGATGATTAATTAGCGAATCACTATCTATGGACTGTTCTTTGCGGGAGTAAGGCTTTGTTTCGCAAGCCCACGAAAAAACTAAAAAACAAAAGGGTAAAATATATTTACTACTCATACGTTTAAAGTATCAACCCAAAAGATAACAGAATAAAACAAAATGACACGATTAAAAAGTTTTCGTTTCTATATTGTTTGCACTTCTATATTTTCGTTTAGAATTTCAATTATTATGAAGCAAAATCTACTTGCCATATCTACACTCATCGTATTGCTTTTTGGAGGCTCCAATGTCTTCGCTCAATATGAAGATGATAATACAGGATATGACAACTATTACGATTATGAGTCAGGTCCGGACTCTGCCCAAGATCCTTATGAGGATGACTATGATGCATATGACCCCTATTATGGTGACGAAGAGGTGAAGCCTAAGAAAGTAAAAAAACCTTATGTGCGCATCACCATGCCTTACGACACCATTACCGAGATGATTACCTATACCGGAATTGTAGAGCAAGAAGACTCCTATTACGACTCTCTTTATTTGAGAGCTAAAAAGTACTTGATGAGCAAATTCGAGTTGAAAGACAAAGACTTTAAAGAGTCTGCTATCAACATGGACAAAATCATCATGACTTTAAAAATTCCCTATCAAATGCAGAGAAACAAGTATGTAACAGAGGATGTAGGAAATCTAGAGTTCAAACTAGCCTTGCGTTTCAAAGATGGGAAATACAAATACGATATCGATCATTTGAAACACGTGATGCCCGAAAATGCGGCAGGTATAACTCAGCCAGAATATGCCTACCTCGAGTATTATATGCGCGCAGAAAGAAGAGTCCTCTATAATGACTTGCTTTTACGTGCTGCTGATAAAGAAATTAATTCCTTGATTGGGGAAATTCATAAGGCATTAAAAGAGCCTGTATTTATCGACGAGGACGAGTGGTAATCAGTCTTTAACTTCTTCGTAGTCTACATATTCCCCATCATCTAACGATGTATGAGATCCCGACCCTTTGTCGGGATTTTCTTTTATAGTGACTTTGCCTTCCTCTTCTTCTCTACTTGTTTCCTGGCGATTACCCTGCTCGTGAAAGGATTTAACAATCACCTTGGCCTTCGAAAAAGCCTTATACAGCTTGTAGGCGAAATAGATAATAACCACATAGAAGATAATTTTCAGCATGGCAGGAAATTTTTCTTATTTGCTCAGGTACATGGATTTCTCCTTTACCAAATGACGGAATTCAGGATCTTGCAAATCTTTGATAAAGAGGATAGCCTCTCCCGTAGATTTCATTTCTGGTCCGAGTTCTTTATTTACTTTCGGGAACTTATTGAAAGAGAATATCGGCTGTTTGATGGCATATCCTTCAAGTTTCTCTTCAATGGTAAAGTCTTTCAACTTATTAACTCCTAACATCACCTTGGTAGCAATATTCACATAGGCAACCCCATAGGCCTTGCAAATGAACGGAACAGTACGAGAAGCTCTTGGATTAGCTTCAATCACATATACCTTCTCATCTTTGATGGCAAACTGAATATTAAGCAAGCCGCGAATATTTAATGCCAGCGCCAATTTCTTGGTATACTCCCTCATCGAATCCTGAACGGTATTTGAAAGACTGAATGGAGGCAATACCGCAGATGAATCTCCTGAATGGATTCCTGCCGGCTCAATATGCTCCATCATTCCAATTATATGCACGTCTTCGCCATCACAGATACTATCTGATTCCGACTCTTCAGCACGGTCCAAAAAATGGTCGATCAATACGCGGTTTCCTGGCATATCTCCTAGGAGACTCACTACAGCATGCTCCAACTCCTCATCATTGATAACGATTTTCATGCCTTGCCCACCAAGTACGTACGAAGGACGAACCAATACTGGATATCCAACCTTATGGGCAATTTCTATGGCCTCATCGGCTGTTTCAGCTACTCCATATAATGGATAAGGAATATCCAATTCCTTTAGAAGATCTGAGAAACGTCCGCGGTCTTCGGCAACATCCATATCATTATAGCTAGTACCGATAATTTTTATCCCTTTTGCATGGAACTTCTCAGCCAATTTTAAGGCTGTTTGTCCGCCTAGCTGAACGATGACCCCTTCCGGTTTTTCCATTTCAATAAGCTCGAATAGATGCTCCCAATAAACGGGCTCAAAATAAAGTTTATCCGCCATGTCGAAATCGGTAGATACCGTTTCTGGGTTGCAGTTCACCATAATTGCCTCATAGCCTGATTCTTTGGCGGCAAGCAATCCATGCACACAGGAATAATCGAACTCAATACCCTGACCGATGCGATTCGGGCCTGAACCCAAAACAATAATTTTCTTTTTATCAGACACCACTGATTCGTTCTCTCCATCAAAAGTGGAGTAGAAATAATTCGTATTGCTTGGGAATTCTGCAGCGCAGGTATCAACCATCTTGTAAACACGGTTAACACCCATTTCTTTTCTGCGATTATAGACATCCTCTTCAACAGTATCGCTGCCAAGAAGATGGGCGATTTGTGCATCTGAATAGCCTTTCTGTTTGGCTTCCTTCATCAAATCTCGCGGCAGATTCTTAAGATTAAAACGACGAATTTCCGTTTCAACTTTTACCAAATCCTGAATTTGAAGCAAGAACCAGCGATCGATGTGGGTAATCTTCTGAACTGAAGTTACCGGAACACCCATGGCCAAAGCATCTTTTATGTGGAATATTCGATCCCAAGTTGGGTTCTCAAGTCCAAAAATAATCTTATCTAAATTTCTCGTTTGTTTTCCATCTGCACCCAATCCATCACGGCCAATTTCTAAAGATTGACAAGCTTTTTGAAGCGCCTCTTGGAAACTACGTCCGATACTCATTACCTCGCCTACCGACTTCATTTGAAGTCCGAGGATATTATCAGCTCCTTTAAATTTATCAAAGTTCCATCTTGGAATTTTTACAATCACATAATCAATGGAAGGCTCAAAGAAGGCAGAGGTTGTTTTGGTAACTGGGTTGATTAATTCATCCAAGTTATATCCCAAAGAAAGCAAGGCAGCGATTTTGGCTATTGGATACCCTGTTGCTTTAGAAGCCAAGGCAGAGGAACGCGAAACACGGGGATTAATCTCAATGGCGATGATATTTTCTGTTTCTGGATCTACCGAAAACTGAACATTACATCCACCGGCAAAATCGCCCATTGCGCGCATCATACGGAATGCGAGGTTTCTCATTTCCTGGAAACAGGTGTCTGAGAGGGTCATCGCTGGTGCCACTGTAATAGAATCCCCAGTATGAATTCCCATCGGGTCAAAATTCTCGATGGTACAGATTACGGCAATATCATTTTTATTATCACGAAGCAATTCAAGCTCGTATTCCTTCCAACCGATCACTGCCTTTTCAACCAGTACTTCATGTGTTGGAGAAGCTTCAAGACCTCTTTTTAAGGCTTCCTCAAAATCCTCTTTGCGATGAACAAATCCTCCTCCAGAACCCCCGAGAGTATATGAAGGACGAATTACAAGTGGGAAACCAATTTCTTGAGAAGCTTCTTTCCCTTCCAAAAAGCTATTGGCAATGCGAGAAGGTGCTACGGCAATATCGAGGTCAATCATTAATTGACGGAATTTCTCGCGATTCTCTGTGGTTTCAATGGCGGCAATTTCTACCCCAATGATGCGCACATTGTATTTCTCCCAAATACCCTGTTCCTCGCAGTCGATGCAGAGATTCAAGGCAGTTTGCCCTCCCATGGTTGGCAGTACCGCGTCGATTTGGCGCTCTTGTAAAATTTTCTCGATAGATGCTGGAGTAAGCGGAAGCAGGTAAATATGATCTGCTGTAACAGGATCCGTCATGATTGTTGCTGGGTTGGAATTAATCAGCGAAACTTCCACACCTTCAGCACGGAGAGCACGTGAAGCTTGGCTTCCAGCATAATCAAACTCACAGGCTTGGCCAATAACAATCGGGCCACTACCAATAATCAATACCGAACGAATGGAACTATCTTTAGGCATAATGGGAATCTAGAAAATCGGGCAAAGATAGAAAAATTTGCGTCCTGAGGGCGGAAAACAGGAATAAATCAGAAGGTAAATTGTGCTGAAATCTTTATTCCAAAGCGACTGATTCCGGGATTACTGAGATGCGTGAGTCTATGGATAAAATCTATACGCCCAATTGAGAAGATATTTTCAATTCCATAGCCCACTTCTACGTAGGGTTCCCTATTAAGTTGATAGAACTGAGTTACAGCTCTTCCCGATTCATCAGTGGTTGGTAAAAGATTCAAATTCTGTTGAGAAATGGATCCCCAAATACTCTTGCTTGTTACGAAAAACCGCAGTTTGGCTTTTTTCACGTAGGGTACACGATTAAAAAAGGCTCCACCGAAATGATGCTCATAATTAAATGCCACATATTGATCACAAACAAACTCAAACAACTTCATGAGGTTATAGGTATAGCGGTTGGCTAGGATCGATTGATTTCCTCTTTGTACATCAAGGAGCGGATAGGGCAATGAATCGGAAAAAACTTTTCCGGCAGTGAGTATATAACTCCCCTCACCAAAACGCCCCATACGTATCCATTGCTGCAAGCTTATCGTTGCCTTGTCGTAATTATACTCCCCTTTGAGGATGTCTTTAAATCCATGGGTATATGAAAAGGTAACTGCTGGCCCTTTCTGAGCTCCAAGTGAATAGCGCTCATTATGATCGAGGATAAACTGCTCTTGGAAAGCAAAGCGGGTGTCGAGTGTTAGCGTGGTGGTTCTAAAATCACTAGCAATGATTGTATTATTTGGACCATTCACTTTGAAGAAGGCAAAATTGAATTTATCGCCCACGGGTTCAAAGAGGTAATTTTTTGTTTGAAAAACCACCCGGTTTGACCAAGAAGAAGTATGCTGACGAGAGATATAAAGTGTTTGTTCGTTGGTGCGGTTCATCTGCACTGCTTGAAAGAGGGCAAAGGTGGTAAAGAGGTTTGATTGCTCATAACTCTGATCGGTTACTCCAATCTGTTCTACATCCTCTTTTTGCCGAAAGCCTAGTATGGACCAATACTTTTTAGAGAGGAACATATCCCCTTGCACCATATATTTAAAGCGTCCATCCCTTGCTCCATACCCCAAGCGGGCGCGGAACTGAAACTTCTCACTCAATAGATAATTGGTTTTTGCTCCAATATTAAAGCGGAGACCTTCTAATGGATTGTATGAAATCAAATAGGCATACGGACCAATATCGATTTTGCCTACCCGCTTATATCCGTTTACCAAAATATCCGCCCATTCTAGCCAGGTTTTTACAATGGGTAAATTATTCAGCGTATCAATCATATGAACGATACGTTTGTCGCCTTCCGTTTGCTTTTCATGCCGATTTTCCTCCCAGAAATCTTCTGTTTTTTTGGTCGCATCTTCCGCAAGTACTATTTTGTCTTCATAAAATTTAGCCTCCTTCGGTTCATTAACCACAATGTTTTTATTGGACACATAAAAAAGGGCAATGAAGCCAGGCGTTGTAGACGTGGGCTCATCTAAATTCAATAAAATACGGGTTTTTGAAGGCACCCAAGCTCCGCTGGAGGTCTCTTCATATTCCTGTTGAATCTTAAACTGGTCGATAAAGTTCAAGTTCGCTCTTCCATCCATAAACAACTGGGAACGGCGAATAGCAAAACTCGAATCGGCAATCCATACGGTTCCTGTAAATGCTAAGTCGCTAGGTCGCTTTGGGTTGACTTGGATACGGTAGCATTTCACCCCATCAATCATCACGCTGTCTTGGAGGGTAAATACATACATGTCCAAAGCGGCATCTCCAACTGGAGAGGCAAAATCCTTTTCCAGAATCCGAATCCAGTTTAAATGGAAATTGTATTGCTGAAAAGTGCTTCCCAGCAATTGGGCAGTCACACTTTCATCTTCCATCCCTACCCCGATAACACGGGTAGCTTTAATTATTTCCTTCTGTCTATACGGATTTTTCATCGTATAGAAATCCGATAAAGTCTCTGATATAAAGATGGGCAGTACCGGTGTATTGCTACCATCGTTCAATTCGCCAATCGTGTCGAAGAGCGGCATAACAGAATTGAGCAATTTACTTTTTCGCTGTTTATCGGTAAGCTGATCAATAGCAATTTGAACTTTGGTAAAGCTCTCGTATTGATACGCCTTCAGGTTCTCATAACTATTCAGCTTCCTATTCTTTTGAGCCCCTTTGATGATACGGTGCGCAGGATTTTCTCCCGGCCGCACAATGGCTTCTGGTAGCTCATTCAAATTTTCACGGAGCTGAAAATAGATGGTTTGGGTTTTACCCTTTTGCAGCTTTTTCGTTAGTGTAATATAACCGAGATAGGAAACCGAAAGACTATCCACAGCTTGATCTGTTTCTATAGAAAAGAATCCATCAAAATCCGTTGATATACCAATGGTCGTTCCCGTAAAATAAACGTTTACAAAGGGCAAAGCTTCACCCGTGGAGGCATCAGTCACCCTTCCATTTACCTCGGTCTTCTGCCCGTATGAAAGAAAACAAATTAGCAGAAAAAAACTGGAAAAGAGTCTTCTCATGCGTTACTTCTTCACAACGCGCATGGTCATTTTCACATCCTTTACCGGACGATCTCCTGGCATGGTTTGCACCGCTGCAATTTTATCGATGATGTCGAGTCCTTCAACCACTTCTCCAAAAACAGTATACTGTCCATCAAGATGCGGTGTTCCACCCACTGTTTCATAGGTAGTAATTTGTTCTGGGGTATACGAGATACCTGAACGTGCCGCAAACTGTTGCAAACTTGCAGCAGGAACTAGAGCTCCTTGAACCAAATAGAACTGCGAACCGCTGGATGCTCTTTGAGGATTGACTTGATCTCCCATACGAGCAGCCGACAAAACGCCTTTTTTATGGATTAGACCTGGCTTAATTTCAGCAGGAATAGTATATCCTGGGCCGCCGCTACCCAATTGAGTACCTGGCTCTGCGCCTTTTGAATTTGGGTCTCCACCTTGAATCATAAAACTTTTAATAACACGATGGAATAACAAATCATTATAAAACCCTTCCTCTACAAGCTTTATAAAATTATCGCGATGCAAAGGAGTTTCATCATACAGGCGCACCTTCATAGTGCCAAAGTCAGTTACTATTTCTACCATTTTGTTCTTTTTTTCGGGCTCAATAGAAGCGGGAATTACAGGCGTATCAGCTACCTGTTCATCAGCAACTAAAGTGCTATTAGGTTCTTGTTTATTTTCTTTTTTTGCGGATCTCTTTGACTCACATGCGCTGATGGCAATAAGGGTAATCAAAGAAAAATATAAAGTCAATTTTTTCATCATACTTATCTTCAAAGTTTCCAAATATATTAAAGGGCATCAAAATAGTCAACGACCCTTTCTTTTAAATACAATTCTTGTTCTACCACATTAATAAAGGGCAATTTCTTCACAGCCTTCCAATGCGGCCAGCCATCATTATCTAGCCCTTCCAGCTCGTAATAGCCCTCTTCACTTAATAGGCGGCATACGGCAATATGCATCAGGTTGACCTTCTCCTCTTTTTTCAGTTTGGTTTTCACTTGACCCAACTCGCGCATGCCTACCAAAATAAGTATCAAATTGAGGTCGGGCTGTTTGCCAAACCGACTTTCGAGTTTAAGCAGCAAGTCTTTCCAGCGAATATTCAACTCTTCCATTGCTGTTTTCATCAGTCAAAAATAAGCGCTTGTTATGAAATCAGGTCTTTTGTTTTTTCTTTTTCGCTGAGGGGAAAAGAACATTGTTCAAAATGAGGCGATAACCCGGAGAGTTAGGCAACAGTTTTAGATCGGTTGGGGGCTCTCCCACATAGTGCTGATAATCTTCTGGATCATGGCCTCCATAGAAAGTCCAAGTACCTTTCCCGGCAGTTCCGTGGATATATCTGGCCTCGCCAATGCTCTTGGTTTCACCCATAACGATAACACCTGGCTTGATGAGTTTCTTATCGTAGGCAGTGGTTTGTCCCATAAACCCTTTGATAATGCGTGAATGATTCTGTGTTAAGATCGTTGGTATCAAATCGAATTTCGCACTGAATTCAAAAAGGGCAAAATAGTCGTTATTTTCTGTAAGGACAGCCAGGCGGTTATTTGGGCGCGAATCGATATTGGAATATTCGTAGGTGAATGGGTTTCGCTCCAGTTCAAAATCTTGAAAAGCGAAGGTATTGCTGAAATCGAGTTTCGACTGTGCATTCGGGTCACTATTATCGCCATCGTAGATGGATGCACAGATATCTACACCATCGGCCGATAAGGCTATATCATAACTATCTGTTGCCGAGCACATGGCGAATAAAAAACCCCCGCCGAGGGTAAAGTCGCGAATCTTTTTTGCCACGGCCAATTTCAATTGCGACACTTTAGCAAACCCATGCTTCCGTGCCATGTCTTCCGACTCTCGCACTTGGTCCATATACCATTTTGCTTTATGAAAGGTTTGATAGAATTTTCCATATTGACCGGTAAAATCCTCGTGATGCAAGTGCAACCAATCGTACTCAGGGAGTTTATCACTGAGCACCTCATCATCAAAAACAACCTCATAGGGGATTTCCGAATAGTTCAGCACCATGGTTACGGCATCATCCCAAGGCTGGGCTGTTTTAGGGCTATAGACGGCGATTTTAGGAGCGCTTAAAAGTTTTACTGCCTCCATATTCGCCTCTGGATCGGCGATTTCATTGTGAATCTGGTTTGATTTTACTTCCGGAATAATTTCGATACTTACTCCTCTGATCAAGCATTCCTTTTCTAGCTCTTGGCTATGACTAAATAGAAAACTCCCTCCACGGTAATTCAAGAGCCATTCTGCTTCTCCACCTTTTTCGAGTACCCAATAGGATATTCCATAGGCTTTAAGGTGATCCTTCTGGCTTTCATCCATCGGGATTAATATCCGTACCGCATGAGCCTGAGCAACAAAAAGAAAGCTCAGGATAATAAATATACTTTTTACTTTCATGTATTAACGACTAAAATTCATTCCTAAGAACACGGACATTATGCCAGCAATATTTGTTCCCAAGATATAGAAAGATGCCTCCTTCCAAGCTTTTGCTTCAATCAATTGCATCGACTCCAAGCCAAAAGAAGAAAAGGTAGTAAATCCGCCTAATATTCCAACGATAAGAAGTGGGCGGTATTGCGCTAAATGCTGGGAATGTATCATAGATATACTCAATAATCCAATCAGGAAACAGCCTAGAATATTCACGGTAAATATACCCCATGGGAATACTCCGCCTAAACTTTTACCTACCCAAAGAGCCACGCCATAACGGGCCAGTGCGCCTATCGCTCCACCCAAGGCAACCTGCAACCAAATCAGCATAATTCAAAGGTATGGAAATGAGCTGGCTTTAAGGTATTTTTGCGCCTCGTAATGGCATTGGATCAGGAATTTGACATAGAAGAACTTCAGCGCAAGATGCACGAGGAGCCAGAAGAGATGTCGTTTCTCGACCATATCGAAGAGCTTCGTTGGAACATTATTCGATCGATTATTGCCATCTTGGTATTCACCACCTTGGCCTTCATTTTTAAGGGGATTCTATTCGACCAAATCTTGTTTGGACCAAAGCGTACCGACTTCTGGACGTATAGGGCACTCTGTGATCTTGGCCATTGGATCTATTCAGATGACCGGCTTTGCATCACCGAGTTTGGCTTTAAGATTACCAATATCAGCATGTCGGGGCAATTCACCTCGCATATCTTTTTATCACTCATTGCTGGAATAATTCTCGCATTCCCTTATATCCTTTGGGAAGTATGGCGCTTTATTAAACCAGCCCTGCATGCGAAGGAAAAGCAGAAAACGCGTGGTGTAGTATTCTTTGGCACCCTATTATTTATCCTTGGTTTGCTCTTTGGCTACTATTTTCTTTCTCCTATTTCCGTCAACTTCATGGGCAGCTACCAAGTTAGCTCTGAAGTAGAAAACTATATAAACCTCGACTCCTACCTTTCATTTGTAGCGAGCCTAAGTTTTGGCTCAGGACTCCTTTTTGAGCTTCCTTTAGTCATTTACTTCTTAGCAAAGGTGGGCATCATCAGTTCCGATTTTATGAAAACCTATCGGAGTTATGCCTTTTTAATTATTTTAGTAATCTCAGCGATTGTGACTCCTCCCGATGTTGCCTCGCAGATATTAATGACCGGCCCTATTTATGGGCTATATGAAATTGGAATTTGGATTGCTCGTAGGGTAGAAAAACGCCGCGCGCATGACTTAAAATAAATATACCATGAAACTAGCTATCGCCTCTGACCATGCAGGTTACGAACTCAAAGAGAAAATAAAAAAACACCTCAGCGCCCTAGGCCATGAGATGGAAGATTTTGGAACGAATAGCACCGAATCAACCGATTATCCTGACTACGTTCATCCACTAGCCAGCTCGATTGAAGCCGGCAAAAATGTACTTGGCATTCTTATCTGTGGAAGCGGAAACGGTGTTTGCATGACGGCCAATCACCATGAAGGCGTACGTGCGGCCTTGGCTTGGAATTCGGAAGTTTCGGCCTTAGCTCGTCAGCATAATAATGCCAATGTGCTTTGCTTACCATCGCGCTATATCAGTGATGATGAAGCTTATGCCATCACCGAAGCGTACTTGAATGCGGAGTTTGAAGGGGGGCGTCATGAGCGTCGTGTGGAAAAAATCCACCAAGCATGAGAAAGCTACTCAGCGCGTTAGGCCTGTGTGTTTCCCTCATTAGCTTCGGTCAAGAGACCAGTAAAAATCTGCCGCTAAATGAAGATTTACTGCGTATTGAAAGTACTCAAAACCTTCGCGGACATTTAGAAATTTTAGCTTCCGACAGCTTCGAAGGACGCTGCACTGCCACTGAAGGACAAAAGATGGCGGCTGCCTATATCGCCACTCAGATGGAAAAATACGGGCTGCAGCAAGTAGCCAAAGACAGCAATGGGAATCTTTCTTGGCACCAATCGTGGCCATTTGCCAAGCGTTTTGGCGACAAAAAGAAATACCATCCTTATTCAGAAAATGTGATGGGTGTTTTGCCGGCTACCAGTCCGAGCAATAAGTATGTGGTCATCTCGGCCCATTATGATCACTTGGGAATTATTCGCGATACCATTTATAATGGCGCGGACGATAATGGAACCGGTTCTTCTTCGCTTTTGGAATTGATCCGCATTTTTCATGACTTGACTCCAGTGCGCGATAAAAATATTCTCTTCCTCTTTTTTAGCGGAGAAGAAAAAGGGCTTTTGGGATCAGCCTATTATGCCGAACACCCAGCCTTGCCTTTGAGTGCAACTGTTTGCGATTTGAATATCGATATGATAGGAAGAGCAGATAGCACTCATGCGGCCGATAGCAATTATGTCTATGTGATTGGATCAGACAGAATCTCCAAACGATTAGACAGCCTCTTGCAAGTAGCGAATAATCTTCATCATACAATGGAACTGGATTATACCTATAATGATCCTGATGACCCGCAGCGTTTATACGAGCGCTCCGACCATTATAATTTCGCGAAAAATGGCGTTCCAGTGGCCTTTTTCTTTTCAGGGCTGCATCCTGATTACCATCGTTCCACAGACGATATCGAGAAAATCAATTTCGATGTATTGTATTGGCGTATGATGTTAGTATACCGATTGGCTAAGCAGATTCTCGCTGATCCAGAAAACCTATAAGCTTACCGTTCCGGGCTGATGTTCGGCAACAAAGGCTTTCCATTCATTCATCATCTCACCCTTGAGTACTCGGGGAAATTTATTCGACGAACCAATTTTCCCTTTTTGTTTGAGGAAATCAAGGAATGCTTGACTTGGGATGATATCTACCAAAATAGCGTGGAGGGCATGATTCCGCTCTACAGCATAATCGTCGTTCAGGTCTTTGAGGTATTGATCTAGTTTAAATTTCACCTCTTCTGGGTCCAACTCATGATCACAGGCAATATACCAATGGTGGGCGAAGAGGCCCTCATGTGGTTCACCCATCACCGTAAATTCCGACATAGAAACACCGTACTCATCGCTCAATTGGTTGATGGCTTTGGTCATATTATCAACGGAGAGATGTTCTCCGCAAAGACTTAGGAAATGCTTAATTCGGCCAGTTATTACCACTTCAAGGTTTTGACTGGAGGTGAATTTTACCACGTCGCCAATGAGATAGCGCCAGGTTCCAGAAACCGTGCTAATAACCAAGGCATATTCAACTTCGGGCTCAATTTCAAGAATCGTTAATGCCTGAGCATTTGGCCTTAGGTCGCCGTCTTCTGTGAAATTCTCCTCATTAAAGGGCACAAACTCGAAATAGATGCCTGAGTTTGTTTGCAAGGCCATACCCTCTGCGTCAGGGCGCGTAGCAAAAGCCATAAAGCCTTCGGAGGCGAGGTAGGTTTCGTAATAGAATATCTCTTCGCCAAGCAGTTTCTCGAAAGCCTTTTTATAGGGACCAAAAGCCACTCCTCCATGAATATAGACCTTGAAATTAGGCCAGATATCATGGATGGTATTAAGGTCATACCGTTCAATTATTTTTTCAAAAAGAATCTGAATCCAAGCAGGAACCCCGGCAATCATGCCCACATCCCATTTTTTGGCTTCCGAAACCATTTCTTCAATCTTCATTTCCCAATCGCGGTGTTTGCGAATGCGTTTATGCGGACGAGAAAATGGCTCGAACCAGAAAGGCAGTTTCTCCGTGGTTATTCCACTCAAATCACCGGAATAGTTGAGGCCATTAAATTGTAGATCAGTACTACCACTCACCATCAGCGAGTGTTTGGTCATAAATTCTTTAGGCAGGTTGCTTCGGGCAATGGCAATCAGCTGTTTTGTGCTCGTACGTTTGATTTGTTTGAGCATGTCTTTGGTAACAGGAATGAATTTACTTGCTCCTTCAGAAGTGCCTGAACTCAAGGCAAAATGGTTGGTCTTGCCTGGCCAAGCAATATTCTCTTCTCCCTCAAAGGCCCTCTTCCACCAAGGATGCATTGTACTATAGCTCCCCAAAGGAACCCGTTCTTGAAATTCTTTGACGATATTCTGGCTGAAGTAGAGCTCTTTGAATCCATGGGCTTTTCCGAATTCGGTATCCTGTGCCTTTTCAATCAGCTTTCTTAAAACAGCCGCTTGGGCATCAAATACCTGCGGTTGTTTCAAACGAAAGCGCTGACTTAAATCACGGCCCTGCTTTACAAAATTTCTAATAATGCCCATATCCTTCGCCACAAAGAAACGGAAATTTGAGCAATGCATGCATAAACGGCGCTAGTATGCGCAGCACTAGGTTGGGGCGACTATTTAATTTTTCCTTCTGCGGCGAGTTCACGCATACGGTTCATTACATGCAGGGCTCTTTTTATTCGGGTATCGATGCCTTTGGCCGAAGAAACATAATGTAAAAAACCACGCTGTATACCAGGCGTGGCACGAGCAAACAAAGCACTTCCTTCCTCATCTTGAGCCATTACTTCTTGCATTTCTTCTGGAAAGCCCATACCGTATTCCGAGGTATCCTCTTTCAGTTCAATCCTTATATTTTGCCCTTCTATCCATCCCTGCTTTTTCACCATGGCAATGCTCAAACCAATATAATCGTAGCCATTGGCAGAGCGACGAAGAGCGCGATGTATTTCATCACCCCCTAGCAGCATAAGAACACGAGGATTAGGTGGCAAACCCATCTGAACATGCACTCCTTCATCTAATTCGAGGTACCAACCACCGAAACGCTTTTCGCTATAGCATACCCTTGCAGGAAAAGAGGAAAAATCCTTCATACTTATTCTGAAAATGGAACCAAGGGAAAATCCGGACGTTCAGACCATGCTGCATCGGGCTTTTCTGATTGTTCAATACGAATGGCCTCAATGCGAATATTGATAGGACCCATCACCAAGGAACGCACGAGATAAGGCGATTGACAGTCTAAATAATACCGGTCATAATGACCTTGAAACAAACAGCTAAATCGCTTCGGAGAAACCTTCAGCGTGCTATCGTACCACATTTCTATATGGAAACGCTTGTCTTGCAAGAAATAGGTATTACAGTTCCTTCCAAGATGAACATGCTGGTCGGTCCGGTACTCGGCAGCTAAGAGCGGATTGCTTTCTTTGGCTTCTTCGTAATAGATGCTGTCCACTCCATCAAGCAGAAAATAAATCATCCCTTTATCGTTTTCGTACCATTCTGTTACCAAGGTATCTTTATACACTTCCAAGCGATACCCCTTATCGGTAAAACTTACCTCAATCGAATCGCCAAACATCTTTTGTAGGGAAACGAGAATGCTCGAATCAACCGCCCCTCCTACACTCACTTTATAGGTAATCTGCCCATAGAATTCACCCTCATCATACGATTCAGAACAGCTTCCAAGAATCGCGAGGAGTCCTCCTATAAGCATCAAGAAAAAGGAATATAGTTTCATCATTCAAACATACCAATTCCTTTTCTCAATGCGGAATTTTCCCATCTTTGAAAATTCATGCGACGTCCTTGGTTATTTCCGTTGAACCCTTTGTATGGAATTGTGACTTCATTGCGCAATTTGCTCTTTGATAAAGGTGTGCTTAAATCAACACGCTTTGAAGTGCCTACTTTGGTTATTGGCAACCTGAATACCGGCGGCAGCGGCAAAACTCCTCATACGGAATATTTCCTTCGTCAGTTTAAGGACCAACAAAGCGCTGTGATTAGCCGTGGTTACGGACGAAAGAGCAAAGGATTTCATTGGGTAGAAGCAGCCATGAATGCCGACCAAACGGGCGACGAACCCCTTCAGATCAAAAATAAATTCCGAGATACCACAGTCGTTGTTTGCGAAGACCGCGTGGTAGCAGTGCCTGAGCTATTGGCTTCTTATCCTGATACAAGTCTGATACTTTTTGATGATGCCTTCCAACACCGCTATCTAAAACCAACAGTCAGTGTTTTGCTTTCTGTGTATGATGATTTTTTTGCAGATGATGCGCTGTTGCCTGCTGGAAATCTGCGAGAGTCGAAAAACGGTGCCCAAAGAGCTAATGCGCTGATAGTGACTAAATGTCCCAACTCACTTAGCACAGAGCTGAGAGAAAGCATCATACAGAGAGCCAAACCCTTTTTCTCAGGACCTATCTTCTTCTCCCGTTTCGAGGCGATGGAACCTGTAGTTATCCATGCAAATAACACGGAACAGAATTTATCGGAAAGCAATGTCTTTGTTTTTTCCGCCATTGCACATGGAAGTGCCTGGGCGAATAATTTCTTGCCTCGTTTTAAAAAGAAAGTCGGCGAACTGTGTTATCCCGATCACCACCGTTTTACCCGTCATGATATTGCCCTGCTAATAAAAAAGTGGGAAGCGGCAGGAAAGCCCTGGGTAATTACTACGGAGAAGGATTGGATGCGGCTTAAGAGCTTTGCCAAGGAGTTGGAGCATCTTCCACTCATCTATTATCCGATAGAAGTAAAAATAGATCAGGGAGCGGAGGAATTAAACGCCTTGCTGCGGCAAAAATTATTTGGGCAGAATAAAATCAGAGTCGTTTAATGGCCGAACGTTTTCCGCGCAGGCACAGTCCCGGAGTTTATTCTTGGCTTGTCCGACGCAGACGCCTCGCTAAATTAAGTAATTAACTTCAGAAAAATAACGCAAAACAGGGATTGTGCTTGCGCTGTGTTAGGCCGAGTAGCAAAAGCGCTAGGAATTAAAAAAACATGACTGTCCATTTAATTCCCGCCACGCCGTTTACTGGCGGAGCTGGAAATTAACTTGCCTGAAAAAATGCAGGACAGGACTCAACGAATTCTTTAAAAGTTATAGAACCGAAGCTCAGTGCAAGGCCCATTGGGTTCAATTGCGCAAGAAGCACGGAGTTGTTTGTCAGAAATGCCAATGTCAAAAACACTATTGGTTGCCAAAGAAAGAGCAGTTTCAGTGTTCAGAATGCCGATTTCGCACAGCACTCAGAAGCGGAACAATCCTAGATTCTAGTAAACTTCCATATTTGGATTGGTACATGGCAATGTATCTAATGACTTCAAGCAAGAAAGGTATTTCTGCACTTGAGTCGCCATCATTGCTGTTGAATCAAAAAAGAGTAATAATCTGGGCCCTAAAGGCGGAAAACGAATGGGATATGTTAAAGTTGAACCAATTGAAAGCCATGTCGCAAACGTGGCCAAGCGTGCAATTGAGAAAGTGACAAAGGCGCTAAAGAAAATAACAAGCGATAAAGGACGAGAGTGTAGAGATGTCTGCAAAATTGCTAAACACGAACAGGTTTTATCTACCAAGGAGAATAATGACTTGCATCTACCCTGGATAGGCGTGGTAACCGCAAACATTAAACGCATGTTATTAGGCACATACCACCCGGTGAAAAGAGAAAATCTCGCTCGGTATCTCGCAAAATATTGTTATAGGGTTAATCGAAGATACTTTGGACTCAATAGCTTCCAAAGGCTTGTTAACATAAGTGTTTTGCCTAGTTTAGTGGTAAGTTAAAGGAGAGTCATGTAAAGTAATTAATAAAGTTTTTCTTATTTGAGAATTTAGCGTAAAATAGGTTCGATTTTCAGTGATTTTAAAGATGAATATGCAAATTACAACTATTACTTTTCTTAAATACACCTCATTCCGCAATAAGTTTTGGGGATTAAAAATGATGCAGATTGCGCACAAAGGTTTAGCAGATATTAAAGGTTTATCATTTTATAGGCTTTTGGGAAGTGGAAAGGGAAAGGGATTTAATCCTTTACCAGATTGGTCTATATTCTGTTTACTTCAAGTTTGGGAATCAGAAGCAGCAGCCCATACTTTTTTTAAATCTTCTGATTTGATTAAACAATACCATCAACGGACAGATGAGCTATATACTCTTTACATGAAAAATATTTCGGCTGGAGGAACCTGGATGGGTAAAAATCCTTTTGAAAAAACAACAGATTTAAATCCTGATCTTCCGATTGCGGTGATTACTAGAGCAACAATTAAATGGAATTGGTTACTTAGGTTTTGGAAATATGTACCAATCGCACAGGAGGCTTTGGATGGAAACGAAGGCTTAATATATACTAAAGGAGTAGGTGAAATTCCTGTTATTCAAATGGCTACATTTAGTTTATGGAAAAATTTTGAATCGGTGAAAAAGTTTGCATACAACAGTAAACAACATCAAGAAGCGATTAGAAGAACACGTAAGAACGAATGGTACCGAGAAGAGATGTTTGCGCGCTTTCAACCTTATAAGTCATCGGGAACATGGGAAGGTAAAGATTTACTGATTTTTTAGCAATCTCGAATTAGGCTATAACCAAAGTTTTAATAGGACTTTTAAATACAAACTATTGGGGAGTTGCAACAACTGTCATAACTCCAAGAGAAGATTTTTTCTGCATCCATTTTTGGGGTGTAAAGCGAATCATTCCTAACACAAATTCCCAAAATTCATCTTCCATATTTTTATCCCACTTGATTCCCTTTTGTTCCATCTGGCTCATCCAATATAGCAAGTAGGGATCCATGGTACCATAGGTATGTAGTTCTGAAACGTTCCAACCACATTTTTGAAGGAGGAGCGTTACATTATTTGGGGAAAACAAAGAAAGATGTCGAGGTGTGTGCCAACCTGCCCAGTTTTCGCCATATTTCTTTCTACTCGATGAATCAAAATTCGGTATTTCAATAATGAGCTTAGTAGATGGTTTGGCAATGGCTTTTAAATAGCTAAGATTTTCAAAAGGTGTATAATCATGTTCTAAATAATGCCACATAGTTATTACATCTGGCTTCAAACTAATTTCTAAGTCTTTAATTTCTGCTACGCGTAAATCTAGTCCATCAAATTGTGACGCCTCAACTTTCCAGCCTTCATCACTAAAATCAATACCTAAAGTTTTACAATTAAACTCTTGCCTACAAGCCTTTAAAAAACTTGGCTTTCCACAGCCGACATCTAAAATCAACGAATCTGTTGATATAGACTGGGTATCTTTTACTCGATTTGCCCGTTTTAAATCTAGCTTACGTTGACTGTCCTCAACAATTTTTTCATACTTACCCCAAGCTTTCGCTCCTCTGTAAGGTAAGTAATACGAAGTATAGTAGTTTTTTAATTGATCTAAAGCCACCCTAGGATTTATAAAAACTAGCTGACAATCAGTGCATTGGTCAAAATTAAACAGCTCCTTATCAGAATGCATCTGAGCTTTAGTTTTGATAAAAGAACCGATAAAAGCCGAGTTGCAAACGGGGCAATTACTGAGTTTTAGCATATAGCTAAGATAACTAATCTTTGAAATAGCTTAAAGATAAAAGGCTAATTTTAAGAGTCTTTAATTTTGCTCCTATTTCAACAATAAGGATAGCTATTTGAGTGGTTTTAAAAAATTGTGACTAGCGGTTAGTATATGAAAAGTTGGCGATTACGAAGCACTAAACTGTCTGCCACCACTCCCGATAACTATCGGGATCATTTAACTACTGAATCCGCTTTTTTGCCAAACGCCTGTTATGGGCTGGTTTGTTTTCCCAAGTCTTCCGTCACTCAACAATGATTTTTCCTGTCTTTAAAATTTTGGTCTCGCCTTTTAGTTGATAGAAATAAATTCCTGAATTAAATTCGTCAAGCTGAATAGTTGTAGAAGTAGAGTTGACCAAAACTTCTTTCACTTTTTCTCCAAGAACATTCGTTAACAATAATTTTAAATTCTTATTCAAATCGTTTCCTAAAATTTCAAATGTTATTTTGTCTTTTGAAGGATTTGGATAAATATTAATAGATAGGTTTGAGTTGTTTTGCTCACTAATACCAGTAACCGTAGCACCTGTATAATACAGTGTGTTCGTGTTATTGTCGTAAACCATTAGGCTGATTAATGGATTTAGGGCATACCATTGATAATCTATACCAGTTCCATAATCTTCTTTTATGCGCACAACATTTGAATAAGTGTTTGACGGGGTAATAAGTGTTCCGTATCCGTCATAAGTAAGTGTTACATTATTAGTGGATCCCCCAACTTTTTGCCAAGTATCAACTTCCGTGTCTAAATAATTAAATGGAAATTTTAATATAGTTCTTGGATTAGGGGTAAAATCATTTCCGGAACCAGGAGTTGTAATAGAGTAGGCTTGCACCTCCATTTTACTTGCAGAGGTTTTAAAAAAACTATAAGTGCTTGCAAACGAATAAGCGTAGTTTGCAGTTGGGAATGAAGCCCCGATTGGAGAGGATGAAGGCGTAATAACATTTATAGTTCCGAGTAAAGTAAAAGTAAGAGAACTGAAGTCCCAAGTTTGGTTTGCTCCTGCACTTCCAACGCCTGTTGGTGTAGCCATAAAAATGGGAGCAGAAAATCCAGGAGATGGAATATTGCTTCCATCCAGAATTACAGGTTGAGCATGTGCAAAATTGCTTAAGCCAAATATGGCGAGCATTGTAATTAAAGTTGATTTTTGTAATTGATTTTTCATTTTTTTTATGTTTTGAATTTTTGAAATGTTTCCGTTTTTTTAGTGGTCGCTGGTCTCCACTTTTTTGTTTTGCAATGCATAGAATTATTTGTCAGTCAAGAACTGTCAAAGTTAAACATTGGTGGTTCTCGTGTCTGTCCGTGTCCGCTGTGTCGTTTTTTAAACTTGCCCATAATCGGGTCACGCAGGGGAATTTCACCCCCACGTTCTCACGGAACCGTGCGTGAAAGTCTCCCTTCACACGGCTCTTCATGTTATAAATCACATAAATATAGTCCTATTTACGGATGAACCAGTAACCAGTAACCAGTGTGCAAATAAATTGGGGCGTTCTTTG
>Ga0209390_10001376_pt1 | contig 47386 bp, 49 predicted proteins | sample BON01_FD_187212 | JGI IMG/M metagenome (GOLD analysis project Ga0209390, IMG submission 187212) | Freshwater microbial communities from Lake Bonney liftoff mats and glacier meltwater in Antarctica - BON-01 (SPAdes) (version 2) | ecosystem: Environmental > Aquatic > Freshwater > Ice > Glacier...
TTGATTGCTTTTCATTGTTTTATGCCACTAATCTGACCCCGGCAACCTCCTCTGAAGAGGGCTGTCTGGCCGTATTTGCAGCCACAAAAACGATAGCAAAAGGCGCTCGGATGGGGTTGTGATTGGCCGGGCAACAATGTCCCATCACCATAGACCAGCGAACAACCTCCCCAGGGTTCGGGTGCACGTCAATTAGCGGAGCAAGTGGTCTCTAAAGTCAGCAGCAGAAGAAGAAGCCCCTACGAAAGGAGTAGGACAGAAATAGAGCTCCCTACAAAAGGAGTAGGAATTGAATTTAGTCAATAGCAAAAGGAGCTTTGGATGGCGTCACCATTACTGCAAAAGGATGAGAGAAATGGTCCAGCGAAGGGAAGCTTGCCCCCGTTGCCGTTTTGACCTTCACCCGATTTGCCTTCACCGATTTCCTGTTGGCGATGGCGAGCAGGCTTTCCTTGGGGAAGCCGCTCCTGTCTTCTGCGGTGCTCAAACAACCAAGCCCTCGGACAGAATGCAGAACCCTCCGGACTCGAGCATGCGCCGTTACCACACTGCCCCGCCCCTCGCCGCGACGTCCCGACTCGCCTGAGTCAGCACGTCGCTCGCCTTGGTTGCTCTGCCCATCGGCGCTCCACTCATCACTCTCATCACACGACGCCCCTCCGCACTCACACAAGAACAAAGAAGAACGATGAATCGTTTGCTAGTTGGCGTCTTTGCCCTCGCCGCGGCCCTCCAGGGCACGGCGGCTGCCGCCATTGCGAAGGACGGCAGCGTCCTGGTCCTCACGGATGCCAACTTTGACGACGCCATCAAGGTAAGCACAAGGGAGAAGGGGGAAAGGGAATGGAACAATGCAGAAGGCATGCGCCGGCAGCCTCGCCACAGTGGCTTTGTGTGTTCAAACCAGGTGTGTATGGACGAGCCGCAGGCAGGCACAAGAAGTGGTACACATTTACACGTGGTGTGCGGTCGTGCGTATAGTGATGGTGTCCTCTTATGTGCCTCGTGTGAGCGCTCCCTGCCTCTACCCCAATTCAAATTATGGGTTCTGAAGAACACGGGCCCTTCGTCATTGCTGAATGACTGGTTCCTTCTGTAGCCTCCTGCGTAAGCAGCAGTGCGTAAGCAGGTCTGTCAAGCAGCAGTCGCGCAACACACGCGTATCCCTCCTCCCTAGGGCTCCCACTCACCAATCTCCGCTATGAGCCCCTCCCTCCCTCCTTTCCTCAGCCCCCACTCATCGTACCACCCCTTCCCATTCCCCCTGCCCCCCCCCCCGACCTCCCCGAACACAGGAGCACAGCTTGTTGTTGGTGGACTTCTACGCGCCGTGGTGCGGGCACTGCAAGAAGCTGGAGCCCGCCTACTCCGAGGCCGCCGCGACCCTGGCCGCCCTGGACGAGCCCCTCTACATCGCCAAGCTGGACGCCACCGAGCACAAGGAGGCCGCCGGCAAGTTCGAGATCCGCGGCTTCCCCACCTTGAAGCTTTTCAAGAACGGCGTGGCCATTGAGTACCAGGTACGGCGCGAGGGAGGGTTGGAAGGAAGGAAGGGAGGAAGGGGGTAGAGGCAAATGTGTGGTGTTTGTGCCTCTGTTAGTTAGGACCATGCCATGTTATGTTATGTGTGCTCATCCCCCTCCTTCTTTGCCCTCAATCACCTTCCCACCGATACAGGGCGGGCGCACGGCCGAGGACATCGCCAACTACATGATCAAGAAGTCGGGCACCGCGCTCAGCACCATCTCCTCCGTGGAGGAGGCCGAAGCCTTCTTCGCCAAGCACCCCAAGGCCGCCCTGGGCATGTTCGACTCCCTGCAGAGCCCGGCCGCGTTGGGGCTGGCCGCCTACGCCGACAAGTCCGACAGCTTCCCTCTGGCCTGCACGGTCGACGCCGCCGTGCTGGCCAAGTACCAGGGCGGCGCGGGCAGCCTGCGCTTCGTGACCCCCGAGGGCGTCTTCTCCCGGGCGCTGGACTTCACCGAGGCCGAGGCCGCGGACGGCGAGCTGAGCATGTGGCTGTTCGGGCACTCCATCCCCTCGCTGGTGCAGTTCTCGGCCGAGAAGTCCATGGAGCTCTTCTCGGGGCCCATCCGCGTGCACCTGATCGCCTTCGGGGACGAGGCCACGGCGGGCTACGGCGCCATGGTGGCGGCCGTGAAGGAGGGCGCGGGCAAGCACCGCACGGAGGCGCTGTCCATCCTAGTGGGCAAGAACGAGACGCGCATCCTGGAGGCGTTCGAGCTGACGGAGGCGGACGTGCCCAAGGTGGTCATCGCCGACATGCGCGCCGGCTCCATGAAGCGCTTCTTCTTCGAGGGCGACCTGACCAAGGCCGGCGAGGTGGAGGCCTTCCTGGCCGACTTCCTGGCCGGCAACCTCAAGGCCAAGCTCAAGAGCGAGGAGCCCGCGCCCGAGGACATGGCGGGGCCCGTCAAGGTCATCAAGGGAAAGAGCTTCCAGGCCCAGGTGCTGGACTCGGACAAGGACGTGCTCATCGAGTTCTACGCGCCCTGGTGCGGACACTGGTACGTGCGTGACGCTTATTTGTGTCAAATTTTTTGTATGTATGTATTTCTGAAGTATTTCTCAATTGCACCGCAGTTTATTTACTTTTCGTTTTGCCTCTCATCCTCCCTCTTTCCCTCTCTTTCTTTCTCCTAAATTTGATCTCTCATCCGTCCCTTCTACTCCTCCCTCCCGCCCTCCCTCCCTCTCCCTTTTCTTTTCACAGCAAGACCTTGGAGCCCAAGTGGGACGTGCTGGGCGAGAAGCTAACGGCGGTGGAGCACGTGATGATCGCCAAGATGGACTACACGGCCAACGAGCTGGACGTGGCCGGCATCGACATCAAGGGCTTCCCCACCATCCTCTTCTTCCCCGCAGCCAACAAGGCCGAGCCCGTCGTGTACAAGCAGGAGAGGGAGGTGAACGCCTTCGTCGCCTTCCTCAAGGAGCACGCCTCCAAGCCCTTCGAGGTGGCCGTGGACGCGGTGGAGGAGGAGGACGAGGACGACGAGGACGAGGAGAAGGACGAGCTCTAAATCACTTGTGGTTTGGGGTTTGGGATTTTGCAGGTTGAATGGGGAGGGAGAGGCGAGTGGCGGCGGCGTGGTGGTCCACGGAGTGTGTGAGTGGCTGTACTGTTATATTAATGGGGGGATGAATGAGATGGGTAGGATGAAGGGAGAGAAGGGGGAAGGAGCGGTGTCGTCTGCAGAATGGTCTTGGTCCCCGCGTCAATTTTCGACGACTTTCTCCCCACTGTTCCCTCCCTTTTTCACATGCCAGCGACCCGCCCTCCCTACAAAGTAGAAAAAGGGGGGGGAGAGGGGAAGCGCACTGTTTAGGGGGAAGGAGAAGGAGGACGATAGGGGGATGGGGACATTATCAAACGGCAGATGGGCTGATCCAATTTTGTCTGCGTCCTTTTCATTTTGGGTCTTTTGTTTGTCTTTCAGGTATCATAGGAAATAGCTTAGCAGGAAAGTGAGCGAGCGAGAGTAGAGCAAGAAGGCAGAGAGAGAAGAAAGCAATGGAATGTGAGCTAGTGAGGGCAAGCGAAGCAGCAACAGCAACAGCAGCAAACAGTGAAAAAATAAAAGCAAGCGACGCACAGGTCATGGATCAGGCCGCCGCATCCCATCGTCGTCCTATGAAGAAAGAAGGGGTGGGGAGGTCAGAATGAAGGCAAAATTCTCTTACCATCCAAAGGGACCAAGAAAAGAACAACAAAACCGGAAAGCTTGACAAACAAACACACACACAGACACTTGCTTCTGTTGGTCCCACTGGCCCATGGCATGATCATTCCTTTCACTAACGTCTCGCCCAAATGCTTGAACGCAGGGTCCACGAGCGGCGGCGGGGTCATCTCCCCTCACTTTCTCGTCGTGCGTTTGCCCCAGCGAGATCTTGGGGGGCAACCGAAGGACCAATCCAACATTGTGGCTTGGATTTTGCCTTAATCTGTGCTCATTCGCCTTGGACGCGACCACAGCATACCCAAGGGGGCGTGGTGCGTGTGGGCTGGGTTGCCTTTGCTTGGATTTGTCCTTCAGCTCTAGATGCCTTGCAGCAACGCAACGTAAGGAGGACAGGAGCCGCCGGAGCTGGGCAGGGCAACTTGCTGTACTACTGCGAGCCTTCAAATGGCTCTGTGGTCTTTTTCATGGTCTTGCGCTTGTGCGGGTGCCCTTTATCGTGGCTATAACATCATGCAAACGCCTGTCTACTCATTGCTCCCGAGGTTTCTTCCCCCTAATTTTTCCAGGCAGCACACGCACGCAACAACGCACCCACACGATTTCTTGTCGTCGTGTCCGCGTCCGACCCCGAAACTCACACTGCCCCTACTCCCTCCCCACCCCACACACCAGCACGGGCAATCAACGCGCGCACACAGGAACGAAACTATCCACACGTGACTGGACCGCGTGGCAAGCTGGAAGCGAGAGCGCGGAGCACAAGTGCGACCATGCAGGAGCGACAGCAGCACCAGCACCAGCAGGGAGGGGCGGGATCAAGACGCCACAGTGGAGAGGGCGTGGCAAGCAGTCCGAAGAGGAGGAGATGTCGGGCAGCAGCGGCAGGGGCAGCAGCACCAGCAGCAGCGGTGCCCACCACTTTTTTCAGCAGCACGACGAGAAGAAGAAGGGGAGACGGCGGGGAGCGGCAGCCACATCAAGAGGTTCAGGACGGGGCGACGGGTCGAAGAGGGGCGAGCAGCAGCAGCAGCAGCAGCCGCAGGGGCATGGGCGCGTCGCTGGGACGTGACTTGTGGACGGGCTTGTGCGTGGCGGCGGCGGTGGTCCTCTTGGGTGCCGCTTCGGCCAATGCCTTTGTCACAAGCCCAGTACCACGCGGCCCTGGGGATAGCAGAGCAATGGGACGGCGGTATGTGGCCTCCAAGATCAGTCCGGGCGGCGGCGTCATGAGCAGCCCCAAGCCCACCGGCAGCAGCAGCAGCAGCGCCGGCAGCTCCACCAGCAGAAGCAACAACAACAACAACCACCACAACCACCACGCCGCCCAGATGATGCACCCGCATGCGGCCACCGGCGCGCCCTCCGCACTCCAGCCACCAAAGAGCTTGTTGGCCGGCGGCGCGTTGGGCGGGGCCCAGGCCGCCGTGGACACGAGTCGAAGCAAGAACACCGTCACCCGCGCTGTGGCCACCACGGCCAGCGCCGGCGGGTACGTCCCCAAGCAGATGGCGCCCCAGCAGCCCATGGTCACCTCCCAGCCCCCGCCCGTCGTGGTGGCCACGCCCGGTGTCATCCCCCCCTCCGTGCTGTGGGGCGAGGGCGGGCAAGTCGCCAGCTCCGGGTCCACGGGCGGCATCGAGATGCCGGTGGACGCGGAGCAGCACAAGGCGCTCCTGACCGAGGCCTACTCGGAGTGCCAGCGCATCACCTCCATCTACGCCAAGACGTTCTACATGGGCACCTCCTTCCTGGACTACGCCAAGCGATCGGCCACCTGGGCCATTTACGTCTGGTGTCGGCGGACGGACGACATCGTGGACTCGCCGCGCGCCATCGTGGAGAACACCATGGACGCCGACCTGGAGACCTGGAACCAGCGCCTGGACGACATCTGGGCCAACCGGCCCTGGGACGCCCTGGACGCCACGCTCTGCGACGTGCGCGCCCGCTACCCGAGCATGAGCATCGAGCCCTACAAGGACATGATCAAGGGCATGGTCATGGACGTGCCGGGGCTGGGCCAGCACCGGTACGCCACCTTCGAGGAGCTCTACCTGTACTGCTACCGCGTGGCCGGCACGGTGGGGCTCATGACCCTGCCCATCATGGGCACGGCTCCCGGCTACTCGGTCAAGCAGGCCACGGAGCCCGCCCTGGCCCTGGGCATTGCCCTGCAGCTGACCAACATCCTGCGCGACGTGGGCGAGGACGCGATGCGTGGCCGGATCTACCTGCCCCTGGAGGACTTGCACCGGTTCGGGGTCACAGAGGACCAGATCATGAACAAGATTATGAACTCCAACTACCGGGAGATGATCAAGTTCCAGATTGCCCGGGCCCGCATCTACTTCGACCGGGCAGAGGAGGGGATCATGATGCTGGCCCCTGACGCGCGGTTGCCGGTGCGGTCGTCTCTGGACATGTACCGGGAGATCCTGAACCGGATCGAGGACAACGACTACGACAACTTCAGGCATCGGGCGTATGTCTCCAAGTTTGAGAAGCTCCTAATCCTCCCGAATTCCTGGATGAAAACCATGGAGCTGGGCAAGCTGTTTGATTGAAAGGCGCAGAGGCGGGAGACGGAGAGTGAGGAAGTGGAAGAGAAGGGATGGAGAAAAGGGTAGGGTTGGTTTGCGCGTGCTTTGTTTTCTCTTTCTCTTCTCCTTCTTGCCGCATGTACAGCAACTCTCAAAGGGGGCAAGAAGGGGGAAGCTAGCAGCAAGGAACGGTGGCCGCCTCCCTAAGCGAGGGACGACTAGCCACCACCATTCAGATCAGCAGGAGTAGCAATCAGCAGCAAGCGGCAGTGATCGGGACAGCAGGGCGTGTAACATACGGAGCAGTCGAAGAAGGGGAAGACATGAGGAGATAGATGAGACCGAAGCAGTAGTGGCGGATAAAAGGGGGTGAAGAGAGATGAGCCCGCTTGATTCCAGGCTGACGGGGAGGATGACATAAAGCAGGAAAGTGAGAACGATGACCAGGACCACAACAACTAAACAACGATGAAAAAAAGGAGGCTTTTCAGATAGCGGCAGACAAGGTGAGTGAGTGCCTGTATTGGTGAACTTGAGGGCGGGCAGCGGCGGCCAGACCCATTAGAAGGAGGAGAGCAGCCAGAGAAGCAGCAGGACGTAACAGAAAGGAATTTTAGAGGCAGTAGAAGGAGGAGATCTATATATTTACGGCTAGGCTGTTTTTTGCCCCGCATTCCTTACTAGGCAAGACCCAAAAAAAAAGGGGGAGAAAACCCAGAGCAACAAAAGATACAAAACTAAAAGGAAAGAAAAGAACGACATGTCTGCTGCTCCTCCTTTTTCTTCGTCTTCTTCACCTCGTTGTGGTCTTACAATCTATTCTCAGCTCGCTAACATCGCTTTACAACCTTTGTCGTCTTTCCCTCCAAAGGCACAAAAAGAGAGACGTGGCTCCATCAGGTAGCTTCGCGTTAGCAAGTTCTAACTGACCGACTTTGAGCTATAACCCCTGTCATAAGCATGTTGTTCATGATTGTCAAACTCAGCTTCAGGTACTGTAAGAATGACTGGAGCAATAAAAACGCATTTGAGGAGGAGGAGGTTTTTTGACAAGGAAAAAAAAATACATGGGGAAACCTTTTTGCCCTGCCTATTATATAGGTGAGCAAGGGAGGGTGCGGACGAAAGAACAGGAAGAAGGTGGCAGTAGTGAGGGAAATGAAAAGGAGAAGAAAGGGAAGGGAAGCCTGCTGGTGGGATCCACATATGTCTCTGACATGTACTTACCAACAGAAATGGAGCAATAAAAAGCTGGCGCCCATGGATGGGAGCCCAAAGGAGTAAATGGAAGTTGAGGAGGTGGAGTAGGAGGAACGGGGGAGGATGAGGAGGAGGAGGAGGAGGAGACGGGCTCTGGTCTCTCTCCTTCCTTCTTCTCACAGACAAGCAACACAGAATAAAGAAAGAAACGGCAACGACAGATCAATCACGAGCTGTATTAGTTTGTTTTGCTCTTCCCAACATATGTCTGCATTGGCTTTTTGCTTAATTTCTCGTTCGATCAATCTACGGTTTTCCTGCTTCATACCTACCTATCTTTGTACATACTCCCCCTCACCATCTTTCCTCTCCTGCACTCTACGCCTCCTTCAGCCCCAAGCTGAGCTTGATGTTCATAGCCGTCAGCTCGTTGGCCAGATACCGAAAGACATATGGCAACGCCACCGCCCGCGCTTGCCCCCCACACAATCGACAGCTTGCCTTTGCCTGCGAAGAGGCTACAGCAGCCACTGCCGTCACTGGCCCCGCCTGCGCCGCGGACAAGACGGCGCTCTTGGTTAATGTCGGTCCAACGAGGCTCCCGCACTTCTGACAGACGTGGGCGAGGTGCCGATCAGAACAGTTCATGAGCCGGTCGTGTAGAAGGTAGGAAGTGCCGTGAGACAGGAGGGAGTCGCGCTCCATTTCTCCAAAGCGGATGCCACCATGTCGCTTCCTCCCCTTGATGGGCTGCCGCGTCAGCTGGTTTACAGGCCCGGTCGCCCGGACCTGGGACTTGTCCGACACCATGTGCCGCAGCCGCTGGTAGTACACCACGCCAATGAAGATGTCGGCGTGCATAAGCGTGCCTGACAAGCCGCTGTAGAGGGGCTCGGAGCCATAGTACGCGTAGCCCGCCGACCGCAACTGCTCCCCAAAGTAGTCGATCGCCCGGCGTTCCTCGTGAAAGGCAAAAGGGGTGGCGTCTTGGTACATCCCGTGGAGGGACCCGCTTTTGCCCGCCATGGATTCAATAAGCATACCGATGGTCATGCGGGAGGGGAAGGCGTGGGGGTTGATAATCACGTCGGGAGACATGCCGGACTCGGTGAAAGGCATGTCCTCCTGCGGCCAGAGGATGGAGAGGACGCCCTTTTGTCCGTGCCGCGAGGAGAACTTGTCGCCGATGATGGGGCGGCGGGGGAAGCGAAGGGTGATTGAGATGGTGTCCAAGGGCTCCGTGGCACCCGGAGCGCCTTCCAACCCGAGCAGGCGCACAGCTTCCACACAGGCAGTTTCCGACTCCTTGTGCTTCCCCACCTCCACCTCCCCCGTCAACGAGTCCACCGCACTGTAGAGGACGTCGCCTTCCTTCACCCACGCCCCCACCACGGGGAGACCGTCTGCCTCCAGCCCCTCGAACAACTGCCCACCCACCGGGCCGGGGTGCTTGCGTTTGGCGGCCACAGCCGCCGTGCGTTGGTTGGAGAAACGAAGCTGGGGTCGCTTGGCGCCACCGCGCATGTCCCGCCGCAGACTCACCGACTTGGTCTTGTAGACGTCCGCCGCGGCCATGCCTCGATCGTAAGAAGCCTTGGAGAGAATCATGGCATCCTCCATGTCGTAGCCTGTATAGGAGATGACGGCCACTACCGCGTTGGTGCCTTGAGGAAACTCGTCCATGCCGTACTCGGCATGCCGGCGCGTCTGCACGATGGGTGCCTGCGGGGTGAGGATGCGGTAGAGCTTGTTGTCGGTGCGGTGCGGGTAGGAAGTGGTGGGCGTGCCCATGGTTTGCTTGCCCATCTGGCACTGGTACATGTTACGGGGACTTTGGTTGTAGTCTGAAAACGGCGTGAGGGAAGCTACCAAACTCAACATGTTGGTCGGGTCCAGCTCCTGGTGCGTCGTCTCTCCCGCGCGCAGATCCTCAGGCAGCAAGGCAATCTCCATAAAGACCTGCTCCATGGGCCCAATGTACTCTATCCGTCCCGTCTCCAAGTGCAGCACCGGCCGAATCATGCGCGCGGGGCCCGTGAACAAAAACAGCCCCGGCGCGGGCCCGCCCCTTGCAGGGGGGATGAAAGCGATCTCTAGCGTGGCGTCCACTCGCCCCTTGCCCCGTAGCTTCTCCGTGTCGGGCCCGATGATGCCGTCCTCGCTGGGGGGCGGCGAAGAGGCCGCCTTCAAGCGCCGCAACGCAATGACCACGCGTCGGCAGACGTCGAGAGGGGCCCCACCAATCACGCGGCCGTCCACCAACACGGGCAAGTGGTCCTTGGATAGAATCAGCGCGCCGTCGGCACTCCCCGCCCCTCCAGGCGACACCCCCAAACCCACCAGCAAGTCCGTGGGCAATCCCCCTCCTCCCCTGCCTCCCTCGGGACGGCCCTCGTAGCACAGGACGCGCGCGGGCGTGGCCAGATGATTGAGGAGACCGCAGGGGCTGCCGTCAGGCGTGTGGACGGGACAGAGAAAGCCGAAGGATTCGGGCAGGAGCTTGCGCACCGCGGTGGTCTTCATGGTGGTGAAAAACTGGCCACGATGCACGGACTGGAAGTGGGACAGGAAGCGGAAGAAGTTCAAGCGCTCGGCGACGATGGTGTAGCCCGAGATCTGCATCAAATCCATGCCCGTCCGACTGACCAAATTGCCCGTCGAGAGAAGGTAAGCCGCCTTCTTGCCCACCGTCGACCCGTGCCGCGTCAACAGCTGCGTCCAATACGCCTCATCCTGGGTCGCCGCCAAGGCGCGGGGCAAGTCGTCGCGGCACTCCTTCCGCAGCTGCAAAAAGGCGTTGGCCAAGGCCTCCTCCAGCTTCTCCTTGACAAAGACCGTGTACAAATGGCCGGGGAGGAGCAGCTCCTGGTTCATGAACGAGTCCGGGTTGTCTGCGCGGCAGCGGCCTTGCACGAAGGCGTAGAGCTTGCGAAGCATGTGCAGGAGGCACTCTTGCTTGTCGCCGTGACTCCCCAAGTGCACGCACACGAACCGGTCCAACAAGGCACGCCCGCACTCGGCGTCCGAGTGCGCACTGCTCAAGCCCAGCACCGCACGGAAGCGGGAGCCCAGGTAGGCCAGGGCTTTGGGCGGCGAGAAGGTAGCGAACTCCTTGGCTTCCCGCAAGAGCATCTCCACGCGGGTGACCAGGTAGGTGTTCTCCTCGTCGCCCAGCGTCACGCGCTGGTAGAGCTCCTTGTCCGTCATCTCCCGCAGGGCCTTGAGCATCAGCACGACGGGCACCAGGAATTCTTGTTTCAGGATGGTGACCCGGAAGATGGCGTTGCCCGTGGTCAGGTAGTGGAGGGTGATGGTGATGGTGGACTGGTCGGGCCGGACGCAGCGCATGGTCACGCCTTTGTCCGTGTAGCCCGTGCCGCGGCCCTTGAAGGTGTTGCGGGAAATGGCCATCACGTGGTTCCGCCGGGGCATCTGCAGCAATCGGATGATGCGCTCAATTCCGTTCACGATAAAGTACCCGCCGCACTCGCACGCCTCCTCCTTGAGCGCCACCAGCTCTGCCGCCGTCTTGCTAACCAATCGACACCGGTTCGACCCCACCATGACAGGCAAATCGCCGAGGGTCCGCTGCACCCGCATGACCCCTCCTCCTTCGCGCTGAATGCGAAAGGTTGCTCGAATTGGCGCTGCGTACAGGAGCCCTCGTTCTCTGCACTCGCGCGGGGTGATCAGGCCCGCTCCTCCATCACCTGTCGGAAAGCCAATCTCACATTCCTCCACGCTTACCTGGATCAAGGGCCCAGTCTCCCCGTCATTGCTCATCCGAGCCTCGACTGGAGAGATGCACGCCACGGCGTCTCTCAATCCAGTGTCCAGGAAATAGTTGAACGATTCAACATGAGGAGCCACCAGTTCTTGGTAGCGGCGGATAGCAGCAGCAGGGGGCAAATTCCCCCTAGTGAAACTGCAGCCTTCGGGGCCTGGGTCATGCTGCTTTGAATGGGCTTGCTGGCGTTTGGTGCTGCTGGTTAAGCGCTTCTTGCTGCTGTTGCTGCTGCTGGGGGTGCTTGTCGTGGTGGTGCTGGTAGTGGTGGCCATGCTTGATTCTTGATGCTCGATTCTCCAGCAGCCGTCCTCTTCCTCCCCAACACAATTTTGTCGGTGGCCTAGGTCTGAAGGATCGAGGAGGCGCAGGCCGGGCTGGGGGGGGAGGTCGGCGGGTGGATTTCCAGGGCGTCGACGAGGCGTTCTCGCGCTCTTGCTGCTTCTCCTGTACTGGTAAGAGGAGTGTGGGTGTCAGTTGCTTGTAATGGTGAAAAGAGAGTGTGTTGCGAGGCACAGTACGCGTGTTGATAAACGCGCTGGACGCTGCCTGGGTTTATGTGGGCCGAGGGCCGAGGAGAAAGAAGCGGATGGCCAAGGCCACGCTTCGCTTGCTTCCTCCACTCTCTCTCCACTGCGCTTGTGTGGCTGCCTCTGTTGTTTGTTCAGGCAGTTTTTGGCCACACAACACCCGACCAGAGTTCCCTGTCCTTGCAACGCGACCACTGGGAGGGCGGCTTTGTTTGCGGGCTGCTGGCTCGCGTTTGTCTCTTCAAAAGTTTTGACGCCTGGGTGGAGGAGGTCGACGAGCAGTTGGCACGGGGAGCAAGCATCATGCATGGCTTGCTGCCGCAAAACACAAACAACCAGGGCACCACACACCAACACCCACTCTCTTTCCTACACATTCACACAGCCTTCGACGACATTTAAAGTGCCGGGAGCCGGAACGACTTGGTGCGTTGAGGAGCGAGGTAAGATTAGGTGGAGGGAAGGTTTGAAAGGCTCCTTGCTTGTATTTAGTGTGTGTGTGTATGTACGCCCAACGGCGCGGTGTGGCTTGCTCCGTTTGTCTGCACTGCAGTCCTATGGCCTGTCTTGTATGCGCATGCAGCCCCCGCCACACTCCGCTTCCCTACACGCCCCGCCGGTAAGATTGTTTTAATCTGGGCTTGCTCCGTTTGCCCGCAGTCCTATGTCTGTGCGTCTAGTATGCATGCACACCCCACCCCACGCACCCCCGCAATCCCAAACCAACCACAACCACACACCAACGCACTCTCGCTAGAGGGGAGTAGTGGCCTTTTCATCGTGGCCTTGCTTCCTGTATATCGAACATACCAAGAGATGCAAGAAGAACGAGAGAACTAGAGTTGGAGGGCGACTCTTTATCCCAGGTCTCCCTCCGCTTCGTTGTCATACATTCATGATGCATCCTCCCCCCTCGTTTATTTTGCATGCGTGATTGTGTGTCGCTTGCCCCAAAATTGACACACCCCTTTCTCCATCGTCATGCCCCACAGGAACACACGCAAATCCAAACAAGATATGTCGGGGCTGTCCAAGGCTGTCTTGCGAGTCTCGCCGGCCCTTGCCAAAGTGCTGGGTGACAACCAAATGCCCCGCACAGAAGCCGTTAAGCGCATGTAAGTCTCAGTGTGTACTGCTTGGGTGTGTCTCTCACTTACCTCCTTCTCCCTCTTCCTTTTCCCACTTTAACAACGTTCCCAATCCACCATCCCTCACCCTCTTTCTTCTTCTCATCCCTCCCCCAAACCCCACACGTTTTTCATCACCAGTTGGTTGTACATCAAGGACAAGGACTTGCAGAACCCGTCCAACAAGCGAGAGATTCTGTGCGACGATTCTCTCAAGGCCGTGTTTGAAAAGGACTCGGTCACTATGTTCGAAATGATGAAGCTGATGAGCAAGCATTTCACCAAGATTTAACAATAGTACACCACCACCCGCAGTCAAAGGCGTGCGAGGTGAGGGACAAATGAGTGTGGGTTTGATTTCGAGAAAGAGATAGATACAAGCAGTGAAGCCTTGGAATCTGGGAGGGCCTCTTGCCGGGCATTGTGTGTAAAATGTACAAGTTCCAGATCCCATTGAATGAAAGGAAACAAAAACGCCGTGTAAAGCCACGAATAAGGAACCGAAAAAGGCGAAGAGCAAAGAGACCGTGTGTATATCAAAAAGAAAAAAGAGCGATTAATGTGTGAGACCACCCGATTTTGTTGCTCCACTTTTCTCATGATTCACTCTTTATGTAATGTTTGCTCTACCTCTTTCTCAGGTCTGCAAAGCCAGAATGTCGTCCATCATGCCCACGGATCCAGGCACGGCCACTTCCGCCGCCCACTCCCTCTTGCTACTTTCCTGACGCGGCCGCTTGCTCTTCCGCCCTGGTTCCTGCTCACCCGACGACGGCAGGATGATCAACTCCTCCAACACGTTTAAGGCCTCCTCCTCTTCCTCGTCCTCCTCCCCTCCTGCTTCATCTGCATGCAAGGCAACGTGTTCCACGGCTCGGCTTTCTCCTGCGCGCCGTTTTTCCCGTGCTGCGCGTCGAGCCGAGGCCGCTTGGCCTAGATGCAAAGTGCCTGGCGTGACCTTGACCGGCGTGGCAGGCAGCTCCGCGCTCGAAGAGGTGGCTGCTGCTGCTGCTGCTGCTGCTGCTGCTGCTGCTGCTGCTGCTGTTGCTGCTGCTGCTGCTGCTGCTGCTGCTGCTGCTGCTGTGTTCGGCACTGCCATTGCCGTCGCCACCGTCTCCGCCTCCACTTTCTCCTTCTCCTCCTTCTCCTTGGCTACGGCAGCAGCCCGTCCTGCCGCCACCAAGGCCTCTGTAAGACGCGTCACCAACTCGGCCTTCTTTCCCGTCGTCGGTACACCCAACGCTACCAGCTTCGCTCTCAGCACCGCGACGGTCATCTTCCCCGGCGTCAACGTTGCTGAGTCTTCTCCTGCGCAGTGAGAGACGAACTCCTTGGCTGCTCGTGCGATGGCGACGGCTTGCTTTCGCGACGACGCCAGCTCGGTCCCTGGCGAAAGCGGCTGGCAGGTCGGGCAGCAGTACACGGTACGCCCCGCCATCGTCCAATTCTGAATGGCGCTCCCACAGCGCCCGCACGATTGGTGATTGTAAATGTAGCGACGCGTCCAGGGAGGTCCCAGGCGTGCGGCCTCGGCCGGATCAACAGTCAAGATGGAGCCCGTGGTAAACCCTCGCTGGAGCAAGAGGACCGAGTGCATCCACAGCGTCTCAAAGGTAGCCCTCGAAATGGTGCGCGCGGGCTGCTCCGGATTAACACTGCTCTTAAATAGGATTTCAGCTCGGTAGATATTGCCTATGCCTGCGACGAAGGATTGATCCATGAGGACTTGTCCTATGGCCTTGCTCGTGCTTTGCATCTTCAGCCACAGCCGCTCCTTGTCCGCATCCTCTCGCAGGGGGTCCGGTCCAAGGAGCTTGTACTTGCTCTCGTACAGATCCAAGCCGCCGTGGACACAGGTCATGGCAGAGAGAGAAGCGGAAAGGTTGAGGTCCGTGTTGATGAGACTCAAGCGAGTCGTCGGAGTGTGCGGCTTTCCCGGAAGCGGGGAGACAGAGAAGGCGCCACTCATGCCAAAGTGAATGTGGACTACGACGGGTGCCGAATCGGGAAGAGCATACTGCGGCAGCCAAAAGTAAAAGAGATTCTTACCCACGGCTTCGATGCGAGCAAGACGCCGTCCGTCGATTAGCATGGCCCCTTCGGTGAAGCGGCCGTTGGGTGAAGTGGCTTTGAAGACATGCCCCAGCAACAAACGACGGTGCGCGGCAACGACGCGATGACAGCCATGGCCCTCCACCATTTGCAGGGGAATGCGATACGCAGTGGCAAGTGGGGGGCTGCCTGCGAGAAAGACGAACGAAAGGAGCGCGAAGAGATGCAGCAGGGGGAACCGATGCACCGTGCCGCTCATGCAGGATGCGCACCTATATGGGTGGAGAAGGGGAGCTAGGTGAATGTTGTGGCATGCAAGCGATGCTGTAAGGACTTGCTTGGCTGATTACTCTGGTACTGTGTGTTGTCTGTGCGTGTGGGTGTGATGCTGAGTCATACGCAATGAATGGAATCGCCGACGTACGAGTCGCCGAAGCGGAACATATTACATCTACTGCCCAATTTGCTACTGCCTCCTTCTTCACATCGGTATATTCAGTTGTCTGTTTCTGTTGTAAAAATCAATCCCCTGGTTACACATCTATTATCGTTACGTTATTCGAGTGAAGAAGGGATCCTTGCTGAGTTTCGACCAATTCTGCCTTTCCTCATGCTCGCCCGGAGGTACTTATGCGAATAAAATCAGGAGCAGGTGTACGTCAAATTTATGCTGCAGAAACTTCTCTGCTTTGGCCCAAGAAAGCAAACAAAAAGGTCGAGCAGAAAGTAGAACGCCGTCACTGTCACCTAAAATGCGCCAAGTTCACCTTCTTTCTTCTTTTTTCCTTGAACCCTTCCGATTTGTTTCAAACTATACTTTTTCTGCGGGTTCAGAATTTGTGCTCATCTGTCTTCAAATTGGATTCCCTCAGTGCCGCTCCCGCGGGTCAGGAACGGGGTGTTTGGGACTGCTTGGGGTAAAGCAGGCCCCTGCCGTGCTTGGTTCAAAATTACATGCAAATAACTGGACAGTTTTCCTCTCCATTTCCCCCCCATGTCTTGGTGTCGCGATCCCTTTCTTTCTCCGTTTCCCCCCCCAACAAACATGCACCCTCACACTTTCCACGCCCTTCATCTACCATCGTGTTGTTTTGAAAAGACAAGTTTGTAGTCGCTTCTGCTGTTGTCATGCATGTGCACTCATTCTCTCTCTCTTATCTGCGATCTATTTCCCTAATTGAACCTAATTATTCCCGCCGGGCTCGAGGTAGCTTCAATCGTACACCCCGCAGTGCACCTTGAGTGACGCGCCCCCCGCCTCCACGCCCTTGTTCACCACGTGCATGTAGATGGTGCTGCCGTCGGGTATGACCGTGCTGACAGTGGAGAAGGTCGGGTCCCGGGCGCAGCTGGCGTCATTATCGTTGCTGGCCACCGGCGCCGCGCCCTCCGAGGGGTTCGAGTCGTACAGGCTGACGATGGTGTCCACCTGCGTGCCCTCCACGCACGTCGTGGCTCGCACCGTCACGTCCCCGTCGCCCATGGCCTCTACCTGGAACAAGGCGCCGGGCCCTTCCGAGGCCAGCTCAAAGGTCACCGTCTCGCCGCACGCCACCACGGTGGCAGGGCCGGCGGGGAACTCCAATGGCTCCTCGTTCGTCACAGATGGCTCCACCGCAATGGCACCACCATCGTCGTTCGAGGCCGCCGGCTGCGGTTCGGGCATGGCCGGGGCCCCCGAGTCCTCGGAAGCGGCCGGCTGGGGTTGCGGGGCTTCCTCGCTGCCAGAATTGGAGGCCTGGGGAGGGGCAACCAACGAGTCGTCGCCGCCGTTAGCCAGGGGTTCAGGGGTCGGCTCCACGCCTGGATCGTTCGAGGCCGCGGGTTGGGGCTGCGGGGCCTCCTCGGTGCCAGAATTGGAGGCCTGGGGAGGGATGGAGACGGACGAGTCCTCACCGGCTTCGGGGATGCTAGGGGGGGCCACCGAGTCACTAGGCTGCACAGACGGCTGCCCCTCTCCAGTCGGCGCAGGAGGAATAGAGACCGAGGAATCGTTGCCGGGCGTGGCAGGCGGGCCGATTGCGTCCCCTGGCTGCACAGACGGCTGCACCTCTCCGGGCGGTGTAGGAGGGATAGAGACAGAAGAGTCATTGCCGCCATCACTCCCGCCGGTCGTTTCAGGCACGGTCGGAAGGTTGGGTTCCTGCGGGTTGACGGTCTCCGAGGGCGGGGTAGGAGCTGCGGGGATGTCCGTGGGCGGAGCGATGGGGGGGGAGTCACCCGTGGAGGGCACGGGCTCCGTGGGTCGCGTGGGAGGGGAGATGCTACTATCGTTTGTGTCATCCGTGGTAGGAAGCGCCGGCTCGTCGTTCGTGAGAGGGGGGGGGATAGCCTCGTCCTCGCCGCCAGCCGCTTGGGGCGGAATGACGGGGACGTCGTCGACAGGGCCGTCTCCCGGAAGAGCTGGCGCATCGGGGGGAGACACGGGCTCCGCGGGGGAGTCGACAGCAGGCACGGCAGGGACAGCAGGGGTCTCGGCGGGGGGAGCGAGAGCCGGAGTCTCGGGAGTGTCGACTGCCGGCTCAGTGGGCGTGGTGGGCGTGGTCGGAGGCAGCGGGCGGACAGGGCCGGGCACGCTGCTGTCGATCGTGTCGTCCGTAGCAGGAGGACTAGGCGGCCGGATGATAGCGGGAGGAGGGACCTCGTCCTCACCACCAGCGGGGACCTCAGGAGCACCCCCGGACGGAAGCGCTGGCTGGGCGATTGTGGGGGGAGGGATAGCGTCATCCTCACCACCGGCGCCCTGGGGAGGAGCAACAGGTGCAGTAGGCGGAGAGGCCGGGTCCGTGGGGGAGTCAACAGAGGTAACAGGAGGGACGATGGGGATCTGAGTGGGCGGGGTGACAGGCATGTCTACTGCTGGCTCCGTCGTCGAAGGCACGGGTCGGCCGGGTCCCGAGACACTGCTGTCGGCGGGGCTATCTCCAGCGGGCACAGTGGGCGGCCCAATGGCAGGCGTGTCCGTCGTGGTGGACGGCACGCCATCGACGGGTCGTCCGGGCACCGAGACACTGCTGTCATTGCTGCCACTTCCGGAAGGAGGGGAGACAGGGGCGGCGGGGGCGGGGGGAGAAGGGCCACTCACGCTGGAATCCGCAGGGCTATCCCCAGCAGGGGTGGGAGCGTCGGGAAGAGAAGGAGGAGAGACAGGGGCGGCGGGGGCGGGGGAAGAAGGGCCAGTCACGCTTGAATCCCCCGGGCTATCCCCAGCAGGGGTAAGGGCGTCGGGCGGAGAAATGGGCGCGGGGGGGGCAGGCACCGAGACGCTGCTATCATTTGACCCATCCCCTGGCACGGCGGGCGTAGGAGGGATGGCGGGGATGCTGGTGTTAGGGCGCAGGGGGAGAGGTCCATCGGTGATGAGGGGTGGCTCTTCACCCGTCTCGTGGAGCAGAGGCGGGAGGTCGGTGATGATCTTCTGCACCTCGCAAAACTCGCTGGAGGAGGAGTTGCGGGTGTCGAAGATGGTGGAGAAGGTGGGGTCGTGGATGGCCTCCTCCAGCATCTCCTCCGTCAGCCAGTCCTGGGGCCCGCTGAAGCTGTAGTTGAAGAGGCAGGGGTCGTTCACGTGGGCGCAGGGCCAGGCCGAATCGGTGGGCTTTGCCAGCGCGGGCGCCGGGTGGTGGCCCAGCAAGGTGCAGTTGCAGGGCGGGAAGCCGAGCTCCTCCTTGAGGCCGACGAGGAAGCCAAAGTTCACACTCAAGTCGTGCAGGTCTGCGTTGACCAGGCTGCAGTTGCCCTCCACAACCACCCGCGTGATCCAGACCGGGGGCGACAAGGGCAGCGCGGGGGTGGCTGGGACGATAGGGGCAGGCGGCGCTGGAGGGGCCGCAGCATCACCGCTCCCAGGAAGAGGCACGGTCTTGCGGCAAAACGTCTCCCACCCTCCGCCATCACCGCCGTCGGAACTCTCGGGCGAACCAGCAATGTAGGTCAAATTAGGGGGAAGGCCGTGGCCCTCGACCGTGACGGCAGGAGGCCAGGCGCTGTCATCAAAGGAAGGGGAGCTCCAGCTGCCTTCCTCGGGGAAGTGGTTGATGCACACCCAGGTGTCGTCGGTCGGGATGGGGGTGCCGCACACGTCAAAGGTGGCCCCCACCATGGGCTGGGGCACGGGGTCTCCCCCCAAGACGGCCGTGGGGAAGGAGAAGGCCGTGCAGAAGGATTTGAGCACAAGGGTCACGCTGCTAGTGTTCCCGGACAGGGCCAGGGAAGAGTGCGAGGCGCCGTCGCCCACGCCCATGGTCGCGTCCAAGGACTGGCCATTCACAAAGGCCCACATGTTGCAGGGCGAGGCGATCTCCGCGGTGACGGTGCAGCTACTGCCCGTGGTGGGCTCCTCTGCGTCGCCGTCATGGTGCGCGCCAAGGGTCGGGTTTGTCCAGGTCAGGCGACGGGACAGGTCCGCCGGAGCCGCAGCAGAAGCAGGGTTGCTCCCTCGCTGTCGGTAGGAGAAGAGAAAGGGCAGGGAATAGGAGTGAGCGTTTGCTCTAAGTCAAGGGGCATGCATATGATGGAGATGCAGGCAGGACGCTTTGGGGGAAGTGACCAAGACGAATCTGAGCACCCATACCAAGTGACTTACCAGGAGACCTTTGCTGGCGGCGCTGGCCAGACATGGCGCGCCCACCAGCGGGAGGAGGAGCGTGGCCAACTTCATGGCGTTGGTGTCGCCCTTCCTGTGTGTGTGCGTGCGTGGGTGTGGCGTGAGTTGTGGGGATGAAAAGAGGCAAGGACGAATGGGCCGAGTCTGATTAGACGAGTGCAGGGTTGCTTGGGCAGGCAGGGTCAAAAAGGACGGCCCATTACGAACAATGTGCGGTGGACTTCTTTGCGTGCGCGTGCTCGAGCTTGAGGATGTGGTGCTCACGCTACTAAGTCTGGTCATAAACGAGAGAGGCGGGAGCTCACGAGAGCAGTGCAGCAAGCAAGCATGTGACCGTGTACACTTCCCACAAGAAGAAAGAAGTGGTTTGACAAAGGCTAAGCTATGGCGGTGTAAAACCAACGCAGCGTCCTACTGTCCTCCTCATTATTGTAGGCTCGAGACGAAATTTTGCCCCGTCGGCCATCAGCCGAGCCCGAGCGGAGGATAAGCGAGGACTGTACTCGGGCGCCCATACGTCATGACGAACCGTTATCAACCTCACCAGCGAGTTTTGGCGAATGATGCCACTGCGCCACTGCTTGCCCTCGTGGTCAATGTCTTTGTTGAGATTGAGACATCACTGTCTGTTGGGTGAGATATAAGGTGGAAATGCGCCCATTTTGCTCAAAGCCCAACCCAAACCCCAAACCTTGTGACACCGACACCGACACCGCGTTGCAAGCAGTCCAGTCCTCGAGTCCCGAGAGAGGAGAAGAGGTTAGAAATGGCCCGAGTCACCGAGCTCCACATCGATTTGTCCACCAACAAACAAAAAGAAAATGTTCAACCCAACGCAACTAGGATGGAAAGGGTCCCCCCCGCCTCTCCATTCTACCAATATCTACTTATTACGTATGCTTTCTGTTTCGATTTCATATGACTGCCGCGTCGGCGCATTCGTTGTTCTTTCCATGCGACCAAGCTATTTGAAGACATCAGTGCCTGTCTAAATTTGAGTAGTCCCGCCCTCTCCATCCTCCTCCTCGCCGCCTTCCCCGCTATCCTCGAAGAAGGAGAGGCTCAATTCCTCGAGCGGCGGCGGAGGCGGCACACTCAGGCCCTTGCCCGTCATGTCTTGGACAGTGTACTCGCCGGAAGAGAGGGTGAAGAAGAGGTTCCGGCCCAGTCCTCGCGTGGGCTTGTAGACATGCCGCTGTGAAGTGGTGTTGGTATATTTTGCATGTTATGTTGGAGGTCAGTAAATCTCACTCTACCTCCAGACCTGCCTGCACCATTGATTGCCCGCCCGCCCTTTTGACTTCTCTGTTGCCTACCTGCCAGCAAATGCCAAACATCCGCACGTCGTCGCTCAAGGCCCTGTCGTAGGTGGCCTTGTCTCCTAGCTGGATGATGGCTGTTTGTTTAAGTGAGAAGGAGGGAGGAGACAGAGGTGCATGAGTGAGAGTTTAGGTTTTTGCCGCTGATTCCAGAATGATTTCATGCATTGCACTTCTTCCACTCCCACGTACCTGTTCTTGGCCCCGTTTCTCGCAAATCGTCCGTCCGCTGCCGCCTCCCCCTCGCGCGCATCGCCTCCAACACCACCACCGCCTCCACCTCGCCAATCCCGCCCAAGCCCGCGAAGATCTGAAACAGGTCCCGCGCCGTGACCGTGTCGGGGATGTGGTCAAGGAAGACCTTCAGCGGGTAGTACCGGTACGACAAGTGCTGCCGCACCCCCTCCACCAGCTGCTCAGCCGCCGCCAAGCTGGGCACGTGCTCCTTGTCCCAGTCCGCCATTTGACGGGCGATGACGGCGGCGGGCGAACGGTTGGGGGGCGGCAGCTTCTTCTCCTTTTTCTCCTTCTTCTCCTTGTGCTTCTTCTTCTTTTTGAGCAAGTTTGGGTCGCAGACAGCGTCAGCGGCCGCGACGGTGGCTTCTTCATTGACCTTGCCAGTCCAAGGGCGAGGAGATGAGGGAGAAGGAGGAGGAGAAGGAGGAGATGGGATGGCGCTGGACTCCGGGGATGGCGATGATGCTGCCGACTCTCTCCGACGTCGCCGCGACGACGACTTTGGCTTGGAAAAAGCATCTATTTGCGAGATGCCTGTCGGACATTTCACATCTAGTACTGCCTCGCCAGGCGGTGCCGCCTTCTTTCTCCGGCGCTTGGGTGACCCTCCCGGCCTTGTCTCGTCTTCAGGCGCTGCTGCCACATCAATAAGTCGGCTCGAAGAGGAGACCTCTGGCGGTGGCAATGGTGGCAAGGGAAGAGGGAGGTCGTCCACGACAAAGGCTGGGCCGCTTGCAAACCCTCGTCTCTGTTTCTGTTGTGCCAAAAAGCCTTGGTTGGGGAGGGTGCGGTAGGAGGGAGGGATTAGAGAGGCCGTGATTGATGATATATAGATGTCCTGATCCGGTCCTCCAGAATAACTCAGCCATTTCGCCCTGCTACAGCTACAACTCAACACCAACCTGGTAGTGGTGGTCGTCCAGACGACAAGGCTGACGCCTCCCGAGGCAAGCACGGGCACGTCGAGGAGGAGGAAGAGGCAGCAGCGGCAGCAGCAGCAGCGGCAGCAGGATGGCGGCCCGACAGGATACTTTGAGCCCACGGCTGCGTGCGATGGACGAGCAGGCGCATGGCGATAAAGACAAGGACCGGGTCTTAAAGGAGCATGCTGGCGGACTGTATGGGTGAGTAGATGGTGGGTGTGAGTGGTGGAAGGACGCAAAGGAAACATGAAGAATTGGAGGAGGAGGCTCAGGAGCCGTCGAACGAACGCACGCGTGTACGTTTTTTGTCTCCGCAATGCCGCCACACACAAATTACAGCTTTTCATTTGTGTCTTTATTGCCTGCTTTCATTTCGCTATCTCACTCATTTCTTTAGGAAGTTGTGTTATACATTCTCTGTCACACTTTTCATAGAAAAGTCAAAGGCGTTCTGAAAGAGGCGGAACCAGGGCGTGTAAACCTCCCCACCCTCCGCCTCCCCACCCGCAGGAGGCATCCAAGGCATTTGCCAGCGCAGCCAGGAGCGCTCTGGATGGGGCATCATGGCCAGGTGTCGGCCATCCGGGGAGCAGAGGGCTGCCACACCCTTTGGGGAGCCATTGGGGTTGAAGGGATACTCCTCTGTCCCTTCCCGTGCCCCACCCTGGCCGCAAGGGTCGACGTATCGCACCGGGGCCAGGTCCTGGCGGAGAACGTGGGTCAGGACAGCATCGTTCTCAAACTGCGCCTTCCCCTCACCATGTGCACTCCATACGCCGACCACGGTTCCTTCCAGGCCCTGCAGCAGCACGGCGGGGCTGGGCCCGACCTGCACGGTCACAAAGCGGCTTTCGAAGCGCCCGCTCTCATTTTCCCCCAACCATGCAGCCGTCCCATCAGAAGCCGCAGGCGAGCTGCCGTCCGTGCCAATGTCAAGGCCAGGCACAATGCCCAGGGCAACGAGCAGCTGGCATCCATTGCAGAGTCCTAGGGACCAGGTCTCCGGCCGGGCAAAGAAGCGCCGCAGCTGGGCTTCCGCACGGGGATTTCCTGCCAGCACGCTCCTCCAGCCTCGCGCCGAGCCCAAGGCATCCCCGTAGCTGAAGCCCCCCACAAAGGCCAGGCCGTGAAAAGACTGGAGGTCCACCTGGCCCTGCAGCAGGTCGTACACTGTCAGATCCCAGACCTCGAAGCCCGCGCTGTGCAGAGCCGCCGCCATCTCCCGGTCGCCGTTGCTGCCTTGCTCTCGCAAAACGCCCACTCGGGGCTTCGGAAGGGTGGAGGCGGGCGGGGCGGGTGTAGTTGTTGCACGAGGAGGAGAAAAGACCCACTCGGGCCGGCGCTGGCGTGGGAGGAGTGCTTCTTCAGCCTCGATGCAGGCCGGATTGGCTTGAAGCTTCTCGAGCTGGAAGCTGGTCGCTTGCCACTCCGCACGCAAGACGTCCATGTCCTCGCGCAAAACCTCCTGCCCATCGGCCGCCACGATCACCATCTCACGTTGCGGCGTCGAGGCCCCAATGACGAAATGTGGCACCTGCTGGCTCTGCAGCGCATCCCGGACCTTGGCCACGTCCTGAGGCTTGAGCTCCAACACCAACCCCAGCTCTTCCGCAAAAAGGGCAGCCTCTGTCGAGACCGAAGATTGAGTAGACGAGGTATGTGGTGGCAACGTTAGTCTGGCGCCGGCATCTCCGCTCAAGGCCATCTCCAAGACCGTAGTGACCAAGCCCCCGGAGCTCACGTCGTGGCAGGCCTGAATCAGGCCCTCATCCGCCAGCTTCTGTACCGTCTCAAACGCGCGGCGCATCAGGGATGGGTCCAACATGTCTGGCGTCTTCTTCTCCTCGTCCACGCCCACAATTTGCGCCCAGGCCGAGCCGCCAAGGCTTTCCGTTGCCGTAACCTTCCCGCTCAGCTTTAGAAGCAAGAGGATGCCCTCCTCTCCCCTACCCGCGCTCGGCACCTTCACGTCGGGGGTCAGAACTCGGGAGATATCGGCACAAGGGGCGTAGGCCGTGACGACGACAGTGGCCGGGCAAGGCACCCGCACGCCGTCCTCGCAGTCCGTGGCCATGGACAAGGAATCCTTGCCACCGTCCAAGGCCAGGCCCAGGTCCAGCAGCACTCTCCGCAGCGCCTCCACGCCCTCGTACAGCTGCCCCGCGGCCTCCCCCTCCCGGCCCGGCCACATCCAATTGGCCTGCAGCTTGATGTCCGCCCAGCGCGTGAGTGGCGCCGAGACTAGGTTCGTGAGTACCTCCCCCACGGCCATGCGCACCATAGCGGAAATGCTCTCTTTTGTGCCCGCCAGCCCGATGCCAGGACACTCACCTAAGGCCGAGGACACGCCCTCCTTGCCCCAAAAAGACAGGGCCATCACACCTACATCTCCCACCGGCAGGTGCAGGGGCCCTACGCAAGGTTGCGCTGCCACTAGCCCCGTGATGCTGCGATCTACTTTATTCGTCAAAAAGGCCTTGCTCCCCACAGACACCGTGCCCAGGACGGCCCGTAAGACTTTACGGAGCGCCATAGGAGAAGCAGCCTCCTCGACATCGCCACTGGTCCCTGTTCTTGACTCCGCGTCCGACGCCGCGGCTGAGCTCCTCGTTGCTGTCGCCTGAATCACGCGCTTGGGCCGGCGCGAAAGCAAGGGCTCCAGCGGCAAGTCCACCAGAGGTCGAGCCCGCGGCCGTCCATCCACCACCTCCTCCTCGTCCTCATACACCCGAATAGCACCACGGCCCGTAATATGACCCACCACCTCCATAGGCGTGGCCTCCCGGCGGCAGATCCGGTCCAGGGTGGCAAGCGCTTGCGAACCTTGGACCAGCACGCCTTGACTCTCTTGGTACTCGGCCCCCCACACTTCCAGCGGCGTCAGGCTGGAGTCTCCCCGCTGGATTCGGTTCAGAAACACGTCCGCGCCCACCGGGGCCACCAGCTCCTTTAGCACATTGGCGTTACCACCCGCCCCCTGATCGTGCACGCTCTCCAGCAGCAAGGACTGCGAGGAATGGTGCATCTCCAGGCAGGCCCGCACCACGCGCCCCACCTTGTTGCCCATCTCGGGGTCGCCCCGTTGCACGGCCTGCAGGTCCAGCTCCGGGTCCCCACCCACCTTGCTCGACGCCGCCCCCCCACCCAGCCCCACGCGGTAGGCGGGCCCGCCCAGCTTCACCACCGCCATGCCTACCTCGGGCTCGTTCTTGTGCACGGCCTCGGCGGGCAGCTTGCCTATGCCTGCCGAAAACATGATAGGCTTCAGAAACTCGGCGCCCTGCCAGGCCGGCATGGCCCGCACAAAGCCCCCCACCAAGGGCTCCCCGTACTTGTTGGCGTAATCAGAGGCCCCATCGCTTGCGCGCAATAGAATCTCCAGAGCCGAGGCCACGTGCCTGGGACGCTGATGGGATTGACGAATCCCCTCATTCTCGCCGTCCGACGCGCCCCCAAGCTCCAGCCTCCCCACCGCGTACCCGGCCAGGCCCGCCAGTGTGTAGCCGCCTCGTCCAGTGGCCAGAATGTCTCGAATGCGGCCTCCGACGCCCGTTTGTGCCCCTGGAAAAGGCGCGATGCTGCAAGGGAAGTTGTGAGTCTCGGCGGTGAGGCTCAGGTGCCGCACGCCGTCCACGCAGGTGTAAGGGGACGGCCGGTCGGGCGTCGCGGGTTGGAAGTCGAGCACACGCGGGCCTTTGATGGCGGAGCTGTTGTCGCAAAATGCCAGCAGCGAGTTGTCTTCTTCCTCTTTGCCCTCCTTGCCCTGCTGCTGCTGCTGCTGCTGCTGGCGCTGCTGCCAGGGTTCCTTAACCATCTCCATCAAGCTCTTGGGCATGGCCTTCCCATCCACCACAAACTGCCCGTCAAAAGTCCAGTGCCGGCAATGCTCCGACAACGACTGGGCCACGTCGAAAATCTCCACCTCGGTCGGGTCCCGCCCAATGCCTGATACGAACAACTCTGTGAGGAAAGCCACCTCCCACGGCCCCAACCCCAGCCCGTACTTCTCACTCACGGCATGCAGCACCCCCGGGCCCTCCTTGTGCAAGGGCAGCACAATGACGCTCGCCTCCTTCTCAATGACAGTCTGCATTCGTTCCATTAGTGGTAGCGCCCACGTCTTGCCGGCCTCGCCCCATGCTGCTGCTGGTGGCATGGCAAACGGGCTTTCGGTCATGCGGTCGTAGAGAAGGGCTTCGGCTTCTGGCAGCAACGCCTCGGAACGGCTGACAATGCGATACCACCGCCCCATCTCCAGCTCCTGTAGCTTGCTCCCTGCGTCCTGGCCGGCCTGGGCTACACAACCTCGTGCCTCCAAAATCGCCCGCACGTTGCTGCTCCAGACGCTGCGAAAGGAAGGACGAGGGGCGTAGGCGCGAAGGTGGTGGCGTAGAGAGTGGTGGAGGTCATCCGAGGGCAAAAAGGCATGTGTCCAGGGCGTGGCAGCCTCCCGCAGCACGTTCGAAATGTCTCCTATCAGATTGTCGTTTCGCTCTCGCTCGTGTAAGACACTCAGGAAGTAGAAGTCTTGAACCTGCACGGCCTCTATGGCCGCGTCCAGCGCTTGGAGGCGTCGCAAGAGGATGGCCTCGCGCGGGCCGGACATGGGTGACCCCACTGTCAAAACGCGTGTAGAAGAGGGTGGTGGTGGATTTTGTGGTGGAGTTGGTATTGGGTCTCTTTTTCCGTCTTCTGCTGGCCGGCGTTGCTTGGGGTTGGGCGTCGTCATGGCCCGCCGCACGACGAGGGAGGGAGTACGCGGCTGGATTGGACAAGGAGAACGCACGAACAAAGGGAGCGGCGTGCGGGCATGCTGTCTGGCACCGTGAGATGGTCTAGAACTCAGCATGAGCAGTGCCGCCAGCGCCACCAGCAGCATTCCGAGCGGCACACGCCGCCGCCGCGGCGCTTGGACGAACGTGTGCGTTCGCCTCCTCACTCCCTGCCTTCCACTCCCGTTACCGTCGTCATCAGGACACATTTTTCGCCGCTGCCGCCGCCTGCGCGCCTCCAAGGACCACCCCATGGCGCTGTGGGTGTTGTGGGAGGGTGTGGTGTTAGAAGGGGCACGCATTTGAGTGCGTTTGAGGGGGAATGGAATAGATACCAGCGAGGCATCAGTTTCATCATCAAATCGAAGTTTGGAGGAGGTTAAACTCGGGGGCAAAAATGCAAAGTTTCACAAACTAAGCGTGTGATGAGCGTTTTCGGGTCTTAAAACTGCGTTATATACTTTTGCTTTGATGTCTTGCTAGATTTCATCATGACGACGTCTTTTTCATCTTGTAGATTTTGCTCTTCTTCTTCTTGGGCAGGATCGACGCCAACCCACCCCCGCCCCCACCGTCCCCTCCCGTCGTGCTGCCGTTCGCTCCCACCAGGGGCCGCTTGTCCCTCCGGAAGATGATGTCGTCGTTGTTGCGGTTCAAAATCTTGCACCACCACTCGGGCGCCAACAGGAGCTCCCGGTGCCCCATCTTGGGCCAGACGTTTCGCAAGAAATAGTACAAGTGGCCTGGACGGTGGGATAAAAAGCATGTGAGATTAAGTTGCTTAGTATAAAGAAGAGAGAAACAGGTGGAATTTGAACGTACCGCTCAAGATGCCCAAGGCCGCAGGAAGGGCGGCCAGGGGATTTTGTGCTTGCAGCATGTCGACGAGGGCCAGGCAAAAGGGCAGCATCCAGTACTTGATCTGTGAGGGAGGGAATATGACTTACTTGTCAGTCACGCACACTTTACCGCAGGCACATTTTTCTGCTTACATACAAATACATACCTTGATGGCGAACATCCAATTCACGTCCCGTAGAGGATCTTGGCGGCCGAGGCAGTGCAAGGCGGCCGTGATGAGGGCATTGCTGGTCACGGGCAGCCCAATCAAGGAGCCCAGGAAGCTCAGCACGGCAATGTTAAACAACAAAAACACAAGTTGCTGCGCGGCGCCTTCCGAGTTCTCGAGCGCCGTGCCTGTATGTGGGTTATGTGAATAATTGTGACGTAAGCTCGGAGTATCAATCGCACGCAAAAAAGAGGTCCCTCGGCACGTACCGTATTGGTGCAAGAAGTAGAGGTTGGAAACCCAGCTCATGGAGGGGGGACCCATAAAAGTCGCGGCCGTAAAAGGTCGCCACAGCTGCAGCCCCGTCACGATTTTGACGGGATCCAGCAGGAAGTAGGAGGGGTCGATGGCCACCAGGCCCAAGCCGGTGAGGAGGAGGGAGGTGGTGAGGTGGAGGCGGGTGATGATGGGCGTGGCCTTGTACCACTCCTTGACCTTTTGCTTGGTTCCCGCTTCCCCTGCATAGCGAATCTTGTTGCCAGTAGCCGTGGGGGCCGTGGCCTTGGCCTTGCTCTTGCTCGTGGCTGGCTGCACCCCGCCTCGTACGCGGGTCAGCCACCTCGATTGGGAGGAGGCTACTCCTTCACTTCTTGTGCTGCTGGGACTGGTCAACTCGCGGCGCCGTGACAAGGTCAAGGCCGGGGACGACGAGGAGTCTTTGGTGCCGGATTGTGACGAGGGTGGCCGTACCATGCCCAGCTTGTGTTGCGGGTGCCGTGCGGCCTCGACCCCAAGGCATTGCACGCTCATCATCAGCAGCAGCAGGATCGTCTTGGTGCCCGGCTGCCGCATGATGGGGACGATGGACACGGCGCCTGTAGTTGGAGGAGAGAGTAGGGCGGTTGTTGTTGTGAGCAAAGGATAAGTTGTTTAGTGGCAGCGATTAGGGAGTAAATATCAGTGGTAGCACTTTGGGGCAAGGCACCAAGGATTTCATTCCTGCCTCCGACTTGAGAGAGACGGCTTGCTTCGCCCGCTTGCTTCAAATTGGTCACGCTTCACGCTCTCTCGACACGGATCCCAGACTGTTGTAACACCACACAGGCAAGGCAGCCACGCCGCTGACACTGGGTGGGTCCCGTCGGCTGCCGCGGAGGAGGGTGCTTAGCTGTGGTCATCGTCCTCGTTTCCCCTCTCCCCGTGAGCATCATCATCATCCTCCCATCATCAGACATGCCACCCGAGGATGGGCAATCAGAAGCCTCTGTGACCACGGGCGCCCCAGCCAGCAGCGGCAGCTCGACCTGCTCCACGGCGACAGTCGAGGCGGAGCAGGCGTTTGCGGCTTTGAGCATGGAGGGACCCTCAGGAGACATGACGGTGGCAGCAGCAAGCACCTCCAGCACCAGCGTCAACTCAGGCAGCACCGCCAGCACCAGCGTCAACGCAAGCAGCCGAGCACGACCCCCGCCACGGACTCGCACCCACTCCTCGCCCACGCACCGCACCTTGCCTCTAGAGCAAGCCGTTCCTTCCACTCGGGCACACAGTCCACCCCCGTTGACGCAGCTTTGTCTGGCGGCTATAGCAGAGAATAGCTCGGGCTTGGTTTCGATAGAGGGCCTCGCGGAGGAACTGTGCATACGCTTGCTGCGAGAGATTTTGCTTCTTGGCAAGCTGGACTTTCGCTTATGCCGCGTCTTTATGGAGAGCGAACATGAGGAATTGAGCAAGGCGGTGGCGAGCTTGAATCTCTTCGATGCTCTGGGGTGTCAACGACCTGCGGGAGGCGGCGGGTTTGGGTCAGACTGTAGACGGTGAGGAAATGGAGGAGGAGCTGGAAAAGATAGTGGAATAGAGAAGTGTACATAGTAGAGACGTTGCAGTCAAGCAAGCCAGGCAGGTTTCGACAAGCAGGCAGCATCAGACAAGAAGATAAGGGCACGCACAAGAAAAAGAAGAGGCAGAGCTTAGACACCATGTAGGAATGTAAAACTTTGAAAAGAAGGGCAGTGTGTGACCTAGCCAGCTTACCAACAAATTAAGTAAAATACGTAAATGAATAGAAGCCTTCTTCTCTGTGGTTAACCTCATTGTCATTTCTGTATTTCTTTATTTCGTCACATTTTGCGATAATTTTGCAGTTCTCACTTGCTTCTCATTTAAGTGCTTCTCGGAGGCTGCTGTTGTTGCTCTTGATGATGCTCTGCCAATTCTTCGGAAGGCGACACGTCGCGGGTCCGAGCTTTCTCCGCCCACGCCACCATCCCACCCAGCTTGCCTTCAATGACCTCGGCGCGGACCTCCGCCTCGTCGGCAGCGTGCACGTCAAAATGCTGACCCAGCTCTACTTCCAGCTCCCGGAAGAGCGCCGCCCGGTCTTGCTGCAGTGTGTGCTCCTTCAAACGTGTCAAGAAGAAGCCATGGCTGCGGTCCCGCCGGTACTCGGGCCGGCGTTCGGGCAGCGTCAGGTAGTCCATGTTTGGCCGCTGAAAGTCCCAGAGGAAGGATGTATGGTGCAGCCACCGGTCCTTGACAATGCTTTGCGCGTTGCCGCCAAATTTTAGAGGCCCAAACACGTAGTCGTTCTCCCGGAGTTCGAAGGGCTCCGTCTGCGTTGTCCGTAGGCGGTCAAAGACGGGGCCGTACACGCCCGCCGTCCACTCCATGATGGGCCGCGGGTAGGGCTGCTTGGGCGTGACTTGCTCCTTTGATTTGGGTGGGAACGGGAAAGGGAGTGTGAAGAGAAAGAGAGAATGGGGACGATGTGAAACCTGACATCCACGCAGCGGTCCTCCTTCTCTACCCCTGCCCAATCTCTCTCCTTACTCACCGTGTTCATGATGAAAGTGATGAAGAGGGAGTCGTGATCCACAATGACCGTGCCGCCCCCGGAAAAGCGCCGTACCAAGAGCACCCGGTCCTGGTGGACGCGCTCCAGTTCCACCAGCTTGGTCGCCTTCCCGCCAATGCCTAGGACGATCGTAGGTCGCGCCATGACCCCTGCCGGCTCTCCATCCTTGAGCAGGCACCAATTCCGCGTGTCGTGCCGCAGCAACGCTTCTTCCAGCCGTAGCTGGTCCTTGATCCCCACAGCCTTGCTCAGCCGAAGCAGGTGCACCGCCGGGCGGCGTAACATCTGGCGCGCCCTTGGCCTGGCTGCTGTCGTGGTATGTGTGTGGATGGTGTGGTACCTTGGCGATTAGAGAGCGCACGTTGGAGATCGTTGCCCAATCACGACTTCACTTGCATATGGTATTGCTGTCCAAACCCGCTGGCGTCTGCATGCATGTGGCCCGCGCACACGCATTCAATGCTTTGTCGTCCTCCCTGTCTCATATCGAGCCCCTCCTCTCCTTTCATTCATGCAAACAGGCCGCATTGCTTTGCCGCCGCCGCCCGCATCTCCCCCAATAAAAAGCGGGGCGCAAGATCAACAACGTCCGACAGTACAAGCACAACACAACACCACCCGCACACCCACAGCATGGCTTCTACCCCTGCACCCGTCAACCCCTTGACGCACCCGCGGGACCTCAAAGGCTACGGTCGGCACCCGCCCGACCCCAAGTGGCCGGGGGGTGCCAAGCTCGCGGTCCAGTTTGTCATCAACTACGAGGAAGGCGGGGAAAATTGCATCTTGGAAGGGGACAGCCAGTCCGAGCACTTGCTCTCTGAGATTGTCGGTGCGGCTGCCTTACCGGGCGTGCGGCACGCAAACATGGAGTCCTTGTACGAGTACGGCTCTCGGGCGGGCTTCTGGCGTTTGCACCGCCTCTTCACCCAGAAAGGCGTGCCCGTGACGGTCTACGCCGTGGCGCTGGCCCTGGCCAAGAATCCCGAGGCCGGCAAGGCAATGGTGGAGGCCGGGTGGGAAGGTATGTCACGCTGAGGACGAAGCAAAAGAAGAGGGGCGGAGCAAGATGGGCCAATGTTTACTCAGACTCACCGCAAAACACACTTCCGCGCCCACACAATAACAACAGTGGCCAGCCACGGCTACCGGTGGATCGACTACCAGTACATGGGCGAGGCCAGCGAGCGGGAGCACATCCGCAAGGCTGTGGCCATCACCACGGAGGTGTGTGGGACCCGGCCGGTAGGGATGTACCAGGGCAAGCCGAACATCAACACTCGCAAGCTAATTGTGGAGGAGGGTGGCTTTCTCTACGACTCGGACTGCTACAGCGACGACCTGCCCTTCTGGAACACGGACTACGGCCGCCCACACCTGGTGATCCCCTACACGTTGGACGTGAATGACATGCGCTTTGCCACGCCGCAGGGCTTCAATTGCGGGGACCAGTTTTATACGTACCTCAAGGTAAGGGGCAACGGGATAGGGAGGGTGGGCTTGAGCGCGGGGTGGTGTCTATCAATTTACATCCGAAGCAGCAGAGGGACTGTGATGATTCGCGTACCGGAAACACCTAATTATATCTTCTCGTGTGGTGCTACACAACAGGATTCGTTCGACTACCTGCGTCAAGAAGGGCTGAACGGCAGCCCCAAGATGATGTCGGTGGGGCTGCACTGCCGCTTGGTGGGCAAGCCTGGGCGGGCCGCGGCCTTGGCTCGTTTCTTGGACTATGTCAAGAGTTTTGACGACGTGTGGGTCTGTCGCCGTGTTGACATTGCCAACCACTGGCACGCTCACCATCCTCCCCCGACTCTGTCCAAGATCTAAGCAAAATGCGAGGTCCTGATGGGAGCAGGTCGTGGGGGTGGGTGAAGCGTGCGTTTGAATCCACGATGGAATGTGGCTATCAGAAGCAATTGGGGACAGTTGATTGAGTTTGAATGAGGTTTTGTGTCAAGTAGTGGAACAAGACAGAAAGAAATCAACAAAAGAGAATATGCTTTGCACGTCTGTGAGACTTGGGCAGAAACGCGAGGAGGGGCCTTGCTATCGTACCTATACGTGATTCCCGCAATTTGTATGGCATGTTTTGTTTTTCCATTTCTATGAGATGTAACCTTTTGTTGCTGAACGTACGTTTTTGCGTGGCCAATATGGCTTCGTAAGACTGCAAAATGTACACGTGTGGTCGCACCCCGGCCCATCCTGAGCTGCTCCGTGAAGCAAAGCAACGCACAAAAAGCCATCAGTGCGCACTTATTTGCTACCTGGTCACACCACGACAACAATCAAGGACAAGGTTTGAAATATCGCACAGAAACCCCGCAAGAAATCCCCGACAAGCTTCACATAAAGAGGAAAGCCCTTTCTATCCTTTCTAACCTCCCCACAAATGCCCCCGCGCCTCCCACCTCCCAGCCAGACACAAGCAAGTCCCTTAGCCATTACACACACCATCCTTACAATCACGCCGCACCATCACACACAAGCTGGTGTCCTCCTCCTACACGAGGATGTCCTTCTCCTTTGGCTTCGACCTTCCCGCCGAGCCGTCGACCACATCGAGCGCCACCCCGGGTGCCCCACCACTGCCCCAGCCGCCATCACCCCCGTCGTCGTCGTCCACTCCAGCAGGAGCAGCGTGTCTCGTCCCGTTTGTCGTGTCCGTGGCGCTTCCTTCATCCCGCATTGTGCCAGTATTCGGCGACGACGGTGACGCTTCCATGCGAGTAGTGGAGAGCGTGGCTGGGGTCATGGCGGATGTGCCAGAATGGGTAGACCTGGTGCCTGGCGTATACGAAGGCGGACTCAAGGTCTGGGAATCCAGCGTGGACCTCGTACGCTACCTTCGACACCACAACGTGGTGCAACCGCAGCACCGCGTGCTAGAATTGGGCTGTGGGCATGGGCTTCCGGGCATCCATGCCTTGCAGCAAGGCGCCGCGAGCGTGACCTTTTCGGACTTGAACGAAGAGGTGCTGCGGGAGGTGACGGGCCCCAACATTGCCCTCAACATTGAGAATACGACGGAGCTGCTCACAAGAGTAGCCTTGGTCAGCGGTGACTGGGAAGCAGCGTCGGAAATGCTGAACCGGCACGCTCCGGCAGCGTTCGACGTGATTGTGAGCGCCGAGACCTTCTACACGCCCCTCGTGACGGAAAAGCTCCTGCGCACCATCCAGCGCCATCTCGCGCAGCAATCGCCGGGGGCTGTGGCCATCGTGGCAGGGAAGCGGTATTACTTTGGCACGGGTGGATCCGTCGTGGAATTGATGGGCCGGGCGAGTGCTTTGGGCTTTCAGGCTCGGGTGGTGGCATCGGTAGAGGATGGCAAGAGCAACATTCGTGACCTGATAGAGCTAACATGGAAATGAGTAAATAGAAGCAAACAATAAACGAACAAACAGAGTAAGTAACGTAATCTCATTGTATGATTCTTTTTTGTTTCGCTTATGCGACAATAGACACAGGTCTTCTAATTTTGTCGTAGGGGGGAAACAGTTGTCTTTTGTTGTGTCTATTCCATTTGCTGCATTTGATTTGCTCCATCCTACCCTCCGACCTACAAAACCAAAGCCCAAAGCAAAAAAGCCCCAAGGGCAATCCTGCCTTTTCGCTCAAGCACCGGCTCGTAGTAATCTGAGAGCTCGTCCAGCTTGTCTTTGATGGGACGGATACGTTGCTTCCAGCGCTTGGTCCGCAGCTTGACAAGGTATTGGTCGTATGCACGTCGCTCGCTTGGGCTGGAGAGGCTCTCATAAGCCTCTTGTACCAGCTGAAACGCTTCTTGCGCCCCGCGGCTCGCCGTCTTGTCCGGGTGGATGAGTAACACCAGCCGCCGGAAGCTGTCCTTCACGGACTGCGCCGAGGCCCGCCGAGAAATACCCAGCACCGCGTACCAATTCGGTTCGTCCTTGTCCCCCTCCCGAAGGATGCGTGCAATTTCCTTGCCCGTCCGATCTGCCACAAGCGCCGCCTTCTTCCCCTCGCCCACCCCGCCTTCCTCCCCCTCCTCCAAGTCCTCATCACCTATCTCCAGCCCCAGCAACCCCAGCCCCCCAGGCCCGCCATAAAGGAGGGCATCCGTCTCCAACACCAGCTTAGCCGCCAGTCGAGCCCGTACAGTGGCGCTCTCCTCCCCACTGCCCCCGTGCATGCTCCTCTCTTGCTGTGTCATCATCTCCTCAAACGACGCCGTTCCAGCCCCGCCTGCCCCACCACCAAAAGCAGCGCTCATCATCTCGGCTTGCGCCTGCTCGTCGGTAGGCGGGACACGGTCACGACGCGAGGAAGAGGAGGAGGAAGCACTGGAGCCGGCCTGCGACGACCGGCCCAGTCCACCCATCCTCGAGAAGGGTCCGCCGGAGCCGCTGCCCGACAAGGAGGCAAAGGCGCCCCCACGGTTTCCACTGCCACTGGCATTCGCTGAACCAGCGCCGGTGCCACTGCTGCTGCGGCTTCCGCTGCTGCTCCCTTGTCCTGCTGCGTGGCCCCAGCTCGTGGCACCAGCATGGGCATCGCCTGCTCTTTTTCGCGTTTGCCGCTTCTCTTCTGCTTCTTGCCGCGCCGCCTCTCGCTCCGCTGCGTGGGCCCGGGCTTCGTCCAACGCCGCGTCTTCGGCCAACCGACGTTCCTCCTCGGCTTGCGCCTCGATAACAAGCTTGATTTCCTCCAGCGAGTCTCGCTCCACCGCCTCGTGCTCGTCGTCGTCCTCCTCCTCCTCCTCCTTTTCTCCTTCTTCTTGTTCTATGTCCTTGCCTACCTCCTTGTCTAGATTCTGCTCCTCCTCCATCACCCCCTCCTCTTTCACAGCCTCTTCGCTTCTCTGCTCTGGCACGTCAATCTCAACGCTGCCAGATCCCTCCTCCTCTTCCGCCATGATCGTAGCCTGCTGCTGCTCTTCTTCTGGCGCTTGGGGCTCCTGTGTCTCTTGTTCTGTCAGCGGCGGCTGCTGCTCTTGCGACATCTGCTCTTCTTGCTCTTGCGGCGGCTGCTCCTCTTCTTGCTCTTGCAGCGGCTCCTGCTGCACAATTTGCGGGGTGACGATCTCCTGCACCACGCTTGGCTCTAACCGCACATCATGGTCCTCCTTCTTCTCCCCCTCCTGCTGCTGGAGTGGTACGGTCTCGTTCATGTGCAGGGTAGCGTTCGCCGGACTCTCAGGGGTAGGAGGTAATTGAGAGGTCGAGCTTGCTTTTACTTGCTGCAGGAGACATAGGAAGAGGAGGACAAAGGAAGTGACGGTCCTCTTCCGGCCGTGCTCTCTTATTCTGGTCGTGTGGCGAGGGCGCGTCCCCATGGTTGCTGCTGGTTCTAGCTAGTGTACGCAGGAGGAGCACCACTCTCTTGCGCCTGCCGTCCCCTCCTTGGCTAGCCAGTGCTCCTATCTTGCTTATAGTAGGGGATAGGGAGAGGAGGAGCGTCACAATGTGAATAAAGACGTCGTCGTCGTCGTGGTGATGGTGGTGGCTTTGCGTAATTGCCAGGGCTGCCCACAGAGTTTAGAGGGAGGCATGATCATGATCACAATTGATGATCATCTCAAAATGATGATGCCCCGCCGCTTCGCGCCTTTTCTTGAAATTGAGTAACGGAAAACTTTGCACAACGCCTAAGTCAAGTCATCAAGTCATACAGTCACGCACCCGCCACACACATATCCGCACACCACTTCAGGCGTCGCCGTCCACCTCAAGCCCTGTGCCTCGTGCAGGGCTTTGCGGGGGTAAACGGGCTGTCCTGCGTTCTGGTCTCCCGCCCAACCCGCGCCCCCATGAATCAGTTGTCATTCGGCTTGGAGGGGCAAGACAAGAAGGCAGGACGACGCACCCACAGGGGAAGGACGAGGCCAAGCCATGCCACGCCAGACCAGGCTGGGGCCGCACACAGTTGCTGAGGCGCGTGGGGCCTGGTCTGGACGGGGGGCCGCAGTCGCAGTGCCCCTTTTTGTGCCACGACCTGATAACGACACGCGGTGTTTTATGCACTTGAATTCTAACAACTCTCCTGCCCTCCCTCCTTCCCGTACCCACCCCGACAGCACAGGAAATCTTGCCGGCACTTTTTGGAGCCGCTTCGTCGTCAGACCATGGGGCTCTAACCGGAGGGAGGCCGCGTGTGCTTTCCCCGCCCCGTCCTGATCGACCCCTCTCCCCCTGCCTTGCTCTGCCAAGCCAGTGTGTGTGCGAGATTAACTTGATAATTGCGTGATTTGCGTGTTCGTGTGTGCGTTTCAATCCGTTAAATAGATTGATTTATAAGTGCTTGTCCGTGTGTGTGCATCTTCTGCATCTACATTTACATTCCTGGTCCAGTCCATTTCTACGTGTTTGATTGATCAAATTTCCGACCCAGGCATGTCGTCCTCCAATCATTTCCCCGGCGTTGGCAAGGCGGTAGGCCGGAGCGACAACAGCGCTGAAGCGGATGCAGCTCATTTCTCGTCCAGCAGTAGGAGCAGCAGCACGGGCCGTGGTGGAGGGAGTAGCAGCCGCGACAACACCCCTATCATTGCCCGGTACGCCATTTTGTCGGCGGCAGCAGGCGCAGTGGCCGCTGGCACGGTGGTGGAAGGCCGCGGCGTCACCTCTTCAGTGGCAGTAGGCTCGGCGGCGCTACTGCTGGATGGGGGGGCAGGAGGCGAGCCTCGGACGTCGACGCCTGCCCGCTTGTCGCGTGTCCTGACCCCACTCAAGGGACAAGGCCGACGGCTTACCCACGCCCTGGCTAGCTCCATCACGACGTTGGCTGACTTGCAGGCGCGTGAGGAGCAGCAACGCCAGCAGGAGGAAGCTGCTGCTGCGGCGGCGGCTCAGCGTCGGATTGAGAGACGGTCTCGGCGCAAGATGCGACGGTGGGCCAATGACCGGTTGCTGGGCGTGGCGCAAGTCTGCAGTTTGCACGGTGGCGGCCTGGGGGGGGACGAGGATGGCGCGACTGCAGTGGCGGAAGGAGAGTATGGTCCTTTCCTGGATGGGTCGCACCCGAGTAAATTTTCGACGTTGATGGCCGCGGAGAACACGGAGCTGCGGGACCGGTTTTTGGCTGGGTATGGGGGGAAGCGCGCTGCTGGAGGGGCAACGAGGGCGGGAGGGAGGGCGACGCCGTCGTTGTTGCAGGACGCGGAGTCACGGTTTTTGCGGTTGGAGCGGCGATTGCGAGGGCTCTTGACCCAGCTGGTGGGGACGGATGCTCATATGGGGTTATTTTTGGAGGATGTGGAAGCGTTGTTGCGCGGTTTTTGGGCGGGGGAAGTGGTGCTACCTTTACCCGGCGGCGATGAGGAGGGCAGCAAGGTTGACGGCGGGAGCGATGCCCTCTTTCGATCGCTTGCCCGGCCGTTGTACGTGGAGAAGAAGGGTGCCCTGGTTTTGCCTCTGAACAACTCGGCCTTCTTCCGCCTGCTCGTCCACGGCTGCTGTCAGTACTATGGGCTGCGTTCCCACAGTGAAAATCTGCCTCGGGGCAGCGGTGATGCCGAAGAGGTGCGTGCCGTGGTGGTGGCCAAGCCGTCCGCCGTGCTGACTGCCGCGTGGTCGGCCTCCTCCTCCATGACCATGTGCGCCTTTATCAAGGACCACCGGCTCAACCAGCATTTGGTGCCCAAGCGCCGTGGTGGCGAGCGGTGCTTGAATGAGGCGTCGGAGGAAGAATGCGCCGTGGCGCATGCGGTTGCACCTACTGTTCTCAAGCCAGTGGTGGCGTGATGAATGGAATCGAATAGTTAAGGCAGTAGTGGTGCTCGAGAGAAAGTCGGGGACGAAGGAGAAGAATGTGGGGGTTAAACGGAAGAAGAAGCGGCGAAGGATGCAAAAGAGGTGGTATTTCGAGGTAAGAAGGGTGGGTGAAGGCAATGTGTGGTAGAGAAGCTGGGCAAGCAACGGCGGAATGAGGGGGTGAGGACATTTCCTCAGAGCAACTGTAGATAAGCGGGCGGGAAAGAATATGTGGGTGCACTGTGTACATACACATGGATGCGTAGCGACAATGGGGAGAAAAAGAGGCTGCACACGCGCACAAAGTGTGATAGGGAGCCGAGAAGGGGGAAGAAATAAGGGGTGGGGGTCCAAGCCCTTTTTTGAGAGGGGCGACTTGTTTCCATGAGAACAAAAAGCTGCGACACCAGAAAAAGACAATCAATTCACTGTGTGTATAGTCCATACCTTGCTTTTGCTTTTGCTTGCTGGCATAAGTCCGTTTTGCTTACGAAATTTGGTGCGGAACAAAGTGAGATCGCTTCTTCGAGAGGGAGGCGTGATGCGGTTGCTCCCGCCATGTCATCCGTGTGGAAGCCCCAAAGCACGTGACCACGTATTTCTACACTCCTTCTCTTGACACCACCCTCCACATCTTCGAACCGTGCGGGACGCCTGTCACTCGGTCACGCCTTTTAGCACCCCCGCATCATCGTCATCAACGCAAGCTCAACCTCAAGCAACGTGGCCCAAGCCAAAAGCAATGCACCACCACGAGTCTCACACCCTCCCCACCCCTCCCCCATACACAGAGTTTGAGCTTGCCCGTCTCCTTTCTTCACGCCGCCGCTGAGGGAGCACGTCCAAGGCCGCGCATGATGAAGGGTTTTCTCAGCGCAACGAAGAGGAAGAAGGAGGAGGAGCCCAACGCCGCTGTGGCGGCCGGTGGAGCGACGATGACGACGACGACGACCACTCCACGGAGCCACACCTCTCTAGGACTTGGCAACATGCAGGAGCGCCTTGACGACTTCAGGGAGCATGTCACAGAGCAGCTGCACGATGTGTACGAGACCTTTACGCCTCATATTCAGACCTTTGAGGCTATCCGGGAGGAACTCGGGACCATGCCGGTGGAAATCCCTGCCCCTGTGCACTACCCACCCGCCCCGTCCTTCACGGTGGACTGCTTCGATTTCACGGCGGATTCGGACGAGTCGGAGGGAGGCACGCCGCCCCAGACGCCCCTGCCCATGCTCCCGCCGATGAGCGCCCTGGGCTTGCAGGAGGAGGAATCTTCGACCGCACCGCAGCCCGCCCGGCCCCCCACCCGGCACCTGGAGTACGCACCGGGCACGCTGCCCACGTCCTTTAGTTTTGCGTGCGGGGGATGGTTGCAGTTCTATATGTTTGGGGTGGCCAAGTGCCTCAAGGACCATGGGCTGCACAAGGAGGCCAAGTTTTCAGGTTGCTCGGCAGGGGCGCTGACGGCGCTGGGGTTGTGCGTGGAGCCCAGCTCGTTCGACAAGGCGGTCGAATACTGCAAGGCCGTCTGCATCCCTCGCTGCCGGGGTACGCTGTTTGGGCCCTTTTTGCTGCACAAGTACGTGCGTGGCTGCTTGGATTACAGCGGGTGTCTGGACGAGCATTGGGAGCGCGCCAACGGCCGGCTGTCGGTGGGGGTGACGGGCCTGCCCGACTTCCGCGCCATCCGCATCGAGGAGTTCGCAACCAAGGACGAGCTCATCTCTGCCCTAATGGCCTCTGCTGCTGCGTTTCCCTTGTCTCCGCCCGTGCAACGCCGGGGCAAGTGGTTGATCGACGGCGGCATCTCGGATTTCCAGCCCATCTTAGAAGCACGAACCGTAACGGTGAACCCCTTCTACTTCTCCCAAGCCGACATCCGGCCCTCGCGCTACGTCCCCGCCTGGTGGTCCTTGCTGCCGCCCTCCCACTCGGGTACGGTGGACTGGCTTTATGACCTTGGTTTTTGTGATACCCTCCGGTGGATGCGAACCGTCAACCTCGAAGCCAAGTGCGCCGCCCGCTGCCGCAAAGACCCCTCCGACCCCCTCTCCTGTCGGCATCGACCCACCCGTGAGAAGCACCCGTTCGACGAGTCCAATAAGTCGTCCTTTGGTCGTTTCTTTGGTTACGGACGCTGGCCTATCCTTTTTGATCTTCTGACCATGCTGCTGGTGGAAACCATCTGGCGCACCACCGCCTACCTCCTCATTTACGCCGAGCTCACCCTCAAGCTCCTCTACGTCGGCATATGCGCACTCGCCACCGAGGCTTTCGCCATGCGTTGGGCCCTCCTCGCGGGCGGGGTGTTGCTGGCCCCCTCCCTCTCGCACATGCTTGCTGCTCTCGCCGCTATCATCACTCTGAAGCTCTGCCTAGACGGTTCGGCGGGGTTGGATCAATGGCGGGTGGCTTTGGAGCTGGCTGCTTCTTTGTTGAGTGTCAGTCTGTTTCTCCGTTCTTTGCCGATTGTGGGGAATCGTATTCATTTACGGAAGCATCATAAGTTGTTTCGGCAGTCGCTCGTGTATCGGGTCATGGTCCATATCATTTAAATTTTCCAATTTTGACTCAGGAAAAGCAGAAGCAGAAGCGGAGACAGCAGGAGGTGAGCTTCTATTTTGATTTGAATTTATGTAAAGGAGGAGCAGAGGAGCAGTGTAGCCTGGTGTTTGGGTTGAATGCGTGCTTGTCTATGCTCCCTTCTGGAAGGGACAACCAGCCAGCCAGAAGGAGGGTCGCCATCGCGTGGAGGCGCTCTCTTTTGCATATGTGTATATTAGGAACAGAAAAGGAAGGAGAGTAGAAAAAGAAGCGATGTCGCTGCCGATGAATCAGTGCGTGGCATGCTTGCTTGTGTGTTTGGTGTGCATATATGTGATTCCCATCCCCAAGAAGAAGAAGAACCAAACATTAATAATAGGAAATATGAAAACGAGGATGGCCTAGTCCCAATGTGCGTGCGTCTGTCGCCTGTTTATTTCCTATGGATGCTTTCTTCTCGTTCGTCTTTCTTTCCCCTTTCTTCTTCTTTCTTTCTTTGCTTTGCATGTCCCCTTCGGTTTTTCCCTGTCTCCTTGTCTACTCTGAATTAAGTCGACTTACTTCTCAGTGCCTCCACCACGCCCGTCATTGGCAGGCAGACGCAGCCTTCTTCCTGCTTGCGCCCTTCCCGCAACTCATTCCTCTTATTGGTATTTACTCTACATCTCGTCCCTCACTTTGATGCCGTCACCAACCACCCCACTCACTCACTCACCATCTGCACCTCTTCTCATCCCCTCCCTCCCACGCACGTTTTCGTTCATTCTTACTTCTTCTTCCCGAAGAAACTCAGCATGCTCTTCTGCTTCGTTCCCGCTGCTGCCGCCTTGACATCCTTTTTCTTGCCACCACCACCGCCCTCCTCAGCCTTGCGCTTCTGTCCAGGCGCCACAGCCGGCTCGGACTTAACAGGAGGCTTACTCTTGGTGGGAGAGGCCGGCGCAGGCGAGGGCTCGTCCACCTCCTGCTCCTCCCACACGCTCTCCGTGACAAAATACCCTTTTTCATCCATGAAGCTCTTCTGCACCAACACCTTCTCCGTGCGCTTCCCTCCCGGCGCCGCGGCCTTACTGGGGGACCGCTGGACAAAAGTGTCCATCGCGCCACTGACCGGCTCAATGTGCACCGCATCCTCCAGCTCCTCCTCCTCCTCCTCCCCCTCCCCTCCCTTGCTCTTCTTCCGCGGCTGCTTGGCCTTGCTTCCCTTGGCCGCTCTCCTCTTCCCTTCTCCAGCACCCTTGCCTTTCCCTTTACCTTTCCCCTTAACCTTCTTCGTCCCCTCTTCCTCCTTATCCTCATCCTCCTCGTCGTCGCTGTCCTCCTCCCCCTCCGCGCCCTGCCCCTCCTCGTCCTCGTCCTCCCCGCCCCCCGCTTTCTTGGCAGCCAGCTTCTTCTTCCTCCTCTCCTCCGCCTCCTTCTCCGCCTGCTCCCGAGCCGCCTTCCGTTCCTTATCCCTCTGCTTGTCACTCGCCGTCTTCGCCCCGGGCAAAAACTCCTCCTCTCCCGCCGAGTCCCCTTCATCCTCCTCTTCCTCCTTCTCCTCCTCCACGGCTACCGTCCTCTTCTTGGCCACAGCGGGCTCTTTTGCCGCCGGTGCCTGAGTCTTTCCCTTGGTGGGCGAGGGAGAGGGAGAGGCCGCCTTCTTTTTGGCCGGCGACGGGGCTTTCATCTCCTCCTCCTCCTCTTCCTCTTCCTCTTCCTCCTCCTCCACGACCTTCTTACTCCTCTTGCTCGTCGTCTGCTTCACCTCCTCTTCCACCTTTCTCTTCTCTGGCGCCGGCGCTACCGGTTGCTCCTTCTTAGTCTCCTTGGGCGCAGGCGCTTCCTCCTTCTTCGTCGCGGCCGGCTTACTAAAGAAATTCTGCACACTCATAGCCTTGCCCTTGAGCTTAGACGACGCAGCCTGTACCCGACCGCTGCTACTGCTGCTGCCGCTGCTGCCGCCGCTGGCGCCACTACCACCACCACCACTGCTGCTGCCTTCAGAGGCAGAAGGGGCCGGGGGCTGAGGCGCGGGACGGACGCCCTTGGCAGAGAAATTGATCTGAGGGCAAGAGATGCCACTGAGCTTGTTGAGGCGGAAGCTTTCCCCGGCATCCGAAGCCGCGTCTAGCAGCTCGTTCGCCAAGGCCAGGTCTTCTGCCCACAGGCGCGCGCCGCCGGGACCCAAGCCATGGTTGTCGGCAGCGTCACCCTTCGTTGAGAGCGTGGCGTGCAAACTGAACAGCTGGACCCCATCCAGGCGGGCAAAGAAGCGGTCCTTCTCCGCTTTGACCCGGCTTTCGGGCAGGAGCAACACCTCCTTGCCAGCCACCGCATGCCGCTCGCCGGTCAGCAAGAAGGTGGCAAGGACCTTGCCCTTGTGCCGGCGGTAGAAGGCGGCCAGCAAGCGACGGGCATCCGCCGTGGGCACGTTCAGAATTTGGGCCAGGTACCGCGCCGTGATGACCTTGCGCTCGTCAAACATCCAGGCATTCAAGTCCTCCTCGTGCTGCTGCAGGTCCAGGACCATGGTTGCTAGAGAAATGCGCCGGCGGCCTGTGCGTGATGAGGGGGAAGAGTAGGAGAAGGGGCGCGGGTTGGCTTGCTTGTGATGGCGGGGGGATATGGAGAGTGGCTTCCTTGCCAAAATGTGCCGGCCTGTAATGAGGAGGATGGGGGTGTGTCGTGAATGTTTGTGAGAGCCTGTGTGCATGCGAGAGAATGGCAGAAGCAATTTCAGAAGCACTTTCCCTCCGCGCTCCGCGCGCGTTTTCCTCCTTCGCTTCACTGCGATTTTCGGCGAGAGCCAAGGCGGCGAGAGCGGTTGCTGGCTTCATGGACGACCACACACAGCAGGCATGTGTGTTGCTTGCTGCAGGGTCTGTGTGCGCTTGTGAATGCGCAAGTCAGCCAGTCACTGGATCAACATGCCTTATGCCTTGCTCCCGCCCTTCTTCTTCCATGTGTTCGTCTGCTACAACACGCCAAGCCACCAAAAACCTCCCCACCAATATATCCTCACCACAGCCACTCCCAAACCCCACACAAAACAACCACAGGCTCCCCGCCTTCGCGGCAACCATGAAGCTGCGGCACCTGGAGTCAGCGCTCAGCCAGGTGAACGGGTTTGGGGAGCCGAAGTGGGGCTTGGAGCAGTACTTGACCCCGCCTCACTTGGCCGCCCGTGTCTTGCAGTGCGCGGCCTCCTTCGACGACTTGGATGGCTGCGCGGTGGCGGATTTGGGGTGTGGGACGGGCATGCTGCTCGTGGGGGCGGTCCTGATGGGGTGCGATGAGGCCCTGAGTGTGGGCGTGGACGCGGATCCCGACGCGTTGGCAATTGCACAGACCAACCTGGACGGGATGGACGTGGAGTGTGCCTTGCTCCGGGCAGACGTAGTCGCCGAGGCTGGTCTCCCTTTTAGAAGCAGCCGCGGCGGCAGCAATGTGTTTGACACGGTGCTCATGAACCCTCCGTTTGGGACCAAGAACCAAGGGGTGGACATGCTTTTTGTAAAGCGCGGCTTGGCGGTGGCGCCCGTCGTGTATTCCTTGCACAAGACGTCGACGCGCGAGTTTTTGGTGGGCCGTGGGGCGGCGGGTTGTGGGCCTGATGTGGCGGTGGAGGTGGTGGCGACGATGCGCTTTGATTTGCCCGCTACGTACAAGTTTCACAAGCAAAAGAGCGTGGACATTGAGGTGGACCTGTTGCGGTTTTCGCGCGGGGATGAACAACACTGAAGGCGGGCAAGGTATGTCATTGTTTCGGAAGCTGGTTTATGGTTCTTGAATCCCCTTTGTATGTATGCATCTGTTTTGATATATCCCTGGAATGTGTGTGTGTGTGCCCTTCGCTTTGTCTATCCCCAAACTCTCCTCGATCTCCTTTCTCTTCTGTGTATGCACCGTTTTTAATCAGCTGTCTGCCTCCTTCTTCCTCTGTTCGCAGGGCAAGATCTTCCCAGGGTGTTCACGCTTTCATGTCGGTGCGAAAGAAACTGGGCGATTAAATTAGCGTCTATTGAGTCGTGGCGCGGGATCACCTCCTCTTTCCCAGTTCTTGGGAGGGGAAACCTACCGATCCTTGTGTTCCCCATCTCAGCAGAGGCCAGTCGTTGCCCATACATATACTTATATTCATATTGTTTGCTCTTGTTTTGATCATATTTCTCTTCTTGCTGGAATCCTTTCCATTGTATTGTACTCTCTCTCACGTTCATTTTCACACCCTACCGTACACAAGGCAGGCAGCAGCACACAGGATGAAGACATTCAAAAGGGCCACGCAATTGCTGGGGCGCTTTGTCTGCTCGTCGTTCGATCGATTTGTGAATGAATAGAGGTTCTGTTGGTCTTTTCATGTAGGAAAAAGTTTGTACAGCAAAAAAGAAAGAAGACCAAAGTATGCAGTACAAATCAAAAACCATCATTTTTTGCTTTGCGTGTACTTCCTGCTTTGTGTTTCTTTCTGTTCCTCTGCTGCTGCTTCCTGGGCTTACATTCTTTTGAAAAGAACCATGCACTTCCCTTTATTTCTTCTTTCCCTTCCCCAGCATATCCCTCTTCAACCCCGACCCACCACCACGCAACGTCTCCCCCTTAGCCATCTTGACCTGCTTATTGAAATCCGCCGCCGACGCCTCAAACCAAGCCGTATTATCCTTAACCACCTGCTTCCTCGCCGCCTCCTTCTCCCTCTCCACCCGCACCTTCTCCGCGTCCAAAAACGTGGCATCCCTCCTCAATTCTCGCATGACCCCCTTCTTCTCCCGCTTCACCTGCCGCGTCAGCTGCTTAACCCGCGCCGCCTCCCGCTCCATCCCCTCGTCCTTCCTCACCACAAAATTATCGATGATTCGCGGCGCCAAGGACTGGATGGCCGTCACACCCTTCTTGCGCCACGATAGGACCGTACGCACCTTCAGCGCCTCTTCCACCACCCCCTCCACTGTTGCCTTGGTCTTCAGCAGCAGCACCAGAGCGGGCGACTCCCCCTCCTTCTTCCCTCCCTTCTTCTTCTTGCCAACAATGCTCTCTAACGCGGCAAGGCACGCAACAAAGGGCTCAAACAATTCTCTTGCCGCAGGACTCTTGTGCAGAGGCCCAGCAGCCACTCGCCCTAACAAGCGGCAGCAAACCGAGAGGTACTGACTCGCAAGCGTCGCCGTGACAGCTTCCGCTCGATCCTTCTGCTCCTCCTCCTCCTCGCCCTCCTCCCCCTCCAGGTTCTTCCCCCTCCCCAATACAATCGGTCCTGCCAGCGCACCTTCCTCCCCTCCCTCCCTCCCTCCAGCAGCATTGACCGTGTGCTGGTGCAGCACCGCCGTGAGGGAGGGAGCCAAGGTGGGCAGGCACAACGCTCGGGTGTTACCAGCCATCGCCCCCAATAAGGAGAGGAGGAAGGCAAAGACCTCGGGGACCAACCGTCCTGCCCCCTCTGTGTATTGAATCACAAGAGCAGCGACGAACAGGCCACGTTCCACATCTGTTGGTGTGACCACCGGGCACTGACTCAAGGCCTGCCCCATGTACAGCAACGCAGGCGTCACGATTGGATGCCTAAAATCAGTCACAGGGAAAATGTGCGGCAGCAGCCTCAACAGCAACAGCGCCCCCGGCGAGGGCCAGGTGCTACGCGCACGTTGACCCAGTTCGTGATCACGCAGCGCCTTGGCCAGCTTGGCCTGCAGCCCTGTCAGCATTCGCCCCCACAACGCAGCAGCAACAGCAGGCATCTCCTGACTCATCGCTGCCAACGCCTCAAAAATCGCATTCACCTCCACCACACGCGCCGGGGCCAATGCATCACCCAAGCAAGCCAAGCGCCGCATGAGAACATCATAAAAATTATGCACCCTCTCCCTATCCCCCCCCGAGCGAATCGCGTGATACTGCCGAATCCGCGTAATCATCTCAGCCACGTCCTGCGGGCCCTGCGCGTACTCCTTGACCAAATCCACAAAATGCTCCATGGTAGCAGGACACTCAAGAATATAGGGCATCTGAGGGTTGATACCCGTACTCCCCTCCTGCGTCCGCGCCACCACCTTCGCCACCGCTGCTTTCTGCCGCGCGACCTTCCCGATGGGCCGGCCCTCCTCCACGGCCTGCTCCTGGGTAGCCTTCTTCCTCTTGCTCTGCTCCTTCTCCTTCAGTACCAGCAGCTTGTGGAGCATGGCGGGGGTGATCTCCGTGGTGCCTTCCCCTTCCTCCTCCGAAGACGAATCCCCCTCCTCCCCCTCTTCCCCCTCGCCCTCCTCCTCCTCCTCCCCACTCCCACTCTCCTCATCGTGCGCTTCATCCTCCTCGTCCTCATCGCCGCTGGCCGAGGAAGAAGAAGAATCATCATCATCAGAGTCTTCCTCCTCCTCGTCCTCACTATCGCTGTCCGCATCCCACCCTTGACCCAACTTGCCCAACCCATCCTCACTCCCCTCCTCCTCACTACTCCCCCCCTCCCCATCCTCCCCCTCCTC